>Ga0163149_10000251_pt1 | contig 70827 bp, 64 predicted proteins | sample OliLakLV19MP5G1_FD_148604 | JGI IMG/M metagenome (GOLD analysis project Ga0163149, IMG submission 148604) | Freshwater microbial mat bacterial communities from Lake Vanda, McMurdo Dry Valleys, Antarctica - Oligotrophic Lake LV.19.MP5.G1 | ecosystem: Environmental > Aquatic > Freshwater > Lake >...
AAGTAACATCACCTGTTACAAAACCGGTGACAATCTGGTCAAATACAACGGTAAAATTGATAGGTGATGTAGTCGTCGGATCTACCTGTCCTGCTGCCTGGTTAATCGTAACAGTAGGTGCAACAGCGGCTAAAGCTGTTTCCCATAAACCACGGCCATGGGTAGCAATTCTAAGTTTATTTCCTGGTGCAATGGCAACATCAAATACTGCAACAACCGGTAAGCCTGTTCCAAAAGGAGTCCAGGTAACTCCGGCGTCTGTTGATCCATATACACCAATATCTGTTCCTGCAAAAAGATTATTTGAATTAGAGGGATCAACTACAAATCCATTGACCGGAACCTGTGGAATACCACTTGCAGCACTTGTCCAGGTAGGTGTTGGATTGTTCAGGTTTGTTGTTTTCCAAACACCCAGCACCCCAAAAGCTGAAAGCGTAACGTAGGCGGTATTCACATCGTTAGGGTCAATAACTGTACGGGCGACAAAATTATTGGGTACTGTATTGCCCGGATCCAGGTTGACCAGTGGGCTTACGCCAGTTGTTGTTCCGAAAAGTCCGCCATTGGCCAATCCGACCATTCTGACATTATCGTTTTGCGGAGAAATTCCAATAGCACTAATAGCAACACCAGAAGAAACAGGCTCCTGGCTTACTTTATTAACGGTTGTACCACCGTCTGAAGACCGGTATAAAACGTCTGAACCGATGTAAAGTGTATTAGGGTTCCCAGGTCCGCCTTCGATCGGCGCATAAAATAAACAGGCCGTTGCCGCACAAGTCATCCCATTTGGTGTACTACCTCCAAATCCACAACCAAAAAAGGGCCAGTTTCCTTCCGTAGCTGAAGCTGTGGTAGTTACCCTTGCATAGCCCATTGCGTTTGTCTGATTGAAATAAGTATGGAACATCCTCACATTGGTAACATCGGTTGCATTCTGATCAATCACAGCATACCCTCCATCTCCAAAATCCGCCCTGAACCAGGTGCCGCCGGGCTGGTAAAAATTGGTACCATTATCCTGTGTTCCCCGATCGTAAAATTAGGATCGGTAGGGTGTACGGCAAGTCCCATGAATTGGGTGGCCCTGAAAGTTGAGTTATTCAGGGATGTCCAGGTTGTTCCTCCATTTACAGATTTATAGATACCACCATCAGATCCGAAATAAATAGTAGTTGGGCTGGAAGGAGACACGCCAATCACATGTGAGTCCACATGTAATCCAACTGCAGTAGCGGCGTTATTGGTAAATGTCACACCACTATTGGTTGAAATACCAAATACAAGAGTGGGTGAACCTCCGAGATACACCCGGGTTGCATCGGCAGGGTCCACAGCAATAGCAATATCATAAAAGCACTGGGCGGTGCAAAAATTATTATCAATCTGCTGGGTCCAGGTTGTTCCTCCATCTGTATTGATCAAAACCCTGCCGCCCAGATTACCTGTTGCTGCATAAATAGTAGGATTAGGGCCCGATGTATGCTGAATGGCAAACTCAGCAGTTAATTCACTGATTGAAGTGCTCGAAAAGGTAACTGTGCGGGTGAAAGTTGGTGAAGCCGTCAATGCGTTAGTTGACACATAGATGCCGCCCGGGTTTGCAATCAGGTTACAGACGAGTAAATTAGGATTCAAGGGATCCAGTATCAGGTCACGAACACTAAAATTGCCGCCACCTTCCAGGCCTGTTAACTTAGTAAAAGTGGGGTCGGCTGAAGTAGCATCGGTAGAACGATAAATACCTCTGCTTGGAACACCAGGGAAAGCGACACCACCGATGCCTCCGATACCAGAAGTAGTGGCGACAAAAATAATAGCCGGATTCGTCGGGTGTACCGCTATTTGTCCAATGGATCGTCCGGTAAAAATATCCGCATTGCCAGCTTCATCATTTAACGGGCCGGTAATGGTTGGGCTGCCAGAACTTGCATTATCAATCCTGTAAACACCAACACCAAAGTAACTGTCTCCAGAAAAATTAGGTTCCCCTGTTCCCACATAAACTGTTTCGGGAGAAGAGAGTGCAATTGCAATAGCCCCGATCGCAAGGCTAAGCGCATTATCCATCAAAGGTACCCAGGTAGTACCTCCATCAGTAGTACGATAAAGGCCTCCCTGTGCTGTACCCACATAAACGATATTGGGATTGGTGGGGTGTACTGCAATGGAGATCGTTCTTCCGGAAGCAGTTGTTTGCGGACCTGTTACCACCTGTCCGTTTGGAATTGGATTGGGTCCCAGTTCAGTCCATGAACCATCGATACCTATATTTGTTTGAATACGTGAATTTTGCAATTGGGCTTTCTGCGCTTCCATGAGTCTAACCGCCTCAGTACGTAGCCGCGGATCAAAAGGCTTGTTTTTTTCAACGCCTCGTTTTTGTGCGAGAGCTTCTGCACGCCGTTGCATAAATTCTTCTTTGTTTTGCTTGAACCGGGCAAAGTCAGACGGACCCGGGCCAACTTGCGCCAGAACTGACTGTATGAGTAAAAGAAAACAAAATAAGAACAGAAGTTGGTACAAATAATAGTACCTCGCATGGTAAAGGGAAGAACGCATGGTAAAAGCAGTTTAATGTTTTATTTGACTGTTGAAGTTTCGGCTTCAAAGGTTTACTTTATTTATCAATGCAAACCCGGTTTATACTTGGTGAAGAAAAAAGGCAGGCTGCGTTGAAGAATAAATTGCTTGGATTTGGCGTAATAAGTTATCAAATTATTTTATACCATTGTAATATTTTTCTCTGTTAAACAAAAAATAAGTTTCCATATTCGATGTTTAAGCTGCCACCAGAATTTAATAGAAGCCTTATTATAAAACTCATGATTTCCTGAGGTTTCATTAGTTCTTTATTCCCTTGGCAAAAAACACCAAAAAGGAATAATATCAGGAGATAAATAGCCTGTTGTAGAGTTCGGGAGATTTTGGAATTACGGGTATAACTGGTTGCCCGATCAAAAAATGGCTGGTTGATTAATTTTAATGCAGCCAGACGGGGAGTGTTGCTTAAATTTTCTTACTCACTTTTCCCTTTCTTTGCCCAACCATCTTTCAAACCTACCGTGCGGTTAAAAACAATACCACTGGTACTGCTATCCCTGTCCAGAACAAAATATCCTTTGCGGATAAACTGGTAGCGGTCCTCAAATTTGGCCTTAGCCAGTGCTGGTTCGGCAAAAGCTGTAGTTATTACTTTAAGTGATTCGGAGTTAAGGTATTCTTTAAAATCGCCTTCCTCATCGGTAGGATCTTCTACTTTAAACAGACGGTCATACTCCCTGACTTCAAGTGATATCGCCGATTTTACACTGACCCAGTGCAGGGTACCTTTTACAGAAATGCCACTGGTATCATGGCCGCTTTTACTTTCCGGCAGGTAGCTGCACTGCAGTTCGGTTATTTTCCCATCTGCATCTTTTATCACTTCATCGCACTTAATGATATAAGCTGACTTCAACCGTACCATTTGTCCCGGTGCCATGCGGAAATATTTTTTGGATGGGTTTTCCATAAAGTCATCCCGCTCGATATAAATTTCTTTGGAGAAAGGAATTTCCCTTTCCCCTCCTTTCGGATCCTCTGGGTTATTCTCACTCAAAAGCGTTTCTCCATCACTGCTATAATTCGTAATAACTATTTTAATCGGATCAAAAACCACCATCCTTCGCAGGGCAATTTTATTCAGGTGCTCCCGTAAACAAAACTCCAGCAATCCTACATCAACCATATTTTCCCGTTTGGCCACCCCTATCCTGTCGCAAAAATCACGGATACTTTCGGGAGTGTATCCACGACGGCGCAGGCCACTGATGGTCGGCATTCTTGGATCATCCCAACCGGTGACATGTTTTTCTGTTACCAGTTGCAACAATTTTCTTTTACTTGTTACGGTGTAATTAATATTCCGACGGGCAAATTCGTACTGGTGTGAGGGATAGATACCGAGTTTTTCGATCAGCCAGTCATATAACTCCCGGTGAGGAACAAATTCAAGGGTACAAATGGAATGCGTTATTTCTTCAATCGCATCACTTTGCCCGTGTGCAAAATCATACATCGGGTAAATACACCATTTATCGCCGGTGCGGTGATGATGGGCATGTTTGATACGGTACAAGATTGGGTCCCTCATGAGCATGTTGATATGTGACATATCGATCTTTGCCCGTAGGGTGTGGCTGCCATCAGCGAATTCACCATTTTTCATCCGCACAAATAAGTCCTTGTTCTCTTCAACCGTACGATTGCGGTACTGGCTATCTTTCCCCGGCTCTGTTGGAGTGCCTTTCATCGCGGCCATCGCTTCTGAAGTACTATCATCCACATAGGCCAGCCCTTTATCGATCAGTTGATGTGCATATTCATATAATGTATCAAAATAGTCGCTTGCATAACGTTCATGCTTCCATTCAAAGCCCAGCCATTTCACATCTTCTTTGATGCTGTCCACATATTCTGTTTCTTCGGTTACAGGATTGGTGTCATCAAAGCGAAGATTCGTATAACCCGGGTATTTTTTAGTCAGGCCAAAGTTTAAACAAATACTACTGGCATGGCCAATATGCAGGTACCCATTGGGCTCCGGAGGAAAACGCGTGACAATGCTTTTATAAGCACCATTTTCGAGATCTTTTTCGATGATCTCTTCAAGGAAATTCAAACTGCGTTCTTCTTTTCCTGCTTCTCCGGCAGGCAGGTTTGCTTCTGCTGACATAATACACAAAGGTAAGGAAATGAAGGGGTTGAAGAAAAGGCAACTCTTAATCAATTACCCACATAGTCTGGGAGCTATACCTTTATTGAATGGGTTTTACATCATTTTCCTTCAATAAAAAATAGACATTAACATCGCATTGCATGGGCGGGATCCACTGCTAATTCTCTTCAAAAGGAACCCGTAGAATGGAATAGGGGTCAAAGGTTTTGCCATTGTAAATATGTGTGAAAGCAGCTATTTTATACATTTTAAGTTTATTCAGTTCTGCATCAAAAGCTTTATCCTCTTGCTCATTTAGGTCAGGCTTGTAAAACCCTTCGGGCCAGCCGGAGAGACTGCATTTGCTTTGCATTTCCTCAAATTCTTTTTCCCCGATCTGCAATAGGATGCTGTCACGGGTTGCCTGAAAGAATTTGTCACTGATAATATACGGGGAGCGGCTTCACCAATCAGTGACGGTAACTATTTCTCCTTTTACCGGGAAAAGAACGGTGCTGTGGCCCTCTTGTGCATTTACTCCAAACGACAGGAACAAAAATGCTGCAATAACTATTTTTCTCATATCGTATATTGATCTTTCAAGATGAAAAATTGGTTTTGCAATAACTATACCCATGGATGGGTACTTTTATAAAAACTGGTACTTAAAGCAACCCCGGTTTTAAATTTTCACTCTATATTACACTTTAAAACCCATTTATGCACCGTTCCTTATACCTGCTGCTCATTTTGCTAGTTCCACTTCTCTCCAATGGCCAGTCCTGGAAAACTTTTACGGACTCTGCTGGTAAATTCACAGCCAATTATCCCCTTACCTGGATTAATAAAGTAAAAGAAGGCAATCGCATTTTCTTCACCTCCCCTCCTGATAGCGAATCGGACGATTTTTTTGAAAATATTAATGTCAGCGTTTCGGAAAAAGCCGGCTATGGTACCGAAATAAAAATTAAAGACCTGTTTCCGGCTGTGACCAATGGCATCAAAAAACAGTTTACCGAATTTAATGAAGAAGGGCTGCGGTATTTCAAATGGAACAATATGGATGCGGCGGAGATCACATATTCCGGCTACAACAAGCTGGATCCATCTATTAAAGTGCGTACTACACAATGGTATTGCTTTTATAAATCAAGGTTATATATGATAACCTTTGTAGCTGCAGCCGAGAAAAACACACATACTGCAACCGCCCGGAAAATAATGAACAGCATCGTGTTTAAATAACCGGGTCTGCAAAAATCCAGCGCTTTCCAATTCATTTTTTTGAACTATTTTTCACCCTGTATGCACTACCGGATCCTGATTATATCATGCCTGTTTTCCCTGTCAGCTTTTGCCCAGTCTACCCCTCCGGAAACCAACAAACGGAAAGTATATGGGCTGCAATTCCATAGCGGATCTGTACTTGTACATAATCATGATGTGGAAAGCATTGAAAATGCAAAACCCAAAGGATTTTCTTTTGACCTTTCCAAACAATTGATCGACTCTGCCTCCTACGCTTATTGCAGAACCTATATAAGAAAGGGTTTCACTTTTTCTTTCTATAACCTGGGCACCCCGATACTGGGTAATGGATATATTCTCTCTTATTTTTTAGAACCTGTTTACCGGATCGGCAATAAATTCCAGTTTCAGTTCAGGGGAGATATGGGAGCCGGTTATTTCACCAATCCGTTTGACAGTGGGACTAATAAATTGAATAACAATTACAGTCTGCATATTACCCCCTACCTGCATGCATCCGCAGGCTTTGGTTGGCATCTTTCAAAAAAATTGATACTACAGGGGAATGCAAATTTCAATCATATGTCGAACGGTAATTACAAAGAACCCAATGCCGGATTAAACTGGAGTACCTTTTCCGCTTCACTTCTGTATTATCCCGAAAACAACCATTTACCCAAATACAAAAAGCCACTCCGGTATAAATGGAGTGAGCAAAAAGCAGGGCTAGACCTGGGATTCATGTATGTACCCAAACAGGGATACCACCGGAAATGGAAAACGACAAGGAATTATATGGCGGGATTATTTTTGGTGGCTACGAAAAAGGTCAGCCGCATCAGTGCTCTTTCTGCGGGTACTGAATTCTACTATAACAAATTCGTGGATGCACCGGGAGTTCCTGCTGATAACAGCAAACCTTCCACCCTCGCTAGTGTATATGTAGGACATGAATTCTTATTTAATAAAATTATTTTCAGCCAGCAATACGGACGCTATATCACAGATTACCCTGCCTTCTTCAAATCAGCCACCTATCATCGCTGGGGTCTCCGGTACCGGTTTAATAAACGCTTCTATGCAGGATTTAACATGAAAGTGCACAAATTCACCGCTGATTTTATTGATTTGCGGATACAGTATAAAATATTCTAATCATAGCTAATACGATGGTGCTTCTATTCGCTCAGAGAGGAAAAAGAGAAAAAAATACAAAGTGATATTTCCAATCGCAGGAAAAAAGAAAGAGAAACGTAGTTTCGAATAACTCTTTCCCTCTTAATCCTCTGTGCGATTTTTTTGATATCCATTCGGAAAAACGAAGCCGCTATATTTATTGGTAATAAAAAATGATCGAATTGCTTTTTATTTCATACCTGCAGTCAGGTGCCTGTTCAGCCTGCACTTTGCTGGCAACAAATTTAAGTATCTCATCCCTTACTGATAAAGCTGTTTTTGTATGTAATTCCCATTGCTCTTTGGTGGGTACATCAATATACAACATACAATTACCGCCCCCCATTTCATGATAAAATTCAATACGGTTCTCACTATCACTGTAAATAATAGTACCGGCCCTGAAGTTGCCTTCGTAGTTTATTTGCCTTTAAAATTTTTGCGCCAGTTCTTTTATAAGTCGCTCTCTTAAAACCAGGTCTTCATTCTCTATCAAATTTCCAAAGCCATCCCTGTATTGAATGGGCTCATCCGGCTTTTCACTATCCTTTTTTATATCCTCCATTTTCGAAGCAGGTGGTTGCGTCACAGGTTTCACATTTTCATCCAGTTTTTCAAATTCAATGGTATGGCTGCCTCCATTTGTCCTCTCCACCTGAATCAGATAGTTGCCAGGCGGGATCGGGAATGTATCCCAAAGAATTTGAATGCTTCCACTTAACCTGTCTGCAACCGGGCATGTTTTGATAACTCGTCCCGTTGTCGTATTGATCAACCTGAGCAAACCATATTCCCGGCCTGGATGTGGAAGCCAGATTATCAATTGCTGGCAATCGGGATAATGAACAAAGCGGATATTCTTTTGATCCACAGCGAATAAATCAGCGAATTGCTCATTTTTTATCATGCCGATCACGATGCTGCCGAAAAAGCATTCCATATTTTCTATTCATTTTGTGTAACAGTAAAGCGGCTTAACTGAAAAATGTAATGGCATTGTTACAGCCATTCATTGAATATTTTACAATTCCATTCCCATCAACTGGTATAGCTGTTCTATTAATAAAGCTACACCCAAAAGTAATTTTTTAAATAACGACCCGGGAGGGGTTTAGCCTTATTCGACCTGAAAGAAATTGTAAGTTTCCCCCGTATTATAGAAAACTATTGATAATTTGCTTCTAAAACGCCGCAACGATGTCCAAAAAGTCGAGACTTATTTTCACCCTCCCTGTTTTACCGGGGCTCCTTTTCGCCCTGTGTTGTTCATTTACAGCACAACCGGGTGCTACCAATAAGGGGCAGGTAGCAACGATTGAGCGGGATACTCTACCTGTTACCGACACAGCCGCAGAAATGGTATTTGAAAAAGTGGAGATCGAAGCCAGCTTTACAGGCGGAGCTGAAGCCTGGATAAAATTCCTGGAAAACAATCTCAATGCGGGGGTGGCAACTGACAATAGTGCACCGGATGGTCACTATACCGTGATCATACAATTTGTAGTAGACAAGGAAGGGAAAGTATCAAATATAAAAGCGCTTACCCGTCATAGTTATGGCATGGAGGCGGAGGTGATCCGCTTACTTAAAAAAGCTCCCCGCTGGAACCCCGCTATCCAGGACGGCCGAACAGTAAAAGCCTACCGGAAGCAACCGGTGACCTTTGTTGTAATATCAGAAAAGAAAAAGAAGAAAAACAAGGACTAGCTCTTTGTCGGCTTAGCCAATTCGAAACAAGCCCAGTAAACTTCCTTGTGCCACATATTTCTATTCAGGTCTTAACCTTGGTGCGTGAGACACACACCAAGGCGAAGCCAATTCGAAACAAGCCCAGTAAACTTCCTTGTGCCACATATTTCTATTCAGGTCTTAACCTTGGTGCGTGAGACACACACCAAGGCGAACAACATATACAACAAAACGAAGATGATGCGTGAGACAAGCACCAAGGCCAACATTATATATACTGCTGGCCGAGACATCACCTGGAAAGTGGTCAATTTGGGAGATTCTTGAGGGAAGAAATGTTTAATTTTTAGTCACCCTATTCCAGAAAAAGACAGTCGTGCCCATACTGAACCTGATGGCATGCATTGGCCTTCCCATCTCATTGATGGCAAATAAGCATTACCTTTATAAAAAATAATTATTCTGTATGTCATTACTGAATCAAAACAATAAGAAAGGAAAAAAGAAAGACGCTAAAAAAAATAACCCCGGTAATAGCCAGGGTTCCAAGTTTATCCAGAAAGCAACTAAGTCAGGCGCTTTTGTTAGTAAGCAATCCAACACCGGCTCCCAGCGGGGAAGCTAATCTACTTTATTGCGGCTTTGAACTGGTGGGAGCTTTTCCTCCTTCCGGTACAAAGAGCAGGGCGGCCGAATTCATACAATATCTTTTGCCGGTCGGCTTGGGGCCATCATCAAATACATGCCCGAGGTGTGAACCGCTCTTGCTGTCTACCACTGCCCATCGGGTGGAACCAAAACTTTCATCTTTGATCAATTTTACTGCATCCGTTGCTATCGGGGCAAAGAAACTTGGCCAACCTGTTCGGGAATTAAATTTTGTTTCGGAACTGAACAAGGGCTGAAGTGTTGCAGCCGAATAATAAGTTCCTTTTTCATAAAAATGATCGTACTTACCGGTACCAGCTCTTTCCGTTCCTTCTTCCCTTAATATATAATATTGCGTTTCCGTAAGCCGGGCTTTCCATTCCGCCTCTGTGAACTTAATCGGGTACGCCGTTTTATGATCCGCTTCGGCAGGATCGGCATTTTGAGTTTTTTTAGACTGCGTCTGCGCCTGGCCACAGCTGCTGTTTAACAAGGCAAAGACAGCAATCAGAGACAAATAAATAGTTCGCATAAATTATTTTTTTATTACACTATAAACGAGATACCGGTTCACCGGGTTTTCTATTACCCCAAAATTACCGTTTTCTGCGGTCGATTCTTTGTCGTGTAAGCGACAGGCTGGCTGTAAGGACGATCAATTAACATTCGGCCAACATATGAACGAGTTGCACCCGGTAATTTCTCAGTTTGAAAAACCTCACGTTGAGACCACGCAGTTCGCAGAGGTTTATGCCAATTCTCCTCTGCGCTCCCTCGGTACTCTGCGTGAACCTTACTCAATACTTTGCATCGCTATAAAAATTTCCAAAACGAAATAGTAGTACATTAGCCAATCACAAAAAGTCGCTGTATGCAAAAACAAATTAGCATCCTCGTAACGATCCTCATTAGTACGCTCTCCTTTGCTCAAAACCGTATGACACCGGAACTACTCTGGCAACTGGGAAGGGTTAGTGGCCTTGGCTTGTCTAAAGATGGGAAATATATCGTTTATTCTGTAGGCATTCCCAACGCAGCAGAAAATAAAACCAATCGTAAATCTTATATCATTCCGCTGGATGGGGGGCAACCTATCGCCATTAACAGGCCGGATAGTTTACTGGCGGATAAAAATATATCTCCCGATGGCAAATACCTCCTCAGCAACAAAGAAGTAAAAATTAAAAAAGTGACGGGTAATGATCTATATCCCGCTTTGACCAAATCGAATGTATATGTTTTTGATGACCTGATGTATCGTCATTGGGATACCTGGGAGGATGGCAATTTTGACCATGTATTTATCAGCCCGGTCGGTAAACAGAACGAAGAAAAAGATCTTATGACAGGAGAAGCATATAATTCACCCACCAAACCTTTTGGCGGCGATGAGGATTATATATGGAGACCTGATAGCAAAGCGGTGCTTTACGTTGCCAAGAAAAAATACGGGAAGGATTATGCCGTGAGTACCAATACAGATATTTACTCTTACGATATCGAAGCCGGTGTTACCAAAAATCTGACCGAAGGTATGAAGGGTTATGACATGAACCCGTTGTACAATACAAAAGGGGAACTGGCCTGGCTGAGTATGAAAAGAGATGGATATGAGTCAGACAAACAGGATATCATCGTGTCCAATGGTATTACTAAAATGAACCTAACCGGTCAGCGGGATGATATTCATGTGGAAGGTTTTAAATGGGGAGATGATAATAAGACTATTTTTTTCTGGGCACCCGTTAATGGAACCATCCAGTTATTTTCTGTCAATTATCCAGGGTTGACCAAAATGCTCCCGGTTATAAGACAGATAACCAAAGGAGATTTTGATATTACCGGCGTCATCGGCCAGTCAGGAGATAAATTGATCGTCACCCGAACTGATATGAACCATGCTGCTGAAATTTATTCTGTTGATATCAACTCCGGCAACATGCAACAATTGACACATGTAAATGATGCAACCTATGCTTCCATTGGCAGTTGTAAAACGGAAAGGCGTTTTGTAAAAACAACAGACGGAAAACAAATGCTGGTTTGGATCATCTTTCCACCGGGTTTTGATCCGGCAAAAAAATATCCTACTTTATTATACTGCCAGGGAGGCCCACAGTCTCCTCTTACACAGTTCTATTCCTTCCGCTGGAATTTTCAACTGATGGCATCGCAGGGTTATATCGTGGTAGCCCCAAACAGACGAGGTATGCCGGGTCATGGTACCAAATGGAATGAACAGATCAGCAAAGACCATGGCGGACAAGCCATCAAGGATTACCTGAGTGCCATTGATGCGGTTAGTAAAGAAAACTATGTTGACAAGAGCAGGTTGGGCTGTGTAGGTGCCAGTTATGGAGGCTACTCTGTCTTTATGCTGGCCGGTTTGCATAACAACCGGTTCAAAACATTTATCTCCCATGATGGTATTTTTGATATGCGCAGTATGTATGGCACTACAGAAGAATTATTCTTTGTCAACTGGGACTGGGGTGGTAATTATTGGGACAAAAAAAATACCGCTGCACAAAAATCATATAGTCAGTTCAATCCTATTAACTATGTCAACAAATGGAATACACCTATTATGATCGTGCAGGGTGGCAAGGATTACCGGGTACCAATAGAGCAGGGACAGGAAGCTTTCCAGGCGGCACAATTAAAAGGCATTAAAAGCAGGTTTGTTTACCTGCCTGATGAAAACCACTGGGTGCTTAGTGCACAGAATGCACTGGTCTGGCAACATGAATTTTATAAATGGCTGGATGAAACTTTAAGATAACCGGTGTGAAACTTCCGGATGATTATTTATCGCGTTAAGCCTTATCTCGTTATAAACAATATTGTTGCGCTTATTTCTTTTATTGAAAAGATACCCCACCGGCTCATTGATCTGTCAGCGTTTTAGGAACTTTCCTTTCAGTAACCGGTCCATCACTTCCTCTTTTTGATTCCGGCTGATGGGAATATGCTGCTGCCCTATGCGGATATCATTTCCTTCAATCGTATCGATCTTCGAAGCGGCTACGATATAGGACTTATGCACTTTCAAAAATTTATCCGCTGGCAAATAATCCTCTACCGATTTAAACGTGAGATAGGTCATATACTTTTTGGTAGCGGTATGAATGGTCACATAATTCTGTAAAGCTTCCACATATAGCACTTCATCAAATAATATTTTCACCAGTTTATTATCGGCTTTGATAAAGAAATATTCTCCTGCATGGGCCTCTTTGGTATTCGTATCCCTTACTTCGTAATACTCTTTTGCTTTTAATGCTGCTTTCAGGAAACGGTCAAAAGAAATCGGTTTGACAAGATAATCCAGGGCATTCACTTCAAAACCTTCGAGAGCATATTGGGGATAGGCCGTCGTAAAAATAACCGGCGGTGGCTGCTGCAATGTTTTAAAAAAATCAAGACCAGTTATCTTCGGCATCTGAATATCAAGAAAAAGCAACTGTACTTCTCCCCTGCTGATGAGTTCCGCCGCCTGTAGCGGGTTATCAAATTCGCCAACAAGCCAAAGAAAATCAACATCAGCGATGTATTCTTTCAATCCTTTTCTTGCCAATGGTTCATCGTCAATAATAATACAGTTGATACTCATAGCACCTGAAGGTTTAATTGTACAGTAAACAGGTTTTCCGCATCCTCAATTTTTAGCTCATGCCGCCCCGGGTATAACAATTCCAATCTTCGTTTGACATTATTGAGCCCGATACCACCTGGTTGTTCTGTCGTGGGTTGTTTCTCTTTTGAATTGGCCACTGAGAACACAAAATTGGATTTGACCAGGAACATATCCACTTTCACAAAATTCGGCTTGTCGTTATAATGCGAAATATGCTTGAAGGCATTCTCTACAAACGGGATGAGCAGTAAGGGCTCCACCGCAAAGCCCTTCACATCAGGCGCACAGTTAAACTGAACGCTGTATTTCTCATCCTTTCGCAACTGCTGTAGATCCATATAATCCTGGAGATAGTGAATCTCCTTTTCAATCGGTATTTTATCATCTTTCACTTCGTAGAGCTGGTAACGGAGCATTTCGGAGAACTTGTGCAAGGCACCCCTGGCATCAGCATTATCCTTGCTGATCAGGAAATAAACAGAGTTCAGCGAATTAAAAACAAAATGGGGATTGATCTGTGATTTCAAAAAGTTGAGTTCTGCTTCCGCCTTTTCTTTGGCCGTTTCCACCATCCGTTTTTGTAACTCACCGTAATCCAACATCAACTTTACTGCGGCCCCGGCGATCACCAGAAAGAAATGCGGGATAATATTATCGTACAGGCTTTTCTTCAGGTCATCAGCCCAGTGGACTAACTGGTCATTGTTTAGCAACCGGCCCAGTATATTCATCTTGATCACACTGCTCCCAAAAATCATGACCACGAAAATGAGAACGAACCAGGCATACTTTTTTTTATAAAGTAACTGCGGTATCAATACATAATTGGTAACATAGATCATCAGGGCCAGTTCGGCTACCTTAATAAATGTTACGGCGAACGCTTTTCGCTCCGTTGGGTAATCATCCACCCGGAGAAAAAACCAGACCCCGAATACAAGCATCCAGAAAAAAACATGCTGCAGGTTATATTTTAGTAAACCACGGTTTTGCATACATCAAAATAAAAGTACAAATAACCTTCGTCAAAAGAGATTACACCACCGGATAGCTTTACCTGATGACCCGCAAACCTGCCTTTCGTCAGGTAAATAATACCCCAGGTGTAAAGGAACCGATATCCAATAACAAGAAAACAGATCTTTCGGAAAATAAACTGCCATGAAATACCTGCATTGCTTGCTTATAACCATGAGCATCACTTTATGCGGATGCTCGCAAAATACGTCCAAACCCAACGTAAACAACCAACCGGGAACCGGGGATATTAAAGCAGGTGGCCGTTGTGAGGATTGTGCGGCTATTTATCAATGTCCGGTTCCGTTTGAACAGTTAAATGAAGTGGATTCCCTACCTGACTTTATGGAACCGGGTCCGAAGATCGAGATCAGTGGGACTATTTTCCAACGCGACGGCAAAACACCTGCTGCTGATATTGTGTTGTATGTATATCATACTGACCAGAAAGGTCTGTACAGTAAAAAAGGAAATGAAAAAGGTCCGCATGGTTATATCCGCGGCTGGGTAAAAACAAATGCAGCTGGTTACTATAAGTTTTATACCCTCGTACCGGCCTCCTATCCTAATAGCATGAACCCAAAACATATTCATCCTACTATTAAAGAATCCGGCATCAGTGAGTACTGGATAGATGAATTTCTTTTTGATGATGACCCTTTGCTTCAGCCCGAAGAACTAACAAAAACAACCCCCAGAGGTGGCAGCGGAATTTTAAAAACAATACAGGCAGATGGCATATTAAAAGCCACCCGGGATATTACACTGGGCCTGCATGTTACGGGTTACCCTGTACAATAAATTATTTGAGGGAGAGATCGGCCCTGACCTTATAATAAGTGACGGACCGTTCCACGAGGTTGGCGATCAACCCGTTTACTTTGAGCCGCCATAGTTTGTTTTCTTTATCATATGTGACTTCAACGGTGCCTTTGGAAACATTGACATAGGAAACCTGTTCCCCGGAACGGAAGGAATATTTAGCAGCTAATTCATTACGTCCGTCGGGACTCACTGAAATCTTATACTTTCCGCTTTTCAGACGTTTATCATTGAAAAACATGCTAAAGAACTGATCCTTCTGCTCTACAACAACAGTAAGATCACCTTTTACCCGGTACACTTTCAGCGTTGCTGGTCTTGCTTCTATGAAAAAATTGTTGGAAGTGAGGGTGTCCGTTATAAAAAGAGGGCAACGTCTTAAAACGGTGTCTCTTTCCTCCTGTGCATTCACAGACAGGGAAAAAATCATAACAAAGGACAAGGTTATTAACCGCATTGCCGGGACATTTAAATGTAAAAAATACGAATAATTTGCTTATAATCAGTGCCAGCTATTTTTTTTATTGTCTGTTTGCTCTTTCGCCAAACAACAAACTTCCTATTCTTATCATCGTACTACCCTCTTCGATGGCTGTTTTATAATCGCTGCTCATCCCCATGGAAAGCGTTTGAAGTTGAAAATTTGATGTTTGGTCTTTGGAATATTTGTTGAAAAGCTCTTTTAATTTTCGGAATTCACTCCTCACTTTGTTCATATCCTCTGTAAAACTTCCCATTCCCATTAACCCAACAACCCGAACCCCAGGCATTTTCAACTTATCAAGTTCCTCCACTAACAAATGTAGTTCTTCCTCATCCAAACCAAATTTCGTTTCTTCCTGTGCAATAAAACATTGAAGCAGGCAATCCACTACCCGGTTAGTTTTTCCTGCTTCTTTATTGATCTCTTTCAGGAGTTTTAGACTGTCTACCCCGTGGATCAGTTGCACAAAGGGTGCTATTAACTTTACTTTATTAGTTTGCAGGTGACCGATAAAGTGCCATCTGATATCTGGCGGCAGCTGGCGGGCCTTCTCCACAAGTTCCTGCACATAATTTTCACCAAAATCCCGTTGGCCCAGCTTGTATAATGCAAGTATATCCTCCACCGGTTTGGTTTTGGAAACAGCCACCAATGTTACCCCGTAGGCCTGCAGGCTTGCTGTAATCTGTAAATAGTTGTCTTGATTGTTTGCCATCTCGTTTATACCCGCTTCACGGTATTTTTATAATAATTTTGGTCTATACTTTTACCGGCAACAAATATACTTTATGAAAGCAACATCTTTTGGGGTTGATAACAACAGCCATGAACAACGCATAGCGATTTGGAAAAAATGGATCCAGGAATTTACTGCCTGCAAATAGCAAAAGCTATTATCAATATCTATTATCCTTTCAATATTGAACGGCTGATAACGATCCGTTGCACTTCGCTGGTACCTTCATATATCTGGGTGATCTTGGCATCCCGCATCAGGCGTTCTACATGGTATTCCTTTACAAATCCATATCCACCATGTACCTGGACCGCTTCCACAGTGGTCCACATGGCAGTTTCGGACGCAAAAACTTTTGCCATTGAAGAACTGAGCGTATAATCAATATGATTGTCTTTTTCCCAGGCCGCCTTCAGGCAAAGCAATCTTGCTGCTTCGATCCGGGTAGCCATATCGGCCAGTTTGAAAGCAATGATCTGGTGATTCATGATCTCAGTACCAAATGCCTTTCTCGTTTTGGAATATTCTTTCGCCAATTCATAGGCCCCGCTGGCAATGCCCAGTGCCTGTGAAGCGATCCCGATTCTTCCTCCAGCCAAAGTCTTCATGGCGAACTTAAAACCGAAGCCGTCTTCACCGATCCTGTTGGACTTTGGCACTTTTACATCCGTGAACATAACCGTATGTGTGTCACTTCCGCGGATGCCTAATTTATTTTCTTTCGCTGCCACTACAACACCCGGCGAATCTTTTTCTACTATGAGACAGTTAATCCCTTTTGAACCTTTTGAGCGATCGGTTTGTGCCATCACCAAATAAACAGAAGCCGTACCTCCATTGGTGATCCAGTTCTTGGTGCCATTCAGCAAGTAATGATCCCCCTTATCTTCCGCAATAGTTTGTTGTGACGTAGCATCACTTCCTGCTTCAGGTTCGCTGAGCATGAAAGCGCCGATATATAATTCACCATTCTTTTTTCCCTGTGCTAAAGGTGTCAAGTATTTTTGCTTTTGTTCTTCGTTGCCATATTGCTGCAAGCCGTAACAAACCAGGCTATTGTTCACACTCATCACCACACTTACACTGGCATCTATTTTACTGATCTCTTCCATAGCCAGTACATAACTGATCGTATCCATACCGGCACCTCCGTATTTAGGATCGACCATCATACCCATAAAACCGAGTTCGGCTAGTTTCATGACCTGTTCACGGGGAAATTCCTGTTTTTCATCTCTTTCGATCACACCTGGCAAGCATTCATTCCGGGCAAAATCCCGGGCTGCTTTTTGGATCATCAGTTGCTCTTCATTCAGTTGGAATAACATATGCTTGATAGCTTTTATTTATTACGACAAAGATAAGGGCAAAGCCGCCTCAGAAAAGAACGTCTTAGATTTGCAACTAATGGGTAACCGTTCATGGAAAGCTTTGAAACTTACTTCAACAAGAGCCCCGCCTGTTCCCCTTTTTGACCTAACTTTGTACCGCAAACAGCAGCTCATGAAAAAAATTCATATTATCCTTCTTGTATTCATTGCCGGCACCATTGCCTTGCTGATAAGTCTCTTAAATACAGGCTCTACTTACGAAACGATCGCAGAAGCCAAGGCCAAACCGGGAAAATTTGTCCATGTGGCTGTAAAACTTGATAAAACAAAACCGGTGGAATATGACGCTACCAGGGATGCCAATTACCTGAGCTTTCATGCCATAGCAATGGATAGTACCAACCAGGGTATGAAAGTGGTTTATCGCAATGGCGAGATACCTAACCTGATGATCAGCGAACGCCTGGTATTAAAAGGCAAATACGAGGGCGACCATTTTGAATGTAAAGATGTGCAAACCAAATGCCCGTCAAAGTATAAAGAAGAAATGAAGCCCACAGAAAAAAGCATCGAAACAAGTTCTGCCGCCAATAAGCAAGCAACCAAAAAATACTAACCCGGAATGGACTATATCGGTGAGCATCTTTTACCCGGCCAGTTAGGACATTTTTTTATTGTACTTTCTTTAGTGGCATCACTCATCGCCACTTTCTCGTATTTCAAATCAGCCCAGTCGAAAAATGACGCCGATGCGGCGCATTGGAAAAAGCTGGCCCGTTATGCGTTCATAACTGAGATCATTTCGGTGGCGGCCATCTTCGGTATCTTATTCTATATCATTTCCAATCATCTGTTCGAATATAAATATGCCTGGCAGCACAGCAGCCGTTCATTGGAAGTAAAATACCTGCTGGCCTGCTTTTGGGAAGGTCAGGAAGGTAGTTTCTTACTCTGGAGTGTTTGGCATTGTGTATTGGGTGCTATTTTGATGAAGACCAGTAAAAAATGGGAAGCCCCGGTGATGACCGTGGTCAGCCTCGCACAATTCTGCCTCGCTACCATGATCGCAGGCATTTATGTTTTTGGATGGAAGATGGGTTCCAACCCATTTATGTTATTAAGAGACTCCGGTGTGCTGGATAGTGCAGCGGCCCTGCATATTGCCGGCGATATAACACAAGGTCTTCGACAAGACTTTATGTTATCTATAAAAGATGGCAACGACCTGAACCCCCTGCTGCAGAACTACTGGATGGTTATTCATCCACCGGTTTTATTTATGGGCTTTGCTTCCACCATCGTTCCTTTTGCTTTTGCGATAGCAGGCTTATGGAAAAAGCAGTATGGTGAATGGACAAAACCAGGGCTGCCCTGGACATTATTTTCCGCCGCCATCCTGGGTGTTGGTATTATGATGGGTGCCATGTGGGCCTATGAGTCTCTTACTTTTGGTGGTTATTGGGCATGGGACCCGGTAGAAAATGCTTCTTTGGTTCCCTGGTTAGTGTTGATATCTGGGTTACATACCTTACTTATTTATAAACATACAGGCCATTCATTACGGGCAAGCCATCTGTTTTTTATCCTGGTCTTTGGGTTTATTCTGTATTCTACTTTTCTAACCCGTACGGGAATTTTAGGAGATACTTCGGTCCATGCTTTTACAGGTGAAGGCAACACGTTGAAGGTACACTTGTTGATCATGATGTCATTGTTCTTGTTACCTGCCTTTATCCTCTTCTTCACCCGTTACCGGGATATACCAACGATCCGGAAAGAAGAAAGCAGTTCCTCCCGTGAATTCTGGATGTTTATCGGCTCACTGGTTTTCTTTCTCTCTGCCCTGGTTATTATTGGGATCACTTCTATCCCGGTTTATAATAAAATATTGGGGACAAAAATGGCACCACCAGAAAAAGCGGAGTTCATGTATAACCAGATACATGTTTTCGTAGCGATCATTATAGCTGTGTTGACGGCCGTCACACAATACCTGAAATACAAAACAACGACCACCCAATATTTTCTGAAAAAAATAGCTGTACCAACTGCTATTGCAGCTGTTATAGCTACTTTAATACTGGGTATTGGAAAAGTGAACTACCAGAAGGAAACCTATGGTTTTATGGCGGCTATCTGGATCGCTGTTGCCTGCAGTGTTTATACAATCGTTGCCAATGCATCTTATATCTGGTTAGGTCTGAAAGGGAAACTAAAATTGTCCGGCGGCTCTATTTCGCATTTTGGTTTTGGACTGGTGCTGCTCGGGATATTGATCTCCTCTTCCAAAAAAGAAGTGTTATCGAATAATATCAATGGTATCCCTGCACCGCTGGATAAAAACGAAGACCCCCGTGAAAACCTGACCCTCGTAAAAGGATTGACGGTTGATATGGGGAAATATTCGTTGACATATGAAGGTGATTCTGCACATCCCAAGAAGCAATTATCCTTCTATAAAGTACGCTTCAAAAGCAAGAACGGTAAGGAAGAGTTTATGCTCACGCCGAACTCTTTTGTAAATTATAAAGGTAATGAAGGGCTAATGAGCAATCCTGATTCAAGGCATTACTGGAATCATGATGTGTTTACTTATATCACTTCTATCTCTAATCCAGATAAGTTGAAGGACACTTCCTCTTTCCGGGCCAATCCGATGAAGGCCGGTGATTCCCTGTTCTATCCACGTGGCTTTATCATTTTACAGGAAATAAAGAAAGCATCCGACAGCCTCCCGGTGGATATTTTCGGTGCCAATGGAAGCCTGCACGAGGCCCGCCTGAAAGTCTATTCAAAAACCGGGTCTGTTTATTCGATTGCTCCTAAATTAGCGTTTGCCAAAGGTGCTGAACTGGCAATACCCGATACGGTACTGGCAGAAAACCTGGTACTGCAATTACAAAAAGTGAACCCGGATAACAGCATCGTTCTGGGAATCAAGGAGTCTAATGCAGTTATGGATTATATTACGCTTAAGGCTTATAAGTTTCCTTTTATTAACCTGCTCTGGGTCGGGGTGCTGATCACCGCTATTGGTATCACCATCAGCATGGTTCGCCGGATCCAATTAAACCGCCATTCAGTCCCGGGGTCATAATTTTAGCTTTTTCAAAACAGCATCTCCTGTAGTTTTATTGTCAGGTATAGAAAATGCCGGGTCTGTTAGCTAATTTTACATACTAATGCCTCATTCCGGATCATATCGTAAACGATTAAAGCTCCTACTATCCCTGCTCCTGTTGATGGGCAGCCAGCTATTAGCTCAGGTTGAATTACCCGTACCTGTGGTTGATTCCAATGAACTGGCTTTGAAATACATGAAAGAACAACGGAAAAAATGGGGTCCCAACGATACAGTGCTGGTACCTGCCATCTTCTATCAGAACGAGATTATCAATTATAAGGAAGAGCAAATGGTTTGGATTTCCAAACTCCCGCCGGATAAGCTGGCCAAATTTATAGAAGAATGGACCCGGCTTCGCAACGCTGTGTATGTTACCTATCCTTATGCCCGGATCGCCGGTGGTACCATCAATGACATTAATAAGAACCTGGCAGGAGTTAGGGGGAAAAAAGAACGAAAAACGATCATTAAATCAAGGGAGAAAGAATTGAAAAAAGAATTCACTGACCCGCTCTCAAATCTTTCTGTATACCAGGGAAAGATCCTGATGAAACTCATCAACCGGCAAACGGGTAATAACTGTTATGAGATCATCAAAGAATACAAAGGGGGACTGAATGCCCGCTTGTATCAAACGGTAGCCTGGTTTGTTGGTGGCAACCTGAAACAGGACTGGGATATGAAAGAAAATACAATGGACCGACAGATCGAAAATATCGTGAAAGAGATCGACGGAACCTGGTATGGGAACCCCTATCGCCGATAGTACAATGGTTACCTGATACTGGTTAATGCCAGCGTGAAATTTCCTGGCTACGCCACAGTCCATGAGTGGTAATTTCCCTTCTCTTAATTTTTCCTTTTACTTTTGTTTTCTAAATCTCCCACATGAAGCTTGATATACTGGCGATAGGTGTTCATCCCGACGATGTAGAATTGGGTTGTTCCGGAACATTGATCAATGAAATAAAACGGGGAAAGAAAGCCGGTATCATTGACCTGACACAGGGCGAACTCGGTACAAGAGGTACGATTGAAACCCGGTACAGTGAGGCTGCGAATGCCGCTATGATCATCGGTGTGCAGGTAAGAGAGAACCTGAAAATGAGAGATGGTTTTTTTGAGAATGATGAAGCAAATAAATTAAAACTGATTACTGCGATACGTAAATACCAGCCCGATATAATTATCGGGAATGTGCTGCATGACCGCCATCCCGATCATGGCCGTGCGGGTAAAATGATCGCTGATTGTTGCTTCCTGTCAGGCCTTGCTAAAATTGAGACCACCGATGAAAAGGGGAATGGCCAGGAAAAATGGCGGCCTGCTTATTTGTTGCACTATATACAAGACTGGTATCATGAACCCGATCTGCTGATCGATATCAGCGGTGTCTTTGAACAACGGATGAAATCCATTGAAGCCTACAACACACAATTTCATACAACCGCTAATGCAGCAGATGGTCCGCAAACCTATATCTCCACACCGGATTTTTTAGAAAGTGTTATTGCAAGATCCAGGATGTTTGGCAAACGAATCGGTGTGAAATATGCAGAAGGCTTTATCAGTGAGAAGAAGATCGGTATCCGTGATTTGGATGCGCTGATTCAGCATGAAACATAAATAGCTGTTAGTGTTAGTGTTAATACCACTCTTACTGTTAAAAAGTTCAACAAAAAACAAGGTTATCCACATCAAACGGTTGTCTTAATTTTCCCTCCGTTTTGGCAGAGATAGACTACCTTTGCCTATCAGAAAAATAGTCTATGGCAAGCCCTAAATTCTCAACAGCTTCACAATCCTTTCATGCAGAATTAAAAAAAAGGATTAGTGATTATTTTAAACAAGCTGGCAAAGCATCTACCGGTAATTTTTCCCTCTACTTCAAAGCCATTTTGCTCGTTGTAAGTTTCATTGCTGTTTATACTCACCTCGTATTTTATACCCCTGCCACCTGGTTGGCCATGACTGAATGTATTGTATTGGGTGGTTTAACAGCAGCCATTGGGTTTAACGTAATGCATGACGGGTTGCATGGTAGTTTTAGCCGCTATAAATGGGTCAATGAGTTGGCAGGTTTATCTTTAAATTTTTTGGGAGCGAATAATTTTATGTGGCGCTCCAAGCATAATATCATACATCATACCTACACCAATATCGAAGGCATTGATGATGATATTGAAGCCAAGCCCTTACTCCGTCTTTGCGAAACACAGAAGTATTATAAAATTCACCGTTTTCAGCATTGGTATTTCTGGTTAGCCTATTCCCTTCTTTACATATGGTGGGTATTCTTTACCGACTACAAAAAATACTTCCTCGGCAGGATCGGCCCTACATCGCTGACCAAAATGAGTATCGGCGATCATATCTCTTTCTGGGGTTTTAAAATATTACATGCGTTTATTTTTATGGCTGTTCCTATTTACACACTCGGTTTTTCTACCTGGGTAATTGGCTTCCTGATCTATGGTATGTTTACCGGTGTTGTGTTAAGTATTGTTTTTCAGCTGGCGCATACGGTAGAAGACACCAATTTCCCGAAGGCTAACGTCACTACCGGTAGAATGGAAGATGAGTGGGCCATACACCAGTTAAAGACAACTGCCAATTTTGCCACCCGCAACCGGTTAATTTCCTGGTGGGTTGGTGGATTGAATTTCCAGGTAGAACATCACCTTTTTCCAAGAGTCTCGCATGTGCACTATCCTGAGATCAGTAAGATCATCAGGAAAGCCTGTCAGGATTTTGGAGTGCCTTATATTGAATATCCAAAGATGAGACTGGCCCTGGCTTCGCATATCACACACCTGAAAAACCTCAGCCGTAAGTAACATCAACCTGGCATTAATTAATTAATTCATATATGGAGTCAGCGATGGCTCCTTTTTTATGACCATTCCGGCACCCTTACATATAAAAGGCCAGACATTTTTGCAAAAATCAGTTTCTGATTTTGCTGCTATCCAAAAGCCATTTAATTTACACAGCTTTTAATGCCACCTCAATATGGTCAACCTGTCCAATTATGATCCCAACAGTGTCAGTAATCCCAATAATAATATTTTTGGATTACCGTCTACTGAGGAAGATGCCCGCTTAATAATCTTACCGATTCCCTGGGAAGTAACTGTAAGTTATGGGGCCGGAACAGCCCGCGCACCAGAAGCCATTCTCAAAGCCAGTATGCAGGTGGATCTTTTTGATCCTGAATTCCCCGATGCCTGGAAACAGGGATTCTATATGCGTCCCACCGACCGTAAACTGCTTATGAAAAGTGATTACCTCCGGAAAGAAGCCGAACTATATATTGATTATATTTCGAAAGGAGATGAAGTCGCGGCAAACCAGTTCATGTGCAAGACACTTAAAGAAGTCAATGAAGGAAGTATCTTTCTCAATACCTGGGTGTATGACCAAACAAGGGTATTATTGGAAAAAAATAAATTGGTAGGCCTGGTAGGTGGCGACCACAGTGGCCCGCTGGGATTCTTTAAAGCCATTGCAGAAAAACATGGTGAGTTTGGTATTTTACAGATAGATGCGCATTTTGATCTGCGGACTGCCTACGAAGGGTTCAACTACTCTCATGCCAGCATCATGTACAATACACTGGAAGAGATTCCCCAGGTGCAACGTCTGGTACAGGTAGGTGTAAGGGATTTTGGGGGTGATGAATGGGAATATGTACAGAAAAGCAATTTCCGTATCATTACTTATTTTGATAAGGAGATAAGGAACCGCCAGTACGAAGGACAAACCTGGAAATATATTGCCGAAGAAATAGTAGACAAATTGCCACAAAAAGTTTTTATCAGTTTTGATATTGACGGACTGGACAGGAAACTTTGTCCTTTTACCGGAACACCAGTACCGGGCGGCTTTGAACTTGAGCAGGTCTTTTACCTACTCAGCAAACTGCTCGAAAGCGGAAAGACCATCATCGGTTTTGACCTGAGTGAAGTGGGTATTGGCGGTGATACCGACTGGGATGCCAATGTTGGCGCAAGAGTGTTGTATAAGCTGTGTAATTTAATGGTGACCAGTAATAAATAAGATGCAGCAGTTTGAAATCACATTAAGGAATGATAAAATAAAATTTTACGACAGGTTTGCGATATTGATTTTTGGTTTGAATGCGGTTGGAATAGTAGGTGCACTCTTATATACTACCGACGATATCAATATAAACGGGAAATTATTTTTGCAATCCCTCCCGGTCATGCTGACTGCTTTTCCGGTTTTACTACTTATTCAAAAAAAAGTATCCCAGTATTTTATACCTTTTCTGGTTGTCTCTTTAGTGATAGTTGCCTATTGGATATTCATAGGATACTGGTGGATAGCCCTTTTCGCATCCCTGCTGATCCTGTTATATGTTGTCGCCAAAAAAGAGTTGATTGTTAATTTTATTTCAGACAGGATTGTTTATCCTTCTTTCCCTCCAAAAAGAATAGAATGGAGCGATCTGAATAATGTTGTTTTAAAGGACAGGTTGTTGACCATTGACTTTAAAAATAATAAACTAATTCAGGAGGATATTGATGCAAAAAGCTATTCCTTAAATGAAGAGGAATTTAACGACTTTTGCAGGCAACAACTGAAAAAATGAGCTTAGCACAGTCTCCATACATCTTGTACTCCGATGGCAAGGGGAATATATTTGAAGACACATCTTTATATGTTACCGGCCGAAGTGGCTGGGAGGCTATACCTGTTCCGGAAGATGAATGGATCGAACTACCTGATGGCGGTTCTCTTTATGAATTACCCGGTCGCCGTGGCATTGGCATTGATGTGGAAACTGGTGATATGCGTTTATGTGAAAAGGGCTGGGCAGTAGCAGCTTTTATTCCTCCAGCACATACCGGCTTTTACCTGGCCGCATACGAAACCGGTAAAGATGCCCCTATTCTTCCTTTGTTTTGTTACACCGCTGCTGGTTGGTTAAATGAAAAATTCTATGTACCTGCAACAAGAGTAGAGCCAGACATCCGGCAGGATTGTGCCGGATACGATCAGGAAAAAGTAAAAGAAGGTGTAAAGGAATTACAAAAGCATTACCCGCATAACCGGCTGGTTACGCATCTTACCAATAACTGTGCGCTGACCTATCAATGCCCTGCCGCAAGAAATTTTTCATTGGGCCGTTGGGAATGCCCGGTGCCTGTATCACCTGCCTGCAATGCTAATTGCGTTGGTTGTATCTCCCTGCAACCTGATGAAGAGACCATCGTTTCAACACAGGACCGGCTCACGTTCAAACCAACAGCAGAAGAAATTGTCGAATTCACCGTTCCGCATCTTGAATCAGCACCCTATCCTATCATCAGTTTTGGACAAGGCTGTGAAGGCGAACCCTTACTGATGTGGGAAACCATACGGGAATCCATTATCGAAATAAGAAAGCATACAACCAGGGGAAGTATCAATATCAATACCAACGGTTCAAAGCCGGATGCGGTAAGAGCTTTATGTGAAGCAGGACTTGACTCTATCCGGGTTAGTACCAACTCGGCAAGAAGGGAGGTCTATATGCCATACTACCGCCCGAATAATTACCAGTTTGGAGATATTATCGAAAGCCTGAAAGTGGTCAATTCTTTCGGTGGCTGGACTTCCATCAACTATTTTGTTTTCCCGGGTATGACGGATTCTGTGGCAGAATATGAAGCACTGCGAAAACTGATTAAAGAGACGGGGTTAAATATGATCCAGTGGAGAAATTTCAATATTGATCCGGATTGGTATTTGGGTAAGATTGGGGTAACAGAAACAGGAGAGTGTCTGGGGGTAAATCAATTGCAACAATTGATTCGGGAAGAATTTCCTGATCTGAAATACGGTTATTTCAATCCGCCGATTGAACGGATCAAAGGAAAGTTTGACATGGATTTTGCCCATCATTAGCCACAGAAGCACTGAAACACTGAAAAATTCTGTGCGTTATGTTTCAGTTGTAAAAATCAATAATGATAGAGCCTGATAATAACAACCAAATAATAAGGGGTATCGGACTTGCTGTTCTCGCTACATTTATCTGGTCAGGAAATTTTATTGTGGCCCGGGCTGTCAATAAAGATATTTCACCCATCAGCCTGAATTTTTACCGCTGGCTTACAGCTTCGTTGCTTCTTCTTCCTTTCATTATCAGAAAATTCAAAGCAGAATGGCCCGTGATACGCCGATCCTGGCATTACCTGTTCTGGATCTCGCTCACCGGTGTAGCCCTGTTCAATACGTTTGTATATATAGGAGCGCATTATACCTCCGCAATTAATCTCGCATTAATAGGAACCACTTCCTCTCCTATTATGTCCGTACTTTTTGCCCGCATTTTCCTGAAAGAAAAAATTGGTTGGATGAAGCTGGCCGGGATGATCGTTTGTATCGTTGGCGTACTTTTTCTTTTATCGAAGGGTACTATCCAAAACCTGGTACATTTAAAATTTGGGGAAGGCGATTTATGGGTATTATTAGCGGCTTTTTGTTTTGCCGTTTATAACACCATGGTGAAAAAAAAACCGGCAGGAATTTCACCGGTTAATTTCCTATTCGTCATTTTTAGTTTTGGGACATTATTAGTGCTCCCTTTCTTTCTCTGGGAGATGAACAATAGTGCCCCCGTTGTATGGAATGGCCCCCTGATTGGTTCTATTCTATACCTCGGTGTTGGTGCTTCTGTGATCTGTTTCCTGATCTGGAATACTGCAATCCGTTACTTGGGTGCAGGCCGAACTGCCTTATTTGGTAACCTGATACCTGTATTCAGCAGCCTGGAAGCTGCTTTATTTTTACACGAAGATTTTACATGGGTACATATCACCAGTATGATCATTGTATTTACGGGTATACTATTAGCCAATTGGCGACACCAGTAATTATCGATCAATGGCCCTCTCGCTGCTTTTACTAAATAAGAAATAACAATTACAACCATCACGGTATGAGGGTATCAGGTTAAATAAAAATTCTCCCTATGCAACAAAAATGGGAAAACACCTTCTTTATATTGGTTTAATGCACAGTAATCACACCCAATTAAACGCCTGCTGGTGGCCGGATTACAAGCAGTTTTCCTGAATCTTAACATTTCATAAATACTGTTTTGTGCAAGTTGCACGGGGTTTGCATCGTTAATAACAGGTGTGAACAACAATCGCTTGCACCACAAATCTTCAAACTGTAATTTCGTATGAACAACGCTTACATTATGTCTGCAGCTCTAGAAGCTAAAAACAGGAACCAGGCCTATATGATCACCGGTGGCTTTGCTGCACTGGCTATTCTTGTCATGTTCCTGCTGAAATGGAAGTTACCCGTTCCGGAAATAGCGATAAATGAGCCCGGTATTGAAGTAGAGCTCAACCTGCCCCTCGAGCCTGAACCTGAAACACTGGCCGATGGCGGTGGGGGTGGTGGTAATCCAGTACAGGCAGCCGGTATTGCGGGAATTGCACCTCCTGCTACCCCCGTTCCGGGTGAAAACCAGGATGCCAAAGACATTGAAGAAGATAATAACGATAAAGAGGCTCCTGCTTTAGTTAAACCAACCGTTGTGAAGCCAAAAGCTACCGCCATTATAAATACTTCGGTTGCGAAAGTAGAACCTAAATTAATTGAGACACCCGCCCCTCCAAAACCTAAAGCGGTGTTGGGTAAAACAACAACCGGGACAGGTATAGGTGGTGGTGCAGCAGAAGACTACGACCGGGCCGGTGGCCGCGGTACGGGTAACGGTGTTGGAAATGGCAGTGGTACCGGTGGTGGAAATGGCACAGGAAATGGCGGCGGAAATGGGTCAGGTGGTGGAAGTGGCAGCGGGCCTAAAGTAACCCGTGGCGACAGGAAGATAGTCCGTTACTATAGTTTTGAAGGCGATCTTGACAAGGCCGTTGTATATGCCAATATCACGGTATCGCCCGAGGGCATCGGTAAATTTGTAAGCATTGCCAAGGGGTCTTCCAACAGCAATGCTGCCTATAAACAAGCTATCGTTCAGTACCTGCAAAATATCAAATTTGACAAAGCAGATCATGAATCGATGCTTACCGTACAGTTTAACTTCCGGGTGAACTAAATAATATATAAACGTTTTTGAAAGGCTGTTTTGGGTGAAACCATGACAGCCTTTCTTATTTTTGCCCGACATGAATTACCAGGAAACACTTGACTATTTATTTACCCGCCTTCCCATGTTCAGCCGCATCGGTGCAGCTGCTTATAAAGCAGATCTTACCAATACAATTCGCCTTTGTGAAGCCCTGGGCAATCCACAACATCAATTCAAAAGCATTCATATTGCCGGAACCAACGGCAAGGGTTCTACCAGCCATATGCTGGCCGCTATTTTACAAACAGCCCAGTACAAAACAGGTTTGTATACTTCCCCGCACCTTAAAGATTTCCGGGAACGAATAAAACTCAACGGGAAAATGGTGCCAGAAGAATTTGTGGTTGACTTTACAAGAAAAATAAAGCCCCTGATCGAAGAAATAGAACCTAGTTTTTTTGAGATCACGGTTGCCATGGCATTTGACTATTTTGCCCAAGAGCAAATTGATGTCGCCATTATTGAAACCGGGCTTGGCGGAAGACTGGACAGTACCAATATCATTACACCCGAGCTTTCTGTTATCACCAATATTGGTTGGGATCATATGAACATACTGGGTGATAGCCTGGAAAAAATTGCGGCTGAGAAAGCTGGCATTATAAAAGAAGGTATCCCCGTCATTGTAGGTGAAATACTACCGGAAACAGCCGCCGTTTTTTCCAGCACAGCAGCAGCAAGAAATGCTCCCCTTGTTATAGCATCAGAAAAAAGACAGGTACAGGATTGGGGCTGGGAAAAAAATGAACTCGTAGTTGAAGTTGCTTCTGCCAACCAGACAGATCATAAAGTTTACCATCTCGACTTACCAGGTATTTACCAGCGAAAAAACCTGTTGACTGTGTTGGAAGTCTGTTCACATTTACAACAGGCCGGCTGGAAAATAGATGACAGGATCGTACACCAGGGATTACAACAAACAAAAAAGCTGACCGGACTGCATGGCCGCTGGGAGATCATTCATCATTCGCCACTGGTCATACTCGATGTGGCGCACAACACAGATGGTATCCGGCAATTGGTTCAGCAGGCAGAAGTAACGGTCCATAATAAATTGCATATTGTACTGGGAATGGTAAAAGATAAGGACATAGAAAGAGTGTTGGCCCTGCTCCCGAAAACAGCTATATATTATTTTACTAAAGCACAAATACCAAGGGCATTACCAGAGGAAGAATTGATGGCGAAAGCAAGTGAATTAAAATTACAGGGAGTTTGTTATACGGAAGTAAATGAGGCCCTCGGCTTTGCAATACAACATGCTCACCCGGATGATATAATTATTGTTTGTGGTAGTATATTCCTTGTAGGAGAAGTTAATACTTTAACTCATTAAGTTTTTCTAATGCATAGAGAATACAACTTACGTGCATGGATTGAATGATCTTATTTTCGCGGAGCAATTGTTTTAACTCATCTACCGATAGCAGGAATATTTCGATCTCTTCATTCTCATCCAATTTTTGTTCCGCTACTTTTTTCCCGCCTCGCGCCAGGAACATATGCAGGAAATTGGTATTGGTAGAAGGGTTAGGCGATATCTTTCCCAGGTAATTATATTCCGAAAAAGCATAACCCGTCTCCTCCAGCAATTCACGGGCTATTGCAGCCTCGTTATCCTTATCCGTATCATCCACGCAGCCACCAGGAATTTCTATCACCACTTCTCCCACTGCATGGCGGTATTGCCGGATCATGAGAATTTTTCCCTCCTTTGTTACGGGCACCGCTCCCACCCAGGTCGGAAATTCATACACATAATAGGGATCAACGATCTTACCGACCGGTGTTTCGCATCTCTCCCGCCGAACTTTGAACCAGCGGTCATTGAATAAATATTCAGAAGAAAGTGTTTTCCATTTAAGATCTGCCATAAGGAATTAATGCTCATTCTTTTCCAAACCAGCTGAGCATTGTTTACTGATCATTGAAAGTACTAATACCATTTCATCCGTTCCCGCAGGGAAGTAATATGTGCCGTGTGATGTTTGCCATGCCAGGCATACATGCCCAGCAAGTACCAAAGCCGCATGGTCTTTTTACTTTCAGGGTGAAAGACCGTTTTGTTGTTCCATTCATCATCCTTAACATACTTCAATGCTTCGTACAAACGGGCATGCAGCGCATGGAGTATCGTAATGGATATATTTACCGGTAATTTCTCTACATCATGCAATTCTGCCCACCGCTTTTCATCGTAGGGCTTAATAGTCGGGCTATCTTCAGTCAGGCCCACTTTAAACCGGATATACGCATTCATATGACTATCGGCTACATGGTGCACCAACTGGTGTAAGGTCCATCCCCCTTCCCGGTAAGGCGTTTGTAATTGTACCTCATCCAGGTTCAGTATGGACTGCTCGATTTGCAGGGGTAGAAACTTGATATCGGCCAGCCATTCAATTTTTTGTCCAATAGAAAATGGTTTGGGTGAATATTCGCCGATCGGGTAACGAAAGTCAGTAGCAATGGGAGGCATACAGTTTTTTTATTTTATGATCTCCAATAATTCTACTTCAAAGACAAGTGTAGCACCACCTGGAATATCATTGCCTGCACCACGGTCACCATAAGCCAGGTCAGAGGGTATCCATAGACGCCAATGACTTCCTTCTTTCATTTGCGGTAAGGCCACCTGCCAGCCTTTTATCAAAGCAGTTAAAGGAGCTGAAAACGGTTGCCCCCTTTTAAAAGAATTATCAAATTCTTTTCCATCCAGCAATGTGCCTTTATAATGGGCTTTCACTTGATCTCTTAATTCCGGCTGGGCACCGCTACCTTCTTTTATTACTTCATACTGAATACCACCGGGTAATTCCTTCACCCCTTCTTTACTGATATTCTCTGCCATAAAAGCAGCACCTGCAGTTTTCTGCGCTTCGATTTTTCCTTGCATATATTGTTTTAGTTTGTTTTGTAACATAAACCCTAATCCCTAAATGGCTTTGTACCCCGATTATTTAAAACGTTCTCCTCCTTTAAAAAATCTGTCGCTATGCATCCTGAAAAAATTATGCACTCAGGAGCACTTATAATGAAACCGATTCAATGACCTAAATTCCCTTTAGGGACAAGTTTTACCCCTCCCGCAATGAATGTCCAGTAAGATTTATAAACACATCTTCGAGGTTGGCCAGTTTCATTTCTTTGGGTCGCTCAAAACCGGTTGCGATCAGGTTATCAATTAATTTATCCGGTGAGTCCAATGCAACGATTGTTCCCGAATCAATAATAGCGACCCGGTCGCACAAATATTCTGCTTCATCCATGTAGTGTGTAGTCATAATCACGGTAGTACCTCTTTTTCGTATATTTTTTATCAATTCCCAAAGGCTCCGGCGGGCCTGCGGATCAAGACCAGTGGTAGGTTCATCCAGGAAAATAATTCTTGGCTGATTAATTAATGTGGTAGCAACTGAGAATCGTTGTTTCTGCCCACCACTCAGTTCCTTTACTTTTGCTTTGGCCTTATCTTTAAGGTTCACCATTTCCAATAATTCCATTGGGTCAACTTCGCGGTTGTACAAGCCACAGAACAATTCGATCAGCTGTAGCAGGTTCAATCCCGGGTAATAGCCACTGGACTGCAGTTGCACTCCAATGATCTTCTTGATCTCGTTAGGCTGTTTGTCAAGGCATAATCCATCCACCATCACTTCCCCGCTCGTTTTAGGGCGCAGTGTTTCAATAATTTCAAGGGTAGTTGATTTACCTGCCCCGTTCGGACCCAGTAATCCAAAGATCTCTCCTTCCTTTACTTCGAAAGAGATCCCTTTTACTGCCTTAAAATTGCCATAATTTTTGACCAGGTCTTTTACAGAGATTATTGTTTGCGCCATTACTACTTTTTTATTCGGATAAAGATAATTCCATTTTTACATCTGCCGTCAGAAAGGGTGCATCGGTCACTGCTACATCCTTAAAACCGTATTGTCTATAGAGCTTTAAAGCAGTCGTTAACTGGCTGTTCGAGTACAAAATGATCTTATTGGCACCCCGGTTACTGGCTTCTTCCAGGCAACGATCCAGTAATATTTTACTGATGCCCTGGCCCCGGTAAGCAGAATCTACCCCCATTTTGATCAGTTCATATTTGGTATCACTTTCTTTCCAGAGACCGGCCGTACCAATCACTTTCACACCGTCTAATGCCAGGAATAGGCAACCTCCCCGCTGAATAACTGTTCCTTGCGGGTCATCCAATATTTCAAGATCATGGCTTTCCGTCAGGTTGTATTGATCCAGCCAGGCAAGATTCAATCGTTTAAAATCGGGTTGGTACTTATTTTCGTAAGGAATGATTTCAATTAACATTGCTCAATTCTCCTTCCTATTTAGGGAACCAGGTAGGTTTCAAGTTCATGCATCATTAATTTACTGCCAATGAACATGGGTGTCCGCTGGTGAAGCTCGGTTGGCTGAATATCGAGGATCCGCTCTTTACCATTCGTGGCTTTTCCACCAGCCACCTCCAGGATAAAAGCGAACGGGTTGCACTCATATAATAAACGCAGCTTGCCTTTTGGTTTATCAGTTGTTCCGGGGTACATAAAGATCCCCCCTTTGATCAGGTTGCGGTGTACATCGGATACCATACTGCCAATATAACGCTGTGTATAAGGGCCTCCATTAGTTTTATCTTTTCGCTGGCAGGTTTGAATGTAGTCCCTGACTCCCTCGCTATACTGAAAAAAATTACCATGGTTGACGGAATATATTTTTCCTGTCTCCGGGCATTTAATATCCGGGTGGCTTAGCGTCCATTCACCGATCGAAGGGTCCAGCGTAAATCCATTTACTCCCCGCCGGGTGGCATACACCATCATGGTGGATGAACCATACACCACATAACCGGCGGCGACCTGCTGGTTACCCGGTTGCAAAAAATCTTCTTCGGTTACTACAGTACCTATAGGAGTAACACGCCGATAGACTGCGAAGATGGTCCCGATAGAAACATTCACGTCAATATTGGCGCTTCCATCCAGCGGGTCGTAAAGACAAACATATTTTGAATTGACACTTTTATCATCATCAAAAGCCACAAAGTCGTCTAACTCTTCACTGGCGATGCCTGCACAACTGATACCGTGCTGCAATACCCTGGTAAATTGATCGTTGGCATAGATATCCAGTTTCTTTACCTCTTCCCCCTGTACATTGATCGTACCTGTATCGCCAAGGATATCTACTAAACCGGCTTTATTGACTTCTGTATTGACTCTTTTAGCTGCCAGGCCAATATTCCGTAACAGGTTAGATAATTCGCCGGTGGCATGAGGGAAATCCCGGAGCTGCTGGATAGTGAATTCATCGAGGGTCTGGACTTTTCGGTTGACGATCATAATGGCATGTTTTGTCAGCAACAAAAGTAAGGGAATACCCGAAAGTTCACTGGTTCCCCTGTTCAATAGTTTGTGGTTGTTTTGAATATACCGATTTTTGCAAACTTTGAACCAGGAACTTAAAACACTTACATGAAGGTCTTCAAATTCGGCGGGGCATCAGTCAGCAATGTGGAGCGGATCCAAAACGTTGGTCATATCCTGCAACATTGGTCCCATGAAAAAATTGTAGTCATTGTTTCCGCGATGGGTAAAACGACAAATGCGTTGGAAAAAGTGGTGGATGCTTTTTTTGCTGCTAAAAAAGAAGAAGCCTTACAGCTTTTTGAACAGGTTAAACAACAGCATTTAACTACCGCCAAATATGTTCTGGTTACCCATTATCTAGCTTGCGAAAAACAATTAGGCGATTTTTTTACGGAGGTGGAATGGCTGCTGCATGACGAACCGGTACGGGACTATGATTATTATTACGATCAGGTGGTTTGTGCGGGTGAACTATTTTCGACGGCTATCATCAGTGCATACCTGAATGAAGCGGGTGTAAATAATAAGTGGGTCGATGTCAGGGATATTATCCGGACCGATGATGATTTCCGGGATGCAACGATTGACTGGGAATACACTCACTCACAAGTTCTTCGCTCTATTGTTCCCTTGTTCAATGATACAAACATTATTCTTACACAGGGTTATATTGGTGCTACCGATGAAAATGAAAGCACTACTTTAGGAAGAGAAGGGAGTGATTATACAGCCGCGGTGTTTGCCAATATCCTGGAGGCAGACAGCCTGACCATCTGGAAGGATGTGGAAAGTGTGATGAATGCCGACCCCAAACAATTTCCTGATGCCGTTCCAATTCCAGCATTAAATTATAATGAGGTGATCGAAATGGCCTACTATGGTGCTCAGGTGATCCATCCAAAGACGATCAAACCTTTACAGAATAAGAGCATTCCGCTCTATGTAAAATGTTTCCTGGACCCTTCTCTGCCCGGAACGGTCATTCATGACAAGCCAGTCCATCACCTGCCCCCGATCATTGTACTAAAAGAAAAACAGGTGATGCTGCAAATGAGTTCCAGGGATTTCTCCTTTGTGGGGGAACAACATGTGGGGCATCTGTATAATTTATTTGAAAAAATAAATATCAAACCCAACCTCACCCAGAATGGTGCGATCAGTTTTATCTGCGTATTAGATGACCGGGCGGAAAAAATCGAGAAACTGGCACTGGAAGCCTCTGCATTTTTAGATGTGCAGGTGGTAAAAGAATTGTCCTTATTGACCGTGCGGCATTATACGAAAGAAGTCTTTGAACAGCTTACGCAAAAAAAAACCATCCTGTTACGCCAGCAAACGACTGATACCATACAGGTACTGATGACAGATAGCAGTATGGATAAATGATTTTAGAAAGAGAACCACCCTGTTTACCAGCAAAGGTGAAACAGGATGGTATCAATATAAAAAAAAGTTAGTGTCTATTCTTCCTGCCCACCGGTACAACCTATACCTGTAAAAGTAAATGTGCAACAACCGGTTCTGCTACCTGATTTATAATATCCCTGAGTAGTGTAGGCGATATAATCCTGGCTGACAATTAGCCGGTAATACGACTTAACTGATCCGCTTGTTCCAAAATCAAATTTCAGAACCGGCGTTGTAAGGCAACCCTGGCTCGGATCAACTCCGTAAGTTGGACTAAAACTTGTCCAGGAAGTTCCGTTAGCACTATATGCCGCATTGACTATTGATGCGAAGCTAAAACAGGAGCCAAACTGCATGCCCCAGTTACTAAGGTCTTGCGAAGTACCATTATTACCATTCCCGGGATTGGAGTTTTGAATACTCCATAGCCACTCCCAGGTACCATTTGCCAGCAAGGTTTTACTTTCCAGCACCACATAATAGGCAGCAGGATTACATGCCTCATTTGCACCGCTCCTGGAATAATTGTCGGAGCTAGCGGGACCTGTTTGCGGATTAACGAGTTCCTTTTGTTCCGTTCGCTGGCAGGCTGCGATCAAAATGGTAGCTGCAATAGCTCCCATAAAAAAGAGTCGGTTTGTTTTCATTTTTCGGATTTTAATTGATTAAAAGATAAATACCCTTGTTACAACAGTGTGTCATAATAAGGGCAAAGTAGAGAGAATTATAAAAAAATAAAAAGTAATGCCACTTGGCTTAAGTACTTCGACAACACACGGGGAGATGGGCGGAGTAATTACCAGCCATAGAAAAAAAACCACAGGGAGTTCTACGGGAATAAAAGTCCGGGGCTATTGGGGGACCTCTATGGTAACGGTTTGCACCATTTTTTTGGCAACAGGTTTATCATGCAAAAGAGCAGGCTTCCATGTACCCATTTTTTCCATCCGGATGATCAGTTCATCATTAAATTCCTCAGCATCCTTTACACTTTTTAATACTTTAAAGTTAACCGGTACCCCATCTTTATCTACCACGAACTCCACCTGTACATAAGCTTTTTTTATTCCTTTTGGCAGGTAGGCTACCATGTCTTTGCCCAGCACTTCGAGGTATTTCATAAACGCATCGCCCCCGCCTGGAAATTGTGGCCACTGCTGAACAGCATCAGCCAATACTCCCACATTTCTTGTTTTATGCTGCATAGGAGGTCTCTTAACCGGCTTTTCTGCCACCACATTCTTTGGTTTTCGGGGTGGCACTTCATTAATCATGTATTGCCCTTTATCACCGATCATGACAACTGGCAACTGTTTATACTTATCAAAATAATCAAAGGCATCTTCCATTTTATCGGCAAACTTTTTCAATACCGCATCATCCTTGGTCAGGTTATCGAGAAATTTTACACTCCTCTCCACATTGAACCGTACCGGGAAAATATGCACCGGGATGAAATCCTGTCCCTGGTCTTTGGCATAAGCCGCTAAAATATAAAGTTCATCGATCTGCTCATCCCGGATAGGGATACAACCTACGGTCACACAACTGCCATGTATAAAGATGGCACTCCCCGGACGAAGTGAGTCGCTTAATATTTTATCAGATACGTTTGGGTAATTCAGCCCCAATGACAGGTAATAATTGCTTTTGGGATTAAATTCGCTGATCGAATAGAAGCCTTCGGGCACCTGGTAATCTCCTTCCATTCGCTTGGGTCCAAGAGTACCGGCCAATGCGCAGACCTTATATGTTTTAAAAAGGTGAAATTGATCCTTGATCTCATTTTTTACCCATACTTCTAACTGGCTGTCGTATTTAAAAGACCGGATATAAATGTATTTAGCAGGCCAGGCCAGTTTTTTTGCTTCAAACTGTTTCTGCAGGGTATCCGCCTTTTTTTGCATGGCTTCGCTGGGCCGGGGAAAAGTCTTCTGGTAATCAATAAACGAATAAGAATTACCTGCTTTTGACTGCGGCGGCTGCGCCAGCAAAGCAAAAGCAAGGCTATTGAATAAGAGGAATGCTAAGAGGTTTTTCGTCATGACTGCTGTTAAGGTTAACGGCGGGTACAGGGATTTATTTTAGCGATTGTGCTAATGTATTGTAAATATAAATCAATACAGGGAATTGGGGATTAGTTAATTTGGAATTAGGGCTGCTGCTGTAAACGACCTGTTACTCTTTCGGACACCCCCTAATTCCCAATAACCAATTGACGAATTTCCGGCTGTTACAAATTCCCCCTTGCCTCCTGTTCTCTTTCCAGCGCTTCAAACAGGGCTTTAAAATTTCCCTTACCAAAACTTTTAGCCCCTTTTCGCTGGATGATCTCAAAAAATAACGTGGGCCGGTCTTCCAGCGGCTTACTGAATATTTGTAGCAGGTAGCCCTCATCGTCACGGTCGATAAGAATACCAAGTTCCTGTAAGGGTTTCATATCTTCATCAATGGTACCCACTCTTTCCAGTACGGTTTCATAATAGCTGGCCGGGATATTTAAAAACTCAATGCCCCTTTTTTGTAATTCGATTACCGTTGCCACGATATCCGCTGTAGCAATCGCCACATGCTGTACTCCTTCCCCATTATAAAAATCCAGGTATTCTTCCACCTGGCTTTTCTTCTTGCCTTCTGCGGGTTCATTGATCGGAAATTTTACAAAGCCATTCCCATTACTCATCACTTTACTCATCAGGGCAGAATATTCCGTAGAAATATCCTTGTCGTCAAAACTTAAAATATTACGGAAGCCCATCACTTCTTCATAATATTTTACCCAGGGGTTCATCTGGTTCCATCCCACATTACCCACACAATGGTCTACATACAACAGACCGGTAGAAGATGGATTATAATTTGTTTTCCATTCCCGGAAGCCGGGCATGAAGATGCCAGTATAATTTTTTCTTTCAATAAAAAGATGGACTGTTTCGCCATAGGTATGAATCCCGCTTATTACTACTTCACCCTGCTCGTCCTTTAATATAGTGGGCTCCTGGTAAGCCTTACCGCCCCGTTTGGTTGTTTCTTCAAAAGCGGACCTGGCATCTTCTACTATCAGCGCAATTACTTTTACTCCATCTCCATGCTGGTAGATATGATCAGCAATGGGGTTATTGATCCGCAGCGGCGTGGTCAATACAAAAGTTAATTTGTTCTGCCGGATCACATAACTCACTCTATCCTTCATCCCCGTTTCGGGGCCGGCATAAGCCAGCGACTGAAAGCCAAAAGCAGTTTTATAAAAATGAGCAGCCTGCTTTGCGTTCCCTACATAAAATTCTACATAATCTGTGCCTTGTAAAGGTAAAAAATCCGTTTGTATAGGTTGTTTATCAGTTGAAGATGTAACTGTATTCATGATTTTTAGGTTAAGCAGATGAAAAATAAAATACAGGGAAATGGCGTAACCCTCCCTTAGGAGGTGGGGGTATCCATTGCCAGGGCTTGCATCAGCAGGTTAAAATGGCTGCGATTGTCAGTAAAGATTTTATGGGGATAATCGGGGAGCATAAGCAAATTTAATCAAAATCTAGGCCTTAATCCTTAAAGTTCACTGACTATCTTTGTCACTATGTTAAAAATCGGCATCCTCGGTGGCGGGCAGCTAGGCAGAATGTTGCTGCAAGCAGCCGCCAATTATCCTGTTGAAACATTCGTACTCGAAAATGATACCGAATGCCCGGCCGCTCATCTCTGTCATCATTTCACCAAAGGAGATATCAAAGATTTTGATGCGGTTTATAATTTTGGGAAAGGCCTGGATGGCATCACCATTGAGATTGAAAATGTGAATGTAGCGGCTCTTGAAAAGCTGGAAGCTGAAGGAGTAAAAGTTTATCCCCGGCCCTCCGTACTAAAAACCATAAAGAATAAAATTTTACAGAAACAATATTACCAGCAACACTCCATTCCCAGCCCGGAATTTATCATTACTCATTCACAGGCAGAACTAAGCGGGAAGCTCGATTTTTTACCGGCTGTACATAAGATCGGGGAAGGTGGTTATGATGGCAAGGGAGTTCAGCTACTAAAAACAAAAGAAGATATCGTCAAAGGATTTGATGCGCCATCTGTCCTGGAAAAAATGGTGACGATCCATAAAGAGATCGCTCAGATAGTGGCCGTCAATTCGGCAGGAGAAACAGCTTTATATCCTCCTGTAGAAATGCTCTTCAATCCTTTGTTGAATTTATTGGATTACCAGCTCTGCCCGGCAGAACTGAATGAAAATATCCTGTGGAAAGTTGAAGCGATTGCCCTTACAACGGTCCGGAATTTTAAATCCCCTGGTATTTTCGCCGTAGAAATGTTTGTCGATAAAAGCGGTAACGTGCTGGTCAATGAGACCGCACCCAGGGTTCATAACAGCGGTCACCATACCATTGAAGCACATTATAGCTCCCAGTTCGATATGCTGTGGCGGATCATACTTGGCTACCCACTGGGCAATACCGATCCTATTCTACCATCCATTATGGTAAATATTATAGGGGCAGAAGGATTTAGTGGTAACGTACGCTACGAAGGGTTAGAAGAAGTGCTGAAAATTGAAAATGCTTTTGTTCACCTCTATGGTAAAAAGCAGACAAAACCCGGTCGTAAAATGGGGCATGTCACGATCCTGAGTAGTGAGAAGCAGGAATTACTCCACCAATCGAATAAAGTAAAGAGAACATTGCTGGCAAAAGCCTGAAAGCCATTTATCACTTCATAAAGCCGTTGATACTTACCTGAAAATCAGCGCAGGTATGGAAACTCTTTCCCGTCTAAAACCTTGTTATTATGCTTTATCTTTAATAACCTATTTTTTATCAATTGCATCACAAAAACTTATGAGAATCAATACATTACTTTTTGTTGTTGCGATTTTATCCCTGACAGCCTGCGGGGGTAAGAAAAAGAAAATTGCTGCAGATCAAAAAGCCGGGGCCAAACCGCCACCTATACGGGTTGACGGATACATTGTACGCCCTGAGTCCTTTCAGACAACTATTGAAGTACCTGGCACACTCGTCCCCAATGAAATGGCGGAAATACACCCGGAAGTTTCCGGCCGTATCGTTCAGCTAAATGTTGCCGAAGGTAAATATGTAGGCAAAGGCACTGTTCTTGCCAAATTGTATGATGGCGACCTGCGTGCACAGTTAAATAAGGTACAGATACAATTGGCCCTGGCGCAAAAAACGGAAGAAAGACAGGCACAGTTATTGAAAATACAGGGCATCAGCCAGCAGGATTATGATATCAGCCTTTTGCAGGTAAACAGTTTGCGGGCAGATATCGGGATATTGCAAACCAGTATTTCTAAAACCGTTGTCAGGGCCCCTTTTAGCGGCAAACTCGGACTTAAGAATATAAGTCCGGGTTCTTATGTGTCACCCGCCTCTGTTATTGCCGTGATCAACCAAACTGATCATCTAAAACTTGACTTTTCCGTACCGGAAAAATATATTGATAAGATAAAAATGGGGCAATTGGTCACTTTTTCTTTTGAAGGTTCTACAAAACAATTAGGAGCAAAAGTAGTTGCTACCGAATCCAACATCACCGAAAATACCCGGAGCCTGACCGTTAGAGCCGCTGTTATCGGTTCTGATCCCGGCTTATTACCCGGGTCGTTTGCAAAAGTGATGCTGAGTTTTGATCCCGATCCCAATGCTTTGCTGGTGCCAACACAGGCCGTATTGCCACAGGCAAGGGGGAAGAAAGTTATTTTATACAAAAGTGGTACCGCGATTTTTGCGGATGTAACGACAGGTATTAGAGATTCTTCCCGGATACAAATCACCGATGGGTTAAAAGCAGGTGATACGGTGGTGATAACTGGTTTATTAAGTGTACGTCCGGAAGGGAAAATTCAGATAGGAAAAATAGTGAATGGTGAATAAATACATCGTTATGAAGGTCATTGACTTTTGACCTTTCACTTTTCACTTCAGCTTTTAATTATGAATATTTCAGAACTTAGTTTACGAAGACCTGTTCTCGCCATAGTGATGAATATTGTCATTGTGGTATTTGGACTGATTGGTTTCAAATTCCTGGGTGTACGGGATTACCCGGCGATTGACCCGCCGAATATCAGTGTACGTACCAACTACCCCGGTGCTAATGCAGATATTATTGAAACACAAATTACCGAACCGTTAGAAAAAGCTATTAACGGAATTGCAGGAATAAAAAACATCACTTCCTCCAGCAGTAATGGAAGCAGCAATATCAATGTAGAATTTGAACTGGGCGAAAATCTTGAAGCAGCCGCCAATGACGTGCGGGATAAAGTGTCGCAGGCAAAGCGTTCGCTTCCTGAAGATGTTGATGACCCGGTGGTTTCCAAAGCGGATGCAAGTTCCGATCCGATTCTTTCCATGACCGTTCAAAGCAATACGAGAAATCAGTTGCAGATCTCGGAATATGCCAACAATGTGCTGGTAGAAAGATTGCAAACTATTCCCGGTGTAAGCGGAATACAAATCTGGGGAGAAAAACGATATGCCATGCGTATCTGGATTGACCCGGCAAAACTTGTAGCCTATACTATTACTGCCAATGATGTGCAAGCAGCGCTGTTGCGGGAAAATGTAGAATTACCTTCCGGAAAAATTTCCGGGAACAATACTGAATTATCTGTAAGAACTTTTGGGAAGCTCAATACAGAGGAGGAATTCAATAACCTCATAGTAAAAAACGTTGATGGAGCTGATATCCTGTTACAGCAGGTAGGGGAAGCCGTATTGGGGCCCGAAAATGACGAATCAGTTTTAAAGGGAGATGGGATACCCATGATTGCATTAGCCGTTATTCCCCAACCTGGCTCCAATTATGTTTCCATCTCTGATGAATTTTACAAAAGATTAGAAAAGATAAAAAAGGATATACCTGAAGATATCAATATAAAAATTGGATTAGACCAGACCCGGTACATTAAAAAATCAATCCTGGAAGTAGAAGAAACACTGATGATTGCTTTTTTGCTGGTGGTCATTATTATTTATTTATTCTTCCGTGAATGGATTGTTGCTATTCGACCGTTGATTGATATTCCTGTTTCGCTAATAGGCGCTTTCTTCATCATGTACCTGATGGGCTATACCATCAATGTTCTTTCCCTACTCGCCATTGTGCTGGCCACCGGCCTGGTGGTGGATGATGGTATTGTGGTAACAGAGAATATCTATAAAAAGATGGAGAAAGGAATGAATAAATGGCAGGCGGCACTGGAAGGTTCTAAAGAAATTTATTTTGCTGTTATTGCTACTTCTATCACCCTTGCAGTTGTATTTCTGCCCATCATTTTTTTACAAGGCTTCGTTGGAAGATTATTCCGTGAGTTTGGTATTGTGGTAGCCGGGGCGGTACTGATTTCTGCTTTTGTATCGCTGACATTAACACCGGTACTCAATGTAAAATTGAGTAAAAGAGATGTGCATAAACATTCCTGGTTTTATAATAAGACAGAGCCTTTTTTCCGGTGGATGGAAAATAGCTACCAGGGAGCTTTGCGCAGGTTTATGGGAGTACGCTGGGTTGCCATCGTGTTGATTGTACTTTGTGGAGCTGCAATATTTTTTATCGGCAGAAACCTTCAATCAGAATTAGCGCCGATGGAAGATAGGAGCCAGTTTCGTTTATCGTTAACAGCACCGGAAGGCACTTCCTTTGATGCAATGGACAAATATGTAGATCGTGTAAATAATTTTATGATGGACTCGGTGCCGGAAAAAGATTTGCTGCTCAGTTTTACCTCGCCAGGTTTTTCGGGTTCTGGAAATGCCAATACAGGTTTTGTCCGGGTTACCCTGGTACCGCCCAATGAAAGAACAAGATCGCAAAAAGAAATAGTAGCGATGGTGAATAAGAACATGGGTAAATTTAATGAAGGCCGTGCCACAGCTATTGAAGAACAAACAATTTCAGTGAACCGTCGTGGTGGCCAGCCTGTTTCGTTTGTTGTTCAGAATAATAATTTTGAAAAATTAACCGCCAGTATGTCGAAAATACTTGAGGCAACCAGGCAGAGTAAGGTACTGATGAATGCTGATGTGGATTTGAAATTTAATAAGCCCGAATTAAGAGTAGTGATTGACCGGTTGAAAGCAGCGCAGCTCGGTGTTAGTGTAAACGATATTTCACAAACCTTGCAATTGGCATACAGTAACCGCCGACTTGGTTATTTTACCAAAGATGGAAAACAATACCAGGTAATAGGACAAGTGGCCCGTAATGACAGGGACGACCCTAATGATTTAAAAATATTATTCGTCCGCAATAACAGGAATGAAATGATAAGTCTTGACAACCTTGTTACAACGATAGAATCGAACACCCCTCCTACCATTTATCATTTTAACCGGTATAAGTCATTCACTGTATCGGCCAGCCTGCAACCGGGCAAAACGATTGGTGACGGCATCGCTGAAATGGAAAAAATAACGGATGAAATACTGGATGAAACATTTACTACTTCCCTTTCTGGTTCATCCAGGGATTTCAAGGAAAGCAGCAGTAATACAAGTTTTGCATTCCTGCTTGCATTGGGATTGATATTCCTGATTTTGGCCGGGCAGTTTAATAGCTTTATTGACCCATTGATAATTATGTTTACGGTACCCCTGGCTATAGCCGGTGCTGTGTTGACATTGTGGTTATTTGGCCAAACACTTAATATTTTTTCTCAAATCGGAATGATTATGCTGATTGGATTGGTGACAAAAAACGGAATATTGATCGTTGAGTTTGCCAATCAAAACCAGGAGAAAGGGATGAAGAAAGCAGAAGCGGCGATTTTCTCTGCTACCCAACGTTTACGACCCATATTAATGACCAGCCTTGCCATGTCACTTGGAGCATTACCACTGGCCTTATCATTGGGAGCATCATCTACCAGCCGCATTCCGTTAGGGGTCGTTATTGTTGGCGGTATTATGTTCTCTTTAATCTTAACCTTGTTTGTTATCCCGGCCATGTATTCATTTCTATCGACGAAAAAGAAGAAAAGCCAGCTAGATGAATTTATGCACGGCGACCTGAAAACGGAAAAATCTATTACTGAACAGGTATAAATTTTTGATCAATAGTATGAGAAAAATAATTTTTCCACTCTTATTGCTTATCACTGTTTCTTCTTCCGCACAACGGATGCTGACACTGGAAGAAGCGATTGCAACTGCTTTAAAAAATAATTATGATATCCAGCTATCAAAAAATGATTCGGCTGTAGCAGCACTTGACTTTTCATTTCGCAATGCGGCCTTCTTACCCAGAGTAAATGGCAATATGACTACCGGGTGGAACAACAATGCACAACGGCAAAAATTTGTGGATGGTACAGAAAGAGCACTGAATGACATCAAATCAAATAACTATAATGCAGCCGTACAACTAAGCTGGACTTTATTTGACGGATTGAAAATGTTTGTTACAAGAAATAAGGCGGAAGAGTTTGTCAGGCTTGGTGAATTGGCTATCAAAGACAGGGTGGTAAACACGGTAGCAGCAGTTATCAATAACTATTATGATATAGCCCGTCAAAAGCAACAACTGAAAGCCATAAGAGAACAAATGTCTCTGAGCCAGGAAAGAGCAAAACTTGCTCAATATAAATTGGACATAGGTGTGGGCACCAAACCAGATGTGTTGCAAAGCAAAGTTGACAATAATGCTCAAAGGGCTTTACAATTGGAACAGGAACGACGTATTGCTCAATTGAAAGAACAGCTTAACCAGGTTATGAATGTATCAGAGAATACCGGTTATGATGTAAGCGATTCAATTCCTATCAATCAAAAAATTTCCTTGGGTGATATTCAATCAGGCATAGAAGATAGCAACCCCCTGATGCTGATTGCAAAAAAGAATATTGATATTGCCCGCTATACATTGAAGGAAAGAAAAGCAGAACGATGGCCTGTACTTACATTCAATTCGGGCTACAGTTTTGCAAGAAATAATAATAAAGCTACTGTCAATCCGTTTCAACCACTATTCAGTAGAAATATCGGCCGCAACATTGGCTTTACTGCCACTATTCCCATCCTGAATAACTTTAACAATAAACGCCTTATCAGACAAGCACAGCTTGATATACAATACCAGCAACTCTTTTATGAAAATCAGAAATCAAACCTCAATTTAGCCGTTATCAATGCTTTTCTTGATTATGAGCAGCAGAAAAAAGCTTTGGCGTTAGAAGAAGAAAATATTCTACTTGCCAAAGAAAACGTAAGTATCGTTTTCCAGGTATATAAACTAAATTCCAACACCCTTATCCAATTGAAAGAAGCCGAAAAAAGCCTGCAGGATGCCCAAACAAGGTTGATCACAGCGAGGTACAATACTAAACTGGCGGAAACAGAATTACTTAGATTAAAGGGTGATTTGATAAAATAGTTTTCGCCTCCCGACCTCTCCTAAAGGGTGAGGCCACCAGCATACAGCCCTGGCTTTCCAGCAATACCACCTATTTTATTAGTCCTCCTTCATACGATGGACTTCAACAGTCTTATCTTTGCGAGATACATATTTTAGCCTTTCTTTATCATTCAAACTCCTCACATGGATCCTTTAGTTGGCATTATCATGGGCAGCGACAGCGACTTAAATGTTATGCAGGCTGCTTCTGACATCCTTAAACAATTTGATATCCCGCATGAAGTAACAGTGGTATCTGCTCATCGTACCCCTCACCGCATGATCGAATATGCGACGACAGCCAAAGGGAGGGGATTAAAAGTAATTATTGCCGGGGCTGGCGGTGCAGCACATTTGCCGGGTATGGTGGCTTCCGTAACTGTTTTACCCGTAATCGGCGTTCCCATCAAATCATCTAACTCAATTGACGGATGGGATTCTGTTCTTTCGATCCTGCAAATGCCCAATGGAGTGCCGGTAGCCACGGTTGCACTGAATGCTGCTAAAAATGCCGGTATCCTGGCAGCCGAGATTCTCGGTACAGCCGATGAAGCAGTTTCCAATAAAGTGGCTGATTATAAAAAATCCCTGAATAATGAAACGATCGAAAAAGTGGCGAAGATGAAGAAAGAAGGATGGGAGAATAAGTTTGATTGAAAAAAACCACATAGAAAGACAGGTACATAGACATACACATAGGGGGTAATGACAATGACCAAAAAATATCAGAATGACCTGACTTATAAAGTTATTGGCTGTGCGATTGAAGTCCACAAACACCTGGGCCCTGGTTTATAGGAAAGTGTTTATGAGAAATGTTTTTTGAAAGTACTCGCATTAAGAAAAATACCATTCAAAAATCAGGTTTGGGTACCACTGCAATATAAAGGCATTGAACTTAAGACTGGACACACTTGTAGAAGATATACTTTGTGTTGAATTGAAAGCACAAGAAGGCATTTTACCTGTACATGATGCAATCCTGCTATCCTACATGCAAATGCTGCAAAAGCCAAAAGGGATTCTTATAAACTTTCATTGTATAAATATCTTTAAGGAAGGTCAGAAAACCTTAGTCAATAACCTGTTTGCACTATTGCCAGAAGAATGATAAAACCTATGTGATTTCCTATGTTCCTATCCTTCTATGTGGTTAAAAAAATTTGTGGGGCAACAATCTTCACACTAATCATCCTCCTCGCCTCGTGCGGCAGCAATAGCATGCTGAAAGAAGTGAAAAAACTTGACCACTATCCTTCTGCGTCAGGGATTGAATACAACAACCAACAATTTTATATCATCGGTGACGATGCAAAAAACCTGCTGGTATTGGACAGAAACCTCACTCCCATTGACTCCATTTCATTATACACCTATACTTAAAAGAGAATTCATAAAGTAGTAAAAACAGACATCGAAGCGGTCACCATGACCAGTGATAATAAGTTATTAATCACCGGCTCCGGTTCCTCCTCTCCTACAAGAGATGTTGCCTGGCTGATAGATCCTGTTAGTAAACAAAAAGACAGTATCCGTCTCGATACCTTTTACCAGCGCTTAAAAGCCAATGGCATCAAAGAAATAAATATTGAAGGTGTTACTGCAATACCGGGTGCCATCATTCTTAGCAACCGGGGAAGCAAAGGCTATACAAAAAATTATTTAATCATTAGCTCCCGCAATTTCCGGACCGACCAGTCCAATGCGCCCATCACCGTTATACTGGCTGGTACGTCTTCAGACAGTTCCATTTTCAACGGTATCTCCGGAATTGCGTATGCCCCTAAAAGTGACCGGCTGTTATTGACCGTATCAACGGAAGATACCCGTAACAGTATAGATGACGGAGCGATCGGTCAGAGTTATCTCTGGATCATCAATAATATTTCAGCTAAAAAAAACTGGAAAGCTATCAACCCCGACCTGGTAGTAGATATTGAAGCCATAGACCCCCAATTCAAAGGGCAGAAAATCGAATCTGTTTGTGTAACAAAAGAAACGAAAAACTTCCTCCACCTGATACTGGTCGCCGAAAATGACAATGGCAGCAGCAGCATTTTTCGCCTGGTGGTTGAAAAGAAATAAAACGCTGCATTCATTATTTACTTTGGTTATTTCACATTTAAAAGGGCTCTCCCATTTGTTTACCCCCAATCTGGTGCATTTACGGTCATTTTCTTATCTTCATTTTATAAATCATACTCTTATGAGACAGTTCCTGTCTATAGCGATACTGCCCCTCTTATTATTATCTGCCCTGGCCACAAGCGCACAAGCCCCTTTAAAACCCAGGGACCCTTCGCTGAAGGGGCCTCAGACCTTTGCTATTGTTGTGGGAGTTTCAAAATATAAATATGTCCGTCCATTGGCCTATGCCGATAAGGATGCAATCCTGTTCAGAGACTATCTGAAGTCTCCCGGAGGTGGCAGCATTAAGGATGATCATATTTTCAGCCTGCTGAATGAGCAAGCTTCCAATTCCAATTTCTGGGGCAAGGGTTTTCAATGGCTCAAGGCAAAACAATTACAAAAGGGTGACCGGTTATTCATCTATCTCGCCGGGCATGGTGATGCTATTGATGAAGACCAGTTTTTTTTCCTGGCCTATGATTGTAACCCGGCAGGTGATAAAAATAATTACCTCGTAGCCGGGGCCATTCAACTGTTTAATTTAAAAAAGAAAATAGCTGCAGAGACCAGCAAAGGCGTCGAAGTATTTTTTATTATGGATGCCTGCCGCTCCAATGAATTGCCAGGCGGTACCGACGGGCAAAATTTTTTGAACACGGCCGTCTCTGAGAAAAAAGTGGGCGAGATCATCATGCTGGCTACCGGTGCGGGGCAGGAATCATTAGAAGATGCTTCTATCGGTACCGGTCATGGGATTTTTACTTATTATCTGGTAGATGGGCTGACTGGTTCGGCTGATTCGATCGGCACACCTGATAATAAAGTAACCTACGAGGAAATAAAACGATATGTAGACAAAAATGTACCCTCTGTGGCACAACAACGTTTCCAAAGAAAACAAGATCCGTATTTCTGTTGCAATGAGAATACCGAAAAAGTGATCAGTACCGTCAATGTTCCTTATTTACAGAAATGGCTGGAAACAAAAAAACAGCAGAACCGTGGAGGTGGAAATTCCTTTACCGGAACTCTGGATAAACCCAGCCGGTTTGACAGAGCTGATACGGCCCTGATCGAAACCTATAACCTGTTTAACAAGGCTGTTAAATCAAATAATATCACCGGCAGAGCTTCAGCAGAAGAATACTTCAGCCAATTGAATAAAAAATTCCCCGGTAATCCTTATACGCTGGATGCAAAATCTACGCTTGCAGTAGAATATATTGATTTTGCGCAGGCAAAAGTGGACCGTTATCTTATCTGCGGGGAAGATGCCTCTGCAAAGCAAAAACAGGAAAACACCGATGCGGCTAACCGCCTCGAAAAAGCGATCATCAGTGTGCGGGAAGATGATGCTGATTTTGCCAATTCCTTATTGGGAAGAATGTATTTATTAAGAGCCGGTGGCAATACCCCCACTATTGGTTCGTCATTCCAAAATGCATACGCTGCACTTGCCATTGATCCTAAAGGGGCCTATATCATGAACCGGATCGCCCAGCTACATTTGGAAAATAAAAGAACAGACAGCGCACTCTATTATGCAGAAAAGGCGACTAAAACGGCTCCTAATTGGTTATGTGGATTAACCACACTGGCATTAGTGCAAAAGGCTATAGGCAATGATGAGAAGAAACCCGATGACAAAAAGAATCAAACAAAAAAACCACTAAGAAAAAGCAGTTTTGGTTATACAGCAGGCGGCGGACTTAATCAGTCAGATCCCACTTTTTCAGGGAATGCCAATACGGGCTTTATCGGTGTTGATGCCAACAGTGCCCCCACTTTTAATCTCGGCTTTATCTATCATATTAACTTTGGGAATACGATAGGTATCCGTCCTTCCGCTACGGTATCCATTGAGAATACGGATATTGATTTTCAGCGTAGGGGTGCTACCGGTGGAAATGTTATTATAGAAACGGTGGCAGTAAAAGGTACCGCGGTTAATATTTCATTACCGCTGATCGTCCGGCTGTCTTCTAAAAACGTAGTCCCCTATATCATGTTGGGGCCGTCCTTCAGTTACCTGGTCAGCCAGAACAGCTCTTCCAGTGAGATACTGCCTGTTAATAAATCATTGGTGATTGGTAATGGAGGGTTGGGAGTTGATATCAACATCCTTAAATCAGGTATTATCATTTCACCTGAATTAAAATATTCGGCAGGACTTTCCGAGTTAAAGGATAATGCAGCTTCAACATCTTATTCGGCAGCTGTTTCTTCATTAAAGAGGAATGCGTTTACACTGACAGTATCATTGAGGAAGCGGTAAGACAGGAAGCTTATTTTTCAAGCAGGATGGCAAATTCCTGCTCCAGGCTCAAAGATGAATGATATAGTTGTGCGATAAAGTCCTTTCCCCATTTCGCATAATAGTAAGAAAGGTTCTCTTTTCTTTCCTGCAGGCCATTGCCGGGGAATAATTGTTCTTTAAGGACATGGAGCTGTCGTTGCTGGTCTGCGAATTTTCTTTTTTCTGCCCGCAACATTTTCTTTTCCAATTCCTGCAGGCGGTGAAGGGTTTGTGTCTTCAGCGCTTCCACATGTTTTTCAAGCGTACTATCAACAGCACTTGCCTGTTTTTTAATACCATCGTACAATTGTTCGGTTTCAGAAAATGTACCGTTCATTTTCAATTTTTTATCCGTTTCTCTTGCCACTAACCGGTTCATCAATTCCTGTTCCGGTAAAAAGAGATCTTCAATAGTGAATCCTAATTTGGAAATGGTTACCTGCCATTTCTTTTCGACCAGTAAAAATGAATTCCGCAATACTAAAACAGGAAAAGGCACTTTATAATAATCAAACAGATCTTTTAACTGCAACCAGTAAGCCGTTTCCCCTCCACCACCGATAAAAGCAATATTCGGTAAGATCGTTTCCTGGTACAACCCCCGTAAAATAACATTGGGGCTAAATCGTTCGGGATACTTACTTAATTCTTCCCGAATTTCAGTTTCATTAAATTTCTCAACCCCATTCACCACCAGCCATTCACCATTCCCCTTTTCAATTCTTTCCCGCTTATCCCCTTTCAAATAAAACAAATTGATCTCTCTCGGACTGGCCTGTACCTTATAACCGGCAGTCGCTAAGTTTCCTGCTGTTTTCTCTACAACACCCGATGCCGCCTGGTTCAAGAGGTCATCTTCAAATAGGGGCTGCATTTGTTTTTTCAATACCGCATTATCAGGGAGTAGAACGATCAGTCCGTATTCAGCAAATAATGAATTCACAAACCGAAACGTAGCATCCTGTATAGTTGATCCTTCTTTGTAATATTGCTTTAGCTGACCAATGATTTCGTTACCATTGGGCAATACACTTAACTGTCCTTCGATTAAGCCGATCATCTTCACGAGTTCCTTATCCACTTTCATCCGGCCTACTGCACCAGTTTGTTTTGTTTGCCAGGTCAGTTTTTCTCCTCCAAGATAAATATGATTCAATTCGTCCAGGTCAGCATCCTCTGACCCGATATAATAAACGGGAACGAAATGTTGTCCTGGAAGTAGTTCATTCAATTGATCCGCCAGTTTAATGGCATGTACAATCTTGTAAATAAAATAGAGGGGTCCGGTAAAGATATTATTCTGGTGAGCTGTCGTAATGGTAAAACTATCAGCAGACAAAAGCGATTCAATATTCTGTTTTATTTTATCGCTGGAGTCCACTCCCTGGTACTGCTTTTTTAACTCCTGTACCAACAGTTCCCGGTTAGTAGGAAATTGCTTTCTCGCTTCGATCGCTTTCTGAATTCCCTGCAGGCTGGGTGTATGCGCAAAGAAGGATTTCAATGCGACCGCCTGGTCAATATAGTCCAGTGCAATTTTGGAGAACGCTCCTGTCTGACGATAAGGCAACCGGGTAGATATACATTTCATAAGCGGTTGTAAAAGTAAGAAGTCCGTTGATAAATTCAGCCCCGGTTATTCCGGCGGACACAGATTTAAGAAAACCTTTCAACCTGAAAGGCTTTAATATCCATGCTCGTGGGTTGATGATTTACGATTTCAGCAATTAATTTACCCGTTCCTGCTCCCAGGCTCAGGCCCAGCATAGAGTGGCCCGTAGCTACGGTCACATTGTTATAGTTTTTCAAACGACCCATATAAGGTAATCCATCAGCAGAGCAGGGTCTGTACCCATACCAGATCTTTTCTTTGGGTGGTAAGGGCACATCAAAATACGGGTAAAAGCGTTTGACCGCATCAAGTATCCCCTGCACCCTGTTCATCCGCGGCGGGGTTCTATGAGATGTGATCTCCATCGTTCCTCCAAACCGTATCTTATTTCCATCCATCGGCGTAATGGCTGCCCTTCCTTCAAGTAATACAGCAGGATAATTCACTTTATAGGGAGAATTTTCCAATGTAACAGAATACCCTCTTCCCGGCATCAGTGGAATATTAACGCCAAGCAGTTTAGCTGTTTCCCTGCCCCATGAGCCGGTGGCAATGATAACTTCATCAGGTTCATATACTGTATCCGCTGTAATTACTTTGCTGATCTTTCCGTTTGCTTTTTCAAATCCAGTCACTTCCTGGTTAGGAAGCAATATTACCCCTTGTTGTTGCAGGTAAGCCAGCAGGTTCCTCATCAGCTTATTCGGGTAGCAATGCGCATCACAATTGAACAGAATAGCACCCAGTCCATTGATCCGGGTTTGCGGCTCTAATGCCTGCAATGCATCCTTACTTAATAATTGTGTATCGCTAAGTCCCAGTTCATGGGCTTTCTCCACTGTATGCTTTGCATGTTCCCCACCGGCTGCTGTTTGAAAAATTTCCAGCAATCCTTTTTGTTCATACGCAAAATCAAATCCCGGGAGGGATAACCAGCTTTCATATTCCTTTTTACTAAGGATTGCAATATCCCGTAACGGCCCTGCGGCTGTTTCTACATGATCCTTCGTGGCACTTTTAATAAATTTCAAACCCCAGTTCACCAGGTTCCAGTCCATCCTCGGTTGTACATAAAAAGGGCTTTTGGAATTCCACATCCATTTCAGGCCCTGTTTTACAATACCCGGTGTAGCGAGTGGTATAAAATGGCTGGGACAGATATAACCACAGTTACCATAAGAACAATTGTCAGTAAAGTCGCCTTTATCCAGCACAGTCACCTCCCAACCCGATCGTTGCAGATAAAATGCTGAACTTAAACCGATGATACCGCCGCCGATGATCGTTACTTTCATAATGATATACCTACTTTTTCTTAGTTTTTTATTTCTCTTGTTATCAATCGATGATCCGGGATCGGCATTCAGAAAAGGATAAAAATCCTCCCGCCATAAAATGAGGCATGATCATCATTCAACTACAGTTTAATGATCATTCCCTCCTCTGCCACCCCAAATCCATCCGCCCCGACTTTCTTCCTTTCCGCTGATTCTTTTTTTAGCAATGGGTTCGTATGATTGAAATGAATAAATACAATCTTTGATCGTTCCGCCGGGGATAAAGAGTAGAATGTCTGAAGACTTTCTACTACAAATGGATGGGGTACTTCTTTCATATCCCTGCCGGGTAACTCAGCGTTGGTATAAAACGTACCATCCAGTAAAGCCATATCCACTTTCCCAATTTCTGCTACAATATCTTTCTCCCATTTTTCCCATTTATCGATATCCGGGATAAACAATACTTTCTTTTTATCGCTCTCAATAACAAAACCGACGGTTTCAGAAAACTCATCCCGGTGAGGCACTTTAACGGGTGTAACTTTTAATTTAGCCGTAAGAGACACCCCGCTATCAGCCTGCAGGTTTTTTAATTCAATATTCTTCAAGGTCACCAACTGACTCCAGGGACCATTATTTCGTAAAAAAGAATCCAGGCGGGGCATGACCCAAACGGGAACGGATTGGGCCCCCATCGCTTCCCTGCCTAATTGAAGTAACCCGCTGTAATGACCTATATGCGCATGACTAATAAAGATCCCGTCCGCTGTGTAATTGTCTTTAGCCGGTATATAGGATTGTACTTCTTTTAACTGGCTCGTTATATCAGGGGTGGCTTCAAATAACCAGTACTGACTGGACTTCCGGTCAACCAGGGCAAGGCAGGTAATATGTTTCTTTTGTTCTTTTCCCTGTCCACCGGATCCTGCGGACCAGTAGGCTGCGCAACATTCTTTTGTACAAGCCAGCTGCGGATAACCCCCATCCTGTGCAATCCCGAGCACAACCAAAAATGTATCCGGCAGATCATTCTTGTCCACATTAACCGTATTTGTATTCTTTGAACGGCAAGCGATACCGTTGCAGATAAAAAAGAAAATAATAAATGTAAAAAATAATCTCATCCGCTGGTAAATCTGATTGCTTAGTTAATTCTTATCCCCGGCACTTCCTGCCCGCCCTGGAAAAGGATCAGTTTATTGACCGCTCCTTTTTCATCTTTTTCAAATTGTACTTTTGCTTCTACCACTTTTAAAAAGAACAAGTCTTCTTTTTCCGCAAACAATTGGAATCGTTCCTGGCCGGTAGCCTTTGCAAATAATTTATCCTGCTCCACGGATATGGTGATTGTAAAGCCCGGAGCCAGTTCGTACTCCCCGATATATCGCTTTAGTACATCCGCAGCAACGATAACCTCTTTATTCAGCTCTTCCTTTATTCCATAAAGGATGTGTCGAATTTTTTGGAGTACCTGGACGGGCATATCATGATTACGGAGAAGTATGATTGTCTTATCAGCATCAATATGTCTTTCTATTAAGGTACTATACCCTGGCCACCCGCCGCTATGGCTGACCACTTTGCCCATTTCTTTCATATCTGGGATGCCCCATCCAAAACCATAGGTTGTTTTCTTGCCATCATTAAGTACCCCGGGCTCAAAAGCTTCGGCCATCATTTCCTTACTCACTAATTTTTCTGTGTATAAAGCCCTGTCCCATTTTAGAAGATCATTGGTAGTGGAGTTAACCGTTCCGTCCCCGACGATACCATCCAGGCTATAAACCATTGTGGCTGTTTCAGCGAGGCTGTCTGGCAATACAAATTTGTTTGTTGCTTTATTAAATACATAACCGTAAGCATAATTATCAACGGTTTTTGTTTCATAGCGCCGCCGGTAAACCATCGTTCTTTTCATATCCAGGGGCTTGAATATATATTTATCAAGATAATCTCCAAAACTTTTACCGGATACTTTTTCAATGATTGTGGCGATCAATGCATAACCGGTATTACTGTATTCCCATTTTTCGCCGGGAGCAAACAATACAGGTGGTTTATACTTTGCCATTTGTTCTACCATATCTTTATTGGTGGCTATTTTAGTAGAGTCCCAATTCTTCATAAACAGTTCCATATAATCCGGCAACCCCGAAGTATGCTGCAACAATTGCCTCACCGTAATATTATAATAGGGCAATTCGGGAATAAACTTTCGCAAGCTATCATCATAACTCAGCTGACCTTGTTGCTGAAGCAGCATGATACCCATGGCGGTAAACTGTTTGGAAACCGAGGCTAATTCGAACATTGATTCAGCATTCAGGTCATTACCTGTCGCTTCATTAGCCTTGCCAAAACTTTGCTGATAAATTATAGTCCCTTTTTCAGCGATCAGGACATTTCCATAGAATTTTTGTTCCCCGTGAGAAGCCTTCAATAAACTATCAATCTGTTTTGCTTTGTCCTGGGCGGTACAAAACAGGGTAAACAGTAACCCCATTACACAACCTGTTCTTTTCATAGTCTTTAATTTATATATCCAACCTTAACTTATTTATATTTTTGGCAATTTATAACCATTATGATAAGGAGCCGCGATGTATTTTCTATTGATCGAATTATCAGTAAACTTTCCCGCTTCCTTATTCCAGTACAATTTATTACCGGAACGGTAAGCAATATTACCCATCTGGCTTAAGATGGCAATATGTGAAGCTTCTTCAATAGAACATTTTAACTCACTCATTTTACGGGTACGGATCACCGACACAAAATTCTCCATATGCTTATCCAATCCATTGTCCATTGATTTTTTTCTTTCCACAGCTACCTTATTAGCGCTACGTCCTTCTTCCATCACTTCCCAACCGCTACGGTCCAGTTCCAGTGTACCATTATTGCCAATAAACGCAATGCCATGATCTTTTTTGTATAAGCCATTTTCAATTCCAATAGCATGATCCCATATCAGGTTAAATTTTTCAAACTGGTAGGTGGCACAAAGTGTATCCGGAGTTTCCTGCGGAGAAGAAGGTGCTGCAAAATTGCCACCAATAGCACTGATGGTCTTTGGCACAGTTGCTTTCATACCCAGCAAAGCATAATCTAATAAATGAACGCCCCAGTCCGTCATCAACCCACCGGCATAATCCCAGAACCAGCGGAACGTAAAATGAAAACGGTTGGCATTAAATGGTCGTTGCGTGGCAGGACCCAGCCATCGTCCATAATCCACCCCGGCAGGCACGGGACTATCAGCAATAAATGGTATCGGTTGCTTCCATCCTACATAGGACCAAACTTTTACGGTGCGTATATTCCCAAGTTGACCAGTGCTAATAAAATCGACAGCATCTTTAAAGTGCTGCTGGCTTCTTTGCCATTGACCAGCCTGCACCACCCGATCATATTTCTTTTGTGCCGCCATCATAATACGGCATTCTTCAATCGAATTACCTACTGGTTTCTCTACATACACATCCTTACCAGCCTGGCAGGCATCCACCATTTGCAGGCAATGCCAGTGATCGGGTGTGCCGATGATCACCGCATCTACTTCTTTCAGATCAAGGAGCTGACGGTGATCATTAAATGTTTTCACTTTCGATGCATCAATATTCAAGGCTTTCAATTCACCCAGCCTTTTATCCAGCACATTCTTGTCGACATCACATAGGGCAACAAGATTGACACCCTTCACTTTTAAGATCGCTTTCAGGTTCGACCAACCCATACCATTAATACCGATCACCCCGATATTGACCTGGTCGGATGGTGCTACCCGATTCTTAAAAATGGCAAAAACATTATTACCCATCGCCGATGCCAGGAATGTTCCTGCAGTAAGCGCAGAAGCCTGGTAAAGAAATTTTTTTCTTGATGACATAGACTTTAGTTTATAATAAATCTCCGAAAACCGGGTGAATGGTGAATGGTCAATAGTTAAATCTCAATCCACAGACATCCTTCAGCATCCACTTTTCACTATTGACCTAAATTACCTGGAAGCCATGAGCATAAGGATCATCCTCCTTATCGATCCAGATCGTATTGTATCCATAAATTTTTGCCCAGCCTTCTACCGAAGGACGAATAGCCGCTTTTCCAGCCAATACCAATTCTTCTTCGATCCGGCCAACGAATTTACTTCCGATAATACTTTCATGAATAAATTCATCCCCTTTCTTCAATTTTCCTTTAGCATACCATTGCGCCATTCTTGCGGATGTACCAGTGCCGCAGGGAGAACGATCTATCGCTTTCTCCCCATAAAAAACAGCATTCCTGGCAGTTGAGCTTTTATCCAGCACCGCGCCAGTCCATAAAATATGCGAACAACCTTTGATCGTGGCATCCCCGGGGTGGACAAATTCATAGCTCGCATTGATATTCTTTCGCAGTGCTCTTGCCCAGGCAATCAGTTTATCCGCTGTATAATGTTCAAGTCCCTTAAAATTTTTCTGCACGTCAACGATCGCATAAAAATTTCCACCGTAAGCAACATCAACCACCAGTTTTCCCAATTCCGGACATTCCGCCGTTAATTCAGCAGAATGAAGAAAAGCAGGAACATTCGTCAGTCGAACACATTTTACTTTAAACGACCCGCTCCTGACTCCCGACTCCTGACTCCCGTCTGTTTTATACTCAATCATCACCAACCCGGCGGGAGTTTCCATTCTCACCACCCCATCAACTTTGGGTTTAATCAATCCTTCTTCGATTGCAATGGTAATAGTTCCAATCGTTCCGTGTCCGCACATCGGAAGGCAGCCACTGGTCTCGATAAATAAAACGGCTACATCATTTTGGGGGTCGTTCGGTGGATATAAAATACTTCCACTCATCATATCATGTCCTCTTGGCTCATACATCAGCCCGGTTCTTATCCAATCGTATTCCCGGAGAAAATGCTGGCGTTTTTCGCTCATGTTCTTTCCCTGCAAAGCTGGGCCGCCTTCTTTTACGAGGCGAACCGGGTTCCCGCAGGTATGGGCATCAATACAATTAAAAATATATTTCATTTAAAAATGAATTATTGGAGGCAAAGTCTTCTAGGAGGGTTTTAATTTAAAAAAACTATTTCAGTTTTGAAATATCATCCAGAATATAAACCCCCCTTCCGTAAGTACCGATCACCAGTTTTTTATCCCGCGGATGAATGAACATATCATTCACAGAAACTGCCGCCGGTATATTCCCGTTCATCGTCGCCCAGAGTTTGCCACGGTGAGAACTTTTATAAACACCCATATCAGTTCCGCAAAAAATAATAGTAGCATTATCAGGATGCTCAATGACCACATTCACCGGTGATGCGGGAAGATTCCCTGCTATTGCTATCCAGGTGGCGCCATAATCATCCGAACGGTAGAAATAAGGCGTATGATTATCCTGCCGTCGGTCATTCAATACCAAATAGACACGGGCCGGATCGAAAACAGAAGCGGTGATCTTTGCCACATGCTTATTAAATGGCAGGCCTTTACTAATCTCTTTCCAGTTCACACCATCATTCTTTGTTAGCCACACCCGGCCATCATCTGTACCGGCATAGATGATACCCTGTTTGTTTCCTTCAGCGATCGCCGTGATGGCCTGGTGATAGATCAGGTAAGGATATTTTCCCATCCTGGATGGATCGTTATACGAAAGATCGGGACTGATGATCGTCCAATTATTTCCACCATCGGCAGTTTTATATAAATGCTGCAAACCATGATACACAACTTTCGTGTCAAATTTTGACAAGAGTGTTCCCGCCAGCCATTCGCCCCTTAAAGAATCAATGGCGCCAACCGCAAACATTTTGATCCGGTCGCTTTGTAAACTGTCCGGTTTGCTCATATCGCTTTTCATCAGCCGGCCATAAAAACTGCTGGAATAAACAATATTGGCACTACCGGGATCCACCTGTATCTGTGTGCCCTCGCCACCGGGTGCATAATCCCAGCTACGAAGCGTTGTATCCTGTTGCTTGCCGAAAACATTGTTGCTGCTGCCACTGAAAGTTCCTTCGTCCTGTATGGAACCAAACACATTGAATGGCGTTTGCATATCATAGGTCACCGTATAGAGTTGCGTGGTGGGTATCTTATCAAAAAAATTATTCCATATTTTACCGCCATCCATCGTGGTGCTTATACCTCCATCATTTCCCAAAATGATCCGGTCGGGATTTTCTTTATCAAACCACATGGCATGATTATCACCGTGTATCCATTCACTGCTCCTGTCGGAAGGGCGGAATTGTTTCCAGGTCTTGCCACCATCTTCCGACCGGCCCATTGATACGCCTAAGGCATAGACCTCATTCTCATTTTTTGGATCCACCCTTATCTGGCCAAAGACCCAGCCATAGGTACCGGAGAATGGTTTGAAGAAATCATGTATCTCTCCCATCTTCTCCCAGCTTTCTCCTTTATTGTTACTGCGGTAAATGGCGCCGCCAATCACTACTTTCTGTACTTTTCTTTCATAGCTGTCAATTTCTCCGGGGTTGGGATCTCTTTTTTTATTGTGGTCGTCCACAAAAGCATAAAGGACATTGGGATTGGAATGCGACACCGCCAGGCCAATTCTTCCGGTCATTTTTGTATCGGGCAAACCCTTATCGATAATTTTCCAGCTCTTACCACCGTCAGTTGTTTTATAGATATGATCCCCCTCTTCGGGTACGGGATCACTCCAGCGGCGGCGGATCCGGTTCCACATTGAAGCATATAAGGTGTTCGGATCAACAGGATCCATCACGAGGTCGACACAACCGCTTTTTTCGCTTTCGTATAATATTTTTTCCCAGGTCCTGCCTCCATCCTGAGTCAGGTACACACCCCGGTCCTTATTATATGTCCATTCGTTGCCAGTGGCTGCCACATAAACCCTATCCGGGTTAGTTGGATGAACCAGTACACGGGCAATGGTCCCGGTACTTTCCAACCCGATAGGTGTAAAACTTTTTCCTGCATCGGTCGATTTATACATCCCTATGCCCGGCAGGGAGGCCCGGAAAATATTTGCTTCACCGGTTCCTACGTAGAGAATATTATTATAAGAAGGGGCAATTGCAATATTGCCAATGGACAAAGTAGCTTCCTTATCAAATAGGGATTGCCAGCTATTTCCTGCATCTGTTGTTTTCCATAGTCCACCGGTAGCAAAAGCTGCATACATGATATTGGGATTGCCCGTAACGCCCGCCACATCTGTACATCGGCCGCTGCGGGTATCCGGACCAGTCAGTCTCCATTGAAGGTTCTTGTACGGCGACTGTTGTAATAATTGTTGTTGCTTTTTAAAGGCCGACAGCTTTTGGCTGGCCGGGGTTTGAGCGGTTGTTGCTATGGCGAAGGCGAGAAAAGAAAAACAACATAAAACAGGCTTTCTCATACTATTTTTTAAGTTAATTAGCGTACTATTTCATTCTTCCTGACCCCATTCCCAAAATTAAACCTTTGGGGAGTTGAGTAGTTCGTTTTATTTTATAAGATTCAACTCCTGGAGCGTTTAGAACCCCTCATCATATCATGCCCCCCTGGTTCAAACACTAATCCGGTTCTTATCCAGTCTAATTATTTAAAAAGTGCTGTTGCTTTTCACGCATGTTTTTCCCTGCAATTGCGGCCCACTTTCCTTTAACAGCCGCATCGGGTTGCCACAGGTATGTGCAGCTATACATTTAAAAATATATTTCATGTTTTATTTATCTTTTATTGCTACCCCCACCATACTATCTGCCGTACCATAATATAAAAACCATTTCCCTTTAAAGAAAACCAGTCCTTCCACAAAAGTAGTTCCGGCTTTATATTGTCCTTTTATTTCATGCGGCAGATCCGGTTTAATAAAATAATTGTCGCAGCGTTCCAATAATAAAGCAGGGTTATCCAAAGCAAATAAAGCCTGGCCGCCGCAATAGGTTCCTCTGGGAATAGCCGGATCAGCCTTTTCATTCTCAATATTCTTTCCATTATATAATAACAATATGCCTCTTTCTGTAATCAATGCCGGCGGACCGGGTTCAGTAAGGTGACTATCAAACTTTTTTTCCCTGGGTACCATTGCCACCAACAATTCCTGTTGATCGTTTACAATGGGTGTCCAGTCAATACCGTTTTCTGATGAAGCTATGTACATCGGGTTTTCGCCCCAGTACATCCAGTATTTGTTATTTACTTTGGCAGCTATAATTTTTTTATTCACCAGTTTTGTTACTACGGAACCAGATTTACTCCACACATTTAAAAATTTTCCATTGTATGCTTTTGTAAAAGCAGGGCCGTGTTTTTTCCAGTGAACTAAATCCGCTGAAGTAGCCACACTTAATCTTGCCACATCCCGATTCCAGCTGGTATATAATAAAATATAAGTACCGTCTTCTTTTTCTACAATCCGCGGATCTTCGCAACCACCCGGATAATCATATTTCATAAAAGCACTGCTGTCGGGATATAATACCGGGTTTTTCATTTTAGTAAAATGAACCCCATCTTTACTTACCGCCAAACCAATCCTGGAAGTACGCATACCAATAGCCGTACCCGGTATATCTTCTGCCCGGAATAAAATATACACTTTGCCTTTCCGCACAATAGCGGCCGGGTTAAACACATCTGCCTTTTGCCATTGCACCTTTTCCTTTTTTACAGGATCAAAAAAAGTGAAAGAAGAATCCGCCTGCATAATTGGATTAAACGCCGGCTTTACAAACCCAGTCATCTGCCAGGACTGGTCAGTTTGTGCCTGTGTGGCAAATGCCAGCCATAACATAAAAATTAATAATAGCTTGCTGGTTTTTACAATTAATTTGTGCATCTGTTGTTTGTATTTCTACGCTGTGTAATCTGTGGCCAAACCTGTATTTCTTTTTCATGGCTAATCACCAGGTTTTTGTAAATTAGCCATCTATTACTTGCCATCATGGAAACTTACGGAAAGATACTACTCATCGCCATGCCAGCCTTTCTCGGACTGGTACTTTTTGAAAAATGGTATGGTTGGCGGAAGGGCAAAGACACCATCCGCAATATGGATATGGTGAGCAGCCTGACCAGTGGGGTTACCAATGTCACCAAAGATGTGATCGGTTTGTATTTTATCGTATTAGCCTACCCTTTTTTCCTGGGGGCCTTAGCGGTAACGGAAGTACCCAACAAGATCCTTACCTATATTATTGCCTTTATTGCCCTGGACTTTGCGGGGTATTGGGTACACCGCCTGCAACATGTCACCAATTTTTTCTGGAATGGCCATATTGTGCATCATAGCAGTGAAGAATTTAACCTTGCCTGTGCTCTGCGGCAAAGTATCTCCGCCATTGTAAAGACTTTTGCGATCTTTTTATTACCTGCTGCTGTACTTGGCGTGCCTGAAGAAGTCATAGCCGTGATCGCTCCTTTGCATTTATTTGCCCAGTTCTGGTACCACACCCAGCATATCAACCGAATGGGTTTTTTGGAAAAGATCATCGTAACCCCTTCGCATCACCGGGTGCACCATGCTATTAACCCGCAGTATATTGATAAGAACTACGGGCAGATCTTTATTTTCTGGGATAGATGGTTTGGCACTTTCCAGGAAGAACTGCCGGATGTGCCACCGGTCTATGGTATTACCCGGCCGGTGAGGACCTGGAACCCGATCAAGATCAATTTCCAGCATGTATGGTTGCTGATCAAAGATGCCTGGAGAACCCACAGCTGGAAAGATAAATTTCTCTTATGGTTTAAGCCTACCGGTTACCGCCCGGCGGATGTAGCGGCCAAATACCCGGTGTATAAAATTGAAGATGTTTACCAGTTCGAAAAATATGATACGAGGACATCTGGCGCATTCAATGCCTGGACCTGGGCGCAAACCATTATCATTTTGCTATTTGTAAGCTACCTTTTTGGAAGCATTGCTACTATGAATGCGCTTGACAAAAATTATATTTTATGGTATGCAGGTTTTATCTTTTTAACGGTGTATGCCCTTACCGAATTGATGGACCGCAGCCGCTATGCTATTATCTGGGAAGCGTTGCGTAGCGGACTTGGGTTTTATTTCATTTACTCGCAGGGTGATTGGTTTGGCGCCAGTAGTTACCTTTCGGCTGTCCACTATATGCTGGCTGCTTATTTTATTCTCAGTGTTGTTGTAACCGGGTGGTTCGTGGTGAAGCATGGGAAGGAAGATGCGATGGTAGTGGCTGCAGGCTAAGAGCGGGATAAAATGGCAAATGAACATCTTATAAGCAGCCGTTGGAAAGTCTTACCATTGGGCAACGTTTATATGAAAAAATAAGCATATTGTGTAAAAAATTGAATACCACTTAAACAAGAAATGGCATCATACAGCAACATTAAGAATATCTAACCAATAATATTGTTACGCATTTAAACGATGTCTTTGATCAACTTACAAATTAAAAATAGCATCGTAATGAGTCTTTATTCTGAAACATACATTTACTCAGACCAACCTACTACCTGTCCGTTCTGTTCCGCAAGACCTGAAATTATTCTAGATTTATCCCATACCAAGGATACGACAAAGGTGCATTTTTGCCATCACTGTAAAGTTGAATTTGTTATGCAATACGATGAGGATTTTGATTATTTACACAAAAAGAACGACAAGCAATATCTATTTTCAAATGGTTAATCTAATATGAAGCAGGGGCAACGTTTGTGGGTAAATGAAGAATTGTACTTTCCGAACTATGCAACAGCCGACATTGCGTTGTTAGACAATTTTTAAGACTAGATTATGACACAACAAGGGCTCTATGAACAACTCATAAATAAATTGATTTCGACTAAGCTGAACAACTTAGACCGAAACTCCTTTTATATAAAAGAAACTGCAATTGATAAAAAAGAAGCTGCGAGAATTTTTTCTCAATACCTAAGTGATACTATCAGGCTAGCTTTAAATCTAATTTCAAGTGATGATAGCATTGAAAAACAAATAGAACTCTCCAATAAAATTATTATTCTACTACAAAGAGAATTAGATGATGAAGAATTCGAAGATGATTTGATCGCAACAGAAGCCAAAATTCTTTCAGCAATTTTTCTAAAGGCCGACGCGAGATTTTCTGATTTTGATAACCACTTAAAAGAAATTACTCCTTACACAAGACTATCTCAAAGTGAGTTATTCACCGGAAATAATGCCGGCATTTCTCTTGAAAGCGAATTAAAAAAAGAAATTCTTTCAGCTAATAAAATTTGTTTTCTCGTTTCATTTATCAAATGGACAGGGATTAGAATTTTTGAAAAAGAATTATTTGAGTTTACTGAAAACGGCGGGAAACTTGAAGTAATAACAACATCATATATGGGAGCTACGGATTTGAAATCTGTTGAATATCTCGCTTCATTAAAGAATACAGAAATCAAAATTTCCTACAACACAGAAAATGAAAGATTGCATGCAAAAGCATATTTGTTTTTTAGAAATACAGGATTCCACACTGGTTACATCGGCTCATCAAATATTTCACGTTCCGCTTTGACTAATGGTCTAGAATGGAATCTAAAAGTTACAACAAAAGAAGTAGGACATATAATTGATAAATTTCAGAAAACCTTTGATACTTATTGGCAAGACAAAGAGTTTGAGCTGTTTGATAAAATACATCATACAGAAAAATTAAGAATAGCTCTGAAAAAAGAAAGAACTACAGAAAAAAATAATCCTGCGACTTATTTTGATATTAAACCATTTCCATTTCAAGAAGAAATTTTGGAAAAACTTGAAGTAGAAAGAACTGTTCACTCCCGGTATAGAAATTTAATTGTAGCTGCTACAGGAACTGGAAAAACTGTTATCTCAGCTTTTGATTTTAAAAATTTCAGAAAACAAAACTCAAATATTACACTTTTGTTTGTTGCTCACCGAAAGGAAATTCTTCAGCAAGCCCAGGCAACATTTCAAGGAATTTTGAGAGATAACGACTTTGGGGAATTGTGGGTAGATGGGATTGAACCTGAAAAATATGATTTTGTTTTTGCTTCAGTTCAAACTCTAAATAATAGAATTGACAACCTAAAGCTTTCGGAGTCATTTTATGATTTCATAATTATAGATGAAGTTCATCACATAGCTGCTTCAAGTTATCGCCAAATTTTGAATCGGTTTAAATCAACAATTCTCTTAGGCTTAACAGCTACTCCAGAAAGAATGGATGGAGAAGATATTCTGAAAGATTTCTCAAATACAATAGCTGCTGAAATTAGACTACCGGAAGCACTTAATAGAAAATTACTTTGCCCTTTTCAATATTTTGGAATTACTGACAGCATTGATTTATCAAATGTAGAATGGAAAAATGGAAGATATTTACCAAGTGAATTGACTCGAATTTATACTCAAAATGATAAACGAATTGGAGAGATAGTTTCCAACTTGAACAAATACTTAAAAGACATTAGTGATACAAGAGCTTTATGTTTTTGTGTAACGCAGGAGCATGCTCAATTCATGGCTGAAAAGTTTTCTCTTGCAGGATTGAAAGCAGATTACTTAACAAGTTCCAGAAACGAATTAAGGGATTCAATAAGAAGAAAGTTTTTAAGCAAAGATATCAATTACCTCTTTGTTGTTGATATATTCAATGAAGGCATTGATATACCTGAAATTGATACTGTTCTGTTCCTACGACCTACTGAAAGTTTAACAGTTTTCCTTCAACAACTCGGTAGAGGATTGAGACTATCAGATGGAAAGGATTGTTTAACGGTTTTAGATTTTGTAGGCAACTCACGACCTGAATATGATTTTGAAGGAAAATTCCGAGCATTAGTTGGGAAAACAAATACTTCTATCCAAAAAGAGATTGAAGATGATTTTCCGCATTTACCTTTGGGCTGCGTGATAGTTTTAGAAAAGAAAGCAAAAGATTTCATTCTTGAGAATATTAGAAAAGCAACATCGCTAAATAGAAATCAATTGCTAAATAAAATTAGAAATTACAAACATCAAACTCTATTACCACTTTCATTAAAAGCTTTTTCAGAATTCTATCACATATCGCTACAATTAATTTACAAAAAAGGCAACTGGAAAAGATTATGTGTCCTTGCAGAACAAACAGAAGACTATCCGACAATTAATGAAGATGAAATTTTAAGAGCAATCAGTAAAAAATGGCTTTCATGCAATTCGATTTCTTATTTCAAATTCATACTATCCATTGCAAAGAAAAGCTTCAACATCAACATAAATCAACTTAACGAAACAGAAATTGGAATGTGCTTAATGCTTCACTATGATGTTTGGCAAACAGCTGGTGGCTTTATAACACTTGAAGAAAGCGTTAGAGCAATTGGGAAAAATAAAACTCTGACAGATGAAATAATTGAAGTTCTAGAAATACTAATTGACAAAATAGATTTTTTGGAAAGCGAAATTTCTCTTCCTTATACTCAACCACTTCAACTACACAGTCGTTACACAAGAGACCAGATTCTATCTGCTTTCGGCTTTTATTCGCTGAATCAAAAACCAAGTTATCGAGAAGGTGTGGCTTTTTCTGAAGAAAAAAATACGGAGTTACTTTTTATTACTTTAAACAAATCTGAAAAGGATTTTTCTCCAACTACTTTGTATGAAGATTTTGCTATAAGTGAAACCCTTTTTCATTGGCAAACTCAAAACGCTGTTAGTCCCGAAAAAGGGAAAGGGTTGTCATACATAAAACATAAAGAGAATAGAAAAATAATTTTGCTTTTTGTTAGAGAAAAAAACGAGGATGAATATGGGAATACCATATCATTTGTTTTTATAGGTGAGGGAAATTTTTCAGCGTCCTATGGTTCCAAACCAATGAGTATTAAATGGGAACTCAATGAACCAATGCCACATTATCTCTGGAAAGATTCTGCAAAAATGGCAATTGGATAAGTTCGAAATAAATACTCTTATGATGAGTTATTGATGAGGGAATAACATAAGAGTAACTACATCATCAATACCTAATACGAGGAATTACCCCCTCCCCCCACCGACGCATCTTTAAACTGTTTATATTTCCCCAAAAGTTTTCCTATAACATAAGCCACTGCCAGTCTGAATTTCAGAAGACCCCCGCTTCCACCGAATCAAAAAAAGGTCTATATTGTTGCACCGGTCAACCCCGGTGCAACTATTTTATTGATCCCTCCCTTCGATACGCTTTTTTTCATCATAAAATAATACCAACATGACCAATGTAGAACTAGTTAAGCAAGCCTATTCCAATTTTGCCGCCGGCAATGTACCGGCAGTGTTAGCCATGTTTGAACCAACTGTTGAATGGCACGAATCCAAGGGAATGCCTTTCGTAACAGGAGACGGTGTTTACACCGGTGCAGAAGCCATTGTGACCAATGTCATAATGCCGCTGCCCGTTAGTTTTGATGGGTTCAATATTAACGTCAAAGAAATATTCGGGGTGGATGACAAAGTGGTGATGGTGGGCTATTACGAGGGAACCAATAAGGCCACGGGCAATTCTTTTAAAGCAAATGCCACCCATGTGTGGACCCTGAGAGAAGGGAAACTGGCGCATTTTTTCCAGGCGGTGGATACGGCTACGATCAATAATTAAATATATTACCTTGGAAGTTTAAAACTAAGTACGCAGCATCTTTCCATTGAAAAAAAATTATAAACACACCGCCGCAATTTGCGACGGCTTTTTCTTAACTAACAGATTTTAGAAACGGCTGTCTTTATTAATTGTATCATTCTGATCATACACATGTCACGGTTACTGTTGCTGAAAAAGTTTTTGCCATGATGACAAAGGAAAAGAAAGCATTCCCCTGGCATGGAGCGATCCTTATGTTGGCGCGGGTGAAAGTTATGGAGATGCGAACGCTGATAAATAAAAAGATGATTATATTATTACCCTGAGCGAGCGATCTAACAAGAAAGTGAGGAGCAAGCCCTGACAGGAATCGCCTGGTTTATTTTTTCAGCTCCATCATCCCCCATCAGCTGCCAGGGTAATACGGTAACCGTTCAGGTCCTCGAAGACCACTTCCTGTTTCCCGTAAAAAGTTTGTTCGGTAAGTTCTATTATCCGTGCCTTTAGTTTCAATTGTTCCACTAATCCACCTAAAGATCGTACTTTAAAATACAGACCCGCATCCCGTATATGACCGGGAATCATTTCTTTTTCCGAAGGAAACAACATAAAAGCTGCACCCTCCCACTCCAGTTGTACCCAGCTAAGTGGCGTATCCGGGTCAAAGTCAAAGCTGCTGCCTGTGCAGGCAAAGCCAATACTTATGTACCAGCTGGCTGATTTCGCAATATCCGATACCCCGAGAAAGGGAATGCATACAGCCATAATTTATACGGGATCTTTTGTCAGTTGATTATTGACCGTCCGCCAGATCCCTAATGGGTTTTCATTTTTCAATTCTTCCGGCAGCAATTCATTGCTCCAGTTTTGAAAAGCAAGTGGTCGCACAAAACGTTTGATCGCATCTGCACCCACCGAACCAAAACGGTCATCCGTACTGGAAGGATAAGGTCCGCCATGCTGCATACTCAAACAAACTTCCACACCGGTCGGAACACTATTAAGAATAAAACGGCCGCAGATATTTTTTACCGCATCAATTATTTTATCGTGGATACGAATATCATTTTCTGTCGCCATCAAGGTGGCGGTTAATTGTCCTTCCAGTTGATTGGCCACCTGCAACATTTCCTTCATATCCTTGCAACGGATCACCAGTGAATACGGGCCAAATACTTCCTGGTGCAGCAGAGGATTCTTTAAAAAAGTTTGCCCGCTTGCCGATGCAATCGTTGGGCTTCCCTGGTTGAGTGCTGGTTTGGTATCACTCACGGCTACCAATTCCACCCCATCCTGCTTCAGCATATCATCTTTTTTCTTGCGGTAATTTTTAAAGATACCGGCATGTAACATCGTGGCAGGAGCTGTTTTTTTGATCTCTTTGCCCAACGCATCTGTGAAAGCAGTTAGTTCTTTACTCTCAAGCCCGATGATCAAACCGGGATTGGTACAGAACTGTCCCACACCCAATGTAATAGAACCAGCATACTGCTGCGCTATGGCAACAGCTTCTGTTTTCATTTTCTCCGGTAATAAAAAAACAGGGTTGATACTGCTCATCTCGGCAAAAACCGGGATAGGCGTTTTGCGTTGATTGGCCCAGTCAAATAATTGCTTGCCACCACTAAAAGAACCGGTGAATCCCACGGCTTTTGTATACGCATGTTCCACCAATGCTTTGCCCACAGCAAATGATGCACCATGCAGGTGTGTAAAAATCCCTTCGGGCAGTCCGCAATCAGCGGCGGCTTTTGAAATAGCACTTCCAATTAATTCACTCGTACCCGCATGAGCAGGATGTGCTTTTACGATCACCGGACAACCGGCTGCAAAAGCGGTGGCCGTATCCCCCCCGGCCGTTGAATAAGCAAAAGGAAAATTAGCGGCGCCAAAAACAACGACTGGTCCGAGCGGCACCTGCATCTTCCTGACATCCGGCCTGGGTGGTGCTTTATCCGGAATGGCCGTATCGATCCGGGCTTCAAGCCAGTCACCCTTTTCGCAGGCATCAGCGTAAGAAGTTAACTGAAATAGGGTTCTTGCTCTTTCACTGCGCAATCTTGCTTCGGGAAGATTGGTTTCTTCTCCGGCTACTTTTAATAATTCGTCGCCGAGGTTTTCAATTGCTGCGGCAATGGCCCGCATAAAGCCGGCCCTTTGTTGTAAGGAAAATTTCCTATAGACATAAAATGCTTTCCAGGCTTTTTGCATAGCCTCTTCGATCTCGGTAACTGTTGCGTCGTTGAACATTGATTATTGAAAATTTAATATTGAATAACCGGTCTGGTGGCAATGCCGTCATTAATTATTTTTAAAATCTGCTCCCGCTCCTCACCTATCAGGGTTAACCGCGGTGCTCTTACATATTCGCTCCCTATACCCACCTGTGCTTCGGCCAATTTTATATACTGTACCAATTTAGGATGAATATCCAGTTCAAGCAACGGCATGAACCAGCGATAGATTTTAGTGGCAGCTGCAATATTTCCTGCTTTCACCAATTTATAAATGGCGACGGTTTCTGCAGGGAATGCACAAACCAGTCCGGCTACCAGGCCATCCGCACCGAGGACCAGTTCTTCCATCGCCAGTGTATCCACACCACAGAGAATTTTATAACGGGTACCAAAGCGGTTGATCAGCCTCGTTATATTCGTCACATCTCTTGTACTTTCTTTTATGGCCGTGATGTTTTTGCAAACCTGCAAGTCATCAAACATATCCAGCGTTACATCGATCTTATAATCCACCGGGTTATTATAGATCATAATCGGGAAATCTGTGGAATCAGCGATCGTTTTAAAGTAGGCCACCGTTTCCCGGTGATCGCTTTTATACCGCATGGGTGGCAATACCATCAATCCCTGTGCACCCCATGCTTTGGCCAGTGCGGCCTGTTTCAGTGCTTCTTTGGTAGCACCTTCGGCAATATTGATGATGACCGGCACTTTACCCGCCACTTTTTCAATGGCAAATTTTACCAGCACTTCTTTTTCTTCCGTGGTCAATACACTGGCTTCACCC
>Ga0163149_10000253_pt1 | contig 70596 bp, 55 predicted proteins | sample OliLakLV19MP5G1_FD_148604 | JGI IMG/M metagenome (GOLD analysis project Ga0163149, IMG submission 148604) | Freshwater microbial mat bacterial communities from Lake Vanda, McMurdo Dry Valleys, Antarctica - Oligotrophic Lake LV.19.MP5.G1 | ecosystem: Environmental > Aquatic > Freshwater > Lake >...
CCGCGCGCGCGGCACCGCAACGAGCGCAACGTCACCTGCCTAACTCCATCGCCACACTGCGCTGGCTCATCGCACGCGCCATCATGGATCACATAGGCCGACGATGAAGTCATGACGGACATTAATGCCACAGTATAACTAGGGAACCTCTGAACAAGTCCGAAGGCCGTGGCAGCCCCCTGAGTCAGGGGGCAAAAACTGCAGGTTTTGGGGGTGTGGCAAGCAATAAGCTGGGTAGCGAAGACGAAATGGTGACTTGTTCAGACCTTACCTAGTGACCGCTGACTGTCGTATTGAACCGAATTTCCGTTCCGGCGCACCTTGTATGCGAGCAGATGAAAGGATGGCGGTCAGGTGAATCGGGCAAGCGAGCGGATCTACGACGAGTTCCTGGTGACTGCGGCCGTGACCGGCGACCAGCCGGCGCTGTCGCGTCTGGTGGCGCGTTGGCACCCGCGGCTGCTACGGCACGCCTGGCGCGTGCTCGGCGATGCCGAGCGCGGCAAGGACATGGTGCAGGAAGCCTGGGTGGACATCCTCCGCGGGCTCGCGAGGTTGGATGACGTGGCGGCGTTCCCTGCCTGGGCTTTCCGCATCGTCACCCGTCGTTGCCAGCGCGAGTTCCACCGCAAGGAGCTGGAACCGTTCGAGCCGGAAGATGCTGAGGAAGACGGCAACGCAGTTGTCCCGGAAAACGCATTGGGGGAAGTCGTTGCCGAGTTATCCGTCGTGATGGACGCGATTCGCAGCCTGCCCGATCTGCAGCGCACGGCGCTAGCGCTGTTCTACATCGAAGAATTGAGCGTGGCGGAAATTGCCGTCGCGACCGACGTGCCACCGGGAACGGTCAAGACCCGGCTCATGCATGCGCGACGGAAAGTCCGTGCGCTACTGGAAGGAGAGCAACTATGAATAAGATCGATGACCTTATCGGCCGGGCCCTGACGGAAGAAGACCGCGCCTTGCTGGCCCGCCATGGCGAGCCAGGTTACCTCGCGCAGGCGTTCGGCATCTTCCGCGGCCCGATGGCGTGGGTCATGTGGATGGTCAATGCCGTTGCTGGTCTTGCGTTTGTGGCCGGCATCTATGCAATTTGGAAGATGTCCGGTACATCAGAAGCGCTGGTGGCGGTGAAGTGGGGTGTGGGTTCGCTGCTCCTGTTTCAGGTGACGGTACTTTGCAAGACTTTCATGGGCAATCATCTTGAAGCCAACCGGATACTGCGCGAGATCAAGCGCCTGGAACTACAGGTCGCCCTGTTGCGTGACGGATACCGTCCTGCGATGTGATTTGCCAACTGCAATTTGCTCGTTGCAGCCAGCGCGGGCAGAGGGACGCATCCTTTGCCCGCTGGGGATGACGACCGAGCCAACCCTTTCGAGGCTGCATCGATTCCTGTGCGCATTGCGGTGTACAGTTTCGAGGCGGAGGAACGTTCCTTCTGCCTCGGTACCGATGGGCCACTGCAGCGTCGTAGCGAGAATCGCTTCGCATGCACCAATCGCTCATATTCAGAGGGCCAGCGCGCTACGCGCATTGGAACCCATCCTTGAGCCGGTCGAACTGGGCAACTCAAAATAGGCCGTTGGCGGAATTCAGACGGGTGGCGACGATGGCACGCCGACCTTGATCGACACCGGCAATCTCTCTTGATTTTCAACCATCAATGGGAAATTGTCGGCTTCCCGAATCCAGCGGCGCGCACCCACTCGTAATGTGCTGAGGCTATTCGAAGTCGTGTTCGAACAGGGTGGCGACGTTCGGTACCATGATGCGTTTCGAGAATTGGAAAGATGCGCTTTCGTCTTGCACGCCCAGGACTGCATTCCGAGTGAAAGCTGGATTCGGCGCCGTGGTGGTGATGAACGAAAAGCGATACAGACTGCCCCATTTCAGGTCGTTGCCAGCGGGCGCAGTCCAGGTGAGGGTGTCCCCTATGGCGCTGAACGTCCAGTCGTTGGCGGCATTTGAGTCGACATCGGAGAAATCCGCAGCCGCGCCCGCCACCACCACCAGCGAAGATCCCAAATTCAGACTGAAGCGTGAGAAACCGCTGCTGCTGACAATCCCCAGATTCAGGCCTGCGTGGTTTGGCGGTGGCATCAGTTTTACATGTGCATAGTCGAAGTTATTGACTACATAATCGTAGCGATAGCACTGTACCCCGCTCTGCGCAGTCACCTCCGGCGGGCATACAGCCAATGCGGCTTTCACTGCGATGCGGGAATCTCCCTCGGGTGTGGCCAGTTCAACGTTCTGCGTCGGATTGGCGAGCGGATCGACCCAGGCATTGATGACGGGGCCAAGCACGAAGCTGCCCTGTGTGCCGGGCGTCCACGCGCCGGCGGCACCAACCGGTGCCATCGAGCGATGCGCCATGGTGTTGTAGATGTTTACGTCGTCTTGAACGATGTACCAGGACTCGGAGAAATACTGCGCAGCCGGGGTGGCTGGTCCAGGCAGTTTCGATTCTTTCACTACCATGCGCTGCATGTAGGAATCATTGCCCGAGCTGTCTTGCTGACCATCGCAAGCCAGATTGGTTGCAAGCACCGGCAGCCCATCATCGTAAATCGAGTTGCAACGCGCCCATTGCCCGGTCGCCGGAATCATCTCAGTGCGTGGTCCCAGACTGCTGCTGCTGTCGTTGTTGCCGGTGCCATAGGTATCGCCGCAATTCTTGCCGAGGATATGGCCGCCTCCGGTGCAGGCGCCGGGAGCACAGCCGCTGTTGACGGTGAGAAACGCGTGCTTCACGCCTGAGGCCCCAATCTGCTCAAGCTGACCATCGACGATGCGGTACATGTTCCAGATCAGATAGGGATGCTGGTCATTTCCGGGGTACGGATAATTGAACGGACTGGTGGTGAATTTCTGGTACCAGGGTATGTCGGCGGTAGACGCCTTGTTGCTGTTGCGAAGCGTGGAGCTGGGCGTAAACACGACATCGCCATCATCGCTCCCGGCAGGGCCGTCGCAGGATCCGCTGCCAGTGCTGAGACGGCATCGCGTCCCTGACATGCTGTACGACTCCATCAGCACGTCGGCCTGAAACGGATCGCCTTGCGGCCCGGTACCATGGAAATCAGGGCAGGCCAGCACCGCTTTGGCATCAAGCGGCTTGAAGCCGAACGGTCGCTGCACGACATTGGCCAGCATCTTTACTTCACCGACATACTCATCGGCGAGCTGCGCGCGTCCGATTTTGTCAGCGAGCGCTTTGCTGGCCCGCAGATCAGCGCTGCGCACATAGAAGGCCGAGTTGTCCTCAACCATTTTGTACATCAGATGATTGAGATAGAACCAGGCACGGCCGTCGTCTCCGACCAATTCCAGCCGCATTGGATTCTCATGGCTGTAACGCAACTCGGCCTGCTTGAAAGTGAGCTTCTGGCCACTCGGCAGCTTCAGGCTGAATCCTCCGGAGATTCCGAGCTTGCCGCCGGTGAAACGGTCGAATCCACCTTCGGGCGCGTTGAACTGCAGGCCCTCTCTGGGCACCAGCGGGAACACTGCAAATTCTTCGTCTTCCGGCCCTTGACCGGGTGTGGGCTTGAAGCCGGAAAAACCGACGCCGTTGGCTTGGAGCAGCTCACGATTGAGCCGAATCTTGAACTCGCCGCCATTTACCAGCCACTGTTCGTTAGCTTGAACTTGGCCGGTTGCAAGCCGCAGCGGCTGATCTGGCGTTGCCGCAACCAGCGCAGTCGCACATACCGCGCCCAACGCACCCAGCAAAATGCCGTGATAAAACATGTCTTGACTCCGCCGCGCAGGTTGCACTGACGCGGAAAATTAGCACAGAAACGCCCATGGTTCGTGTGCCGATATGTCTATTTCGCGTTATCTCCACGTAAACTTTTCAGCCACTCGATGCCCTGCCCGACTGTATCCGGAAGCGCGAGTCTCTGATTTCGCCGTTGGCGTCTGGGCTTCATCAGGTCCGAGCATCGGGGCTGTCTCAAGCACATTTGCTGCCGCAGCGGGCCATCGGCCTGATCTGCAAATGCCGGCATCGCGGTCGCGCTGTTGCTCCGTCATAATGCACGACCAATGTTGGAGTGAAGCATGCAAGCAGATCAAGTGCGCGCCGTCATTACCGGCGGCGCCTCGGGCCTGGGACTGGCGGTTGCTCGCCATCTCGTCGCCGCGGGCGCCCGTGTGACGGTGTTCGACGTAAACCAAGACAAGGGCGTTGCGGCAGCGCAAACCCTGGGAGCACAGGCTTGGTTTCAGCGCGTGGATGTCAGCAACGAGGCTGACGTCGTTGCCGCTGTCAACCAGGCCGCGGCTGCGATGGGTGGATTGAATGCGGCGATCAATTGCGCCGGCATCCTGGGTGCTGGTCGCGTTTTGGGCAGGGAAGGCCCCATGGCACTATCGCAGTTCGAGACTACGGTACGCGTCAACCTGATCGGTTCGTTCAACATCGCCAAGGCCGCCGCAAACCTGATGCAACAAAACAGCCCCGGCGAAGACGGCGAACGCGGGATCATCATCAATACGGCGTCGATAGCGGCATTCGAGGGCCAGATCGGCCAGTGCGCTTACTCGGCATCCAAGGGCGGCGTTGTGTCGATGACTCTGCCAATGGCACGCGAATTCGCGCGCATCGGTGTGCGCGTTGTGACCGTGGCACCCGGTGTGTTTCACACGCCCATGGTCGACGGCATGCCGCCCGAGGTCTATGCATCGTTGTGCGCGCAGGTGCCGTTCCCGTCGCGCCTTGGAGCGCCAGACGAATTCGCGCAGACCGTTGCCTTTGTCATTGGCAATCGATACATCAACGGCAGCACCATCCGCGTCGATGGCGCTATTCGGCTGCAACCGAAATAACTTTCCTGGCACGGGGACGAATCCCGCTGCCGGAAAAATATCCGGGCTCGCGTCCGCATACCCTATCCCGACCCTTCCCGAGCATCGGGCACAGGCAAGGGGTTCCAGTTCTGATTAACTTTCAAGTTGAGGACAGGTCATGCTCAAGGCTTACGACATCAAGAAAGGCAACGTGGTCGCCCATAACGGCCAGAGTTGGCGCGTGCACAGCGTTGAGAAAAGCGTACCCACTGCGCGTGGTGGCAACACGACTTTTCGCTTCGCGCTGTACAGCGTGCCGGGCAACATCAAGCTGGATTTGAGTCTGCGTTCCGAAGATGTGCTCAATGAGGTCGATCTGACCCGCCGCCACGTCACCTTCTCGTACATGGACGGCGAGGCCTTCGTATTTCTTGATGTCGAGGACTACACCCCCTACACGCTCGACCCAGCAGCGCTAGGCGATGCGGTCGGCTATATCACCGAAGGTTTGGAAGAAGCGCAGATCGTGTTGATCGACGGCAATCCGGTTGCGCTGCAAATGCCGCAGACGGTTGTTCTGGAAGTCATTGATACGCCGCCCGAACTGAAGGGCGGCTCCGCCACCAAGCGCAACAAGACGGCCAAACTGAGCACCGGCATCGACATCCAGGTGCCGGAGTACGTCGTCAATGGCGAGAAGGTTTGGGTAAATACCGACACGGGCGAGTTTTCGGGTCGGGCCTGATTTGTCGGGCCAACGCGTCGCCTGCCCGCTCACGCAACTAGTCCGAAGCAGCCATGAATTCCAGCCTTAGGGTGACGCCAGGCGTTGTATCCCTAGGTCGTCGGCGCCCGGCAGGCGACCTCATTGAATTTTCAGTTGTCGTGCGCTTTCTTGATCGAGAGCGCGAGTGATCGATAGCGCGAGCAGCAGAGCCAGCCCCGTTACAAAGGCAAGCGGATGCGGGCGACGCAGCCGATACCATCCTGTCGGTCCTCCAGGCTCAAGCTGCCGCCGTGTGCTTCTGCGACTTGTCGGGCCAACACCAGGCCGACGCCGGACCCGCCTTGCTTGGTTGTGAAGAACGGCACGAACAGATTTTCGGTGGATGCGAGTCCGGGTCCGCGATCCAGCACGCTGATCGTGACGTCCTTGCTGTGCACCGCCCAGCCGACTTCGACCACGCGTTCGACCTCCGACGCGCCAGCGACTCCCAGCATGGCTTCGGCCGCATTCTTGATCAGATTGATCAGCGTCTGTTCGATCTGGTCCGCATCGGCAAGCACCTGCACATCCTCGGCGAGCGCGACACGCACTGGCAGGCGCTGCTCCCAACGTGTCGCGCGCGCGACCAGAGCCGCCAACGCCACCGGTCGTCGCTCAGGTGCGGGCAAACGCGCCAAGGCCGAATATCCCAGCATAAAACGCGAGAGCGCGTCGGCGCGGTCGCGAATCAACGTGAGGCCGCCAAGGGTGTCTTCGCGCCACTCGTCAGGCATCGGTTCGCGCGCGATCATGGATCCCAAGGTCTCGGCCATTGAGCGGATCGGTGCCAGGGAATTGTTCAGCTCGTGGCCGAGTACGCGAATCAGGCGCTGCCAAGCGAGGCGTTCCTCCTGGCGCAGCGCGCGGCTGAGGTCACTGATCACCAGCAGCTCATGCGGTATTCCATCCTGGCGGAACAGCACACGCCGGATGCCAAAGCGCCCGGACGCGCCGGGGAAACTGCGTTTGAGTGTGGTTTCGTGTTCGATGTCGAGGCACTCGGTTAAGCCGAGCTCCATTGCACTGCAGCCGATCAGCTGCGCGGCTGACCGCGACAGCAATCGCGCGCCGGCGGCGTTGATCAAGCGCAGGCGACGCTGAGCGTCGAAGGTCAGTACTGCCATATCGATTTCGCTCATCACCTTGCTGAGCAGATTGAGCGTCTCCTCCACGCGCAGACGCTGCTGTCGCAAGGTCTCGGACAACGCGTTGATTTCCCAGACGACATCTCCGATGGCGTCGTTTTGGCGCGCGCGCGAGCCGCGCAGGCTGTAGTCGCCCTCGCGCAGGGCTTCGAGCAAATTGCTGACCGTATGCAGCGGATACACCACCAAGTGGCGCAACTTGAAGGCGAGTATCACGGTGAGCAACACCACCACCACGATCAACGCGGGCCACCATGCCGGTTTAGGCTGTAGCCACAGCACGAGCAGAAATCCCGACAATCCGGGCAGCGCGATGGCGAAGGCACTGAGGAGCACGCGTCGTTCAAAACGCATGCCGCGTCGCCGCCGCGGGTCAAGTCTGGGGTCGATGCTGGGGATCAGCTGCATGACGTCAGACTAGCGCGACCCATGGTGTTGTTGTGGCCAGGCCCATGGTCGGCAAATGCGGATCGAATCGCTCCAGGGCCAATCGTCGCAGGCAGCTGCTAGCGCTTTGCTGGCGGGCGCCATTCATACATCGCGGATCGCATATTTTTCCAGGCGCCGGTAGAGCGCCCCACGGCTCAGCCCGAGCGCCTCTGCGGTCTTCTGTACGTTGCCGCCATTGCGTTCGAGCGCGCCGCGGATCATGCCTTCCTCAGCCTGATCGATGGTCTGAGGCGACTGCGCCGACGCAGACGGTGTGCCGACGCTGGCTACGCCTCGCTCGATTACAACATCGGCATTGGGTCGCACTTGAGCCAATGCGAACTCGTCAATCTGGCTGCCGCTCGCCATCAGCACTGCACGCTCGATGACGTGTCCCAGCTCACGTACATTTCCCGGCCACGCGTAGGCCTCGAGCTGGCGCAATGCCGATGGCGCAATGCGCAGGTCTTCGCGTTGATAGCGTCTGCCAAAGCGCTGTAGAAAATGTGCCGCAAGACGCGGCAGGTCTTCGCGCCGCTCGCGCAGCGCCGGTAAATGGATCTCGACGGTATTGAGCCGAAACATCAGATCCTTGCGGAAGCGACCCGCATCGACCTCACGCCCGAGATCGGCATTGGTCGCCGAAATCACGCGTACATTAACTCGCGTGGTACGCGAAGAGCCGACACGCTCCAGTTCACCGTCTTCCAGAACGCGCAGCAGTTTGGGCTGCTGCGCCATGGGAATGTTGCCGATCTCGTCAAGGAACAGGCTGCCGCCATCGGCCAATTCGAAGCGGCCGATGCGGTCCTGCTTGGCGTCGGTAAATGCCCCCTTGATGTGCCCGAACATTTCACTCTCGAACAGATGCTCGGAAATGCCACCCATATTCACTTTGATCAGAGTGCGTCCGTTGCGCTTGGACGCCTGATGGATGCGATTGGCGATCACGCCTTTACCGGTGCCGTTGTCACCGAGAATCAGCACGTTGGCGTCGGAAGGTGCGATACGCCGGATCAATTCCTGCACCGGCCGCATCGCCGCCGATTCGGCAATGAATTCGTCGGCCTCCTCATCACCGCGCAGCAGCGCGTTTTCGGCGTCCAGCCGTTCCATTGCGCGAGTTGCTGCGCCGAGCGCCATCTGGTTTCTCAATACCGTCAATAGCCGCTGGTTCTCCCAGGGTTTTTCGACAAAATCGCCGGCACCGGCCTGCAGCGCGCGCACGGCAAGATCGATGGTGCCCCATGCCGTCATCGCGATTATCGGGACGGCCGCATCAAGTCGGCGTAGCTCGCTGATCAGGGACAAGCCTTCAGCGCCCGACGTGGTGTCGCGCGAATAATTCAGGTCAAGCAGCGCGCAGGCGAAATGCTGCCGTTTTACTGCGTCCAGCGCAGCTGCAGGGTCATGCACTACGCAAGTCGTCATCCCTTCGGATTTCAGCAGCAGGCGCAATGCTTCGGCGACATCGGGCTGGTCATCGGCAATCAGTATCGGAAGTTTGCTCATAGTCGGGATTCTGGCGCAGCAGGTGGTGCCGGCTCAACCGCTGAATTCATTTCAATTCGCTGCGGCCGGCACCGATTGCCAAACGCACCCCGATTTCGCCTGACCACTGCCCGACCAAAAACGCGAGCATGGCGTAGATGCCGACCGCCGCAAGTACGAGTGCGATGGCGGCGAACACCAGAAGCAATTGCATGGGTGCACGCCGCGAGCCAAGCGATTGCTGGATACGCTCTTGCATGGTTTTGATGTCGAATATCGGCTGCCCCGGATCGATCTTCTTGTACCTGGCTGGACACGCCACTGTCGTACCGCGTGAATCAGGTCCGAGATGAAATGTCGCATTGGCCGGCCTATGTTGTGCATTGAAGGGGGATCGCCCGCATCGCTGCGGGCTCGTGCAAACTCACTCGTAACGCAGTGCCTGCATTGGATCAATGCGTATGGCGCGGCGTGCCGGTATCAACACGGCCACAAAGGCCGCCGTCAACACGCTGACGGCAACCAGCGAGAACACCAGCGGATCAAATGCGGGCAAGTTCAGCGTGTTCGAAATCAGCAGTTTCGCCCAGGGAATGCCCAGTCCCAGGCCGATCACCATGCCAATCAACACCAGCTTGATTGCTCCGGCTGCAACATGCCGCGCGACTTGTCCGGTCTCAGCGCCAATCGCGCGACGAATGCCAATTTCCCGCGTGCGTCGGGTGATTGATTGTGCGAGCACACCATACAAACCAGCGGCAGCCAGCAGCAGTCCGATCAATCCAAAGATGCCGAACAAGCCCGCCAGAAAACGGTCGCCGGCGCCATCCATCTTGAGCACCTGTTCCAATGTGCGCAGCCAGTAGACCGGGGTATCGGGATTGATCTCGCGCACGATTTCCGCGATACGCGGCGCAAAGGCGCTGGGGTCACCACGTGTGTGGACGGCAAGACTGACGAACCGTACCGGAGACTGGCGCATCGGCAACAGCACACTGGGTTGCGGGTCATCGTCGACGTCTTCCAGCTGCAGTGGACGAATCACTCCAACCACCGTCGCCCATTGCGATTCCGGGTCGTCTGGATCGAGCTTGACGCGCCGGTTGAGCGGATCCTGGCCTTTCCAGAAATGGTCGGCGAAACGTTGGTCGACCACGACTACTGGCTGAGAATCCTTCTGATCGCGTGAATCGAAGAAGCGACCGTTGAGCACGCGCACGCCGTAGGTCAGCGCGAAATAATCGTCGACCGAGCCGCGAAAGACGTCAAGTTCGTCTTCTGCATTGGCTTGGCCTTCAACGATTGCCTGGTCACCGCCGGCGATCGAACCGGGCAACGTTTCCGCCGCGGTCGCCGCCACGACATTGGAATCAGCGCGGAGCTTGTCGACAATTTGGGCAAAGAACTGCTCCTGTGCTTCGGGTGTCGGATACTGCTCGGGAAAAATAGCGATGCGTGCGGTCATTAGACTGGCAGGAGGTGTATCTATACCCAAGTCAAAGTCTGCGCGCGCTTGCAGACCGCGCCAGGTCATGCCGGCACCGATCAGCAACAGGCAGGACAACGCAATTTGTCCAATAATCAAGCCTCCGCCGATGCGCGAGAAGCGTCCTTCTCCGCTTTGACCCGAATCGTTCAATGCACGCGTCAGGGCAAACCCTGACGCGCGTAGCGCAGGTACGATTCCGGCCAGCGCAGTGGTCAACAGGGCGACCAAGGCGGCCATCGCGGCGACGCGGCCATCCACGCGAAAGTTGAACCAGTACCCCGGCGAGTCCTCGGCCTGGATGAAATAGTTTTCCGTCCACGCGCCCGCTGCGTCAGCAATGGCCAGTGCAATCACCGTTGCAATCGCGGCCATGATCAGTGACTCACAAAGTACGCCCAGAATGATGCGCCCGCGACCAGCGCCAATCGCTGCGCGTACGGCAAACTCGCGGCTGCGCGCAGCAAGGCTGCCAAGTTGCAGATTGGCGACGTTGGCGCAGGCCAGCAGCAGAACCGAAAGTGCGGTCGCCAACATCACGAACAAGATGCTGCGCGTCTGCGCACTGACCATGTCCTTGGCCAGTGGCAGCAAGGTAGCTTGACGATCGCGCCTGAGTTCCATGCGTTGCGGCTGCAAGCGCGCATATACTGACGCGAGCTCAGCAGCTGCGACGTCCGCGCTTACGCCGGGTTTGAGACGGCCCATTATCCGGCCCCAGAGTTGGCGATCCTCGTGCAATCCGTCTTCAAATCTGGCCGTTGCCCAGACCTGCGACTGGCGCGGAAATGCAAACGGCTCGGGCATCACTCCGACGATCGTCGCTGGTAGTGCATTCATGCGTATCGAACGACCGATGATTTGTGGGTCGGCGCCAAAGCGATTGCGCCAGACCGACTCGCCAATGACCACTAGAGGCTCGGCACCCGCTCGGTCGTCAGCCTTGGTCAGCGTTCTACCCAACAGCGGCTTGTCGCCCAGAATATCGAACAACGCGCCCGCAACGAATACACCTTCATAGCGTTGCACTTCATTGGCGTCGGCAAGATTGATCGTCGCTTCATAGTAGGCTGCGAGAAGTTCATAGCTATTGAGTTGCCTGTTCAAATCGAGGAAGTCCTGCGAGGCCATGTCGCTCATCCGACCTGCGTTTTCGACGCTGGTGGTGCCCAGGTTAACGACTCGATCGGCGTGCGGAAGCGGCAACGGATCGATCACCAACGCATTGATCGCCACCAATACGAATATCGTCGAGCCCAAGCCACACGCCAGTACCGCGACTGCCAACGCGCCATAACCAAAGCGACGGCGCAGCTGACGCAGCGCATGCTTCAGTTCGTGGCGAAATCCGCTGAGTGAAAGTGTCATCGATGCGCTCCTGGGCGATTCAGGCAAGGGCAACGTGCTTGCGCAAACGCTGATCTTCCTCAACGCGCAGGCGTTGAAGCGTCTCCTCGTCTACCACGCGGCCATCGAACATGAAGATCTTACGATCGGCGAACTCGGCGTAGCGCATGTCGTGGGTAACCATGCAAATGGTCGAACCACTCTTGTGCAGTTCGTCGAGCAGGGTCATCACCGCCTCGCCGTTCTTCGAATCGAGATTGCCTGTGGGTTCGTCGGCGAGCAGAATCGATGGCTTGCCGACCAGCGCGCGTGCTACTGCCACACGCTGCTGCTGTCCGCCCGAGAGCTGGCCCGGAAAGTGTTTGACACGATGCGCCATGCCGACGCGCTCGAGCGCTTCCATCGCTCGGTCACGACGCTCGCCTTTGCCCATCCCGTCGCGATAGGTCAAAGGCAGCTCCACGTTCTCAAACACACTCAGATCACCAATCAAATTGAAGGCCTGGAAGATGAATCCGATTTCGCGATTGCGGATGCGGGCACGTTGATTGGCATTGAGATCCTGTACCGGCGTGCCGTTCAAGGTGTACTCGCCACCGGTGGGTGAATCGAGCAAACCCAGAATCGACAACAGTGTCGATTTTCCACAACCCGAGGGTCCGGAGATCGCCACATACTCGCCTTGGCGGACGTCGACATGGATGCCCGACAATGCATGTGTCTCCACTTCATCGGTGTAGAACACCTTCTTGATATCGCGCATCGTGATCAGGGCAGCTGCGTTGCTCATTGTCGTACTTCCTCGTGTTGAATTCTTTGCTGGAAGCGGCCCAGGCCGCGATCGGTTTTCTTGGAATGCATCGCGGCTCATGCCGCTCCGACCGTCGGGTCATTCAAGCTTCAGTCGATCGTTGCGGTCCCACTGCGATGTATCGGAGAGAATTACTTGATCACCCGGTTTCAATCCCTGCACTACTTCGATCAAATTGACCGAGGCGCGACCCAATCGCACCGGCACACGGGTTGCCACCATGCTTCCCGGATCGATTCGAAACAACGTGGTATCGGAACCCGTTTGACCGTAGGCCGGACGCCCGACGTAGATGACATCATTAAGCCGCTCGATCTCGATGGTGCCGTCGACTGACAAATCCGGGCGCGCGCCTTCGGGCAACGCACCGATCAAGTCCACGTCAACTTGCACGTTGCCGTCGATCACCGCAGGATCAATGCGCGTCACCGTGCCTTCGACGATGCCGTTGCGTGTATCGACGGACACGCTCAAACCCAAGGTGATGTCTTTGGCCTGGGTCTCGGCGATGCGTAGCTCGGCCATCAAAACGTTGGGTACTGCGACGCGGGCGAGGTTGGCTCCAGCGATTACCTGGGCACCCTCTTGCACTGGCACCTGCTGCAAGACTCCAGCAATGCCCGCCTTGACGCGCAGCGCATCTGCTTGGCGTTCACGCAAAGCGGTGGTGTTTTGCAATTGCTCGATGCGCGCGCGGTCGGCGGCCAGCTGTGCCTGCATCGTGCTGGCGAATTTGCTCGCGCGCTCTTTCTCGATATCGATGCGAATCTTCAAACTGTCGGCGGTGAGCTGCGTGCGCCGATAATTGATGTCGGAAATAATGCCTTTCTTGTTGAGGTCAGCTTCGGCTTCGGCCTGCAGGCGCGACGCTTCGTAGTCCGCTTCGATGCTGGCCGTTGTCGCTTTCTGGTCCAGTTGCTGACTCTCCAGCGTCATGCGCCGGGCAGCGTAGTCGGCTTGCGCAGCAGTCAGTGCGGCGCGCGCAGCCAGCACGGCGTCCACTACTTCTGGGTTGCTGAGTTCCAGGACTATGGTATCCGCTGTCACCACTGCGCCCGGCTTGACTACAATGCGTTCAACGCGCGCGGTCGTCTCGGCCGCGATCCAGCGCACCTCTTTGGGCACCAGGATGCCGGGGCCGCGCACTTCGCGTTTCATTTCTCCACGTTTTACCGTGTCGGTCCAAATGGTCGACTTTTCGACCTTGAGCGCGGCTGGATCCATCGTCGACGCAGCGAAAGCGAGCGTGGCCGCTGCGGCAATGGCCGCGGCGATCGTCCAGCGTTGGCGGAGGCGTTTGGCTTTGAGTAAGTCGGGTCGGGCTATGTCCATGGACGCAATGACGCAATCGTCGTGCCAATCAGTTTTGCGCGCCAAGTCATTGTAAAGATGAATGTTTATTTCGGCGCGCAGAGCAAGTGTTCGGGTCTCTGTCCAGAACCGAACACGCCTTCCGCGCGTTTGAACACTGCCATCGGTGTTGCCCGCTGTGCTGCGCTCGTCGCCAGCGCCTGACACGTTCTTGAAGCGTGCGTCGTGCATTGAACTTGTCGAATTTCGGTTCGGCTTGAATCTGACTGGCGGCCACAAGATGAATGTCCGTGTTGTCGCGGGTCGAACACTGTTGGCACCGCCCCGCCCCGGAGTTAGTCTGCAGTCCTCAGTGAAGGGGAAGCGCGATGACCAGTGTCCTGCTCGCGGAATCGTCGACCACGCGGCGGCGCGCGATGTCGGCGGTGCTCTCTGGTGCCGGTTTCACTGTGCATCCACTGAACAGCTTCGAGGAGGCACATGCCTTTCTCGAACGCATGCCACGCTCCTCCAGCGAGATCGGTGCCGTCGCAGTCGGCTGGCCGGATTACGGCGAGCCCAAGGCTGACGAGATCTTCGACATGCTCACTCGCGATGCCTACGAGCACTTGCCGGTGCTGGTGCTTGCCGATTCCAACAGTCCCGGCGCGGTCAACTGGATGATGAAGCGGCCGCGTGTCGCGCTGTTGAACTGGGGTGATTACCACGATGCTGGCGAAGCGCTGAACAAGCTATTGCGCCCAACGCGCACTGCGGCCATGGTTTTGGATGGTGCAGACACTACCGGTCTGCGGGTACTTCTGGTTGATGATTCCGCCACGGTACGACTTGCTTTCCAGAAGCTGCTGAGCAAACAGGGCTATCAAGTAGAAATTGCCTCCAGCGTCGAGGAAGGCCGCAAGAAAATGGTCGATGGCAGCTTTGACATCGTCGTCACTGACTATTTCATGCCCAATGAAAACGGACCGGAGCTGATCCGGGCGATCAAGTCGACGCCGTCAACCCGCAGTGTGATCTGCGCCGTGATTACCGGCACCTATTCCGACCAGGTGATCAACGACTCGTTGGCTTCGGGCGCGGTCGAGTGCATGTTCAAAAGCGAGTCAAAGGAACTGTTTCTGGCGCGATTGCATTCGCTGGCGCGCATGGTGATTGATCGCAAGATGGTCGATGCCGAGCGCCGGCGTCTGGAGGGAATTCTCGCCTCCGTTGGCGACGGCGTGTATGGAGTGGATCGCGCCGGCATTATCCAGTTCGTCAATCCCGCTGCTGTTGACCTGCTCGGCTACGCCTCGGCGCCCGATCTGGTCGGAAGCTCGGCCTACGAGAAATTTCACCACGCGTTTGAGAACGGCGCGCCGATGCCGCGCGCCGCTTGTTTTCTCACGCAGTGTTATCAGAACGGGTCGCAGGTGCCGAACTGGCAGACGCTGTTCATCACCGCGACGCGCCGTCCGATACCGGTGGAATGCACGGTGTTTCCGATGAATGTCGATGGCGTGCGCCAAGGTTCGGTGATCGCGTTCCGCGATGTCTCCGCGCGTCGCGTTCTGGAAGAGGAACTGCGCTGGCAGGCCAGCCATGACTCGCTGACCAAGCTCAACAACCGCGCCTTCTTCGAAAGCCAGCTCGAGCAGGAAGTCACCCGGCTCAAGCGCACTGATCAGACCTCGCTGCTGTTGTTTATCGACGTTGACCGCTTCAAATACATCAACGACACCGCCGGGCACAGCGCCGGCGATCAATTGCTGATCGAAGTCAGCGCGCGGCTGAAGTCGCGCCTGCGTCAGTCAGATCATCTGGCGCGCATGGGCGGTGATGAGTACGCAATCATTCTGCGCAACGTCACCAGCGCCGACATCGACTCGATGGCCGATGAATTCCGCCGAGCGTTGACTGCAACCAGCTTCGTCTATGCCGGCAAGAGCTACCGCATCACGGTATCGATCGGTGTGGCGCGCATGGACCGACTCACCGAATCCCCGGCCGAGGCAATGGCCCACGCCGACATCGCCTGCTATATCGCCAAGAATGGAGGCCGCAACCAGACCCATGTGTTCTCGCCCGAGTCTGACGAGCGCGCGTCAATGGACAAAGAGCTGGGATGGTCGGCGCGCCTGGAGGAAGCCCTGCGCACCGATGGCTTTGTGCTGAGCTATCAACCTATCGTGCCGCTCAGCGATTTCGCGCAGCAGGCCAGCACCGTCGCTGGACAGCGGCTGGAGCCTTACTTCGAAGTGTTGCTGCGTCTGCGCGACACGCAAGGCCGTCTGCTTTCACCCGATTCCTTCCTGCCCACCGCTGAGCGCTTCGGCATGATGCAGGACATTGACCGTTGGGTCATACACAATGCCTTCAAGGCGCTGCGCGAGATCAATCGCCAGGGTCGGCGCGTGCGGCTCTCGATCAATCTTTCCGCACAATCGCTGATCAATGCGGCGACGGCTGGCCTGGTCACCGACAAGCTGGTCGAGTTCGACGTCGATGCGCGTCAGATCGTTTTCGAAATCACCGAATCGCGCGCAGTCAGCAACCTTGAGGCAGCCCGATCACTGATCGGCCATCTGCGTGCACTTGGCTGCCAGTTTGCCTTGGACGACTTCGGCGTGGGCTTCTCTACTTTCAGCCACCTCAAGCACCTCGACGTCGATTACCTCAAGATCGACGGCTCGTTTATCCAGGGGTTGCTGGAAGACAAGATCGATCAGGCCGTGGTCAAGGCAATCACCGGCATCGCGCATAGCGTCGGCAAGCGCACCATCGCCGAATTTGTCGACCGCCCGCAAATCCTGCCCCTGCTGCGCGAATGCCAGGTCGATTATCTGCAAGGCTATTTCATTGGCGAGCCGCAGGTCGGCCTCGAGCGCGCGCTGCCGTTTGCGCAACCCGAAGCGGTCAATGTTCAAACGCCGGAGATCAAGCTGGCGGGCTGAACGCGTAACTTAAATACGTAGACTACGGTGCCCTCTGCGTTGGCCGTTGGTAGCAGCGATCCCGGCTGCGATAGCGAACAGGGTACGCTGCCACAACCGCAGTTTTGAGACAGCGCACTGCGGCGCTTGCGGCGACTCTAGCTAACCTCTGAACAAGTCCGGAGCCGCGATAGCCCCCTGAGTCAGGGGGCGAAAAACCGCAGGTTTTTAGGGGTTTGGCAAGCAATAAGGCGTGTGGCGAAGACGCAGTGGTGACTCATTCAGACCTTCCCTAGGCAGGCACGAACCACTGTCCCGCATTCGATTTACCAATGCACCCCACGCATCAGTGATGCGAACGCTATCTGCTCGTTGCTCGCAGCCTCATCCCTGCCCTTCATGCCCTTGGCAGCGGCGCTATCCGGGAACAGGGTGAAGGCCGTGTTCATGACGACTTCGTAGGCCTTCGGCGCAATGGCGCTGAGCGTCGCGGCGAAGATGCCAGTGCGGGTGGCAACGCGTGACGGGCGTTCAATGATGGCCTTGACGATAAGGTCGGCGGCTTCCTCGGGCGAGAGTGTCGGAACGCTTTCGTACATCTTGGTCGGTGCGATCATGGCGGTGCGCACCAGTGGCATGTTGATCGTGGTGAAACTGATGTTGAGGTCGCTGAACTCGGATTGCGCACAGCGCGAAAATGCATCCAGCGCCGCTTTGGACGCGACATAGGCGGAGAAGCGCGGCGAGCTGGCGAGCACGCCGATCGAGCTGATGTTGATGATGTGGCCGCGCTTGCGTTCGGTCATCTTGGGTAACAGCCCCATGATCAGCCGCAGACTGCCAAAATAGTTGAGCTGCATGGTGCGTTCGAAATCATGGAAGCGGTCGTAACTGAGTGCGATCGATCGACGGATGGAACGCCCCGCATTGTTGATCAGCACGTCCACGTGGCCGTGTTCGGCCAGAATCGTCTTGACCAGCTCGTCGCAACTTTTCATGTCGGTGAGGTCGGCAGAATAGGTAAAGCATTGCCCGCCTTCCTTGTCGATATCAATTTTGGCGGCAGCCAGTTCGTCCTGTCCGCGCGCGACAATAATGACCTTGCCCTTGGCGGCAGCGACTTTCATCGCAGCGGCCTTGCCGATGCCGGCGGAACCGCCGGTGATCATCACTACCCTGCCCTTGACGCGGCCTTCGAGTGAACGATCGACGAACAGTTCTGGATCCAGATGGCGCTCCCAGTGATCCCACAACCGCCATGCGTAGGTCTCAAGCGCTGGCACTTTGATCTTGCTGCCGCGTAACGCTCGTTCGGTTTCCCGGTTGTCGTAGCGAGTGGGGTTGCTGGCGAATTTAAGCGCGTCGCGCGGAATACCAAGATCCTTGAGTATCTGGGTGGTGAAGCGCTTGATCGGTGGCAAGTTGGCAATCGCCCCACGAATCATTGGAGGAATCACCGCAAACATGCGCGAGTCGATGCGCATGGTCATCTCCGGTGCATGCGCTGCTCGTGCAAACGTGTTGAGCAGCTCGCCAACACGCAACGGCTCTGGATCGACCAGTTGGAAACAGCCACCATCCAGCCCCGGCTTGTGCGCGATATGGTCCATGGCATTGACGACGAAATCGACCGGAACGATATTGACGCGCGCGCCTTCGATGCCAATCGTGGGCATCCACGCCGGCAGGGTTTGGCGCATTTTCTTGATCAACGTGAAGAAGTAATACGGGCCGTCGATCTTGTCGATCTCGCCAGTTTGGGAATGACCAACGACGATGCCCGGGCGGTAGATACGAAACGGAATCCTGCAGCTCTTGCGCACCAATCCTTCGGAATCGTGCTTGGTGCGGAAGTACGGATGCTCCAGGCCCTCGGCCTCTTCAAACATGTCTTCCTTGAACACCCCATTATAGGTGCCGGCCGCGGCGATTGAACTGGTGTGATGAAAGCAGCCCGCCTTGATCATTTCGGCGAGCTGGATCGCATGCTGGGTGCCATCAACGTTGACATGCACGTTGGTGACTTCATCGGCGGTCACGTCATAGATGGCGGCAAGATGAAAAAAGTGTTTGATCTTGCCGCTGAGCAGCTTGATGTTGGCGGGCGTCAGGCCAAGTTTTGCCTTGGTCAGGTCGCCGACAATGGGAACAATGGCACCCTTCTCGGCACCGAGGCTTTCGATCAGTGCGTCCATTTTTGCGACTGAGTTCTTGCGCACCAGCGCGTATATCTTGCCGCGCCGCTTGAGCAGATTCTGCAGCAGATGACGGCCGATGAATCCCGTTGCGCCAGTCACAAAATAGGTCATTGCATTCCCCTTCGTTTGATTGCGCCCGCGGCGGGCCGCCCAGATAGTATGTTGCAACGCGGCATTGGATGCAGCGACGCCGGGGCTAACGATAGCCATGCGCGCGCGGGATGCCTAGTGGTCGATACAACATGTAGTCGATACAACATGTAGTCGATGCACTATGGGTGTACGTTGAGGCATAAAACCGGAGGGTATGGTTAATCTGCGGCTGAAGCCGCTCCCAAAGGCTGTCTGTGGATTTCCATCCCCGGTTGCGTTGACCGGTTTCGCGGCAGCGTGCTACAAGCCGCCTACCGCCACTGCAACCGGAGCGCATCATGGCCGATCTCAAGAAGTCGTTCGAAGAAGCCGCAAAGAAGGCGCTGAATCTGAAGGACCGACCGGACAACGACACGATGCTGAAACTGTATGCGCTCTACAAGCAGGGTGCGTCGGGGGATGTCACCGGTGAGAAGCCCGGGTTCTTCGATTTTGTGGGTGTGGCGAAATACGAGGCCTGGGCCAAGCTCAAGGGCACCGCTCAGGAAGCAGCGCAGAAACAGTACGTGGACTTGGTCAAAAAGCTGGCAGGTTGAGCAATCGCAATGTCGCTGTTGTGATCGCGGCATCCAGCTGCGAGCCGCCATTGCACTAGCAAGCTCGCCACCGACTTTGCCGTCGACTGCTGCGCATTGAAGACAGCCCCACACGTGACCACCGTTGTGGTATTCATTGTGTCGCGCGCCATGCGGGCGCTGCTGATAGGGCAAGTGCAATGGCAACCAAGGCCAAGACCAGTAGCAGCGGTGTAGCGTCAGCGGGCGCATCGAAAACGCGCGACCGCATCCTCGATGTGAGTCTGACGATGTTCAACGATCGCGGAGAGCCAAACGTAACCACCAATCACATTGCCGACGAGCTGGAGATCAGTCCGGGCAATCTGTATTACCATTTTCGCAATAAGGATGACATCGTCGAGCACCTGTTTGCACGGTACGAAACCCGCATTGACCAGGTGCTGATCGTTCCGGACGAGCGCCTGCCGACGCTGGAAGACATCTGGATGCAACTGCACATGGCGTTTGAAACTATGTGGGAGTTCCGCTTCATTTACCGCGACCTGGTCGATCTGACCAGCCGCAACCGCAAGTTGCGCATGCACTTCGCCAGAATCATCAAGCGTGCCACGGCGAACGCAGCCGAAGTATTAAAAGGATTGACGGCTTCGGAAGTCATGCGCGCCAGCCGCGACGAGATCCAGGCCACAGCGAATAATATTATCCTGGTGGCAACGTTTTGGCTGAGCTTCAACTCAGTGCGCGGCGGCATGCTCGAGAAGGGCCAGGACGATCTGACCCAGGGCATTCACCAGGTAATGATGCTGATTGCGCCATTCCTTCGCGATGCAGAGCGCCTGCATCTGAACAACCTGGCGAGCGGCTACGTTCGTTGAGCGCGAATTGGAAGCTGGTCAAGGCGCACCTGGTCAAGGTGCAGCCGGACCAGGAGCGGCGTCCGGCCGCTCACAAATCCCGGAATCGCTCCGCTGTTATGCGCGAGCGCGCGGCGCGGGCTTGCGGGTGCTCGCCTTGATTTCCTTGTTCAACTCGCTGACACGCGTCAGCAACTCTTGAACGTCGCCCTTGGACGGTACGCCGAAACGACCGAGTACCGAGCCGACTCCATCACTGATGCTGGCTTCGAACTGCTGCACGTTTTTCAGCGCACGCTGCTTATAAGGGGTAACCAGACCAATAACCTGTTTGCGCACGCCGCTGACGGCCTTGCGCGCATCGTTGTTGACGGTCCGGACGGCCTTGCGGGTACGCGCCTGGAAGCTTTCGCCCTCAGCCACGAGCGTATCGATCGCCTTCTGACCCTGCTTCTGCACCAGGGAGACAGCACCCAATCCTGCGAGGATGAACTTGCTGGTGGCTTGGTTGATTTGTGTCGATTTGGAGGACTTGGCGAGCTTGGATGAATTGCGCATGACGATGCTCCTGCAAAAATCGCGAACGATGCAGTCGTATGACTGCTAACCCTCGATCGCGTTGGACTACAATTTAGGAACAGGTGCTAGAACAATCACACTATGGCGGACATCGCGGGAAAGCCGCGAGTCGCGATTGTGCAGTATCAGGGCAGTATTGATCACCACGGCCAGACAATGACTAGCGCTGCCGTTCGATCACAGCACCCGCGAAGGCGTGCGATTGTTCAGGCATCAGCCAACGCTTAGCGCGGTGCGCCACGCTGCGTAACCATTGCGCCAGGCATCGACGCGCGATTTCGGGTTGCCTAGCTGTTGCAGTTCGCGCACAGCGATGACGGTGAGCACACGCGCACCGCGCTGCTGTGTCCAACTCAGTGCGGGTGTACGTTCCAACGCGCCGCGCAAGGCGACACCGACCTCGCGTGCCCCGTCAATCGCGATGCGGCGTGCCGATTCCTGCGCCGCGTTTCCCGGTAGAATCTGATGGCGCGCACGAGCGTCAAGCGGCGTGCTGGACAACGCAGCCGACTGCGCCGACCACAGCGCAGCCAGATGTCGGCTGGCAACCAATGCCGTCCAACACTGTGTTCCTACCTGGATCTGCTCCGGCGCGCGTGACTCAGATGGATTGGAGCGCTCCGGCGCAAACGCACCGGCGATCTCTGCACCAATTCTTGTGTATGCCGTGTATCGTTCCGGCCAGTCAGCAATCTGGATATTTTCGCGCTCGCGCAACAAGTTCAGCAGTGGTACTGCAACCGTCTCGAGGCGTAGATGCGCGCTGATCGGGTGCTGCCCCTGCCCTAGTAAAATGCGTTCCCATTCCTCGGCCCACCAGCCCAGCTTTGCGCTGGTCACGCGTTCGTCGCTGGCGCGCCAGATGGCGTCGCACCACTCCATCACCAACACCGAGCGTGCGAGCAAACGCGCAGCTTCGTCGCGCGATGCGTACAACTCAGCCAGGGCCAACGCCGGAAAGGCATCGCGCCATGGCGCGATGAAACTGCTGAACGTCGCTGCTGTCATGGCGGGCGAATGGTATTCGCGGAGGCGTCGAGCCAGTCTATGAGTTGCGCCGGTCGATCGATAACCGCGTCGGCATTCCAGGCATCTGGGTTTTCGTCGTCCCCGCAATATCCGAAACGCGCCGCGACCGAGCGCGTCCCAGCGGCGCGAGCCGCTTCGATATCGCGCGCATCGTCGCCAACCATGACGGCCTGCGCTGGATCGACACCGAGAAGGCGGCAGGCCTCCAGTACGGGCGCAGGATGCGGCTTCTTGTCGGGCAGCGAGTCACCGCAGATCACCACCCCAAATCGCTGCGCGAGCCGGGTTTCGATCAGCACCGGCTGGGTCAGCCAAGCCGGTTTGTTGGTGACGATGGCGAGTGCCACACCGCGCCTTTCGAGCGTCAACAATGTTTCCTCGAAGCCATCAAACAAGACCGTGTCAACCACGATCTGCTCGCGATAGAGGTCCAGAAAAGGTTGCAGCAACGGCTCGCGCGCAGCATCGTCCCAGTCCGGAAACGCTGCATTGATCATCGCGCGCCCCCCTTTGGAAACATACGGTCGCACCTGTGCCGTAGGTACCGCCGATAAATGGTGCAGCGCGCGCAGTCGGTTGACGGCGCGGATCAGGTCGGGCGCGGTATCGAGCAACGTGCCATCGAGATCGAACAGGACCGCTCGAATCATTCGACGCGTTCCGCAAACGCTAGGTAGTTGACGGCGACGTCGGTATTGCGCCAAGCCCGCCGTGAAAATGGCTCATAGTGCAGGCCTTCCAGCGCGCGCAGTTCGAAGCCGTTATTGCGCAATCCTTTGGCCAGTTCACTGGGTTTGAGAAACAGGTTGTAGCGATGTGTGCCCTTGGGCAGCAGGCGCAGTAGATGCTCGGCGCCGACGATCGCCAGTGCGAAGCTGCGTGCATTGCGGTTGATCGTCGACAGGAACAGCTTGCCGCCCGGCTTCAGCAACGCGCGGCAATCGGCGAGGATGGATTCCGGTTCTGGTACATGTTCGAGCATCTCCATGCAGGCGATCGCGTCAAACTGCTCTCGATGCTGTTCGCACAGCACATGTGACGAAACCTTGCGATAATCGATGTCGATCCCCGCTTCAAGTGCATGCAGGCGGGCGATGTCGATCTGTTCCGAGGAGAGATCGATCGCAGTGACGGTCGCACCCGCGTCCGCCAGCGCCTCCGACAGAATGCCGCCGCCGCAGCCGAGGTCGAGCAGACTCGATCCCTTAAGAGTCATGCGTTCGCGCATGAATTCCAGCCGTTGCGGATTGAGATCGTGCAACGCGCGCGATGGGCCATTGCGGTCCCACCATGATGCGGCCTGCTGATCGAACTTTGCGATTTCTTTTGGGTCGACGCTCATTCTTATGTACTCATTTCACGTATGTACTCATCTCAGCTCATTGCCCATCATTTACCCAGGCCGGCTCGGATGCGCTCGCCCCATGCGCGTGCCAGCAGTGCCAACTCCTGCGTGTCCATGTCGACCAACATACCGGCATCGAGCTTGCGCTGTCCTGCCACCCACACGTCACTGACATCGCGACGGTTGCTGGCGTACACCACGTGCGAGATCGCGTTGTACACCGGCAGCGTGTCGAACTGATCGAGCCGCAGCGTGGTCAGGTCAGCAGCTTTGCCAATTTCGATGGAACCGATTTCTGTTTCCAGACCGAGCGCGCGGGCACCGCCCAGAGTGGCCATGCGCAAGGCACTGGCGGCATCGAGCGCCGCAGCATCGTTGGCGACTGCTTTGGCGAGTAAGGCCGCGGTGCGCATCTCGCCAATCAGATCGAGATCGTTGTTGCTGGCGCAGCCATCTGTGCCGAGTGCCAGGTTGATCCCCGCCCTGCGCATTTTCTCGATTGGCGCAAATCCGCTGGCGAGCTTGAGGTTGGACTCGGGGCAGTGCGCGACGCTGATGCCGGCTTCGGCGCAGAATGCGATTTCAGAATCATTGAGCTGGGTCATGTGCACTGCGATCAGATTGCGGTTGAGCAGTCCCAGGCGCCGCAGGCGAGAAAGCGGCCGTTCACCATGTTTGGCAAAAGCATCCTCAACCTCGAATGCGGTCTCGTGCACATGCACGTGCACCGGAATATCCAGCTGGTCCGAGTACATGCGGATTCGTTCGAAGCTGGCATCGCTGACGGTGTATGGCGCGTGTGGCGCCCAGGCTGGACGCAAAAGCGGATTGCCCTTGATCTGATCGTAGACCGCGAGACATTTTTCAAAGTACTCGTCGGCGCTGCTCGCCCACGCGGTTGGAAATTCAATAACCGTCAATCCGATGCCGGCGCGTATGCCGATCTCGGAGAACACCGCGGCGGCGACTTCGGGAAAAAAATACATTTCGTTGACACAGGTCACACCACCGCGCAATAACTCGGCAGCCGCGAGTCGGCAGCCATCGCGGACCAGATCGGCGCCGACGAACTTGGCCTCGGCGGGCCAGATATGCCCCTGCAGCCAGGTCATCAATGGCAAATCGTCGGCAATGCCGCGCATCAATGTCATCGCCGAATGGCAGTGGATGTTGATCAGTCCAGGCAGTAACACGTGCCCCGGACGCGAGACGGTCTGAGCCGCCTGGTACTTTGCACGCGCCGCAGCCTGAGGCAGCACGTCCAAAATGCGTCCGGCGTGAACAGCGACCGCATGCTGTTCCAAAACGACGCCGTGTGGCTCGACCGGAATCACCCACTCGGCTTCGATGATCAGGTCGACGACTTGAGGTGCCATGAGTTCCTTGGTGCTGCATTGCAGGGGGAAGTGGGCCCTGGGCATCACAGCAGGACGCGCCCCGCTGCGATGTCGCTAGCTGCTATTTGACACGATTCATGTACTCGCCGGTGCGAGTGTCGCACTTGACGATTTCACCTTGTTGCACGAAAAGCGGCACGCGTACTACCGCACCCGTCTCCAGCTTGGCTGGCTTGCCACCCCCGCCGGAAGTGTCGCCGCGCACGCCCGGATCGGTTTCGACAATCAGCAGTTCGACAAAAGTTGGCGGCGTTACCGTCAACGGCGCGCCATTCCACAACGTCACCATGCACACTTCATTGCCCTTGACCCATTTTGCGGCCTCGCCCATGGCGCTGGCATCAGCTGACATCTGTTCGTGGTTTTCCTGACTCATGAAATGCCAGAACTCGCCGTCGTTGTACAGGTACTCCAGATCGGTATCCATCACGTCAGCGGCTTCGAGCGCGTCTGTAGTCTTCATGGTTTGCTCCATGATGCGACCGGTCTTGATGTTGCGATACTTGACGCGAGTGAAGGCTTGGCCCTTACCCGGTTTGACGTATTCGGTATCGATGATCACGCAGGGAGCGCGATCGACCATGATCTTCATACCGTTCTTGACGTCATTCATGCCATAGCTGGCCATGCGAATCTCCAAATGCGAAAAGCCGCTGGCAACGCGGCTGAAAATGTTAAGGCCGCAGGCAACACGGCTAGAATGTCGAGTAATGAAAGACTGCCGAGCCGGGTACCCCGGCATGACCCGCCCATGATAGCCGCAACACCGATCGATGCCCATGCGCCGGACTGGCGTCGTGAATGGCGTGAGGCTGTAACCGATCCGCATGAGTTGCTGCGCTTGCTGGGTCTCGATGCGCTTGCCGACCGAATCAGCCTTCCGCCACGCGACGGATTTACGCTGCGTGTGCCGCACAGTTTCGTTGCGCGTATGCGCCGCGGCGACGCTGCAGATCCCCTGTTGCGCCAAGTATTGCCGTTGATCGAAGAGGAACTGCCGGTTGCCGGCTACGACCTCGACGCGGTCGGCGATTTGGACAGTCGCGCGCAGGCAGGAGTGCTGCATAAGTACGAGGGACGCGCGCTGCTGATCACCACCGGCAGTTGTGCCGTGCACTGTCGCTACTGCTTCCGACGTCATTTTCCTTATGCCGACGAGACCGCTGCGCGCGATCGCTGGAAAACGGCGATCGCGCATTTGCGTTCGGATACCTCGATCAGTGAAGTCCTGCTCAGTGGCGGCGACCCGCTGTCGTTGGCCACGCACCGCCTGAAGGAACTGACCGATGCGCTCGCACTGATTCCCCACGTCCGCAGGTTACGCCTGCACACGCGTTTGCCGATTGTTTTGCCCGCGCGGGTTGATGTTGAATTGTGCGACTGGATCAGCGCACTACCCTGGCCCGTAGCCATTGTCGTGCATGCCAATCACGCCAACGAAATCGACGGATCGGTTCGCACCGCATTGCGTCAACTGCGCGACACCGGTGCCACGCTGCTCAATCAGAGTGTGCTGTTACGCCATGTCAACGATAGTGTGGAAGCCTTGGCCGAGTTGTCTGAAACGCTGTTTGAATCCGCCGTGCTGCCCTATTACCTGCACTTGTTGGACCGGGTTCAGGGGACGGCACACTTCGATGTTCCCGAGGAGACAGCGGTCGCCATCGAGCGCTCGCTGCGCATGCGCCTGCCGGGGTATCTGATGCCGCGTTGGGTGCGAGAGATCGCGGGCGAGCCCTTCAAAACGCCGATGGCGGAGTTGTCGAGGCAGCCGCCTGCGCCGCGCTCTGCGGGCGCACCTTAACGCCTGACCATCACGGCGCGAGCCCCTTTTACATCGGCGCCGCATTTATCCAGCGAGCGCGTCACGCTTACTCACATCTGCTTCGACAAATCGTGTCAACGCCATTGATCGTCGAAATGCTGGCGCCCGACGGGGCTGATGGGGTACAAAGAGCGCCCCTGGATCGTGAATCGTTATGGCAAAGCAGGAACTCGTCATTCGGATTTTGCTGGTTGAGGATTCGATGGACACCGCGGAGCAGTTGGTCAGCATGCTGCGCAACGCCGGAATCCCTGTCCGCCCCAACCGCGCCGATTCCATGAAGGCCGTGGCACAGCAGATTGCTGACGCGCAGCCCGACTTGGTGCTGGTCAATGCCACCAACAAGCAACCGACATTTGCGGAAACCATGTCCGTGGTCGCAGCCACCGGCAAGGACATTCCAGTCATCCCTGTCCTCAAAGTGATTGATGAGGCGTCGTTCCTCGGTGCGTTTGCCGCTGGCGCGCGTGGTATTGCGTTGCTCAGCAACTCGGAACAAACGCAATTGGTAGTGCGCACGGAGTTTGCTGACCTGCATACCCGTCGATCGGTGCGGCGTCTGGAAAATGCGCTGCGCGAGGTTGAGCGGCGCTGTGATGCGCTGCTCGAGTCGTCACGTGATCCGATTGCGTTTCTGCATGAAGGCTTGCACGTGCGCGCCAACAAGGCGTATCTCGATATGTTCGGCTATGACGATTTCGAAGACCTTTCCGGTCTTTCGATTCTGGATATGGTCTCGCCCAAGTACGCCGATGATTTCAAGTCGCTGCTCAAGCGCATCTCCAAAGGAGAGAAGCCGCCCGCGCGACTCGAGCTCGAGGCGCAACATGCCAATGGCGGCAAGTTTGCTGCGCTGATGGAGTTTGCCGAAGCCACGTTTGAAGGCGAACCCTGTCTGCAAATTACTTTCCATCGTAACGAGACCAATGCCGAGCAGGCGGAGGAGCTCAATCGACTGCGCCAGCAGGATTTGGTCACCGGACTGTTCAATCGCCAGTACTTCCTGGCGGAACTGGACAAGATCGTCGGCGAAGCTGCCAAGGGGCGAAACGATCTGAGTCTTTTGCTGATCGAAGCCGACAACTTCCGCAAGGTGCTGGACAACGTGGGTGTGGGCAACGCGGATTTGCTGTTGTCCGACATGGCCAACCTGGTTCGAAAACAGTTGGGCGAGCGCGATATCATCGCGCGCGTTGGCGAGCAGACATTTGCCGTGCTGGTGCCGAGCGCGTCGCACGAAGAAGCACATGCACTTGCTACGCGCATGTGCAAGGCTTTTGAAGTGCATGTATTCGAGTTGAACCAGAAGTCGGTCAATCTCACCGCAAGCATTGGCGCGGTTTTTATCGGCGAAAAAATCGCCAATGCCCAGACCATCATGGGCGAAGGCGCAAATATCCTGCGCACCGCGCAAAACGACGGCGGCAATCGCGTCAGCGTGTTCGATCCGGCGGCACAGGACAAAGCCGATGCCGAGAAGCAACGCGCCTGGTTGAACCTGGTCAAGGATGCGTTGGCCCACGACGGCTTTTCGCTTTTCTTCCAGCCGATCATCAGCATCATGGGTGAGGAAGGCGAGTTTTACGAAATCCTGTTGCGATTGAACGGCCCGAAAGGTGAAATCAGCCCCGGATTCTTCCTGCCGATTGCCGAGCGAAATGGGCTGATGCCCGCAATCGATCGCTGGGTGATCTCGCATGCCATCAAAGTGCTGGCCGAGCGCGAACGCGAAGGCCGCAAATGCACGTTTTTCGTCAAGATCACGCCGTACTCGGTCGAAGACGCCACGCTGCTGCCGTGGGTGGCTAGTCAGCTGCAGGGGGCGCGCCTGCGCGGCGATGCCTTGGTATTCGGCATGCCGGAAAGCAAAGTCGTGACCAATCTCACCAACGTGCGTAAATTCCAGAAAGGCCTGGAACAGTTGCACAGCCATTTTGCCATCGAGCAATTTGGCAGCGGGCTCAACTCTTTCCAATTACTCAAGCACCTCGACCCCACTTATCTGAAAGTGGATAGAACATTCATGGCCGACTTGCCCAAGAATAAGGACAGTCAGCTCAAAGTGCGGGAGATTTGCGATATGGCGCGTGCTGCGGGCAAGATCACCATCGCCGAGTTTGTCGAAGACGCTGCCAGCATGTCGATCCTGTTTTCCTGCGGCGTCAACTTCGTGCAGGGGAATTTCCTGCAGGAGCCGGAAAAGGTCATGTCGTACGACTTCGGCGGGGCCTGACGTTATTGCTTCAGCGGAACGGCACCATTGATTCAGTAAGGTCGGCGCGCGCTGCGTCCGCTGACGTCCATGCAGCGCGAACTTCGGGTGGAGCGAGTGCTCCCTGATCTCTCGTCGTACACTACCCGAGCATGGGGAAATGGTTACCCTGCCGGTCATTGAACGAACTGTTTATCGATCGGCGCTAGCGAACCGAATCCCAGGCGAAAAAAAACCCGGCCGCGAGGCCGGGTTTTTCAATCTCGCGCTGTGCGCTTCGATTAGGCAGCCTGAACCTGGTCAGCCTGCAGGCCCTTCGGGCCCTTGACGACGACGAAGCTCACTTTCTGGCCTTCCTGCAGCGACTTGAAGCCGGTGCCCTGGATGGCGCGGAAATGCACAAACAAATCAGCGCCGCTTTCCGGGGTGATGAAGCCAAAACCCTTAGCGTCGTTGAACCATTTGACAGTACCAACCTGACGATCTGACATAAACTAACTCCTTGAAACATTTGAAGGAAATCACGGCCGAAGAGTCTTCGGTCCGAGTCTGAGGTTGCAGGGAGTAGTGATCTAAACCACCAGTAGATCAACAGATCAACAGGATCAGGTCACGATGCAATGTGACCCTGCCAACACAGCGGGCGAATAATATAGGCAAACGCGCGCAAATGCCAATATTACGTGAATGGACGTTCAGATCCTCGTTTCGGAGTCCCGTCCACCCCTTCACGCGGCTATAAGCGCACCGCGACCGAACAGAAGTGACTGCGTCGGAGCCGTCGATTCGCTATTGGCTGCCTCGCGTCTGAACACGATCCTGCTCTGACTGGACGGCTCAGCGGCTAGACGCTATGGTGCGCCGGCTTTAAGCGCTGATTCCTTTCTTCCTGACGGTTTCCCGACGTGCCCGGCCCATCGGCCTGCAACGACGGCTCCACACCGACTGGTCTCTGCGAAACACGGACGCCTCGCGCGATCCACACAGACCTGCGGCGCGGTTTTAGGGAACGCTCCGGGCAACAAACTATTCTGGCAACAGAAGACGGAGTTATCCAATGTCTTTCAACACACTCGGGCTTTCGCCCGCGATTTTGCGTGCGCTCGCCGAACTTGGCCACGACACGCCCACCCCGGTGCAGCTGAGCGCGATTCCTCTTGTTCTGGCCGGCAACGATGTGCTGGCTGCGGCGCAGACCGGCACCGGCAAGACCGGCGGCTTCGCCCTGCCGATACTCGAGCGGCTCTTTCCGGGCGGTAAGCGTGACAACGCATTGCAACGCAATCCACGCGTGCTGATCCTTACCCCGACCCGAGAATTGGCGGCACAAGTGCACGAGAGTCTGCGCGCTTACGGCAAACACCTGGGCGTGCGCAGCACGACCATCTTTGGCGGCGTGGGTATGCAACCGCAAGTAGATGCGGTCCGCCGCGGCCTCGATGTGCTGATCGCCACGCCTGGCCGCCTGATCGATCATATCGATCGTCGAACAGTTGACCTGAGTGGCGTCAATTGCCTGGTGTTGGACGAAGCAGATCGCATGCTGGATATGGGATTCATGCCCGCCCTCAAGCGCATACTCGCAGTGCTGCCGCGCCAACAGCGACAGACACTGATGTTCTCGGCAACATTTTCCGACGAGATCAAGAAACTCGCCGCGCAGTTTCTGCGCGATCCACGCGAGGTGCAGGTCACACCGCGCAACACTATCGCCGCCAACATTTCGCATCTGGTGCATCCGGTCGATGCTGCACGCAAGCGCGATCTGCTGGTCGATGTGCTTGCCAAGGACAGTCGCCGTCAGACCCTGGTGTTTTCACGCACCAAACATGGCGCCGACAAACTGACCACGGTGCTCATGGTCAGCGGTTTCAAGGCGGCCGCCATCCACGGCAACAAGAGTCAGGGCGCGCGCACCAAAGCGTTGGCCGATTTCAAATCGGGCCGCATCACCATCCTGGTCGCGACCGACATTGCGGCGCGCGGATTGGATATTCCGCAGTTGCCGGTGGTAGTCAACTATGACCTTCCGATGGTCGCAGAAGATTACGTGCATCGAATCGGCCGCACCGGTCGAGCCGGCGAAGATGGCCAGGCGATTTCGCTGGTTTGTCAGGACGAGGCACACCTGTTGCGCGACATTCAACGTCTGCTCAAGCAGGAAATCCACATCGAAAATTTCCCGGGATTCACCCCGAGCCAGGCGCTGCGCGTGGATACCGCGACGAAGCCGCCAGCGCCCGGAAAATCTCGTCCTGCGCAGCACGCGCGTCGTGGTCATGTCGAAAGCAAAGGCAACAAACCGGGCGGGCATGCCAAATCGCATAGCAAATCGCAGGGGCAGCGCCGCACCTTTTCTTCCGCACGTGCCTGATCTAGTCAACGCGGGAGTGGCTTCAGGTGCGATTGTCCGACGAAACGACATCGCCCAGCATCGACACTGAAGTCGCTTCCGTCTAGACCAGTCGCCTCGCGCTCGCCCGCTCATGGCGTACACACCTATTCTCGCAACTCTGGGATTTGTCCTCTCGCCGGATCGCCGGCGTGTGTTGTTGGTGCATCGCAACGCGCGACCCGACGATGCCCATTTCGGCAAGTACAACGGGTTGGGTGGCAAGATGGAGCGAGGCGAAGATGCGCTTGGCTGCATGCGCCGAGAGATTCGCGAGGAAGCCGGCATCGAGTGCACCAGCCTGCACCTACGCGGCACCATCAATTGGCCTGGCTTCGGCAAGAACGGCGAGGACTGGCTGGGTTTTCTGTTCACCATCAGCGCGTTTGACGGCGTCGAGCGCAGTCACAACGAGGAAGGCACGCTGGAATGGATCGACCTCGAGCGATTGGCGGATCTTCCGATGTGGGAAGGCGATAGACTGTTTCTGCCGATGGTTTTCGATGCTGATCCACGTCAATTTCACGGAGTGATGCCTTATCGTCACGGCCGGATGCAGAGCTGGTCGTTTCAGCGCTACTGAACGCCCGGCGCCGTGGCTCTGGATCGGATCGGTAAAGGTTGCAGTCAGCAACGCCGGAGCAGACTGTTGAAAGGCGCCCCCGAGGCTGGGAGTGCCAGTCGCCGAACCTGATTCGATGCGTCCGTTTTGATGCCGCAGAAGGAGTGACCCATGAAAGCCCAAGCGTTGACCACCCTGCTGATGATGATTTTTCTCGCACCGGTCGCTGTCGCGGACGAGGCCCCAATGGTGGTTTACGCGGAGCCGACCAACGTTCGGGTTCGCACCAGCGACATCTACAGTTGGACCAGCGACAACGACACCAGCCTGGTGTTGACCACCAAGCGTCGCGATCAATACCTGATCGAGTTCGGGCGGCCCTGTTTCAATTTGGCGCATGGCCCGAGATCGAATGCACTCGTCACTGACAGTGGCTGGCTGGATCGCAACTCGCATATTCGGCTGCTTGATCGCGACCGATTGCCGTCCGGCCAGCTGGCTGATCGCTCCTCTGGCGACTTTCTGATGCGCATGAACACCTACAGCAGTCTGTGCGCAATCAAGAAGATCACTTCGCTCGGCAAGAAACCGCGTGTAAAACGCGAAAACGCCTGATCGAAAGCAATCAGGTTTCTTATCGGCGCCCGTAGCAATGCGGGCGCTTTTGTTTTTGCGATCGCCATGGGTTCGGTTGCCGCCGAAATTTAAGACCGTTCAAAGGCATAGCCGCCTCCCGCATGGGGCTTCGGGCCGATTCGTGGTAAATAGTGCACCCATTCGCGTGCCGCGCAACGCAATCAACATTTGCGCAGCGACCTTCAGAGAATCCTTTATGTCCGAGCCCTTTCCAGACGACGGCACGTCCGTCAATTTCCAACAACTTGCGTTGAGCGAGCCAGTGATGCGTGCGCTAAGTGATGTCGGCTACGAGTCGCCGTCGCCAATCCAGGCAGCAACTATTCCGCACCTGTTGGCGGGACGTGACCTGGTCGGCACCGCTCAGACCGGTACCGGCAAGACGGCAGCGTTCGCCCTGCCGATTTTGTCGCGCATCGATGTCAGCCGCCCGATCGTGCAGGCGCTGGTGCTTGCGCCGACGCGCGAACTGGCGATTCAGGTCGCCGAAGCCTTCCAAAAGTACGCAGCCCACATTCGCGGTTTCCACGTCATGCCAATTTATGGCGGCCAAAGCTACGGCCCGCAACTGCATGCGCTCAAGCGCGGCGTGCATGTGGTGGTAGGCACCCCCGGACGCGTCATCGATCATCTCGAGAAAGGCACGCTCGACATCTCGCAGTTGCAATGTCTGGTGCTGGATGAAGCCGATGAGATGTTGCGCATGGGTTTCATCGACGATGTCGAGAACGTGATCAAGCGCACGCCCGCTGGTCGCCAGGTGGCATTGTTCTCGGCGACGATGCCGGCGCCTATCCGTCGCATCGCCGGCACCTATCTGAAAAATCCGGCCGAGGTCACGATCCGCGGCAAGACCACCACCGCCGTCAACACGCGCCAGCGCTACTGGCTGGTCAGCGGCGTGCAGAAGCTCGACGCACTCACGCGCATCCTCGAAGCCGAGACCTTCGATGGCATGATCATTTTTTCGCGTACCAAGATCAGCACCGATGAGCTGGCCGCAAAGCTCGAGGCACGGGGCTTTTCCGCGGCAGCCATCAATGGCGATATTCCCCAGGCCCTGCGCGAGAAGACCATCCAGCGCCTCAAGGACGGCCATCTCGACATCCTGGTCGCCACCGACGTAGCAGCGCGCGGTCTGGACGTTGACCGCGTCAGTCACGTAGTCAATTACGACATTCCTTACGACACCGAAGCCTACGTTCATCGCATTGGCCGCACCGGTCGCGCCGGACGCAGCGGCGATGCGATTTTGTTTGTAACGCCGCGCGAACGCGGCATGCTGCGCGCGATCGAGCGCGCCACGCGGCAACCGATTGAACCGATGGCACTGCCGACCATCGATGACGTCAATACGCACCGGATCGGAAAATTCAAGCAACAGATCACCGACGCACTGGCCAAGAGCGATTTGGGCATCTATCGGAATCTGATCGAGCAATACGAGACCGAACACGACGTGCCCGCGGTCGAAATTGCGGCCGCTCTGGCGCGCATTGCGCAACGCGACACGCCCCTGCTGCTCGAGACGCCAAAGCGTCCGGAACGCGGCGAATGGGAACGACGAGCCGAAGCGCGTGGTGATCGCCCGGCGCATGAATTACGTAGTGATCGCCCGGCGCAGGATTCGCGTTTCCAGGGCGAGCGCACGGAGCCTGTGCGAGCACGCCCTGAGTTTGCTCCCCGTCCGGATCGTGTCGAACGCAGCGAGTCGCGACCGGTACGCGAGCGCGTGGCAGAGTCAATTGAACCGGAAGTTGCGCGCGTCAGCCGTGAACGAGTCGATAGCAGCCCGCCGGGCTCCAGCGAAAATATCCCCGCGAACGACATTTCTGCCCGTGGCGACGCACGCCCGGAACGCAGCAAACGCAGCGCGCGCGGCGACGAGCCCGGTATGGAGCGCTTTCGTATTGAGGTTGGGCACAGTCATAACGTCCAACCCGGCAATATTGTCGGCGCCATTGCCAATGAAGCGGAGCTGGACAGCAAGCACATCGGCCGCATCGAGATTTTCGATGAGTTCAGTCTGGTCGATCTGCCCGAAGGCATGCCCGATGATCTGATGGAGCACTTGCAGAACGTCTGGGTGGGCGGGCAACGGCTGCGCATTTCGCGCGCGACCGACGCAGACTTGAGCGCGGTTCCGCTACCGCGTAGCAAGCCCGGATTCAATGACAAGCCGCGCGGCGGATTCAAACCCGGCTTTCGATCCGACAAGCCCAAGCGCCCGCGCTTCTGAGCCCGCGTGCTCAGCACGATCGGACCGGCGTTACGCACCTTAGTCCGTCGGAGTCTGGCTGACTGCCTGAATCAGGGTCGCGACAACTTTTTACCGTTGCGCCTGATTGCGGCGGTCCTGGTGGTTTTCGGTCACAGCTATGCGCTGGCACAGAGTCCCGGCCTGCACGATTTCATCGGCAAGGCGGGCTGGGGGCCAGGTGTCTACACCGGGTCGATCGCGGTCGATATTTTCTTCGTCGTCAGCGGTTTTTTGGTGGTGGGCAGTTATGTCAGGCGTCGCGACCTGAAGTTTTTTGTCGGCTCGCGCGTTCTGCGCATCCTGCCTGCCTACCTTGTATGCGTCGTTCTGTGCGCTTATCTGATCGGCCCATTCGTTACGCAATTGCCCGTGGTCGACTACTTACTACATCGAGATACGCTGGCCTACGTCCTGAAGAATCTCGACTTCATTAGACTCGAGTGGTACCTGCCCGGCGTGTTCGAGTCCAACCCGCACCCGCGCGTGGTCAATGGTTCGTTGTGGACGCTGCCGGTGGAAGTGCGCCTGTACGTATTGGTTGCGCTGGTCGGAGCATGCGGACTGTTGCATCGGCGTTGGATGTTCAATCTGCTGCTGGGCGCGGTCGTGATGCTATGGGCATGGCAGTCAGAACCGGCAAATTTCCTGTTCCGCAATGACACCACTCTGCGCCTGGCTGGTCTATTTGCACTGGGCTCGGCGTTCTATCTGAATCGCGAATTCATTCCACTCAACGGCTATCTTGCCTGTGTGCTCGTATTGATCGCCTGGTGGATGCACGGCACCCCGTATTTTATGAGCTTGTTTGGACTCGCGCTGGGCTATGGCAGCCTGTGGTTTGCCTATGTGCCCCGGCTGGGCCGGTTCAATCGCATCGGGGACTATTCCTACGGCGTCTATCTCTGGGGCTTTCCGGTACAGCAATTGGTTGTACGCGCTTTGGAAGCGCCAACACCCATGCTGCTTTTCTTCGGGTCGTTGCCGATTGTCCTGTTAATTGCGATTGCCTCCTGGCACTGGGTCGAGAAACCCTTGCTGCGCCTGAAGCACACCCCGATGCAACGCTGGCCGCTGGCTGTGCTGGGGCGTGATGGCGTGCGCGAAGTACCGGGCGATGGCGCGTAGCCAGACGTTGCCAATACCGCGATAATCCCGCATCTCTCGCCCACTTCGAAGGCGTCAGTCGATCTGACGCTGGAGGTTTGCCATGGCCGATCTTGCCCATCTTGACCGCACTGCGCGCCGTATGAAAATGCTGTCACAGGCGCTCGATTCGGGGCGTCTGGGGCCGGTGCGGCGCATGGTGAACACACTGACGCCAGCGGAGATCGGCAACTTGCTGGAGTCGTTGCCGCCCACGAAGCGACTGATGCTGTGGGGCTTGGTCGATGCCGAAGACGATGGCGAAGTGCTGGTCCATTGCGGCGAAGAAGTGCGCGAAGCCCTGCTCAAGGATATGGACCCGGAAGAGATTGTCGCCGCGGCCGAGTCGCTGGATATCGACGATCTGGCCGATTTGTTCGAGGACCTGCCGGATACCGTCACCGCAGAAGTGCTCAAGTCGATGGATCGCGACGAACGCGAGCGGCTCGAGCAGGCGCTGTCTTATCCAGAGGACACTGCGGGCCGGCTGATGGCGCCTGATGCGATCACCATCCGTGCCGATGTCACCGTCGATGTGGTGCTGCGCTATCTGCGGCTGCGCGGTGAAATTCCTGACCACACCGACTTTCTGTATGTGGTCAGTCGGCGCAACCAGTATCTGGGACGCCTCGCCATCGCCCAGGTGCTGACGGCCGATCCATCGACCCTGGTCAACACGTTGATGGACGATACCCAGGCGCCGATCCTGGTCACCGCCGATGCCGAGGAAGTAGCGCGCAGCTTTGCCGACCACGACTTGATTTCGGCGCCCGTGGTGGATCCGAGCAATGTGCTGCTGGGTCGCATCACCATCGACGACGTAGTCGACATTATCCGCGCCCAGGCCGATCACAATGTGATGTCGATGGCCGGTCTGGACGAAGAAGAAGACCTGTTCTCGCCGGTGCCGCGCGCCACGCGAAAGCGTGCCCTTTGGTTGGGGATCAACCTGGCTACTGCGTTTCTGGCTTCGTTTGTGATCGGTCGCTTCGATGTGGCGTTGGAGCAGATCGTGGCGTTGGCAATCCTGATGCCGGTGGTTGCGAGTATGGGCGGCATCGCCGGCACGCAGACCCTTACCCTGATGGTGCGCGGCATGGCGCTCGGTCAGGTGAGTTCGTCCAATGCCTTGGCGCTATTGGCCAAGGAACTTAAAGTGGGCGGGTTCAATGGTGTGGTCTGGGCAATTGTCGTGGGCATTGCGGCCGGCGCCTGGTTCGGCAGCATGGAGTTGGCAATGGTGATCGCTGCTGCGGTCGCGATCAATCTGCTGGTGGCAGCGGCGTTCGGCGTGCTGATTCCGCTCGCTCTGCGGCGCATGGCGATCGACCCGGCGCTAGCCGGGGGTGTGATTCTAACCACGGTCACTGACTGCATCGGGTTTCTGGCGTTTCTCGGACTGGGCACGCTCTTTCTGTTGTAACCCCCCATGATCGACCGAGGCGCACAATCGGCCATGGCCTACTCGTTGCCAAACAGTCGATCCAGGTAGCGCAGTGCCTGCGCGGAGTCCGACTGCCCCAACCAGAACAGTGCCTGTTTGCGCTCTTCGCGGCCGCGGCTACGGTCTTCCGCGACGCGCACCAGCGCGGCCACGTTTTGCGGCTTGGGCAGTTGCGACAGTGCGAACACTGCCTGTTCGCGGACATGCCGGGATTTCTCACTCGCCAGCGCTGAAAAAAGTTCGCATCACTATGCAATCCGGTCGCGTCCCGCAGGTAATGTGCTGTCGTTACGGCGAACGCTGGCGGTGTCTCTTGCCTCAGGCAGCAGATTCGCGGATGCTTCGGCAAGTCACGACAGGAGCATCGACATGGCAGGCAAAAAATGGGCGGCGTTTCCACATCCGGACAAGGCATTCGATTTTGCCGGTGACAAACTGGAAAAGAACTGGCCCAAACTGCATGCCGGTGACCAGGAACCGTTCCCTGACGAAGGCCAGATCAGCAAACTGATCAAGAGCAACAGTAAGCTGGGCAAGGCGACGGAGGCAGCCAAACTGGCTGCCCAGCTGCAAGAGGGTTGGCGCGCATTTCACCGCGGCGATTTCCAGCAGGCGTTCGAAATCGGCGATGCGATTGGCGCACTGGGGACGGCGCTGGCGTGCAAAGCGATGGGTATCCACACCAATTATCTGGTCAGTGATGATAAAGAAAAGCTGCAGCGCTTCGAGGCCACCGCGGCGCGCGCCGAGGCTGCGCAAGCCCTGCTACCCAAAGAAGCCAGCTCTTTCTACTTCCAGGCTTTCGCCCTCGGCCGCTACAGCCAGATGATCTCGATTGCCAAAGCGCTGGCGCAGGGTCTGGCCGGAAAGGTTCGCACCAGTCTCGATGCCACGCTCAAGCTGGCGCCCAAACACGCCGAAGCGCACACGGCGATCGCGCTTTACCATGCCGAAGTAGTCGGAAAAGTCGGTGCGCTGCTTGCCGGGCTGACCTATGGCGCCAAGGCTGCCACCGCCGAGGAGCACTTGAAGACTGCGCTAAAGCTGACGCCGGAATCGCCAATCGCCCATATCGAACAGGGCAATGCATTGCTGTTGCTGTACGGTTCCAAGCGCGAGGACGAAGCCGCCGCCTGCTACGCCCGCGCCACCAAACTGAAGCCGCGCGATGCGATGGAAGCCTTGGATGTGGCATTCGCCAAAGCGCAAATGGAATAGCGCATTACCCACGCGGACCCACGCGGACCCACATTTTGGTGGCCGGCGCGGCAAAAGACACAAATCGGCACCAGGCAAATAATCATGTAAAACATAAAGAATGTTCTGTAAATCACTGTTTATAAACATGAATATAACTTTGTTCTATGTGAAATCGCGAGCACATCCCTGAACCCACATTCAGGCGTCGAGTGTTCGCTCGAAAACGAAGTGGCTAACCTGCGCTCCCCTTTCTGGCCGCTTGGCGGCCCCGTCACACGCTGACTCATCAATCCCGATGCACAGCGCGCGCTCGGATGAGCGCATCCAGATTCCAATCGGAATCTTCCGGAGGCCAACCCAATGAAACTTTCTTTGCTGCTTTGGGCAGCATCATTCCTGCCGCAGCCAACCGCCGACCAGATATGCCTGGCGACTACCGTGTACCTGGAAGCACGCGACCAGCCGATGCGCGGCCAGATCGCAGTCGCCGAAGTCGCACTGCGTCGCCAGGAGGCCGGCAGCCATGGAGCGTCGCTGTGCGACGTACTGCAACGCCCCAAGCAATTTGCGCTGACTCTGGTGTCGCCCAATACCCGGATACAGAGTCCGAGGGCATGGAACAAGGCTTGGCGCGTATCGGTCGACACAATCCGGCTTTGGCAGTTGCCGCATCCGATGCGCGTCCAGGTGGTCCCGGGCGCCAGCCATTTTGTCGCCTCGCGCATTGCCAAGCCGGCCTGGGCAATCGGCGAACCGCTGGCTACGATCGGTGATCACGCGTTTTACCGCGCCGCGTATTGAGCGCGGCTGGCCTAGAAAGCGGCCACACGTTGCGATTCTGTAACTGAGATCGCGTCTCCGGGGGCGGGTCAAGGCTAAAGTGGACTGCGTCCACTTGGAGAGCGCCGCATGATTCGTCTTTTCCTGCTGACACTACTGTTCAGTACGTCGGTTATCGCCCAGCAAACGTTTTACGTAGCGACCAATGGCAGCGACCAGAGCGGCGTCGGCAGCCTGGGTAACCCCTGGGCTACGATTACCTTTGCGCTGGACAGCGTTGCCGACAACAGTCTGATCCTGGTCAAGCCTGGGCAGTACAACGGTCGTATTCGCATTCGCGGCAACTTTGTCCAAGGCGTGACAGTGCGATCCGAACTGCCTTACCAGGCGCGGCTTCGCGCCAACGAGGCAGTGCTGACAATCTACAACGACAACGCCGATATACAGGGAATCAGCATCGAAGGCTTTGATATCGCGCACACGGCAGCGGGCGCGGCCGCACTGGTCGTCCAGATCCAGGACGGCTTTGCCACCCAGACGCATCGGATAACGCTGCGCGACAACATCTTGCACGACAGTTTCAATAATGACGTGCTCAAGATCAATAACGGCGCCAGCGAGATCCGTGTCGTTGGCAACATGTTCTACAACCAGAGCGGCTCCGATGAGCACATCGACATCAATAGCGTCGATGGTGTCATCGTCGAAGACAACGTCTTCTTCAACAACTTCGCCGCCAGTGGCCGCAGCAATGGCAACGACACGTCTAGCTATGTCGTGGTCAAGGATTCCAACGCCGGTGATGACGAATATCTGGGTGCGCGAAATGTGGTCATCCGGCGCAACGTTTTTTTGAACTGGGAGGGGTCGACCGGCAGCGGGTTCATATTGTTTGGTGAAGACGGCACCGCCAACTTCGAGGCGTTTGACTGTGTCGTCGAAAACAACCTCTTGGTTGGCAACAGCGCCAACACCATGCGCTCCCCGCTTGGCGTCAAGGGCAGCCGCGACATCGTGTTTCGACATAACACCGTGGTCGGCAACCAGCCTTCCAACGCGTTTGCCACGCGTATCAATCGGGAGGCAGACAATCCGCAGATCGAGGCGATTCGCTTTGTGCACAACATATTCAGTGACCCCACCGGAACGATGCTCGATTTCTCCGATACCGACCCCGCCGAGCTCTCGACGGCACGTCCTTCGTCGCTGTCTCGAAACTTGTACTGGAACAACGGCAGCGCCCTGCCCAATGACGGCACCGACGCGATCAACATCGTCAACGACGTTACCCGCATCGAGGGCGATCCTCAGTTACCGGCGCAGACCAGCGTAACGACACCGCATTGGTTGCCCGCGCAATCGCAGTTCAATGGTGGCCATGCGACGATTCGCGCCGCCTTTGTCGCGCTCGCCACCAGCTACGCCATTACGGGTGCGACCAGCGTGGCGCGTAATTCCGCCAGCCCCGGTAGCGATGTACCAGTCACCGACATCTTCGGTACACCCAGACCCGCGGGTTCGGCGGACATCGGCTGTTTTGAGGCATTGCAGATTCTGTTCGGCAATGGCTTTGAAGCGCTATGAGCCGCACTGCCTGAACGCTGCCATCTCCTTATGCCGATAACGCATATGGATATGTTGAACTGTTAGCGTGCAGGCCGTATCGTGCTGGCATCCGCTGGAGTTCGACCCAATTCCCATGCAAGCCGTAATGACTGACATCTATCTGGACGCCAACGCGACCACCCCGACGTTGCCCAATGCCGTAGATGCTGCCTGTTGCACGATGCAGGAACAGTATGGCAATCCAAGCAGTTCACACTGCGCAGGGCTGCGCGCGAGGGCGATGATGGAGACCACGCGTGAGCATGCGCGGCGCGTCCTGGGTGGCGCTCCGGGCGGGCGCATCCTGTTCACCAGCGGCGCCACCGAAGCCATCCAGACCGCGGTGCTGTCGGCTTTGAGTGCGCACGCAGGAAAGCGTTTTGCCAATCCCGCTCGGGCCGATGAAATCCGCGCCGATGAAATCCGCGCCGAGCCAATCCGCGCCGAGCCAATCCGCGCCGAGCCAATCCGCGCCGAGCCAATCCGCAACTTGTTGCTGTACGGGTCGACCGAACACAAGGCGGTGCCCGAGTCGATGCGGCATTGGAATCAGATTCTGCATACCGGTTGCGAGATCGTGGCGATTCCAGTCGATCAACAAGGCCAGCACGATCTGGCGTTTCTCGCTGCCCACGCCGGGCGAGCAGTGTTGGTCAGTACGATGGCAGTCAACAACGAAACCGGCGTGATCTCCGATTTGGCCGCGGTCGAAGTAATCATGCGCCAGCATCCCGACACGCTATGGCTGGTCGATGGCGTACAGGCGCTGGGCAAACAGGACATCGAGCTTGCCAAAACGCGCATTGATTATTTTCCGCTCAGTGGCCACAAGCTCTACGCGCCCAAAGGCATCGGCATGCTCTATGTGCGCGAGCATGCGCCCTTCACACCCCTGACGGCGGGTGGCGGCCAGGAATCGGGGCTGCGCTCCGGCACCGAGAACATGGCCGGCATCGCCGGATTCGGCGTGATTCTCGCCGAGCTGATCGAACCGACCGGGATGTTCTGCGATCTGGCCGCGCTGCATCGCTATCGTGACCAGCTGGTCGCGGCGCTGCTTGAGGCATTCCCAGGCGTGGTGTTCAACACGCCGTTCGAGCGATCGGTGCCAACCACGATCAACTTCTCGGTGCCTGGATTCGCCAGCAAGGAGCTGCTTGATCTGTTCGACGCTGCCGGCATCCGCGTCAGTTCCGGTTCGGCATGCGGTGGCAGCAAGGCCACGCGCAGTTACGTGCTGGACGCTATGGGTCTGGCCGCGTGGCGAAGTGAGTCCGCCGTGCGTTTGTCGTTCGGACGCGCCTGGAATGACGAGCAATGTACCGCCGCCTGCCGACGTATCGTCGAGTCCGGCAGCGCGTTGCGCAATGCCTGCCTGTTCACCGAAGCTGCATCGCAGCGCAACGATTTCGATGGCGTGCTGCAAATGAAACACGATGGCGCCTGCACATGGCTGCTGATCGAGCGCAGCGCGGCACTCTGCGTCATCATCGATCCGATAGCCGAACTTGGCGAGCGCATCGAGCGCTACATTCGGTGTCAGGATCTGCGCATTGTCGCGGTACTGGATACGCATTCGCACGCTGATCATGCCTCGTCCCGCGTCGAGTTGCTGACCCATCTGAAGGCTCACGTGCTTGATGCCACTTCGACTGCCGATGGCCTGGGCTGGCCCGATGCCGCGAGCGAAACGCCACTGGATACCCTGGCGTTTGGCCACTATCAATTGCGCCGCCTGCCCCTGCCCGGTCACACCGCAGACAGCGTCGCCTATATATTGAATGACTTGCGCATGACTGGACGGCCACGCCAGGTGTTTGTCGGGGATACCGTGCTCAGTGGTGGCATTGGTCGCAGCAATTTCGCATGCAGCTCGTCGGAAGCGATGTACCGCTCCCTGCGCTTGCTCGCCAACGAAGTCGGCACAGACGCCCTGCTCTGCGCTGCCCACGATTACAACCACGAGTTCGCCACGACGCTGGCGGTCGAATCACGCAGTAATCCGCTGCTCGCCGATGTATTGGCCGACGTGCCGATGTCCGAAGCAGACTTTGTAAGCGTGAAAAAACAGATTGATGCCACGCTCAACGATGCCAGCGGCAGCATCATGATGTGCGGTGCCGTGCGCTGTTCTGGTGATGAGCGGTCAGCCAGCGTTGAGTTCACGCCCGCTGGCCTGCGCCAATATCTGCAACAGCATCCCGACGCGACACTGGTCGATGTGCGCGAAGCCTACGAATGTGCGATGGGCTCAAAGCTGGGCTTGTTGGACGAAAGGCACGCCCTCGCCGTCCCGCTCAGCCGCCTCACCGACGCCGCGCCTGCATGGTTGGCTGCGCCCGACAAGGCGCTGGTGTTCTTCTGCCGCAGCGGCAACCGCAGCTCACTTGCCACCCAGTTCATGCGTCGCCTTGGCCATCCCAATGCGTTTCATCTGCGTGGTGGCCTGGCGTTGTTCAGTTGATTCAGGCCTGCGCAGCGTCATGCGTGGCCGGCGGGCAGCGCACAGATTCCACAGATCACTCCAGCTCTTGCCAACGCGCATAGGCCGCTTCAAGCGCTTTTTGCTTTTGGGCAATCAGCCGGCCATGTTCGGTGATGTCGGTCGCAGCGCGACGATAGAAGTCTGCCGTTTGTGATTGCGCAAACATCGCGGCGATTTCGGTTTCCAGTGTTTCAATCAGCTTGGGCAGTGCGTCGAGTTCGCGCTGCTCTTTGTAGGCGAGTTTTTTTCTTGCGGGTGTTGGCTCGGGCGTTGCGGCAATGGAGAGCGCTGGCCTGGCGACATCCGAATCACTGCTTAGCTTCGCATTTGAAGACGCGGTGCGCCGTTGCGCCAACCAGTCGGTGTAGCCACCCACGTATTCGCCGACCCGACCATCACCTTCCATCACCAGGCTGCTGGTGACGACATTGTCGATGAAGGCGCGATCATGCGAGACCAGAATCAGCGTCCCGGCGTACTGACCGAGTAGTTCTTCGAGCAGATCCAGAGTCTCGATATCCAGATCATTGGTGGGCTCGTCCATGACCAGCAGGTTGGATGGCCGCGCCAGCAATTTGGCCAGCAGCAGTCGATTGCGCTCGCCGCCTGACAGCGCCGAAATCGGCGCACGCGCGCGGTCGGGCGAGAACAGAAAATCCTGCAAATAACCCAGCGCGTGCTTGCGCACACCATTGATCTCGATGGTTTCGCTGCCGCCGGCGACGTTTTCCAATGCCGTCCAGTCTTCGCGCAGATCGCTGCGATGCTGATCAAAAAAGACCACATCAAGCTGGGTACCGCGTTTCACTTCGCCAGCCTGCGGTTGCAACTCGCTGAGCAGGAGTTTGATCAAAGTAGTTTTGCCGGAACCATTGGCACCAATGATGCCGATGCGGTCGCCGCGCTGGATGATGGTGGAAAAATCCCGCACGATCACGCGTTCGCCGAAGCTGAAATCGACATTTTTCACTTCGATCACGCGTTTTCCGGAAGTACTGGCCTGCGCCGCTTCCATGCGTACGTTGCCCGCCACATTGCGCCGTGCCGAGTACTCTTGGCGCAATTCCTTCAGAGCGCGCACGCGACCTTCGTTGCGCGTTCGTCGTGCCTTGATGCCCTGACGAATCCAGATTTCTTCCTGCGCCAATTTCTTGTCGAAGCGCGCATTTGCTTCTGACTCGGCATGCAGCCGCTCTTCGCGTCGTCGCAAATAGTTGTCGTAGTCGCCCGGCCAGCTGGTGAGCTGACCGCGATCAATTTCGACGATGCGCGTGGCCAACGCCTGCAGAAAGCGGCGGTCATGGGTTACGAACACTACGCAACCGTTGAACTGTTTGAGCGCTTCCTCCAGCCAGTCAATTGCCTCGATGTCGAGATGGTTGGTGGGTTCGTCAAGCAACAGCACGTGCGGATCCAAAACCAGCGCCTGCGCCAACAACACGCGACGCTTCATGCCGCCGGATTGCGCCTCAAAAAGCTCATCCGCGGGCAATTCCAGGCGCTCAATGACACGGGTAACGCGTTGATCCAGTGTCCACGCGTTGGCGGCATCGATGCGTTCCTGGACCAGCGATATGCGATCACTATCGAGCTCGGTGGCGTGTGTCAGATGGTGATATTCGGTCAACAACAGGCCCAGGTCACCCAGCGCTGAAGCCACAACGTCGAACACAGTGCCTTCAGTGTCGGCGGGCACTTCCTGAGCGAGACGCGCGATGCGCGTACCCGCTTGCACGCGTACTTCGCCATCATCAGGCTTCAATTCTCCCGCGATCAGCTTCATCAGCGTCGACTTGCCGGCGCCGTTGCGCCCGACGATGCAGACGCGTTCGTCACTGTCCAGCGAGAGGTTTACTTGTTCCAGCAGCAATGGGCCGCCGACACTGAAGTCGACGTTGCTGAGTGTAATCAGAGGCATGGGTATTTTACGCGCGAAGGGCGCGCATTGTTACCGAACGCAGCGTGCTTGCCCACCGCAATTGTGTGCTACAGACGTTTGATGGCGACTTGGCCGATCAATCAGCGGCTGCGCTTCTTCTTCGACGCTGGTTTGGCGGGCTGCGGTGGTTCCTCCGCGGAATAGTCGCCGATGATCGATTTCACCGGGCATAGCGCAAAGATCGGGCATTTTTTGCAGCCAACGGCTAACGCGATTGGACAAACAGTCATAACCAGTCTCCAACAGAATTCAATGCCGAGTTTACGCCGCTTCGTCGGCAAACACCTATCATGTCGCTTTGTCCCAAGCCGAGGCCTTCGCCATGACCGTGCACTACCGCGCCTGCCCGCTGTGCGAGGCCATCTGCGGATTGGAGCTGCGCTATGAGGGAGAATCGCTCAGCGTTATTCGCGGCGACCCACTCGATCCATTCAGCCGCGGGCATATCTGCCCAAAGGGCAATGCGATCATCGATCTCGAGACCGATCCGGACCGGTTGCTCCAACCGATGCGGCGCGTCAAGGGCGCCTTTGTTCCTATAAGTTGGGACGAAGCGTTTGCGTTTGCCGGCGAGCGTCTGGCGGCGATTCAACGCGAGCACGGCAATGACGCCGTCGCGGCATATCTCGGTAATCCCAACGCCCACCATTACGGACATGCCGCTTACCTGCCAGCGTTGCTGCGCCTGCTCCGCTCGCACAATGTGTTCAGCGCCTCGTCTGTCGACCAGTGGCCGCATCAGCTGGTCAGCTATTGGATGTACGGACACCAATTTCTGGTTCCGATTCCCGACGTAGATCGCAGCGACTATTTCCTGATGCTGGGGGCCAACCCAGTGGCCTCCAACGGAAGCCTGATGACGGCGCCGGGCATCGACAAGCGGCTGAAGGCCCTGGTCAAACGCGGCAAGCTTGTGGTGCTCGATCCGCGACGAACCGAAACTGCTGATTTGGCCAGTGAGCATCATGCGATCCGTCCGGGCACTGATGCGCTGTTCCTGATCGCTTTGTTGCAGTCATTGAGGCAATTGCAACCACCGCGCCTCGAACGCTACGACGGCAAGCTTTCCGGCTTTAATGATGCTATGCGTGCGATTGACGCGCTGCCCTGTGCGCAGGTCGAAGCGATTACCGGGATCGCCACCGAGACGGTGCAACGCATCGCCAAAGAACTCTCTGCGGCCAAATGCGCCGTGGTCTACGGACGCATCGGCGTTTCAACGCAGGCGTTCGGGTCGCTGTGCCAATGGTTGATCCAGTTGTTGAATATCTACACTGGCAACCTGGATGCCGAGGGCGGCAGCCTGCCCAATCAGCCGGTGATTCCGATGACCGGACCGGGAACCGCACGTGGGCACTATGCGCGCTGGAAGAGTCGCGTGCGCGACCTGCCTGAGTTTGCTGGAGAGCTGCCAGTCGCAGTGCTCAGCGAGGAGATCGAGACTTCGGGGCCAGGCCAGATTCGCGCGCTGGTGACTTGCGCTGGCAATCCGGTGTTGTCGACACCCGACGGTTCGCGTCTTGATCGCGCGCTGGGCACGCTCGATTTCATGCTGAGCATCGACATCTACGTCAACGAGACGACCAGGCACGCCGATTTGATTCTGCCGCCGGCATCGTTCCTGACCCAATTCCAGTTCGATCTGATCTTCAACTTGTTTGCTGTGCGCAAGGTGGCACGGTTGAGCCCGCCGGTGCGCGCACAAACTGCCGATGAGCGTGCGGACTGGCAGATTGTCAACGGCCTCGGCGCTGCGATCGCGGCGGCAAGCGGCAAGTCCTGGAGCGAACTGCCCGCGCCACGTGAGTTGATTGCGGAGCAACTGCACAAAGGCAGTTCCGGACTCAGCATCGAAGACCTGGACGCGGCGCCGCACGGGCTCGACCTGGGGCCACTGACCCCTTCCCTGCTGGAACGCCTGGAGACGGCGAGCGGACTGATTGAGTGCGCACCCGCTGTGCTGCTCGACGACCTGCAACGGGCGGCAACGCATTTCGCCGATTTTCCCGCTGCGGGTGCATCCGACGCATTGCTGCTTATTGGCCGACGCGACGCGCGCAGCAATAATTCGTGGATGCACAACGCACCGCGCCTGATCAAGGGCAAACTCCGTCATTACTTGCTGATGCACCCGGACGACCTGGCGGCGCGCAGTATCGAGGATGGCGCCGCAGTTCGGATTCGCTCGCGCACCGGCACGATTGGTACCCAGGTGCGGGCCGATACCGACATGATGCGCGGCGTGGTCTCACTGCCCCACGGTTTCGGGCATCAGCGTGACGGCGTACAGTTGCAACGTGCGGCTGCACTGCAGGGCGCCAGCATCAATGATTTGACTGACACGCACGCACTCGATGCGCCCAGCGGCAATGCGGCGTTCAGCGCTACACCGGTATGGGTCGAACGCATGGGTGCGCCTGATGGAGACGCGCAAGGCAGCGATTGAGCTCGCCATGCGAATTGTGCAACCGTTCCCTGCGATACTGCGTTGATGAACGACACTAACAGCGCGCCACCGCAATTGACTGCTGTCGAAGCCCGTGTCTTGGGCTGTCTGATCGAAAAGCACAAGACCACGCCCGACCAGTATCCGCTGACCGTGAATGCTCTGGTGCTCGCCTGCAATCAAAAAACCAACCGCGACCCGGTGATGGATCTGAGCCCCGGCGACGTGGGGCATTGCGTACGCGAATTGGAGGGGCGCGAGTTGGTCGAGCGCGCATTTGGCGGAAGGGTCGAACGCTATGAACACCGTTTCGACAAGGCTTACGGGCTAACCCTGCGCAAGCAGGCGATACTCGCGATGTTGATGCTACGCGGTCCGCAAACCTTCAACGAGCTGCTGACACGATGCGAGCGGCTGGCCGATTTTGCCAACGTCGAAGATGTGCGCCACACGCTGGAGCGCATGGCCGAGCAGGCGCCCGCACTTGTGATCAACATGGGCCGCGCACCGGGACAGCGTGAAGATCGCTATACGCACCTGCTGTCGGGCACACCGGATATCGAGGCGTTTCTTGCGTCCGAGCCTACGCCGCGCAACACCTCCCAATCAGCGCTGGACGAGCGCGTCGTGCAGCTGGAGCGCGAAGTCGCGGAACTGCGCGCCGAGATGGCGGAACTGCGGAAAGCATTTCTATAGCGTCATTATCTATGGCGCCAATTTCCCATGGCGCCAATGCTGGTGGCAGTAGCTGCAACATGATTGTTTCGACACGATCGTGGCAAGCTTGCCCGAACCAGCACGCACAATTACCGCGCGTATAGATCGTCAATACGCAGGCGTCGCGGATCGCGAAACAGAAACGAGCGCAATGCCCCGTGACGCTGGAACGCACGCCACTGCCCTTCAGGCTGGGACAGGCGCTCGGCAATCATCCACAACACCAACGGGTTGGCGCCGAAGCCCAGGTGGGTGGCGTTGACCTCGATGCTCTCGGACTGCTCACACTTTGGCAACATGCTGGCACGCCAGTGCACGATGCCATCACTCTTGCTGAGCAGATTTGTCGTCGGCACTTTGGGCGCCTTGCCCATCAACCCGCGCAGACTGCGATCAGTCACCCGCATTCCGCTTACCGCCTCAAACAGCCGCCAGGCGTTGCTGGCATGCGGATGGCCGTCGAGCGGCGAACCCATGGTGATCACGCTGCGTACCCGGTTGGGCATCCTTTGCGCCAGGGCATGCGCCATTGCGCCGCCGAGTGACCAGCCGACCAAACTCACTTTGCGCCCGTGCTCACGCTCAATGCCGCGAATTCGGTCTGCAAGTTTCTTGATCGTGCCATTTACCGGCCCCCGATTGAGACCCTGATTCCACCCCAAGCCTACAAAACCGGCGCGGTCGAGAAATGCACGCAATGGCCAGGTACTGGCATCGCCAGTCATCAGACCGGGTAACACCATGACCGGGTGGCCGTCGCCCTGGGGATCGCGCGCGAGAAACGGCCAAGCCAGTGCCAGCGCAGACCACTCCAGGAATGCCGTCCCCTCCAGCGCCAGCAGCCAACGCGATGGCGGCGTGCGATGCGGATCACAAGCAGTCTGGCGAAGGTCGGCGCTGCGAAGGTTCATATTTCCCGGAGCTTGCATGAAACCGGTAGTGCAAAGCAAATCCTGTACCTGGAGGCGCGCAGGCGCGCTCGGCCGCACCCGTGTTGGACTTCGATCTTTCGGATGACGGTTATTGAAATATCGTTAAATATCATTGTCATATAAAACATTGCTAATACTGTTTCACCGATCACAAACGCATAGGTCGGGAGAATTCACAGGGTGGAACGGTTCAGCTACCTGGCGGTGCCGCCGCGCGGGGTTACCGCTTCCCAAATCCCATCAGATGCGTAGAATCAGGTGGAACGATAATTGCTTTCGTCGGCCCCGCCCGGCGTGCCCCGGAATCCCGCCTTGCTCAAAACCTCTCTTCAAATCGGGTTGCATCAGAGTCTGAAGCTCACGCCTCAGCTCACACAGGCGATCCGCCTGTTGGCGATGTCAACGCTGGAACTGGAGATTGAACTGACCCAATTGCTGGAGTCCAACCCTTTGCTCGAACGGCCCGAAGACTCGGCGCCGGAAGACATGCCCGAAGCGCTGGGTCCCGACGAGCCGGCCGAACGCAAGTCGGAGGACGACGTAAACGTTGAAGCCAGTGTCGACGACAGCCTCGACCTGGATGCGTTCGAGGAATCGGCCGACTGGAGCGAGCCACGCTCCAATCACGACAACGACGACGGGAGCAGCTGGGAATCACGTACGGCACTGCGCTCTGATCTGCGCGAGGACCTGCGCCGACAGGTCGCCTTGATGCGCATGAACCCCATGGATTGCGCCATTGCCGACGCGCTCATTGATGCGATCGACGGCGATGGCTATCTACGCGAGCCGTTCGAATCGATTCAAGCGGCTGTGCGCCCACAATGGGAAATAACCACGCCGGAAATCGAAGCAGTGCTTCGCCTGGTCCAGCAATGTGAGCCCGCTGGCGTCGGCGCACGCGATCTCAAGGAATGCCTGGTGCGACAGATCGAAGAGTATCGGACAGATCCGGCTTACGTTCTCGCGCACATTCTGCTTGAACGCCATCTTGAAGACTTACCCAAAATCGACGCTGAGCGATTCGCCGCCAAACTCGTGGTGTCCGTGCCGGAGTTCAAGGCTGCGCTGAGCCTGATCCGCGGACTCAATCCGCGTCCCGGGGAAAGCACGGTGGGCGATCAGGACGACTATATCGTTCCAGATTTGATTGCACGCAAGATCAATGGTCGTTGGCGACTTCAGGTATCGGGCAGCGCGGTCCCTACCTTGTCGATCAATCGTTACTACGAAAGGCTCGCCGGTGAAAGCCGCGGCGAACCCGCGCAATACCTCAAGGGTCGATTGCTTGAGGCGCGCTGGCTCATAAAGAGTTTGGCGCAACGCGGCGAAACCTTGCTAAAGGTCGGCGAATCGATCATTCGCGAGCAGGGCGCGTTCCTCGACTACGGGCCGGCAGCCCTGCGTCCACTCACGCTGCGCCAAGTTGCGGAGGAAGTGGGTTTGCACGAATCCACCATCTCGCGCGCAACCACGCGCAAATACATGGCAACACCGCGCGGCGTTTTCGAACTGAAACGATTCTTTTCAAGTGGAGTGGCCACCACTGAAGGGGGCGAAGCTTCCGCCATTGCGATTCAATCAATGATCCGCACGCTGGTTGACGCGGAAAACATTAAAAAACCGCTAAGCGATCAGGCCTTGGCCGATCAACTTCGCCGTGACGGAATCGCGATTGCACGCCGGACCGTGGCAAAATACCGCGAAGCAATGAACATTCCTTCTTCCAATGATCGCTGCCGACTGTCATAGCTGAGACTATGACCTTGAACCCGCTGCGATCTGCCCCACGTATTTTTTGCCAGGCTCAAATCGTCACAGTCCGGGCCGGCTCCTTGGGTGCCGTGTGCACTCTCCTAGCAAGTGGAGGTTTTCATGCAAATCGATATTACTGGTCATGGCGTTGAGGTCACTCCCGCACTGCGCGAATACACCAACGAGAAACTGGGGCGCATCGTGCGCCACTTCGAGCAGCTCATCGGAACCCACGTTGTGATGCACCTCGAACCGAACGGACACCGCATCGAGGCCACGGTCACCGCATCGCACAAACGCTTCCACGCCGATTCCACCGCCAGCGATATGTATGCCGCAATCGATTTGCTCACCGACAAACTTGACGTGCAAGTGCGCAAACACAAAGAAAAAGTGACCGATCATCACCGCGCAGACGGACAGGCACGCAAAACCGGGTGAGACTCTCCGCTCAGCATCAGATTGTTCTGCTGGTGTGTAGTTGAACCGGCGATGACCGCAACGCCGCGCAGGGACGCGCGGCTCCGGTCAACGCATCGGGGATGATGCGACAGCCGCTGTGTTTGCTCACGCTGGTTTGTCTGCAGGATCAGGGTTCCCCTGGCCTTAAGGAGCGACGGACTCCCCTGTGAAGTGGTGACAGCTCAGGGCAAAGACAGTCAACCGTCAACAACAAAAACAACAAAGCTTCTGAAAGTTGAACATTCAAGGACTTCTCGCACTTGGGCGAGGCCGAATGGCTGGAAATAGACATCCATCAGTGCCTGGAGAGCACGCTCAACGAGCTCTCCCACGAGATACGTCCGAAGGCGGATGTCACAAAGGAATACGGCGAAGTGCCACAGATCAGGCGCTTGCCGTTCCAGATCAATCAGGTGCTTTTGAACCTGCTGATGAACGCCGCACACGCCTTCGAGCAGCGTGGAACGATCACCACTACGACCGGGCATCACGCCGGCATGGTATGGGCGCGGATCGCCGACACCGGGTGCGGCATCGATCCAGCGCACGTCAAGCGCATCTTTGACCCGTTCTTCACCACCAGGCCGGTCGGTGCCGGCACCGGGCTCGGGCTATCGACGTCATACGGGATCGTCCAGCAACACGGAGGCACGATCGACGCGGCAAGCGAAGTCGGCGTGGGCACTACGATTACTGTCCGCCTGCCAGTATTGGGCACAGATTCAGCCCGTGTCCCTATTCATTAGCGCGGAGGATCGAGCTTCAGCAGCGACACCAGGCCCATCAGCGCTCGGATGAATCCATTTATGTGCAGCGGCCCGAGTACCTGAAGGATGCTGGAGGAGTGGGAGAAACGCGAGCTAGCCGCTAGCATCCATAGTTCATTCTGCTTTCGCCAACACCCTTCCCGGAACCTGCATGCGCCTCAATCAAATACTCGATCCGGAGCGCATCTTTCTTGGCCTCGCTTTGAGCGATAGTGATCGGCTGCTTCAGCATCTGTCGCGACAGATGCACGAATGCCATCCACGTATTGCGGCTCGACAGATTCTGGAAAGACTGCGCGCACGCGAACATACCGGTTCCACCGGCTTGGGCATGGGCGTTGCGATTCCACACGCACGGCTCGATTCAAACGCGCCCCCTTGCGCGATTTTCGTGCGTTCGCGCCGGCCGCTGTCATTCAATGCGCCGGACGGGCGCCCCGTGGATCTATTTTTCGCACTGGCGGTGCCTCTGCATTCCACCGATCTGCATCTGGAATTGCTGTCCGAAGTCGCCGAGCTGTTCAGCGATGCCACCGCCTGTACCCTATTGCGGCGTGCCCGTAGTGCCGCAACCGTAGTGGATGTCCTTTCCACGCGCTTCCAGGAGATTGCCTCGACATGATTCGCAAAATCAACGCCCGCGAACTGTTCGAGCAACTCAGCGAACGCCTCAAGCTTCGTTGGATTGCAGGCCTGCGCGGTGAGACACGCATGATCGAACCTGGAGAAGACCTGCAGCGCCGTCCTTCCCTGGTGGGTTATCTCAACATCATCTATCCCAACAAGGTGCAGCTGATCGGGATCGATGAGCTGAATTATCTGGACGCACTCGATTCGCGGCAACGCTGGGATACGATCGCCAAGGTCATTGGCTATCGGCCGACCGCGATTGTGATTTCGCGTGATCAGGCGATCCCCTCCGACCTGCGCGAAGCCGCAGAAGAATCTGCGACACCCATCTGGGTGTCTTCAAAACCCGGGCATGAGCTGCTCACCTACATCCAGTATCACCTGTCACGCGCGCTGGCGCGCAACACTTCGCTGCACGGCGTGTTCATGGAGGTGTATTCGATCGGGGTGCTCATCACCGGCGAGGCCGGCGCTGGCAAGAGTGAGTTGGCGCTTGAGCTGATCACGCGTGGCCACCGACTGATTGCCGACGACGCGCCTGAGTTCACTTTGATCGCACCCGATGTCATCGACGGCACCTGCCCGGACATGCTGCAGGATCTGCTCGAAGTACGCGGACTGGGCATCCTCAATGTACGCAACATGTTTGGTGACACTTCGATCAAGCGCAACAAATACTTGCGCCTGATCGTGCACCTCGGTCGGCTCGAGGACATTCATGCCAACGACGGTATGGCGCGCCTGCAGGGTGTAACCAGCACCCGAAGTGTGCTCGATGTGGAGATGCCGCAGATTACCATTCCAGTGGGACCCGGGCGTAATCTTGCGGTTCTGGTCGAGGCGGCCACGCGAAGCTTCATCTTGCGCGGCAAGGGGGTCGACCCGGCGCAGACCTTCATCGATCGTCAAGCCCATCAGTTGCGACGCCAGAACCCTTGGTGACCAGAAACCAACTTTCATGCAGCGGGGGACGGCGCACCGCCATATAAAATGTTCTAGTGTGGTGCCCAACCCCTGCCCAGCTCTACCCTAACAACGGGGAGTGAGCAAAGGCTTGCAGTACGCTCGAGACTTTCACGCTGAACGAACCCCATTGTAAAGAGATGGTCATGGTAGACAAACCACCGCTTCGCTTCACGCCGCCACCACCGTCTCGAGTCCGAGGCCAGAGCGGCGACCGTTTGATCGTACTGTCGGGTCTGTCTGGCTCGGGCAAGACGGTTGCGCTGCGTATGCTCGAGGATCTTGATTACTACTGCGTCGACAACCTGCCAACGGCGCTGATCCCGGCCCTGGTGGACGCCGTACATACCGGGCAGCCGGGTCGCTACCCGCGTATCGCGGTGGGAGTGGATGTTCGCAATCGGCCAGAGGACCTGTTGCGGCTGCCACACATCCTGGCGCAGATTGCCAAGTTGGGACTGAGCTATGAGATGGTGTTTTTGGACACGCGTGATGATGTGTTGCTCAAGCGCTTTTCCGACACCCGACGCCGACACCCACTGACGCACGACGGCCTGCCGTTGAACGACGCCATCGCCCTCGAACGCAAGCTTTTGCGCCCACTGTTGGCGATCGCCGACCGCGTGGTCGATTCCTCCGACCTCAATGTGCACCAATTGCGGCGCACCTTTGCCACCGAGTACGGCACCAACTCTGCCTCGATGTCGCTGCTGTTTGAATCGTTCGCGTACAAGCGCGGCGTGCCCAGCGACGCCGATTATGTATTCGATGCGCGCTGCCTGCCCAATCCGCATTGGGACCCGACGCTGCGACCGCTGTCCGGGCGCGACGCGCCGATTCGCGACTACTTTGCCAAGTTGCCGGAAGTTGAGAACTTCTACGAACAAGTGCGCGCATTGTTGGCGACCTGGTTGCCGCGTTTTGAAGCAGATCAACGCAACTACATCACTGTTTGCGTTGGTTGCACCGGAGGTCGTCATCGCTCGGTGTACATTGCCGAACGTCTGGCCGAGAGTTTCCGCACCTCGCGCGAGAACGTGATGACTTTCCATCGGGAGCTGGAATGAAAGTAAGTGTGCTCTTGCTCACCCATTCCGGCGTCGGCCCTGCTCTGCTGGGCGCGATGCGTGGGGTGATCGGACCGCTTCCGTTGATGACCGCAGCGATCGAAGCGGGCTTCCACGAAGAACCGGAGCATGTCTTCATCCGCGCCACCGCGGTTATCCGTGAGCTCGACAACGGCGGCGGCATCCTGATCCTCACCGACCTGTACGGTGCGACACCCAGCAATGTCGCAGCGCGACTGGTCAATCTTGGTTGCGTTGCGCGTCGCGTTGCCGGAGTGAATCTGCCGATGTTGTTGCGCGTAATGAATTATCCGGAACAAACACTGGACGAACTGGTGGCCACGGCTACCACGGGCGCCCGCAACGGAGTCGTTATCGATCATGCTTGAACAGGAAATCGTAATCAGCAACAAGCTTGGTCTGCACGCGCGCGCTTCAGCGAAGCTGGTGCAGTTGGCGTCAGGGTTCAGTTCAGACACTTTTCTCAGTTGTCGCGGACGCGAGATCAATGCCAAGAGCATCATGGGTCTGATGTTGCTTGCGGCGGGCAAAGGTACGCCGCTCACCGTCCGGGTCGTGGGTACAGACGAGAACACCGCGATGGCTGCAGTGCTCGATCTGTTCGCACGCAAGTTCGACGAAGGCGAGTAAAAATGGTCGCGACTGTGGTGAACACAAACATGCATGTTCGAGGCGAGTAAGCGCATGAGATCGGAATGGGAAGGCACCAGCGCGTCGCGTGGACTGGCTCTTGGCCGGGCGCGGGTGGTGTATTCCGCCAATCTGGAGATTGAAACCGACCTGCTCGCCCATGGCGCGGCGCCCAATGAGGTCAAACGCTTCGAGGCCGCACTCAGTGCCGCACGCCACGAGCTGCAATCACTGAGCGAGCGGCTGTCCGGCGCGCTGGCGCGTGATCTGGTCGAGATCATCGAAGCGCACGCGATGATTCTCGATGACCCCGATTTCATCGATGGAGTGGTGGCTCTGATCCGCAGCGAAAACCTGCACGCTACCGCTGCGTTGAAGCGCCAGCGCGATCTTCTGGCGGCTTCCTTCGATGCTATCGACAACCCTTACCTGCGCGCCCGTCGCGACGATATCGATCACGTTGTGCAGCGTGTTTTCGCGGCGCTGCAACGCGGCGGCGCCGAACCAGAGCGTGAGTCCGGCGCTGGCGGCGAAATTCTTGTTTGCGAAACTGTAGCGCCGGCTGACCTGGCGCAACTGCAGGAGCAAGGTTTGCTCGGCATCATTGCCACCGCCAGCAGCCCTTACTCGCACACCGCAATCCTGGCCCGAAGTTATCGGATGCCGATGGTGTGCGGCGTAAAGGGCGCACTTAATCTGGTCCACGACGGTGATCTGATCTTGATGGATGGCGACCGCGGCCAGATCATCGTGCAGCCCGACGCAATCGATCTAGCCCGTTTTCGTGCACATCAACGCGAGGCGGACAAGACCACCAAACGGCGCGCTCGCGAGAAGGCGGTCGAGGCGCGCACCAAGGATGGCTTCCTGATTCATCTGCATGCCAACGCCGAGGACAATGAGTCGATCGCCTTGGCGCGCCGTGTCGGGGCCAGCAGTATTGGCTTGTTCCGCACCGAATTTCTGTTCATGCGCAGACGCGAGCTGCCCAATGAAGAAGAGCAGTTCCGCGCCTACCGCGACGCAGTGATCGCCATGGGCGGCAGACCGGTCACTCTGCGCACATTGGATCTGGGCGCCGATAAGGCGATGGGTGGGCCGCTCGAAATTGCGCATGAAGAAAACCCCGCGCTCGGACTGCGTGGCATTCGCTTCTCACTGGCGAGACGCGACGTTTTTGCCGCCCAGATGCGCGCCATGCTGCGTGCGTCTGCGTTTGGCCCGGTGCGTATCTTGATGCCGATGGTGTCAGCGGTGGAAGAAGTGCGCCAGGCACGTCAACTTTACGAGGAATGCATGGCCGATCTGCGCCTGACGCGCACGCCCGTTGCCGATGAGGTTCCGCTGGGCATCATGATCGAAGTGCCTGCCGCAGTTCTGATCAGCAGCGAACTCGCCCGTGTCTCCGATTTCTTCGCCGTGGGCAGCAACGATCTCGCACAGTATGTCCTTGCCGCCGATCGCAACAATGCCGCCGTCGTTGCCAACTACGATCCGCTGCACCCAGCATTCGTGCGCATGTTGTTTCTGGTCTTCGACAGCGCGCGCCAGGCCAAGCGCCCGATCAGCGTCTGCGGTGAAATCGCCAGCGATCCGCGCTACACAGCGCTGCTGTTGGCGCTGGGCGTCACCGATTTCAGCATGCACCCGAATGCCATACCCGACGTGCGCGATACGCTTCGCGAACTCAATCGCAAAACCCTGCGTGGCAAAGTCGCGAAGTTTCTGCATGCGCCCGACCGTCAAACATTGCGACACCTGTTGGAAAGCTGAGCGCGGAATCCCGTACCCGGCGGTAACCGATGCCGTTTACTCCCCTGCACCTTGGCGCTGGAGCAGCTTTCAAGGCAATCGGTGGGCGCCACTTCAGTTTCATGGTGTTCGGTGGCACTCAGGTGATGATGGATATCGAGCCCTTGGTCGGCATCATCCGCGATAGCAATGTATTGCACGGTTACAGCCACACTGTGCTCGGCGCTGCGTTGATCGGCGCACTCGCCGGCCTTATCGGGCGCCCGATCAGCGTGCTCGCCTTGAAATGGCTGCGCATCGCGCATCCCCCATTCACCTGGACGGCATCATTCGCCGGAGCGTGGCTGGGCAGTTTTTCGCACATCTTGCTGGACGCCATCATGCACGCCGATATGCGGCCCTGGTGGCCCATAGTGTCCGATAACGGGTTGCTCGGCTGGATTTCAATCGACCAGTTGCATCTGGTCTGCATTGTGTTGGGTGTACTCGGCGCTGCAGGATATGCGTGGCGCGTACGACGTGGGCAGCGTCGCGCTGCTGACGGCGGAACGGGATTTGCATGAGCCTGGATCCCATCGTGTTGAATGTCGCTGCGCCATACAGCCGCGCACCCCCACCCGCCCCGCTCAATGCAGTCGCTTGCGAAATCGAAGGATCGCCAGGCTCATCATCACCACAGTGAATGCGACCAGTGCCAGCACCGAAGGCATCAATTCCGACAGGCTGGCGCCGCGCAGCAATACGCCGCGGATCAGGCGAATGAAATGGGTCAGTGGCAGTAACTGTGCGATCCATTGTGCGAACACCGGCATTCCGGCGAACGGAAACATGAACCCGGATCGCAGGATTGATGGCAGGAAAATGTTCGGCCTGTTCGGGAATGCGCAATCCGAGGACTACGATCTGACCGGCGTTCGGCGTCAGTAGTCCGCAGAACATGCGGATCATGGTCGATTTTTCGGATCCATTCGGTCCGAGAAATCCACAGACACTGGAGCCAGGTACTTCCAGACTGACTTGATTTACCGCCACCAGATCGCCGAAGCGACGCGTCATACCTCGCGCCCGAATGGCGATATCGGCCGTGTCATGAGTCGCCAAAGCGTGTGGCATGGTCGCGGCTCGAGTAAATGTCAAACGGCTACTGCCTCCCCGGCAGAGCCGGGGGTCTGCTTTCGTACTAGCAGATCAGGGTAGCGTCAGCATCGAATTGATCGTCGAGCGTGCCAAAGTCATTGGTATGATTTCTTCACGCACAATGCAGAAGAATGGATCTGCACCTTCCTGCTTCTCAGTGGCGAGCCGTCCACTGAGGATATCGCTTCCATCGTCGGGGACTTATTCAACGCAATGCGAATCGTGTTCGCGCAGCTTGTCGGAGAATGGAAAAATGTTGACGGCGAGGACCGGCTGCCTTTTCGCACGCGCGACCACCCAACAGAAATTTCCGGGAGAGTTCCAGGTTTGGCAAGGAAGCCTGCCGTCCAAGGATGGTCTGAACAAGTCACCACTTCGTCTTCGCGGCCGCGGGCAGATGCTCACCGCCTGAACTAAACCAGCTGCTGAATCTTACAGTGTGTGACTTCTTGCTCATGATGGGACTATCACTCTTCAAGAACCAGCATCTCTCGAGAATTGATGCCGCCCAGAGTGCGTCTCAATCGCCTCTCATGCATGATCGGAGACTCTATATGAGCGTTCTCGACCCCAGCATAGCCACCCTTCTGATCGCCGACGATGACCCGGACGATCGCCCCGCAGCGCAAGAAGCGTTGGGGAACTGTGACCCGCGTTGTGTACTGCCGTTTGCGGAAAATGGCGCCGAGCTTCTGGATATCTTGAATAACACGAGCGCGTTCGTCGAGGTTCCTGGTGGGCCACTGCCTGGGCTCATCCTGCTCGATCTAAATTTGCCGAAGATGACCGGGCTCGAGGCTCTGAGGGCGATCAAGGCGGACTCGCGGCTGTGCACGATTCCTGTGGTTGTCTGGACGACATCCCATGCTGTCGAAGACAGAGACGCAAGCTATCGGGATGGTGCCGCGCAGTTTCTCATCAAGCCGTATCGATTCCAGGAAATCGAACACGTTTTGTGCAAGGTGGCGCGTACTTGGCTTAAGGGCACAGGATAAGATGGACGGTCGTACACAGAAGTTTTTGCGCCATCACTATTGTTTTGATCTACCCATGGGCGTGGCTGTGTCGAGCGATGCTAGCGTGATCGAAACTCCGTTTCCGGGACGGAAGGTTGGCGATTCAACTCGCACTGACACAGCGGTCTAAGGCGTTTCACTGGATGCCTGAAGATCTAAGGGCCAGTGCCTCTTTTTTATACTTGGGGGTCCCATGGCTTTGGCAGTCGCATCTGATTCGCGCAACGCGCAGAAAAGCCGAATTTGTTTTGTTTGCTGGGCTTCTGCTCTCGCTGTTGGCACCCCTGACTGCGCAGGCGGCGCTGACCCTGACGCCACTGACCTGGGATGTAGTAGGTCTGGACAGCAACAGCCCACCGACCGGCCCAAGGCATTTTCCGGTCGCGGCACGGGTGTGCAGCACCGTGGCAACCACCAACGTCGCAGTCAACTTCATCTGGGACTCGGCAAACCCCAATATCAATCTGCGCACCGGTTCCCTGAGTACGCTGAATTTTGCGTCGCTGCCGGCCAATGGCTGTACCGACGCCTATTTCGAAGCGGAAGTCACGCAGCTGCCCGCGGCATTCGATACAGTGCGGCGCTACCACATTGCCGCCACTGACGGTTCGGGAACTGTGTCCCCGCCGACACCGCGCGAGTTGTACGTGGAACACTTGGTGTCGCAGAACCGCAATGCGATCACCAATATCCGCTTCGGGCCCAACCCCGGCAGTCTGACGTCTGTTGCGCCAGGTGGTGCGATGAACCTGGTCGTGGGCAACACCTACACGATCGAACTGACCGGAGGCACGGCGACCCAGGGCTACGAGCAACTGGAAGCCTTCATCAATTTTTCCAACACGGTATTCCAGATCCTGGCGGTCAACACGACGTATTCCGCCAACACATCGGTCTACGTCACCTCGCCCAGCGACAAGCTCTACGCCAATGCCTGCGGTTGGGAGAGCGATCCGAACAGTCCGAATTACCGCAGCTGCGTGGGCACCCCTGGCAAGACCGGCGGCAACAACATCGTTACGCAGTACACGATTCGAATCATCGGTGGCGGTGGCAGCAGCCAGGGGTTGAATTCGCTGATGTACGACTTTTCCGGCAGCAGCTTCCACTACAACGCCGACTATTCGACCAGCGCACGCATCGCCAACATCATCGATCCGACGACGGCCGGCATTGCCAAGTCGTTCAGCCCGAATCCTGCCACGGTCAACGGCGTTTCGGCGCTGACGATTACGCTCAGCAACCCGAATGCGGGCGATCTTGGCGGCTATGCGTTCGTCGACAATCTGCCGACCAATATGTTCATCGCGACGCCGGCGAATGCGACAACAAGCGGCTGCGGCGCACCGACCTTGACGGCCACTGCAGGAACGCAGACGATCAATTTCAGCAATGGCACGGTGGTGGCGAACGGCAGCTGCACGATCAAAGTAAACGTCACCACGACGACAACAGGGTCGTTTCTCAACACCACCCAAAATCTTTTCATCGGTGCGGTGGACACCGGAAATACTGCCAGCGCGACGCTTGTGGTCAATAGCGATCCGCCTCCCGGCAGTGGCATTTGCGGGCTGACACTGGCACGTTGGAATTTCACGACGGGGTTTACCGTCGCTGCGCCGGCACCGACCATTGCCAACGTCGCGGCTTCAGCGGCTGCTGGATCTGGGCTCACGCCCAATTCGCAAACGACGTTGACTGCTGATGGCACCAGTGCTTGGGGCTCGAACGGCAACATCACCACGGGCGCGACCTTGGTTACCGCGAACGACGATTACTTCGAGTTCGCGATCAATACCACCGGACTGACCCAAGTGTTCCTGAGTTTCGACGCACAGAGGCGCAGCGCCAACGGGCCACAGGGCATTGCAGTGTTCTGGGGCACCACCAACACGCGGCCTGAGACCGGCACGTCAATCTTTAGCAATGCCACCGCCATCCCAGCGCAGAACACCACCGTCGGCTTGGGTGCCGGCAATTCGATCGGCGTGACTTCGGGCCTCAATCCTTCCGGCAATACCTACTTCCGCGTTTATTCGTTCAACTCGGGCAACACCAATCCGGGTTCCGATCCGGTGTTGGACAATGTGCTGTTTACTGGCTGCGGCGTTGGCACCAAGCCCACGCTAAGCAAATCGTTTGCACCCGATCCCATCGCTGTGGGCGCGAGCTCGACGTTGACGTTTACGTTGAACAATTCCAATAGCGTTGCGTTGACCGGCGCGCGCTTCACCGACGGCCTGCCTGCGGGCACGCAGGTTGCAACGACGCCGTCGGCCTCAACGACCTGCACCGGCGCGCCGACCTGGGCACCCGGCGCGGGATCGACCGCACTGGTATTTGGTAACCCCACTGGAGCCACAATTCCCGCGAGCGGCTCGTGCACGGTCAGTGTGAATGTGACCGCGACCACCGCAGGCACCAAGACCAATGTCAGCGGTTTCCTGTTCACCAATGAAACCGGCACCACGACCACCAGCGTCGCCGTCGACACCTTGACGGCCATCGTGCCGCCGGTGATTGCCAAGCAGTTCGCGCCCACGCCGATATTGCCCGGAGGTGTGTCCAAGCTCACCTTCACCATCCGCAATCCCAATCCGGACAATGCGATTTCCGGCGTGGCCTTCAGCGACAACCTGCCGAATGCGCCGGGCATCATGCGTGTCGCCGCAGTGCCGAACGCGACTACCAGTGGCTGCGGTGCACCAGCGTATGCGCCGGTGGCTGCCGCCACGTCGATTGCATTCACAGGCGGAGCCATCGTAGCGGGCGGTACCTGCGTAGTCACAGTTGACGTCACCGCACCCGCAGTGGGCAGCTACAACAATGTCAGTACGAACGTCTCGCACATCGTCAATGGCACCCCGATCAATGGCAATACCGCCAGCGCAACGCTGGTGGTCAATGCGCCTAATCCCGCGATCGGTCTGCTCAAGCAGATCGGGCCCACCGCCAGCGGCCCGTGGTCGGGATTCCTTGCCGTCAATGTGCCGGGCAATGTGTTCTATCGATTCGTTATCGAGAATACAGGCGATGTGCCGTTGAGCCCGGTGTCGGTCAGCGACCCGACGGTGCCTGGCGCCGCCAGTTGTTCCTGGCCCAGCAGTCTGCCGGTGGCCGATATTCTGGACGAGGACCACATTGCGACCTGCGTCGTTGGTCCGGTTGCTGCTGTATTGGGTACTGTGGTCAATACCGCTACTGCATCGGGCACGTTCTCCGGCAGCACCGTTACCGATGTCGATAGCGCCACCTATGCCGATGCCCGAATGTCGCTGGTCAAGTCAGCGACACCGATGATCTACTCCACAGCCGGCAACATCATCAGCTACAGCTTTATCGTCACCAACACCGGTGCGGCCACACTCAGTGGGCCGATCACCGTGCTCGACAATCAGACGACCAATGAATCCTGTCCGGCGCTGACCACGATCGGCGATCTGGACAATTTCTTCGATCCGGGCGAACAGATCACCTGCAGCGCGACCTACACCATCACCGCTTCGGACGTGAGCGCCGGCAGTGTGGTCAACGTGGCGTCGGCAACCAATGGCACGACCACTTCGCCCTCGGATACCGAGACCGTCAATCTGGTCGGTCCGCGTCTGACACTGACCAAGACGGCAAGCCCGATACCATTTATCGTCGGCGTGCCTGCAAGCTACACAATCACCGTTACCAATAACGGCACCTCCAGCACCAGCGGCAACATCATCGTCACCGACAACCTGCCGCTCGGAATCACGCTCTCCAGTGCCACCGGCAGCAACTGGGGCTGCACCGGAACCAGCAATCTGAGTTGTACTTTCACCGGCACGCTCACCGTGGGTTCGAGCACGGTCTTGACCTTGAATGTTTTGGTGACGTCAGCTGCAACCACCGGAAACAATTCCGCCACCGCTATCGGCGGCGGCGACCCCACCTGTCCGGCGGCAGCAAGCTGTACCGATTTGGTGCCTGTCGGCGTAACCGCACCGATCCTGACGACGACGAAGAGCAGCGTGCTCAACAATGCCGTCGTTCCACCCAATACGCAAAGTGATCCAGGCGATACGATCGCGTACACGATTACTGTGGCCAACACGGGCGATGGTCCGGCGACCAACGTCAGCGTCAGCGATCCGCTCGTCGGCACACTGACCTGCAGCATCGGTGGCGGCGGCGTGGTGCTTCCGGTCATGCTCAATGCCGGTGCATCGTTGTTATGTACCGGCACCTATACGCTGACGGCGCTGGATGTCGGCAATGGCTCGGTCAGCAACACCGCAACCACCACCAGCGGCAATGTCTGCAATCCGACCACAGCCGGATCGGTGTGCAGCGACACCAATGTCACACCACTCGGCATGGTGCCGGTGCTGACCACCACCAAAACCGGCGTCTTGAATAACGCCGTCGTGCCGCCCAACGATCAGAGCAATCCCGGCGACACCATTGCCTACTCCATCACCGTCGTAAACAGCGGCAGTGCTGCTGCCAACGGTGTGAATATCGTCGATCCGCTGATTACGCTTTCCTGCACGATTGGGGGTGGAGGCGTCGCACTACCGACTACGCTCAATGCGGGTGCCTCGCTGATTTGCACCGGCACCTATGTGCTTACTGCTGGAAACGTCAGCACTGGATCGGTCAGCAATACGGCAACCACCACCGCTACCAATGTCTGCAACCCGACCACCATCGGTTCCACCTGCAGCGATACCGAATTGGTGCCGCTCGACCTGGTGCCGGTGTTGACGACGACGAAGTCTGCTGTTCTCAATAACGCGGTAGTCCCACCCAATGACCAGAGCAATGTCGGCGACAGCATCGCGTACACCATCACCGTCACCAACGGCGGCAATGGCCCAGCAACGGGCGTAAATGTTGCCGATCCGCTGATCGCGGCGCTGAGCTGCAGCATCGGCGGCGGCGGCGTAGTTCTGCCGACAACGCTGAACGCCGGTGCCGCAATGATTTGCAGCGGCACGCATACCTTGACTGCAGCGGACGTGAACATCGGTTCGGTCAGCAATACCGCGACGACCACCGGCGGCAATGTCTGCAATCCGACTACGCCAGGTTCCATCTGCAGCGACACCGAAGTCACGCCACTGGCTTTGGTGCCGATACTGACCACGACCAAGTCCGGTGTGTTGAACAATGCCGTCGTGCCACCCAATACACAGAGCGATCCCGGCGACACCATCGCCTACACCGTCACCGTGACCAACAGCGGCAATGGTCCGGCGACCGGCGTCAGCGTGACCGATCCACTGATCGGCACGCTCAGCTGCAGCATCGGTGGGGGCGGGGTGACATTGCCGGCCACGTTGAATGCGGGTGCAGCGTTGATATGCACCGGTACCTATACGTTGACCGGCAGCGACGTCGGCAATGGCTCGGTCAGCAATACGGCGACAACGACGGGTTCTAACGTCTGCAATCCCACCAGCGCCGGTTCTGTCTGCAGCGACACCAATATCATTCCACTGGGTCTGGTCGCGGTGCTGACGACGACCAAGGCGGGCGTGCTCGACAACACCGTGGTACCGCCGAACGATCAGAGCAATCCGGGCGATACCATCGCCTATACGATCACCGTAGCCAACAGCGGCAATGGCCCGGCCAACGGCGTCAACGTCGCCGATTCGCTGATCACGTTGAGTTGCAGCATCAGTGGTGGCGGTGTCTCGCTTCCCACGACACTGGCGGCTGGCGCATCGCTGATATGCACGGGCTCTTATACGCTGACGCTGAGCGACATCGGCAATGGGTCGGTCAGCAACACGGCAATCACCACCGGCTCGAATGTCTGCAACCCGACCACGCCGGGGTCGCTCTGCAGCGACACCGAAGTCACGCCCCTGGCACTGGCTCCGGTGCTGACCACGACCAAGAGCGGTGTGCTGAACAACGCCGTCGTCGCACCCAACGATCAGAGCAACCCGGGCGACAACATTGCCTACACCATCACCGTGGCCAACTCCGGCAACGGCCCGGCGACTGGCGTTGCGATAACCGATGCGCTGATCGGCACGCTCAGCTGCACGATCGGCGGTGGCGCTGTCACCTTGCCGGTCTCATTGAATGCCGGCGCCTCGCTGATCTGCATCGGTAGCTACACGCTGACCGCACTTGATGTTGGCAATGGGTCTGTCAGCAACACAGCAATCACCACTGGTTCGAATGTCTGTAATCCCACTACGCCTGGTTCCATCTGCAGCGATACCGAAGTCACGCCGCTGACTCTGGTACCGATCCTGACCACGGCAAAATCCGGCGTGCTCAACAACGCCGTTATACCGCCCAACAACGAAACCAATCCTGGCGACACGATTGCCTACACCATCACTGTTACCAACAGCGGTAATGGACCGGCGATCGCTGTGAGTGTCGCTGATCCTCTGATAACGGCGTTGAGCTGTAGTATCGGCGGTGGCGGTGTGACCTTGCCCACCACCTTGAATGCGGGCGCTGTGTTGACCTGTACCGGCACCTACATCCTCACGGCACTCGACGTCGGCAACGGTTCGGTCAGCAATACCGCCACCGCGACCGGCGGCAATGTCTGCAATCCCACTACCCCCGGCTCCATCTGCGGCGACACCGAAGTCACGCCGCTGGGCATCGTGCCCAATCTCACGGTCGACAAGGCGCACACCGGCAACTTCTCGCAGGGACAGATCGGCGCGCAGTACACCTTGCTGGTCAGCAATGTCGGCAGCGGTCCGACCTCTGGCACCGTATCGATCAGTGACACCTTGCCGACCGGACTCGTCGCCACTGCCATATCTGGAACCGGATGGACCTGTGTGCTGGCGACCTTGACCTGCACACGCAGCGATGCGCTGGCTGTCGGTGCAAGCTATCCCTTGATCACCCTGGTGGTCGATGTTGCCCTCGATGCACCTGGCTTATTGATCAATACGACAACAGTCAGCGGTGGCGGCGACACCACTCCGGGCAACAACACCGATACCGACCCGACCAGCATCAATACCACCAGCCTGCCTGATCTCACCATCGTTAAAACGCACAGCGGCAGCTTCGTGCGCGGTCAGCCTGGCGGCATCTACTCGCTGCTCGTATCGAATGTCGGCCTTGCCGTCACCAGTGGCATTGTTTCAGTGACCGATGCCTTGCCGACGGGCCTGATCGCCACGGCCATCAATGGACCCGGCTGGACCTGTGTGCTGGCTACGCTGACCTGTAGTCGCGCCGACGTGTTGGCCACTGGCGCCAGCTATCCGCCCATCACCCTGAACGTGTCTGTGGAACTCACCGCTCCCGACAGCTTGGTCAATAACGCCAGCGTCAGCGGCGGTGGTGACAGCAATCCCAACAACAACACCGACGGCGATATCACGCCTATCACCAACGGTCAGCCGACCGGGCCGGTTGTGCCGGTGCCCGCGACGAGTGCATGGGGCTTGATGCTGCTGATGATCACGGTGTTGCTATTCGCCATGCGCAAGGAACACCTCCAACTCAGGCGCAGATAGTCCTACTCGTGTCGCGTGCCCTGCCTTGGGGCACGCTCGCGAGTGAGCGTGTACCGTCTCCCACGGCATCGCTTTGACGATCGCCTTTCAGAGCAGGCTCGCCAGGATCGTGAGTGCCGTGGCGTGGGCGATGTTAGTGATGCGGCCAAGACGAACAATGCTGCGCGTACCAGCACCCCTGTTGCTCCGCGCCCCTGCCAGATCAGTGTTTGCCAGCTGGGACTGCGCGACGAAAGTGCAGCTACACCACCGAGCGTCGGCGCATACGCCATTTGCCGTCCGGAGCATTGTTGAGTGGACACTTTCCAACAACATAATTCTTTATAAACAAATAGTTAAAATATATTGTTGATAGATTACATAGGTGAGTTTTGCTGCTTCGCGCTGGCTCGCTGCCTGCGTCGGGTCGACCTGGCAATCGGCTGGATTCCGCGATCAGGCCGGTAGACTGCAGACCAGACTACTGACGCGCACAAGCACACCATGCATCCACCCTCGCCTACTGTTACCTGCCAGCTGAGCGGCGCCATCGCCCAGATCCGATTGAACCGGGCCGAGGTGCACAATGCGTTCGACGACCAGCTCATCGCGGCGCTGATCAACCTGCTCGAACAGTTGGCCCACGATGATGCGATACGCGCGATTGTCTTGAGCGGCGAAGGCAACTCTTTTTCGGCCGGCGCCGATCTGCAGTGGATGCGGCGTATGGCTGCAGCCAGCGAAATGGACAACCGCGCCGACGCCGAAAAACTGGCCCGACTCATGCGCACCCTGGCATTTTTTCCCAAGCCAACGCTGGCCCGTGTGAATGGTGTGGCATTGGGTGGCGGCGTTGGTTTGATCGCGTGCTGCGACATCGCGATCGCCGTCGACAGCGCACGCTTCGGGCTGAACGAGGCCAGGCTTGGCCTCGCTCCAGCAGTGATCTCACCGTATGTCATTGATGCCATCGGCGCACGGCAGGCGCGCCGCTGGTTCCAGACCGCTGAACAATTCGACGCCGCGCACGCACTGCGCATCAACCTCGTGCACGAAGTTGTCACTGCTGATCAACTGGACGCCACCTGTGACCGTGTGTTGAAAACACTGCTGGCCAATGGCCCGAGCGCAGTCGGCGAATGCAAACATCTGGTCGATCGCATTGCAGGCCGCAGCATCGAAGATCAACGCATCATCGACGCCGACAACGCCGCCCTGATCGCAAGATTGCGCGTATCCGCCGAAGGCCAGGAAGGACTCAGTGCATTTCTGGAAAAGCGCAAAGCTGCTTACAGCCTGTAGGACGGCGCTGGATTGCTCGCCGAGTCAGCACTGCGCGCGAGCCGCGTTCCACTGCGAATAGGCGCAGCCTCCTCCGTCGCATTCGCTGCCAAAGTGATCCGCTGTCGGCCTCAAGGTCACCGAGTCAAGGTGTGATGACGAGCACTCGATGAGTGCTTTCGACTCGGAGCGCGCCGCCAACGTCATGAGCTTGATCCAGACCGCCAAAGCCAACGGCCACGACCCGCACGCCTATCTGCGTGATGTGCTGACGCGGCTGCCGCCCCAACTCGACAGGGGCATTGGCGAACTTCTACCGCATACTTGACCGCCCGCGAACACCAAACCACATCGAGCAACGGGTGAAAAGGTGCGCTCACCGGTGGCTTACGCGATACGAGCGTCGTCGGCGTCAGGATTGATCCCGATCTGCGACGACGCACCCGGCGTCGATGGGCTGCGCGAAGCCGGCAGACTGCGCCGCAGCAAAGCGAAAAAAGCGCTCGAATTCATGCACGACCTGCATGTCCTCATACAGCACATGATGGTGCGCCAGAATACGTGCGCTCAATTCAGCGCGGGCGCCTACATCGGTGCCGAGCCGCACCGCCATCGCCACATAGTGTACGGCGTCGAGGCAGATGGCATCGTCCAGTCCCATGCGCCGATACATCGCCTGGGTATACCGGCCGCGCTGGAATTCACCGGGCAAGGTGACCACTGGCGTGCCGACGGCAAAGGCTTCCAGCGAAGTATTCATGCCATTGAAGTGCACGGTATCAAGCATGACATCGGCGAGCGCGATCAGATTGACGTAGTCGGCCGTCGCCATGCGTGGCAAAAATACGATGCGGTCGACGACGTCGGGCATGCTGGTGGCGAAGCGCTGTTTCAGCAGACGATCCCAGTGCGCGATCTTGGCCTGGATCAGCACCAGTCTGCCGCGTGGATCGGCGCGCAGAATGCCGGCAATCAGCGCGTCCATGTCAGGATGGAACTTGAACAGGTTCTGCGGACAGAGGTAGAGATGATCCTCGGCCCCAAAACCATGATCGGCACGTGACTTTCGCTGCAGCGGAAGCTGCGGTTTCTGGTAGTAGGCCAGACTGCCCAAGCCCTGCAGCCGAAACATCCGCTCGCTGTAATGCGCATCCGCCGCCTCGGTTTCGTAGAGATCGTTGGATACCCACCAGTCGACGGTGGCGATGCCGGTAGTGTCTGGATGGCCGAACGATACGCATTGCACCGGCGCCAGACGCGAATAGGCGAGGAAGTAGCTGAAAGGCTCCATGCCGATGTCCTGGTAGAACAAGATGTCCAGCTGCAGCGCCTCGATCTGGCGACGTGCCGCGGCGAGCTGCTGCGGAATTTCAATACTGTGTTCGGCCTGGGCGCGGATGAAGCGGCTGAAATCGTCGTCGACGCCGGGCGCGATGAAGATCGCGGTGACTTCGAAATCGGCGCGATCCAGCTGCGCGATCAAGCCCCTGCTGGTGCGTCCGATGCTGTGGTTGTAGAAAAACTGTGAGATGAGCCCGATGCGGATGCGGCCGGCGCGCCGCGGCTGCGCGCAATGCGGTGCGACATAGCCCAACGCCGGGCACAGCTTGAGATAGGCGCGCGCGCTCTGCTGCTGCAGTTCGCGATTGGACAGGCCGTGGTAGGCCAGATAGAAATTCGTCCACAGCCCGGTATCGATCGGGTCTTCGATGCGCGGCAGATCGGGATCATCGATCGCAGCCAGCGACTGCACCATGCGCGCACGCTCTGCCGCCATCGCTTCAGTCGAAGTGACGATGGGCGAAATGAGTGTCGCCTGCTTGGCACGCAGTGCCAGCGTCGGCTGCAGCGATTCGGCGCGCGCATAGGCATTGAGCGCATCGGTGCTGCGACCCATCGCCTGCAGTACGACGCCCAGGCTCTCCCAACACACCGGGTCCTGCGGGCGGACGGTGCAGGTCATTTGCCAGTGACCGGCGGCATCGGCCATGCGGCCATGCTCCTGCAACGCCCAGGCCAGATGCATACGAAACTCGCCCTGCTGCGGCGACAGCGTCACCGCCCGCGTCAAAGTCTCGATGGCCGCTTCCCGCGCGCCGACGCTGCGCGCAATGAGCCCCAGTCCCAACCAGGCATAGGCCTCGCGCGGATCGACCGCAATCACCTGCCGATAGAAATGCTCGGCCTCTCGCAGCTGTCCACCTTCATGCGCCGCACGCGCCTGCATCAACCACCGCTCTACCGAATTCGATAGACGATTCAAAGTTTCACCTGCGGCGGATCACGATGGCGACCATCAGGCACGGCTTGATCGATACTGTTCACTGGAATTGCCGAATCGGGATCGGTATGAGTTTACCTGCGTCAAGCCGTCCTTAAGGAAGGTCTGAACAAGTCCCTTCGTGAGCGCGGTATGGGCGTATCCGCCCGTGACGCGGCAATTGGACTTTCCTGATCGCCAAAATGCGTATTTTTAGCCTTTTCAGGCCTCTTTTTGCCTTAATTC
>Ga0163149_10000254_pt1 | contig 70297 bp, 54 predicted proteins | sample OliLakLV19MP5G1_FD_148604 | JGI IMG/M metagenome (GOLD analysis project Ga0163149, IMG submission 148604) | Freshwater microbial mat bacterial communities from Lake Vanda, McMurdo Dry Valleys, Antarctica - Oligotrophic Lake LV.19.MP5.G1 | ecosystem: Environmental > Aquatic > Freshwater > Lake >...
TCGTTGTCGAACGGTGATTTGATAAATTTTATGTCTTTAAATATTAGCATATTTCTGTCTGTTTGTTAAATGTTGTCGGTCGTCTAAGCATGAGGCATAACGTTTGGCGGCCTTGCGTAGTTTTTTGCTTGTCCAAGTTATGCATTTGAGCGTTAACACGCAAAAAATTACGCAAGACCGCTGTTATAACCAGTAAGGGCGCCCACAGTTTAAACACAGTCTACGGGTCTGCCGATAAAAAGTCTACAGTGGTGGATTAATAGCGTACCTTTACTTAAATGGCAAAAGTAAATACCAATAGGAAGTCGAAAAATAACCCTTTCCCAATTGTTGCGATCGGAGCTTCTGTCGGCGGGCTAAAAGCAGTTACCGCTCTTTTAAATGGAGTGTCTTCTAAAACAGGCATGGCCTTTATCTTTGTCCAACACTTAAGCCCAACCCACAAAAGTCACCTTACTGAAATATTATCCAGCATAACTAAAATGAAGGTTCAGGATATTGAAGATATGGAAAAGATGGCTCCTGATAATGTTTACGTGATCCCATTTGATAGAGGAATTAAAGTTATGGATGGCCATATTAAATTAGTTCCTCGGTCAAAGGGTGGAAAACCTGTTTCGATTGATATTCTTTTTTCTTCACTCGCTTTAACGCATAAAGAAAATGTCGTTGGTGTAATTCTGTCGGGAAATATGGATGATGGCACTAAAGGATTGAAGGCAATTAAGGATGCTGGAGGAATTACTTTTGCTCAGGATAGATCGGCAGATGCTGATAGTATGCCATTGTCGGCAATAGGGTCTGGGGTTGTTGATTTTGTTTTGTCGGCAAATGAAATTGGCGAAGCCTTGTCCAGACTCAACGAAGATGGTGTCTTGAAGCGTGATTAGTCCTTGTCTGGTGAAGATGCTTTTTCTCTACCGATGTCTGTCCGCCCTTATTGGTTATAACTAGTATATACGCCGACTAAAGGTAAGCAAAGCCACCCAATTTTGGGTGGCTTTGCTTACCTTTGGTAATATTAGATATTTCACATAGCTCCGCTTTTTTTGAATGCAATCCTACAATACATCGTAGGTTCAACAAGATGTTAAAATTAGCAACTGGTTCAAAATATCTACTACAAGGCCTCATTTATTTGCTTTAATATAAATCTAATATCGTTAATTTTATTCGTTTTTACAAGCGCACTCATCATAAATATTCTACAAATAATCAAACGGCTATGTAATCTTTTTAAGGCTTTCAGTACTTATATGCTCATAAACTCGAAAAGTTTTTTAAACCAGTTGCATTTTTCTACCGCCAGCGTGAGGGATTGTAACGGAAATCCTTTTTGCGTTTTTCACGCAAAAAGATTGAAGTGGAAAGCCCGACCCCTACAAGTAAAATGCTCCTATTTTATTTCGATGCATTTTACTTCGTAGGGGGCACGTCCAAATAATTTTTTAAAAAGCCCAGCTCTAAAAACAAAAAGTTCCGTTACAATTTTTGCAACGGAACTTTTTTTATAAATAACCTAACTTATTTTTTAATACGCTCAACGTATCCGCCCGTGCGGGTATCTACTTTTATCCAATCACCTTCGTTAACAAAAAGCGGAACCATTACCTCAGTACCTGTATCAATTGTTGCAGGTTTTAATGTATTGGTGGCAGTATCTCCTTTTACACCTGGTTCGGCATAGGTTATTTGTGCTTCAACAAATGTAGGCGCTTCAGCTAAAATTGGAGTGTCGCCTTCTTCAAACACCACTTTTACTTCCATATTTTCTTTTAAAAATTTGGCCGAATCGCCAAACATGCTCATGTTTAAGTGTATTTGCTCAAATGTTTCTGGATCCATTACAACAGCAAAACCATTTTCGGAATAAATATATTGCATTTGCTTGTATTCAACTCGCACAACATCTACCAATTCACCACTTCTAAAACGATTCTCGGTTTGTTTCCCATTTATAAGGTTGCGCATTTTTGCTTGATAGAACGCACGTAAATTTCCGGGAGTTCTGTGTTGCCAATCAGTTACCTGAACCAACTCTCCGTTGAACCTGATCACTGAGCCTACGTTAATATCACCTGTATCTGCCATGTAGTTATTTTTTTAATTTTTTATGTAATGTATTATAAAATGCTTCCAGTCAGTTTTACTAATCTTCTAATTCGTGCACAACACCCATTGCCGAAAACTTAGCAATACGTTGATTGATGCGTTCTTCGGGCTTTAATTTTTTTAATGCCGTTAAATGTTTTTTAATTTCTGTTTTTACTGTATCAAATATCTGTTCGTGGTTGCGATGCGCCCCTCCTAAAGGTTCGTTAATTATTCCATCAACTAAGCCATTCTTATTCATATCCTGCGCCGTTAATTTTAATGCCTCGGCAGCTATCTCTTTAAAATTCCAACTTCTCCATAAAATAGAAGAACATGATTCGGGAGAAATAACAGAGTACCAAGTATTCTCTAACATCAATACTTTATCGCCAATACCAATTCCTAAAGCGCCACCGCTGGCACCCTCGCCAATAATGATGCAAATTACAGGAACTTTTAACTGAACCATTTCTAATAAATTTCGAGCAATGGCCTCGCCTTGTCCGCGCTCTTCTGCTTCCAAACCCGGATAAGCACCTGGAGTATCAATAAATGTAACAATAGGTTTGTTGAATTTTTCAGCAAGCTTCATTAAGCGTAATGCTTTGCGATATCCTTCGGGGTTTGCCATTCCAAAACGGCGAATCTGGCGCATTTTGGTATTGATCCCTTTTTGCTGCCCAATAAACATTACTGCTTCACCATCAATTGAACCAAAACCGCCAATCATTGCTTTATCATCGCCAACAGTTCTGTCGCCATGTAATTCAATAAAGGTTTTATTGGTAATGGTTTCAATATATTCTAAGGTGTAAGGTCTTTCGGGGTGACGGCTCACTTGAACTTTTTGCCACGCCGTTAGGTTGCTATAAATTTCCTTGATCTTTAATTGGATGTTGGCTTCCATCTCGCTGATCTTATCGCTAAGGTCAACTTTACTTTTAGCAGCCACCTCTTTCAGCTTGTTTAATTCGGTCTCCAAATCCTGGATCGGCTTCTCAAAATCTAAATAGGTCATGCTTTAATTTTAAAGGGATAAAGATAAGAATTTAATTGTAGGAATTCTTCGCACCTTCGCTACTCTGCACCTCATTTAGCCACGAATTTCACTAATTATCACCAATCTAAATGTTTTGATTTCACTAATCTGTATTTAATTAAGTTACACACAGATTGGTGTAATTTTTATCAACCAAGATTAGTGTTAATCAGTGGCAAATACTTTGCCTCGGCTGGCTGATATTTTGAGTAATTTAATAAGGAAAATGAATATTTTAGAAGTTAACTTATTGAAAACCAGATAAATAAATTAAAGAGAAAAATTGGTCTCTAGTAATTGATTTTTAACAGCAAACATAACAATGCCGGCGGTATTATTTACGCCTAATTTAAGCATAATGTTTTTGCGATGTGTGTTTACAGTATGAGTGCTTAAATGCAATTTGTCGGCTATTTGTTTATTAGAAAGGCCTAAAGCAATTTCAACAATGATCTCAATTTCTCTTTCAGTAACAGTTAATCCATCACACTTTAAAGTCTTGATATAAGAGTTGTTAGAGTTGATCTCTTTTTCGGTTGTAAGTAACGAAACGATCTTGCCACAAACAAATTTTTCGCCTTTTAAGCTGGCGTTTATGGCTTCTAAGATTTCGACTTTTTCGCAGTCTTTAAGTAAATAACCGTTTATGCGGCAATTTAAAACAGAGTTCATTTCGTTCTTATTCATGATCGAAGAGAATACAATAAACTTTATTTTTTTATGAGTTGAAGTAATTCTATTTAGATCAGCAATTCCAATACCTAACGACGAAAAATCAACCAAAACGATATCAGGTTTTGAAAGAGATATTTGGCTTGTAAGATCTTTTTTATCACCACAAACAGAAGGAACAACTTCAAAACCCTTAAGCTCGCCAACAAGCAATTCCAAACCCACGCGGGTTAAGAAATTTTTATCGGCTATAAGAATGGAAGAAGGCCTCATTATTATTTAGAATAATTTTAAACAAAAATACGAATTGAGATCCAATGTTACAAGGCCATTTTGTTAGAAGTTATTTTAAAAATACTATTTAACCTTTTTCTTCTTCTTTAACCCTCATGTTTCTTTGCTTTTCTTGCACAAACACCCTCTGGGTATGCGCTTCAAAAAGCGCCTCGCCTGAGGTCAAAATACTCGAAAAGGAATGAAAATTATTTTTAAAATGACTTCTGTTATCTTAACAATATAACCTTACCTTGGTAATTATGCTCATTTCCATAGTAATCTGTAACCGATACCATCCAAACGTAGGTATCGTTCAAGCCTAAGGCTCCCTTCAGTTTTCCGTCCCAACCCTCTGCAATATCCTTGGTTTGGAATATCAATTGGCCCCAGCGGTTAAATACCCTGAATTTGTAATTATCAGAAACCCACGAGCGACCAAAAGGTAGCAGTACATCATTTAATCCATCTCCATTTGGAGTGATAGTATTTGGCATGTAAAACGTAAAGCCCGGTTTTATGCAAATTAACCTTGCTGTAGAATCTTTGCAACCATTTGAATTATCGGCAATGAGTTTTATGATATAACATACCGTATCATTAAAATGAATATTCAAGTCTGTTGAATTTCCCTGATAAACATCATCTATAAACCATTTAAAACGTGTGCCATTTGCAGTTGAATTCAGTAAAGTTCCTTCGCCCATATCATCGGTAAGGATCTCGGGTTTTGTAATAAAATTTGGTTTGGGTTGCTGCAATACATTAATATAATTGCTGTAGGTGGCACTTACTTTACAGCCATTAATATCCGTTAACGAAAGTTTAACGTTGAATTTACCACTGCGCGTATAACAGTAAAACGGATCTTGTACATTTTGCTCAAAGGGCATATCGCCAAAATTCCAATAGTGATTTATAGAAGTTGGAGTTGTGTTTTTAAACTGCACACATAAAGGCTGGCAACCAATAGCAGTATCGGTACTAAAGGTTGGAACAGTAATTGGAAATATTTGTAAATTAATAATTGTTGTTGATGACGGACTTCCACAAGCATCACTTACAATGTATGTATAACTCGGATTTGTAAGGTTAGATAAAAAAATACTGGGTGTTGAAATATTTCCGGGCAACCATAAATAGGTATAATTTCCATCGCCACCGCTTACCGAAGGTGTTATTTGCGCGGTTGTACCAGGGCAAATTCCTGCATTTTGCGCACTTATAGAAACAGTAATTGGTGCTTTTACATTAACCGTAAACGTTTCGGGGTTTAGCGTGCAACCATTTGCATCAAACACATTTAAACTAAACGTTGTGGTTGTGGTTGGAGAAACTACAACGTTAGGGCCAGTTGCTCCGCCCGGCATCCAGCTAAATGTATAGGGTGAAGTTCCGCCATTAGCTTGGCCAATTAAAGTAGCGCTTTTACTAACGCAAATAGGCGAAGTTCCTGTTACCGAAAAACTATAGGGTGCCGGGTTTGTAAATGTGGCAGTAGTTACTGCATAACATCCAATATTATCTATTACTCGTATGGTATAAGTTCCTGCGCAAATATTAGTGATGTTACTAGTTGTATACGTTGGAAGATTGGTTAAGCTATATGTTGCAGGAGCAACGGCATTTATAACGTTCAAGATCAGTTTTCCATCACAATTATTATAACACAAAATATCTGTTTGAGATGTTATGGATAATAACACCGAACTTGTATTACCAATACTAAATGTACTTACTAGCGAACATGTGTTTGCATCGGTAACAACTACCGAATAAATTCCTGTGGTAAGATTACTGAATGTGTTTATTGCTTGCGAAGGAAAAGGACTAATGGAGTAGGTGAGCGGCAATGCTCCACCGGTAACATTAACGGTTACAGCCGCGTCTACTGCGCTGCAAGTTTCGGGCTTGGTTATAAAAGTGGTTTGTATGTTTGAAATAGGAATAACACTTACCGTGTTTGTGAATTTGCAATTGGAAGCATCTTTTACGGTGAGCGTATATATTCCTTTTGGAATATTGGTTAAAAATGAATTAGTGTTTGTTGGCGCTGTCCAAGTATATGTATAAGGCGCTTGCATGTTCAAAATATTTACATTAAGCCCACCATTGCTTGATGTTGGGCAACTTGGCTGGGTAATATTGAAATTAAAAACAGGGGCAATGGGTTGGTTAAGTATAATGATATTTGTTTTGCTGCAATTGTTAGCGTCTTTTGTAATAACCGTATACGTTCCGGCTGTGGCGTTACTAAGTGTATTAGTTGCAATTGGAGCTCCGTTAACGGTATAACTTTTACTTCCAATTCCTCCTGTGGTTGTAAGAACAGCATTTACAGTTCCTCCAAAACAACTAATGGAATTGGTGCAAGATGTGTTGAGATCATTTGGTTGATTTAGAACGATCACATCGGTTCTTTTGCACCCGTCGGCCCCAACTGCTATAACAGTATAGTTTCCTGCAACCAAATTGGTTAAGGTGTTTCCCGGTATTGCTGAACCATTTACAGTATACGAAATTGGCGGTATAGCTGAGGTGCCCGTTACGGTTAGTGATAACGCGCCATCGTTTCCGCCAAAACAAGTTATGCTTTTTGTAAACGGACTTAATGTATTAATGGCAAAAAATGAATTAAAGGTTGCTACGTTAACAACAGGATTTGCATTATTAAAACAATTACTGCCATTGATATAATTAATGAGAATGTTTGCAGTAGTAGAAAACGACATTACCAAAGTGTTTCCCGTTGCTACGTATGGATAAACTGGTATGGTAGTAAAACTAAATGGAGCAGGGCCGCTCACAACCAAACTATAACTAAGGGTTCCTAAGGAGCAGTTATAATTCATAAACTGTGAGTTAGGACATTGACAGTGTAATGCCTTAACCAAAAGCAAGAAAAAAACTATTCCTAAATATCTAGCCATTAATGATTTAAAGATAACAAAAAATGAGGTAATAGAGCGTTAATACAATAAGTGGTAAGGCTTTTTCAATAGATGGTATAGTTACCAATAAAAAAGGCCTCTTGCGAGGCCTATTAATTACTTTACGGTTTTTAAAACATCTTCGTTGATTACCACCTTATATTTACTTTTGAGGTAAGTCAACCATTCAGTTTCTAAATAATTTTGGTAATCGGCTGTAACCATTCCGCGGCACTCGGGTAATGTTTTTGGCGAAACAGGTAAGATCTTATTTACTACGATCACAACAATTTTTTTCTCGTTAGGATCTTCAAAGTCTTTTGCAACAATACCGACTTTCCAATTGTCATTAATAATGGGCCTCTCATTTTTTAGATAAAAAATATTTTCGATGCTGAGGTTTAGCTGTGATGTTTTATTTGTAGTTTCTAAGATCTCTTTATCCGATTTTTTGGCAGCAAGCATTTTTCTCACATCCTTAGCAATAACTTCATTCACGCATTTGTAATTTGTAACATCAGCGCGTTCATCCCATTGATATAACGTTTTATGACCTTCATAATATTTTTTTAGGCCTGTTGTATCTTTAACTGCCTTGCTCCAAACTTTTTGATCGGTAAGATCAAATAATAATATCCCTTCACGATATTCGCGAACAAGATTTCTGAACTCAACATAATTTTTCTCTAATAGCGAATCTTCAAATGCAACCACGCATTCTTCAACCCATTTTGTATACATTGGTTTTGCAACTTCCCAAGCATCATCTTGCGTTCTAATGGTCATTTGAGTTTCAAGATATTTTGCAAACTCATTTTGAGTGTATGATCTTCCACCAATACTGAACATTTCTTTATTGCCTAATGGTAATGCACGCTTAACTGTCCAAGTTGATTGAAGATAAGTTGAATCAATTACAGTTTTAAATTCATCGCGTGTTTTTAAATTTTCTTTAAAGCCATTATTCTTTTTAACGCGAGCTATTAAAGCAACTTTTCCCATTTGTGAGCGTGAATCGCGAGTAACTTTCGCTTTCAACTCGTTTTTCATGTCGGCAAACGGAGGAAGTGTCTTCTTATCCATGCGTTTTATGATATGCCAACCGTATTGTGTTTCTACCGGCTCGCTTATATCACCATTGTTTTTTAAACCAAACGCAGCGTCCTCAAATGATTTCGGGAAACGGCCGCTTTTAAAAGCTTGTAATTGCCCACCCTGATCACTTGTTTGTTTATCGTCGCTAAACTGGCGAGCTATTTCTTCAAATTTCTCTCCGGCTTTTACTTTATCAAATAATTCTTTTGCTTTTGTTTTTGAATTTGCTTTATCTTGTTCGGTCCCACCTTTAGGGATCTTTACCATGATATGCGAAACAAGTATTTCGCCTCGGCTATTACGTTTTTCGTAAACTTTTAAAATATGATAACCAAATCTGCTTTTTGCAATGGTACTTACCTCACCAACTTTTGTGTTGTATGCGGCGTTCTCAAACGGATAAACCATATCCATGGAGGTAAAATATCCAAGGTCTCCTCTATTATCAACTACCGAAGCATCATCACTTGTTAGAGGTGCCAGTGCAACAAACCTATCCGGATTCTTTGTAACGTTGGTTCCAAGGTTTTTTATAGCGTTTATTTTTATTTTATAAATAGTACTATCCTTTCTTCTAAATAATGAAAGCATTTCGGTAGTATTTTTAAGTAATTTGTCGTACTCAGCAATTTGTGCGTTTGTAGGAAGTTTACCAATAATGGCGTTTCTGATGAGGTTTACACGCGTCCATGCTTCTAACGTATCTTTTGGCAAAAACGAATCATCGCAACGAACTAATATATGACTAACTTTTACTTCTACTTTTAAGCGTTCGTAGGCTTCGGTCAATATATTTTCGTTGGTATTTTTATCGGTTAAGTAAGGAGCAGCTAATTGTTTTCTGTAGCCATTCAATTCACTACGAAATGAGATCAAGGTATCGAGCCCCATACTTTCGGCTTCTAACACTTTCATTTTAAAAAGAGTGTATAGATCAGCGTATTCTTTTACAGATTTAGCATCGATTTTTTCTTTATTGTTGTTTTTATTAAAAACAGCTTCAAACTCTGATTTAGAAACAGGCTTGTCATTAATGGTCATTATAACCGGATCTTGTGCTTTAACAGCAAGGCTTAGAATACATAAAAAGCTCAGGCTTAACAGATTTTTTTTCATCATAAGAGGTGCAAATTTATTCAATTTAAGTTGTTGGTGGTATTTATTTTAAAAGTTCTTCTAGTTTTTGATCGAGAGCTTGCCCTCTCAGGTTTTTAGCAATTATTTTTCCTTCTTTATCTAGTAATAAATTGGACGGAATGCCTGTGATGCCAAACAGTTTGGCAGTTTCGTTGCCCCAGCCTTTAAGGTCGCTAACTTGGGACCAGGTAAGGCCATCTTTTTCAATAGCACCTATCCAGCGTGTTTTATCTTGGTCATAAGAAACACCTAATACGGTAAATCCTTTACTTTTATATTTATTGAAAGCCGAAACAACATTTGGGTTTTCGGCACGGCAAGGGCCGCACCAGCTTGCCCAAAAATCAACAAGCACAAATTGCCCGCGAAGACTAGATAATTTTACAGGCTTATCGTTTACATCATTTTGCGTGAAGTCGGTTGCTAAATTTCCAATGGTAGAACCTTTTAATAATTCAACGCGTTCGGTGGCGAGCTTTCCAAATTTTGTTGCCAAAAATGATTTATCAAGATAAGAAGCGGCTTCTACCGAATTCTCAACTGGAATATTCGGATTATTAAGATCACGGTAAATGATCCAACCGCTAATAGCAGATTTTGGGTGAGCTTTCACAAATCCTTTCAAGGATGTAATGTACTCTTGATTTAATTCTTGGTATTTACCATTAACCGCTGTGGCAACGTCCATTCTTCCATCAGCTTGAGCTTTATTGAATTCTTCTTGCAAACTCATTTGCTTTTGTATGAAGGTAGCCATCAATCCCTGATATTCCATTTGATCTTTTTGTGTTTGTCCTCCAATCGCTGTTGATGCAAACAAAGAATCTCCTTTTATTTTAACACTGATCTTTCCCGGATCAACAAAGAAAATATAGTTTGGTTGGTATTGAATATTATTCTCAGAATTGAACCAATACATATTCGGTTCATCACTTTTTCCGGTATAACTAAATTTTCCACCTTTTACTTTTATCGAATCGGTAAAATCTTTGTTATCCCATTTGTGATGGAGATAAATATAGGTTTTAGAGTATTTTGTTACTTCTCCATTAATGGTAAAAGTGAATGGTTTTTGCGCACTGATCGAAAACGAACAAAGCACGATACATGATAAAACGAAATGTCGCATAGCTTAATTTACTGGGTTAACAAATTTAGCAATACAAATGGAATGCCAAAAAATTCATTAAGAAATTTTAACATTAAGCACTTTCAAAAACGTGTATATCCTCAAGAGAAATGATAACTCTTCCTTTTTCGTTAACATCTTGTTTAACAGGCACAAATTTCCGTTTATCCAAAAATTGCGACGCTTTATACGAGTGGCGCGAAAACACAGTTTGGGAAAAGGTATCGGTTATGCCCTTTATCAAAATGATAATCTCTGCATCGCGTTCTTGAAGATCGGTAATATTTAAGCCATTTAGCGGGCTTTTTTCATCAATTGGGTGCACAACGGTCCAAGTTAAAGCCAAAAAATTGATCTTTTCCAACTCAAGGGTTAAATTAAAGAATTCACGTTTATTGGTTGCCGGATTATTCATGGTCATAACCACGTTTGCTTCGTTCTCAATAAGTTCGTATTGCTTCGTATTTGCTACTCTGAACATTAATGCGGTCATATCTTTATACGGAGCCAATAAAATATTTTTACTGTATAGTAACGAATTTTTTGGACGAGAAAAACGACCGAATAGAACCCCGGTAACTATGGCAAACAACATCAATCCAAATAAAGATTGAAGGGAAGCGATCAAGCTTGCCAAATGTTCCTTTGGATAAACGTGACCGTAACCCACGGTAGTTATAGTTTGAGAACTAAAATAAACAAGATCAAGGAATCGCCCTAAACCTCTACTGGATTCGAGCCCACCAAAACTATTGTAACAAAGCGTGAAGTAAACGCTAGCAAAAAAAAGATTTACGGTAGTATAAAATCCAATGATAATAAAGATAAATTTTTTGAAAGAAATGGTGGTTAGCCAATGATAAGGATCAAGATTTGCCATGCCCATTCCGGTTCGCCTTACATTAACCGTGCCGTCGGAATTCAAAAATCGAACCGAATCTTTATAGTTCTTGCTTCCAAAACCTAATTCGGTCTCATTAGCCTTCTTTCCGTTAAAAATTGCCATATCTAATGCCAAAAGTACATATAATTTCGCCCATCTGCTCGTCCTTTTTCATCAACACTTCTTCAAAAAAATCGTTCCTTAGTTATTGCTAGGGAATAATTTTTGTTCATCGCCTTGATAAAAAACCACTTCGCATACTTAGACTAAATTATATCTACATTTAGTATGAAATTAGTGATTACCTTTATATTATGAATTATAAGAATCCGATCATTATTTTATTTGTTTTAGTGTTGGGAGTTTTTGCGGGCTGGTATTTTTATAATAAAACCGACGATAAACCCTTAAGAATACTCCCTTACTTTGGTCCAAAACATGCAGCAAACACAAACGACACAACATACCATACCATTGCCGATTTTTCGTTTATGAACCAGTATGGAAAAACGTTTACGCAAGAAGACCTAAAAGGAAAGATATATGTAAGCAATAGTTTTTTTACCACCTGTAAAAGCATTTGTCCCATTATGAATATGGAGCTAAAAAAAGTTTATAAAGCGTTTAAAGCTCGGAATGATTTTATGATACTTTCATTAACGGTTGATCCGGAAACAGATTCTATTCAACAATTAGCTTCGCACGCAAAATATTATGATGTTAACGATGATAAGTGGTGGTTTGCCACAGGAAGTAAAAAAGATCTTTACGAACTCACGCGAAAAAGTTTTATGCTTACGGTAGAAGAAGGCGATGGAGGTGTAGATGATTTTATTCACACCCAAAATTTTGCTTTAATTGATAAAGAAAAACGCATTAGAGGGTTTTACGACGGAACAGATAGTATTGAAGTGGCGCGTTTGATAACCGATATTAAAACATTAATAAAAGAATATGAGTACAAGGATAAAAATACTCCTTAGTTTATTGTTTGCCATTTGTTTTGCGCATTCGCAACAGGTAAGTGCTGTTTATAAAATAGTCGACCTATTAAAACGAGTTGATCAAAGCAATGATACTGTATATGTGCTCAATTTTTGGGCTACATGGTGTGTGCCTTGCGTAAAAGAATTACCCGAAATTGATTCGTTTGCCATACGTCATAAAAACGAAAATGTAAAAGTGATCATGGTAAGTTTGGATTTTAAAGATGAGTTGGAAAATAAAGTGAATCCTTTTTTGAAAAAGAATAATTATAAAACAGAATGTGTATTGTTAGATGAAATAAATGGAAATGATTTTATTGATAAGATCGATAAACGTTGGACGGGATCCATTCCGGCAACTTATTTTATTGTAAATAAAAGACGTAAAACTGCCTTTATTGAAAAGAAGATCGGAAAAACTGAATTAGAAGCGATGCTCTTAGATGTTAAATAAACCGACCATTTAACGTAAACTAGGGCTTAAATCCATTTACAGTTCGTCTAATTTTGTAATTGAATAGAATTTATCCTATCTTAGGTGTATGCAAATAAGCACAAATACTACACTTATTTCTGTTACTCCTGAAGGGCTTTTAGAGGTTAAATTTATTGATAACGACCTTAAGATCGATCTAGAAGAAGCAAAAGCACAGTATAATGCTGCTAAACAATTGATAGAAGGAGATCAAATGCTTGTATTGGTAGATGCTCGCGAATCGATACACGAATTAACCAAAGAGGCTAAAGAATTTATTGCCCAAGTATCAGAAAAAAAGGCGGAAGCAATTGTGGTAAAGGAATTGCATCAGCGTATTATAGCAACGTTTTACTTAAAAGCTACTGTAACCTTCTATAATCATCCGGTAAAAGTTTTTAGCGATCGTAACGAAGCGGTGAAATGGCTTCTTTCTATAAAGTGATCAATCTTTTTTGCAGTATACATCCGATCTTTCTACGGGATACTTTTTATCAAGATCTATATTATTAAAACTCCTCTTGTTTCCCCAATTAAATAATTTTTCGAAAACGGGAAGTATTTTTTTATTTTTTACGCGTTCTAAAAAATACACTTCATGTTCTTTTTCTTTAATTCCCATTTCATAAAGGATCACATCATGTTCGCTAATATTTAACGAATTAAAAAATTGTTTCATTCTAAAGTACTCACACACATTGCCACTTTCTAAACGGCCGGCAAAATAGTAGGGCATAAACCAGCCAATAACATAACAACTATACCATATTATTTTTCCGATCACATAAAATCTGATCTCGTAGTATTTTGAAATTGGAATGTTATACTGCTGCATTATTTTTAATACCGTGGTGCGATGATGCCATTCATCATCTTCGATCTGCTTTATCGCCTTTTTTTCATCGCTATTTTTTACTGAGCGCGCATGCCCAATGTAGGCAAAGGCAGCTGCTCTTTCAGCCGAATAAGCTTGCTGAAGCAGATTGATAAGTTCTTTATGGTTAATTTTTGGCAAAGGTCGTTTACAAATATAGCTTTTTGTATATTTGGGTAATGAAGAATTTCTACGTTTTTATATGGCTTTTGCCAATTCTATGTTTTGGTCAAATACCCCCTGGTTATTATAATAATTTATCGGGACTAATAGGGCAAAACCTACTTATTGCTTTACATGCAAAGATCGATAACCATACTGTTGTGCCTTATAGTGGCTTATGGGCAGCTTTTGGAAAAACAGATGTTAAACCAAATGGAAAAGTTTGGGACATTTACGGATATGTTCCTAGCGGGCCTCAAAATTACGAATACACATTTGTTACTATGCAATGCGGAAGTTATGCCATGGAAAGTGATTGTTTTAATCGTGAACACACATGGCCTCAAAGTTGGTTCAATGGTTTTGCCGGGCCAGATTCTGATCTTTTTCACATTTACCCATGTGATGGCTTTGTAAATAATAAACGCAATAATTATCCCTTTGGAACAGTTGCTACACCAAGTTATTTAAGTTTGAATGGAAGTAAGTTAGGCAACTGTGGAGATGCCGGCTATTCGGGAATAGTATTTGAACCGCTTAATGATATTAAAGGCGATATGGCAAGAAGTTATTTTTATATGTCAACTCGCTATTTTTCTGAGGATTTGAGCTGGGCCAATTCGCCGGCAACTAATAAAAGCGTTATTTTACCTTGGCAATTATCAGTTTTATTGTCGTGGCATCACACCGATCCGGTAAGTGCAAAGGAAATTGCACGCAACGATTCTATTTATTATTTGTTTCAAAACAACCGCAATCCCTTCATCGATCATCCGGAGTATGCCGATAGCATTTGGTTTGCATACGTTGGTTTAAATGAGGAGTTATTGGATGTAAAAGAAAATTATTCGGTGTACCCAAATCCAACAGATAATGGAATAGTTCATGTTTCGGGTTTGCATAATGCCAACACAATTGAAGTTGCCAATACTTTAGGACAAGTAATTTATCAAAGCGCTACTGAAACCAAGGTTGTGGATATTGACCTGTCTTCGTTTCCTGTAGGTGTTTATATCCTCAATATCAAAACAACATACGCTAAACACAGCTATAAATTGTTTAATTCGCGTTAAGGCCTATTTTTTTGGCATACTTACCTTGTTATCATCTTCATTTGGAATTGAAACAAATTGTTTTTAATTTGGAGTAAGAAATTCATGCCATGAAGAAATTATTACTGATCATCACAAGTTTATTTTATTTTTTGTCGAACGCGCAAATAAATTCTTTTCAAGCTAAAGGAATTGGCGGAGGCGGCGCACTATTTGCTTGCGCCATTAACCCTGCTAACAATAACGAATATTATATTTCTTGTGATATGGGTGAGTTGTTTCATACCACAAATTTTGGAAATTCTTATGATCAGGTGCATTTTAAACAAGTAATTGGAGGTCATAATTCTAAAGTATGCTTTACATCAAGCGTTGGGTTGTTGTACGGCGTTAGTTATGCTAACAACATGGTTTTGCCAATGAAAAGCACTGATAACGGCGTTACCTGGAATGCTTTAACCGGTAATCCGGATAATACTGAAGAAACATTTAGCATTGATGCCGATTACAATAATCCTAGTCGTGTTATCATTTCGTATTATGGCGCGATATATTTTTCAAGCAACGGAGGAAATACATTTACAAGCATACATACCGCAACAAATTCAGGTTCGGGAAATGTTGTAGGAGGAGTGTTTTGGGATAGCAATAATATTTACATTGGAACTAATGATGGTTTGCTTGTTTCTACCAATGCAGGAACGTCGTGGAGTACGTCTACCGTTACAGGAATTCCTGCCGGCGAACGCATTTGGTCGTTTGCAGGAGCTAAAGTAGGAGGAACAACACGCTTTTTTTGTTTAACAGCAAACACCGCCGATATATATGTTGGTGTGGTAGGTTCAGATTATTTTAATTTTCCAAAAAGTGTTTACTCTTGTGATTATGGTTCGGGAAATTGGTTGCCAAAAAATACCGGCATTAATTATACAAACGATTTTCCAATGTTTGTTGGCATGGCAAACAACGATATTACAACAGTGTATTTGGCAGGAAGTAATTCAACCGGATATCCCGATGTTTTAAAAACAAGCAATGCCGGAGCAGGATGGAGCCATGTTTTTACAACTGCTACCAATCAAAATATTGTTACCGGATGGAGTGGGCAAGGTGGCGATAGAGGTTGGGGTTATGGCGAATGCGCTTTTGGCTTGGCCGTTGCGGCAAACGATCCCAATAAAGTTATGTTTGGAGATTTTGGTTTTGTACATAAAACTAGTAATGGTGGAACTACATGGCAACAAGGTTATGTTGATCCCGCTTCTCAAAATACCATCAATGTAAATACACCTACGGGTAAAAATTATATCAGTTCAGGAATAGAGAATACTACATGTTGGCAAGTGCATTGGAATAATGCTACAAGTATGTGGTCGTGCTTTTCCGACATAAAAGGGATTCGTAGTACCGACGCAGGAAACTCATGGTCGTTTAACTATACGGGCCACGCCGCAAATTCAATGTATAGAGTAGTGCAACATAGCAATGGAAATTTATTTGCCGGAACATCCAATATTCATGATATGTATCAAAGCACACGTTTGCAAGATGCCACACTTGATGGTGCAGATACGGAAGGAAAGGTTTTATACTCAACAAACGGTGGAGCCGCTTGGCAAAATGTGCACACATTTGGTCATCCTGTATTTTGGATTGCGCTTGATCCAAATAATGTGAATAGAGCTTACGCTAGTGTGATACATTATAATGGAGGTGCAGGAATGGGTGGAATTTATGTGTGCAATGACCTTAATAATTTAGGAACATCTACGTGGACACTTTTACCAAATCCTCCTCGAACAGAAAAACATCCGGCAAGTATCAATGTGTTGAATGATGGAAAAATGGTTGCCACGTATTCGGGCAGAAGGACTTCAGGTGGTGCTTTTACCGCAAGTTCAGGTGTGTTTATTTATGATCCTGCATTAAATTTGTGGACAGATGTTTCGCACACCGGAATGTATTACTGGACAAAAGACCTTGTTATTGACCCTAATGATGCACTGCAAAATACGTGGTATGCATGCGTGTTTAGTGGTTGGGGCGGTCCGCCAAATGGTTTGGGCGGAGTTTATAAAACAACAAATCGCGGCACAAGCTGGACAAAGCTCACAAATATCACTGATATTGACAGAGCCACTTCATTAACGTTCAATCCAAATAATGCCAACCAGGTTTATATTACCGGCGAAGCTTGCGGTTTATGGATGTCGAATAATATAAATGCGGTAACACCAACGTTTTCTATAGTGCAGAGCTATCCTTTCCAACAACCGGAACGCGTATTTTTTAATCCATTTAATTCGCAAGAAGTGTGGGTTACGAGTTTTGGAAATGGAATGAAAACAGGAACTATGAGTGTAGGAATGGGCATGTTGGATTTTGCAAGTAAAACGGATGAGCTCATCATCTATCCAAATCCTTCATCCGAAAAAATTAATATACTCTTCAATTCAAAAATGGAAAACAGTTCTTTCACTATATTAGATATTACAGGGCGGATAGTTTTATCGGGTAATTTACCGGGGCAGAACTCAGAAGTAAGCATCTCGGGCTTGAGCATAGGAACGTATATTCTTCAAGTAAAAAATGTGGGAGGAATGTACTCAACAAAGTTTTTCGTTTCGAAATAAATGCAATCACCACTAAAATCTCTAAATCCCTTTAGGTTTTTATATATTCTTAAATTTGTTCGTTATTACCTGGTTTTTAACTAAATCCAAGGCGTTTTTGTCGAAAAAGGAGAGATTTTTTTTGTACTTTAGCGGAGCAAAAAAAATCAACATGAAGAAAATCTACTCAATTCTTACCATTATCGTATTGCTATCTACCTTTAAAGGGTTTTCTCAGCAATCTTATTTTAAAGCACCTGCTGGAACTGCCACAACTACTGTTAGGGTTCCAAACGGAACTTCTGCTCACGGATATGTGAGAGGTTGTTTTGTAATTCCGGCATCTGAACTTTGTGGAATCTCTACTGTAACAGCATTGAATTCAGTTGGTTTTTGTTTGGTTAACGGATGTGGAAGCGCAGCTGTAACGGGTTCCATTCAGATTTACCTTCAAAATACAAATGATGTTACGTATTCTAAAGGGACTTTATGGTCGTCGGCAGTTTCGCCAATGACATCAGTATATAATAGCACTATGACAATTCCGTTAACTGCAGGAACAACGACAATAAACTTACCATTGCCAACAGGCTTTACTTATACCGGTGGTGGATTATATGTTGCTTACGATTGGGCTTCAACAGGTCCTTTTGAAACCGGCCCAACTATAGCTAACTCTCAGGCAGCAATTAATATTACTTTTGGTGGTGCTTCACAAAGTAGCAATTCAACGCCTCCTGCAACTATGGTTAATACAAATACACGTCCAAACTTCAACTTAGGATATATTAATACTTTCACTAACGAGATCTCTATCGAAACTATTATATCACATGGAAAAATTCCAATGATACCAACTTCACCATACACCTTTAGTGTTGTTGCTAAAAATCAAGGAAGCGTTGCTGCAACTAACGTAACACTTAATCTTGCTATGAGCGGAGTTAATGCTTTTGCAACTTCAACAACTGTGGCTTCTATTCCTGCAAATGGAACAGTAATTGCCATGTTCCCTGGTTTTACACCTACAATGCAAGGTACAAGTGCAATTACTATTAGTGCATTGCCCGATGATAATAATTGTAATAACACTGCAGTGGTTAACCAATCGGTTACCTGTGAGGTATTAAGTTTAGGCCAGCCTTCCAATGCTGTGAATGTGTATTCATTAGGCGTTGGTTATAATGCAGGAGGTTCTTCTATTGTAATGAGGTTTAAAACAAGTGCGCTCACATCCAGTGTTTATGCAGTAGATTGTGGAATAGGAAGTGACCCATCAAATGTTGGCAAACCTGTATTTGCTATTTTATTAAATAACTTTGGAGGTTTGTTGGCTGCAAGTAATACACTTATTTTAACAGCAGCACATCTTAATAAATTTATAACATTTTATTTTCCAAATTCGATCTCATTATCAAACGCTACGTTTTACCACGTAGGTTTATCGCAACCAACTGGTCCACATTTTCCTTACGCGGTAATGCCGTCAACGTATATTCCAAATAATTTCTTCTTTCAATCAGGGCAATTGGGTGGATTTGTTGCATCCTTCGCTCAAAACTTTGGTATATTTTCGTTTGAACCAATTTTCGAAAATGGAATTACCCTTTCTGTTAACTCAGCAACTATTTGTAGTGGTAATTCAGTAACACTTACAGCAAATAGCAGCTTAAATAATTATTCCTGGACACCAACTGCTTCAACAGCCAGTCAAATTGTAGTTACGCCAAGTGTTACAACATTATATGAAGTATACACTAGTACAGCGGCCACATGTTTTGCTAAAAAAGGAGCAAATGTTACAGTTAATATCACACCAACAATTACAGTTCCAAATGGTGGTATTTGTCCTACACCGGGATCTTTTACATTCCAACCAACAGGCGCGGCAACGTATACGTATTTGCCGGCAGGTCCTATCAACTCGCCTACAGCAACAACACAATATACGGTTGTAGGTTCGTCAACTGCGGGTTGTATTAGTAATGTGGCAACACCATCTATCATTGTAACAAACACTGTTGTATTATCTGTGGTTTCACCATCAGCGATTTGTATTGGAAAATCAGGAACTTTAACGGCTAGTGGTGCTTCATCTTATTCGTGGACAACCTCACCGGGATCTACCTTAAATCCAATTATAGTTTCACCAACCATTCCAAATTCGTATGGTTTATACGGAACAGTTGGTTCGTGTACTGCGTTTACTACCGTATTTTTGAATGTTAATCCTAATCCAACAGTTACAATTGCTCCATCACGTATAGTGTATTGTGTTGATAATGGTCCTACAACTATGACGGCTAGCGGTGCTGCAACATATTCTTGGAACACAGGCTCAACTACAAATACAGCTGCTGCAACACCTACAAGTGTTATTACATACTCGGTACTTGGTACTGATGTAAATGGTTGTATCGATGTAGAGTACTTTACACTAGGCCCTGCATCGAGTCCTACTGTTACTGCTTCAACAAGCAACGGAACAATTTGTATCAATGGTACAGCAACTATAACAGCGGTTGGTGCATTATCATCGTATTCGTGGACGGGTAATACTTCAACAACAAGTATTGCTATAGTTTCTCCTACCGCTACTACCGTATACACAGTTACTGGATTTAATCCAAATACGTGTTATGGAACCTATACGATTACACAATTTGTTGACCCATGCGTTGGTGTAAAAGAAATAGGAGCTAACTCAATAAAGGTGGTTATTTATCCTAATCCAAACACAGGAGCATTTAATATTAGTGTAGGCACAGTATCTGAGCATATGAGTATTGAACTTTATAATGTAATGGGCGATCTAATGCATTTGCAGCAAATAAGTAATAGTAACACTGCAATAGATATGAGTAGGCTTGCAAATGGTGTTTATTTGGCCAAGATCAAAGAAGGAAGCCAGGTAATTGAAACCATGAGAGTTATTAAGCAATAAAGCTTTAAATCCTTGAAATTAAAGAGGGGTCGTTAAAGACCGCTCTTTTTTTGTTCTAAATATTTAAATAATAGTTCATAAGAAATGTGTAAAACGATGTTTCTTTAAAAGTTTAATAAGGCCCACCTTTTATTCTACAAGAAATTTTTAAACTGCATTGGTTGCCGACTTTTTTACCGTAATCTCAATCGGAGGGCCGCGCCAGCGATTGAAGCGTAAAGCCTGCCTACCGGCAGGCAGGCGCGCCCGGGCGCCCACATTAAGAAAAATTACTGTTTTCAAATTAGACCAAATAGGCCCATTTGCGGTTAAATAATTCCAAATTTATTCTTTGTTAACTAAATCTCTTTTTCTTTTATTTGTACTCACTCTATATTTGCTTAAAATTGTATTATGAAATAACCATGTGTCAAGCCACACAAGCACAAATGACGATACATGGCTTATACCATATTACAATTAAAAAAAACAATATTATCTACATATGAATAAGATCCTCATCACCGTTAATGCACTGTTGGTTATAGCTGTTGGATATTTGTTTTACCAAGTTGGTGGAAATAAAACGGCTGACAGTGACTCTCAAGAAAATAAAGAAGAAGTTAAGAAGCCTGTAATTATTGAGAATAAGAATGTTCCTGTAACCGGTAAAATTGCTTTTATTAATATTGATCAGATCAACGAAAAAAGTTTATTCGTGATGGATATGGTTAAGAAACTAGAAAAGACCAAAAACTCTATAGAAGCGAGTTTAGAGAATTTGGGAATGCGTTATGAAGAGAAAGTAAAGGATTACCAAAGTTCGGCAAGTGCCGGTATTATTCCCGAAAGCGAATTAGCATCAAAAGCCAAAGAGATACAAAATATCGAAAAAGATGCGCAAAGCAAACGTTTGCAAATGGATAATTTAGGCATTGAATTGAACGAGAAGAACGAATCGTTTAAGGCAGAGATAAAAAGTATTATAACAGAGAAATATTCAGGAAAATTTGATTATGTATTAACATTTAGCGAAAATGTTCCTTTGATCGTTTACGGAAATCCATCGTTTGATATCACTGAAGAAGTGATAGCGCAAATAAACGAAGCGTACAAAAGTAAAAAAGCTGTTGCTAAACAATAATTCATTATGGCAGAGAATACACCAATGAGCGCATTGCATTCAAAAATTAGTTCTGTAGCAGAATTTCACGAAGTTTTTAAAATTGGTAATGCAAGCGAAATGACCTTGATAGAAGAAAGGGATTATACCTTGCGTTATAATTTAATTAAAGAAGAGAACGACGAGTATTTGGAAGCCTGCAAAAATGGCGATATGATCGAGATCGCAGATGCGTTAGGAGATCAATTGTATATTTTATTTGGCACCATTTTAAAACACGGCTTGCAACATAAAATTGAAGAAGTTTACGACGAGATCCATCGCAGCAATATGAGTAAGCTGGATGAAAAAGGGGAACCCATTTTTAGAGAGGACGGAAAGATCTTAAAAAGCAATCTCTATTTTAAACCGGATATTGGAAAGATATTGAAATAAAAGAAGCGCCTAAGGGCGCTTTTTTTGTTTCAGTCATTTTGCCATAAAGGCACTAATACTCTAAGTTTATTTCATCAATTCAAGTTAGCGCCTTTGCGTCTTAGTGGCTAAAGCGGTAAAAATTAAAACGCCCTATTGATTCCTACCATCCATCTGAACTGAACATAATCTTTTTCAGCATACGGTAAACGTGTAATAAAAAACGGCATATCAAAACGAATAGTTAATGGTTTTAAACCGCTTAATTGACCCCAACGCATAATATTAAATGTAGCTCCAATACCTGCATCTGCCATTGGAGTTCCCATCACAACTGTTTCTCCGGGTTTGTTGGTATTGATCACGCCAACATCACCAAATAAGTAAGGTTGAATTTTAACGCTATTCTTTAAGAATTTTGGATTGAACCAACTAAATAATTCACCAAATTCCAATTCCATATTAAAAGCAGCTCCCGTACTTCCTTTGTATTGATACGAGAAACTTCCATCAGCATTTTTCTCGGCTAATAAATAACCCGAGTAACCACGCAGGTTCAATCCACCACCGGCCGTAAAATGATTGGTTACATCACTATAACCACCCCATTCGCGCACTGCAAAACCGTAAGAGCGAGTGTATTTATTATCCATTAACTCTTCGTTATTGGCTCCTGCAGTATACAACATACTCTCGCTTGGCATTAATTTTCCAAAACCAAACTGACCAAACAAACGCGTATTAATATTTATTTTTCCAAGATCATTTTTATTTACGAACGATAAAGTAATGGCCGAGTAATCATAATCATTAGTAAATGCAGCAGCACGTGTATTAAAATTGATAACACCCATACCACGTTTGTAACGGTAATTATGATCTAAACCAAAATGCATAGCGCTATTGAATTTTTGATAACCCCATTCTGTTGGATTGATCAAATACACCATATCTGCTTCAATATCTCGCAACATGGCTTTGTAATGCGTATAAAATCTAGTTTTCTCGTTATTGCTTCTTTTTTCTAAACCAATAGTAGCGCCATCTAAACCATCCAATGATTTAAGCTGCATATAGAAATTGGATTTTTTAAGATAACGATTCAAGTTTGTTTTATAATTAAATATAAAGGAGATGGTATTGTAATTATTTATTTTATCGCTGCTCTTAATGTAGGATTGTAAAAATCCTGAACTAAACCATCCCGTAAGATCAAATACATGCTTGGTCATTAAATAATCTCCGCTCAATGCTAATCCAACTTTTAAACCATCGTAGCCATTATGCCATAAACTCGGACGCAAACGCATATCATACTGTTTCCAATTTGGAGGATTATACACTTTTGAATCAAAGCGTACGTTTACGCGACCTTTTTTCATGTTATTAGTCATGTCAATATCGGCCAAACGTTTACTTGGATCAATGATCACATTTTTAATTCCTGAATTTACATTGATAGTGGCCGTATATGTTGTTTTAAGTTTTGGTCCCCAACCTATCCAACGCGGCAGAGTAGTGGCGCCCGTTGGTTTTTCAAACCATGTATTTGGAATGTAGTAATGTCTTGCAGAATCATTTCCGTCAATGATGGCAAAATCTAATGGCATTTCCATACTTCCTTTGCGCTTAAAAGAAACGGTATAATTTCCTTTGCCTTTATATTTTATCTTTCCAATTTTATAATCAATGGTCTTAGTTGTTTCCATCCACTGATCAAAGAACCAATTCAGATCTTGACCAGTAAATTGAGTGATCGAATTTCTGAAGTCTTCAGGATAAGGATGGCAAAACTTCCATTGATAAAAATAAAACTGCATGGCTTTATCAAATAGCGCGCGACCCAGAACGTATTCCAAATTTTTTAACATGGCGGCTGTTTTAAAATATACTTGGCTGTATCCGCCGCTGTGGCGTATGCCACCGTTAAAATCATCACTGTGTGTATTCAATGTAACCTGTTCATCTTTCATTACATTGGTTGCGTAATATGGATTGTAAATATCCGCATCAACTACTTTTAAAGGCTTGGTGTATTCTGCAACGTATTTATCCATTAAACTTTTTGGTTTTCTTCTTCCATCAATTTCAAACGGACCATCAATAAATTGATATGTATCGGCCGTATAAAATTGTGTAAAGCCTTCATCTAAACTTGGCCTGTAAGTTTCATTACTTCCCACCATTCCAAAGAACCAGTTATGCGTTAATTCATGAATGAATAAACCTCTGTATCCCGGATCCCATCCACCGTTTAGTGTGATCATTGGGTATTCCATACCGTCTTGCGCATCGGCACTTATCATTTTTGGATAATGGTACGGACCAATATTATAACTATTCACTTCAATGATCTTTGTAAGATATTGCGTGGCATTGTACCAACCTGCAGCATGCGGCTCTTGAACTAAAGCAATACAACGAATGCCATCGATCTTTGATTCGCCAATACGGTAATTGGGATCGCATGTATAAGCAACGTCGTGCACATTTAAAGCACTAAACTTCCAGGTTTTTTTTGTACCATCTTTTTTAATGATAACAGATGGTGGCGAATTAAAGGGCTTTTTAAGGAAGTTTGAAATATCTAATTTTTTACGAAGTGTATCAGGAAGCATTTCACTTTCGTTGGTCATAACACCAGTACCATCGCAAATATAATTATTGGGAAGTGAAAGCTCTACGTGATATGAACCAAAATCACCATAGAATTCGTGATCCATATGTTGATGCGTGTCCCATGCCATTTTATGATCAAAAACAGAAATGCGAGGATACCAATGTACAATATCGTATTGTTTGCTTCCAAACGAATTAAACATCTTCATTCGGTTGCGCATGGCTTCTTTATCAAAATACGTTTTGAATTTAATGTTGAACGTAACCGACTCACCTGATTTTACCGGTTTTGGTAACCAAACTTTTAAAACGGTATTATCCAATTCGGTTTTTAATTCAACGCCATTTACCATAATCGATTCAACCTGTGTGCCTAAATTCTTTTCACGATATTTGCCGAATTTTAGTTTATAATCGTTGTTCTTGTAAAGATCTGTTAGGTAGGAGTCTTTGTTTTGTGCATTGCTATATAAGTGGAAATACACAAACGAAAGATCGTAAGGAGAGTTGTTCCAATAAGTGAGTTCTTCTTTAGCGCTAATAATATCTGTACTATCATCTAGGTCGGCATTTATATTATAATGCACGTCTTGTTGCCAATATCCCTCATAAGGCTTTCTGTTTTTCCAATAGAGTGGGTTTGTAACCGAACGGTAATCCAAATACTCGGTTTGTGCGGTAAAAATTAGGGGAACAAAGAAAAGTAATATGATGTGTTTAAAACGCATGTTCTATTGGAATTAATGAGTAAATATGGGTAAAAAAAATGAAGAAAAAAAGAAGAATCCTGTGAATATTATGCCCCGCTGGGGCATCAGATTCGCTAGAGACAAGGTCTTTAAAATGAGGCCCCTCTGGGGCCTTTTGATTATTGCCTTGATATAGTAACGACCCTTTTGAAATTACCACTTTAAAGTTAAATGGTTTTTTTGTCCCAGAGGGACCAAAACATGTTTATAGAATGAAAAGTTTTACGAAAATTGCCCCAGCGGGGCAAAACAATTATTCTGTATTAGCTAAACACCTTTTGCCATCTTGCCAATACAAATAACTTAAATAGCATTTTAATATGACTCATCTTGTTTTTGTTAAAAACGCTTTTAAATAAGGTCAGATCCATAAATTCAAAATTGGCTTGCTCTATATCGATTAACATTTTTGGTAAAAGCTCAATTACCCATGCTTTCATAGGTGTTTCAAAGCCTACTTTATCGGTGCGCTCGTAAATATCTTTGGGAAGAACATCTTTTGCCGCTTCGCGTAAAAAATATTTTGATAATCCGTTGTGAATTTTTCTCTTTCCATTAAAACTAAACATCAGTTCTATTAAATTTACATCATCGCTAAACGGCGTACGACTTTCTACGCTATGCCACATACCGCATCTGTCTTCGCAGCGTAAAAATGATTTTAAACGTTTATAACCCAAGTCAGTTATTAATTGCTTATTCAAATTTGTTTCAAAGGCATTCGCATTTTTAATAGGGTAGAGGTCAATAAACTCTTGTTTCAGTAATTTAAAATGATCTTGAGTGGTACCCGGAAAATATTGTTTTATTTTTTGTTTGGTTAGAAAAGCAAAAGGTGATTTTATGCTTTTACCTGAGCCAGAAACGGCGCGTAACCAACATAAAGGACCGTTCTCTCTTAATGTTTGATCCCATTTACTTATATAATGATGATGATAGCCGGCAAATAATTCATCTGCTCCTTGTCCGTCGAGCACTACTTTTATTCTGTTCTCTTTTGCTAAACGCATTACTCTAAACTGCGCGTACGTGCTGGTATCCCAAATAGGCGCATCTAAAGCATAAATAAGATCGTCAATATCTTTTTCAAATTCGCTTACATTTGGTTCTGTTTTAGAGTGTTTGGCTTTGATGTTCTTACTTACAAGATCAGCATACTTTTCTTCGTTAACAGCTCCGGTTTTAAAAACAGATGTAAAACAATGAATAGGTGTTTTTACATGATGTGCCATAATGCCGGCAATAACACTGCTATCAATTCCTCCACTTAAACAGGTGCCAACTTCTACATCGCTGCGCATTCGCAATTGAACCGCTTTAAAAAGTTCTTTTTGTACTCGTTCTATTAGTTCGGTATTGCTTAATTTATCATTGGAAGTTGTTTCAATTTTTTTGCGTTCAAAGTAAAACGACAAATCCACAGAATGTTCTTTGGGATCGAACACTAAATTTTGTCCCGGCCACAATTCGGTAATACCTTCAAAAAAGTTCGACGTACAATTTTCCAATTCTTCATCCACTAAATAACTGTGCAAAGCACGTTTATTAAATATGGCTTTTATCAATCCACTTTTTATAAAAGCTTTTTGCTCGCTTGCAAACGCAAAAAAGTTGAAGTTATGAATATAGTAAAGTGGTTTTACTCCTAATCTGTCTCGTGAGGCAAAAAAAGTATTTGATATTTTGTCATAAATACAAAAAGCCCACATGCCGTTAAAATGAGTAACACAATCTGTTCCCCATTCTTTGTAAGCGTTGATCACTACTTCTGTATCCGATTCGGAAGCAAAAGCGTAGCCAAGTATTTTTAATTCTTCTTTTAATTCCTTGTAATTATAAATTTCTCCGTTATAAGTTATCCAAACGCATTCACCCTTATCGCACATGGGTTGGTGACCAGTATCATTAAGATCAATAATGGCTAGGCGACGATGTGCAAATGCAGCAAAACAATTTGTTGGCTCTTTGTATTCTTGTTTTGGAATGTAGGGTGTAGAATTTGAATTAAATTTTTCGGTCTCCGAAGTTTTGTAAGCACAGATATAGTTCTCAGAGATCGCCAACAATCCTTCACCATCCGGGCCGCGATGTTTAATAGCCCTGCTCATGTTCAGCGCAACTTCGGTAGCGCTTTGATGGTATTGTTTAATAATGATGCCTGCTATGCCGCACATGGTTTAATGGTGGGCTATTTAACCCACATAAAGATCTTGTTATTATTATTATAACGCTCGAAATCTTTATCGAGCATGATCACGCAAAAATCAATGAAAGGTAAAATGCCTAGTACACCGCCAAATGTTCCTATGTAAACAATGGGTACGTGTGGAGCTGTTCCCAAATAAATTCTGTGCAAGCCAACTATGCCAAACGGGAAAGGAAAAGCCAAAATAGCAGCCATTACTTTTTTGTTTTTTTTACGTTGTTTTTTTACGAGTTGTAAAATGGGGTTTGGTCTGTTATCAATAGTTGGAGCATTAAATTCTGTTTCATTCAGTGTGCACGAATCAATAACTACTCCAAAGCTATCTATAAAATAAATAGTTTGATGCGCTTTGGCCTTTTGATAAATACCTAAGTAGAGAAAAAGAAATATGAAGAAGCTATAACGCATTTATGCATTAAACGAGCTTTTACCCCCATTTATTATGCCTATAACTTTTCCTTGCAGGGGTTTATTTAGAAAGGGACTGTTCTTCGACCTAGAGTGGTTGTTTTTATCGCTGAGTGTTGATGTTTGTTTTACACTAAAAATGGTGAGGTTAGCATCAGCATCTTCTTTAATAGCTCTTTGTTCCATACCCAGTATCGCTCTTGGTTTATTACTTAACGCTTCTATGGCTTCTTCCAGCCCATGATTTTTAAATGCTTCGGCTATGCAGTTAAAAGTGGTTTGAAGATTTATGATTCCAAAGTCGGCCAGATCAAATTCTAATTCTTTACTTTCTATATCTTGTGGATTATGATCACTCACAATTACGTCTATAGTTCCATTCTCAACTGCTTTGCGTAATGCCTCTACATCTTTTTTTGTGCGCAGTGGAGGATCTAATTTATAGTTCGAATCAAAGTCTTTTAGCATGGAGTCATCATACATTAAATTGATGGCCGCAACTCCGGCGGTTACATTCATTCCTTTTGCTTTTGCTTTTTTAATAATGTCAACACTTCCTGCTGTGCTAATGGTTGGAATATGAACTTTTCCGCCTGCGTATTCAAGCAAACCTATATTTCTTTCAAGCATTAATTCTTCTGCTATGGCCGGCATTCCTTTTAAGCCTAAGCTTGTAGATGTTGCTCCTTCGTTCATTTGTCCGCCCTGCGAAATGTTTTGATCGTTGCAGTGTGCGATGATGAAGGAATTAATATTGTTGGCGTATTGTACTGCTCTTATAAATAATCCGGAGTGTGTGATGGGATGTTTGTGATCGCTAAAGGCAAGGGCTCCCGCAGTTTTCATATCAAACATTTCGGCTAATTCTTTTCCTTCGGTTTTTACGGTGATAGAACCAATGGGAACAACATCTACCAATTTATCTGTTTTATTGAGAATGTATTCTACCGTTGATTTGTTGTTGATCGAACATTGATCGTAACCGTGCACACATACACTTGTAAATCCTCCCGCAGCTGCGGCTTTTAATCCGCTTTCAATGGTTTCTTTGTGTTCTAAAACAGGATCGCAAAAAACCGATTGCATGTCTATCCATCCGTTCGACACATAAAGTTCGTCGCCTTCTATGACTTTGCAGTTTGTTTTTGCACCAATACTTTTTTTGATCTCGGTGATCTTTCCACCTTCGATCATAATGTCGACTTTTTTTCCGGCAAACTCGCTGTTCTTATCTAGTACTGTTGCTTGTTTTATAAGTATAGCCATATCGTAATTATTTTAAAAAACGGATCAAACAAATTTCTATTGCAATAAAAAGTAGGAAAAATAAAAGGCACCATTTCCAAAGTTTTGTTCCATTGGCCTCTAATTGGATGGCTTTGGCTACACTTGAGGTGTTCTTATGGTCAATCAAACTATAGTTCTTCAAACTGTTTTTTGATATGATGTGTTTTAACTCCTCTAAGGTAAGAAAAATTAAGTTAGATTCTAGGCGATCGTAATTAAAAGCCAGATTTTGCTTAATAGCATCCTGCCAAACCACGTCGTAGAAGCCCGCCAGAGCCAATTGCTTATCTACAAACAGGTTCATGTAATTGTTAATCACCCTCATTTCGGGGATCATATCCATTTTATTGCCATGGCCCACAATATGTGGCGGAGCCTCGCTTGTAAGGCCTTCTGAACGTAAACGAATTGTACTGCCGGTGTTCAATTTGTAAAAAAGAGGTTGAGGCCTAAGGCTTGTAACGGCAATTCGAATAAAAGTGGGCACAAAAAGCGCATGTTTACAAAAATTGCTTTGTTTCTCGCTTAAAGAAGAGCTAAACAAATACATCGAAGCATTTTGAATATTTACTCGCGTTAAAAAAGGATCTCCGTTTTGGATACTGTAAATTACTTGTCCGCTACTTTTTGCCTGCGCATAATGTTGCAAGGAAAGCGGTAAATTTAATTGCGGATCAATTTTTTCAAACACCCCTTCAAAAAATGGATCGTTCTTATCAGGCTTATTTAATTTGAGTGAATGAGTATCTAATGTTGAAATGGCAGGTAAACCCAAAGCTGCGTAAAAAGGCGCATACAGTTCTGTATTTAATTTGGTAGATGGAATAACAACAATATTTCCGCCTTTTTGTGTGAACTTATTAAGCTCGCTTATCAAACCATTGGAAGGCTCATTGATCTCATTCAATACAATAAGATCGGCACTTTTGAACTTAGAATAATCAATAGCGTTCTCAGATAATTGCACGTAGTTAAATAAACTATCGGCGGCAAATAACGAATTAAAGAAGGGAAGGGTAGTAGACTCTTTTCCATTTACAAAAACAGTATTAATGGTGAGTTTCGAATTGAACGTAAAAAACAATTCATCATCAAAGGTAATTGGGTAATCATCCAACTTCACCGAAGCATAATTCAACCCTTCATTTTTTATGGTGAAACTAATCGCCAATTCTTTTTTCGAATTTGCTTCTACGCTAAACGAACCAATAGAGGTTTGATTTCCGTTTACCATTAATCTTACTGTTCCAGCATCAATTGTTTTTTGCGATTTGTTTTGGATGACAACGTTTAATTTTTGTAAAAAGCCTTTTTGTTGAATTGGTGATTCAAACCAGCAAGTGTCGATGTACAAATTATTTGTTTCGTTCGCCTCAAGCGGAACAATGGTGATCTGGTGTGTGCTATCGTTCTTTATGTCTGCTAAATTGAACGAACTTTTTTGAGCATCGGTTAATGCATAAATAAATTGCGAACCATTATTATCACTTCCCAAAAATTCTGTCTGGCGCTTATGCACATCCGAAAAAGATCTAACTACAGGAGATATTTTAATTTCGTTGAGTTCATTCAACATATCTTCTTTGGTATAATAACGTTGATGTTTGCCTTCAAAATCATTTGTTATCAAATGAAAACGATGGTTGCTGCCATAAGAACTCACAATTTCCTTAGCGGTTTTACGCGCGCTTTCAAATAACTGCCCTTGCTTATTCACTTCTTCCATGCTAAATGAATTATCGAGGTATAGGCTGATGTTTTTTTGATTCACATTTACAACCGTATTATTTTTATTTACAAACACAGGCTGTGCAAATGCTAAAGCTAAAAGTGCAATGGCCAAAATTCGCGACGCCAAAATGAGTAATTCTTTTAAACGTGATTTAGATTGACTCTCGAGTTGTAATTCTTTTAAAAAATGAACATTGGTGAAATATATTTTTTTATATCTCCTAAAATTGAAAAGATGTATAATGATGGGAATGCTAATGGCCGTTAAGGCCCATAAAAAAAGAGGGTACACAAACATCATAGCCTTTAAAATTACGCAAAGCGAGTCATTAATCAAGCTGCGCTCATTCTTTTTTTAAGGCAGTTTTTCACAATAAAAAAAAAGTATCCGTTTTTATTCGTTTCTTTGCAAACGAAATTTAAAAATGAGGAACGTTATCATATCCCTTCTTAGTAATTCTATTCTGTTGGTAATGGTAGTTATTTCCATGATCAGCTTTTGGAACGGGTATTTGAGTTGGAAGGACCTATTGGCGCTTCAGGCCATTATGGGCGTGGCTTACGTGTTCTTAAGTTGTTACGAATTTACAAATGTTAGCTACAGAGCTGATGTTCCTAAAGAGCGTTTTGCTTATTTTCCTTACAGCTTTTACATGTTTAGGGTGCTAAAGGTTTTTTTGTTCGTTTCTTTTGCGTTAATGTTGATCTCCTCTGGTACACGCGTAAAATTTCTGTATCCTATTTGTTTGATCATTGCTTTTACCGAGATATGTGTTGTACTCTTAAAAGTGTATCGTAAACTTTGTTTTGTAAGTATTTATGCCAATTATATTTTGTTTTCAAAGAGTATCATGTACCAAGTTTTTGCAAGTGATATTGAAAGCGTTCAGTTTCGTCATGGTATTTTGTACTTCATTCAAAAGAATGGTAAATCGGATGATATTCGTCTCCTTCATATCGAAAACAAAAAAGAATTCCTTACAAACATCAAAGACTGGCTTGAAAAGAACAATATTTCGTTAAATCCTGAATCTAAACAGCTTTTTGATGAATTTTCTCAGAAAATTTAACCGTATTTAGTCGGTTTTTTTATTATTTTCGTCACGTAATAAAGCAATTTGGGGCTCTTTTAAACAATTATTGGCCATAGCTTGTTAGTACATTGTTTTACAGGGGCTTATTATTGAATTTTAAGTAGTATTTTTGTAAAAATTTTCAATGGAACAGATAATTCGTTTTGACCAATCTAACCGACAGTTCTTCAACACACTCCGTGGACGGGTAGAGGAATATTTTAAGACAAATAATTTATCGAAGAACGCTAATTCAAAAATGGTTATAAAAACCGTTTCCATGCTTTGCATATATCTTATTCCTTATGCTTTTATGATCTCAGGTTTAGTTACACTTAATGCCTGGATGATAATAGGACTTTATATTGTAATGGGAATTGGAATGGCTGGTGTTGGTTTTTCTATAATGCATGATGCTAATCATGGCAGTTATTCAAAAAATCCAAGCGTAAATAAAGCATTAGCGTTTACCATGTATATGCTTGGTGGAAGCCCTCTTAACTGGCAAATTCAGCATAATGTTTTGCATCATACCTTCACAAATATTTCGGGTAAGGATGAAGATATTGATGCACCAATTTGGCTATTGCGCTTCTCTCCACATTCGCCACATTATAAAATTCAAAAGTATCAATATTTATATGCTTGGTTGTTTTACAGTTTAATTACCATCATGTGGAGTATCACTAAAGATTTTAAGCAATTAAAGCGTTATGAAGAGATGGGTTTGTTAAAAACAAAGAACACATCTTACAAACAAGAAATCGGAAAGTTGGTTTTTGCAAAGATCGGTTATTACTTATTTATTATGGTGACTCCATTACTATTCATTGATGCAGCCTGGTGGGTAATTGTAATTGGCTATGTATCCATGCATTTGGTTTGTGGCGTTATTATTTCAGTTGTTTTTCAATTGGCACACGTTGTTCCTGAAATGAATTTTCCAATGCCTGATAAAGAAGGTAAGATAGAAGATGATTGGGCTATTCATCAATTAAAGACCACCGCTAACTTTGCACGTAACAACCGTATTTTAAGTTGGTTTGTTGGTGGATTGAATTATCAAATAGAGCATCATTTGTTCCCTATGGTTTGCCATGTGCATTATCGTGATATTTCAAAGATCGTAAAAGCAACAGCAAACGAATTTAATGTAATGTATATGGAGATCCCAACGTTTAGAAAAGCCATTATGCTTCACGCTAAAGAGCTTAAAATGCTTGGGCAACCAAATCCTATTGCAGCCTAAATAACCATTTCCATAAAGCGTCATTTTATGGATGATATTTACAATAATCAAGATTATCTTAAAAAGAATCCTCACTGGCATCAGGAGGATTCTGCTTTTAAAGCCAATTTCATTCATTCTGTTTTAGAAGAGAATAAGATCGCATACACTTCCGTTTGTGAAGTTGGTTGTGGCATAGGAGAGGTATTGATCCAGTTAAAAAAACTTAACGGAAGCAAAGCCGTTTCATATTCAGGTTACGATATCTCCACTAACGCCATCGATATGGCTCTTAAGAAGAATAGCGGAATTGAATTCAAGTGCGTTGACTTTACAAAGGAAAATTCAACTACTGATGTGTTATTGGTGATTGATGTGATCGAGCATTTACAAGATTATTTTTCTTTTTTAAAAAGTATTTCCAAAAAAAGTAAGTATACCGTATTTCATATTCCCTTAGATATGTTTGTGTGGAGTTTGTTCCGCGAACAAATGCTTATTGAAAGCAAAGAGCGAGTAGGGCATATCCATAATTTTTCGGAAGGATTTATTTTGAGTATTCTTAAGGATTTTGGCTACACAGTTATCTCTAAAAGATACACAGAGCCTGATTACAGGTCAAGTTCGTTCAAAAATGGAATAGTGAACGGCATTAAACAGATCTTGTTTAAAGTTGCACCACGCTTTACCACAAAAACATTGGGCGGATATTCGGTTCTGGTACTCTGCAAGAATTAAGTCACTAATTGATTTTACTTCCATTTTTTTCTATTATTTGGGCCGCCCTGGCGCGCCTGCCTGCCGGTAGGCAGGCTTTCCGCTGCAAGCCCCGCTGTATTTTGCTGTGGCGCTAAAGCTGTGGTGGCTTCCTGCTTTTACACAAGCCGGCGCAAAAGCTCACTGGGCTTTTGCCCCCTCCTTGCTTAAGCGCCATAATGCCTGGCTACCGGACAGGCAGGCAAAATCCTTGCGGTGGCTTTACGCTACAATCGCTGGCGCAGCATCGCGGTTGAGTTTATAGTAAAAAAAATCAAGCCTAAGTTCAAAAGAAAAATTCACGCCAGAATAAAACGCATGCTTTTGAAGAGATTTTTGTAGAATCAGCGTTGTGTGAGTTTTTGTGACCCAACTAAATTTTTACGAATTTCAATAATCTAAATTAAAAAAAGAACTGAATGTCTCGCAAAACCCAGGTTAGTGTTCATTAGTGTAATTCGTGGCAAAAAACTACTTCTTTTGCGATAATTTAAACAAAAGATCCTTCTCCGCCTTGGTTAAGCTATCGTAACCACTTTTGCTGATCTTATCTAACAAAGCATTCATGGTGGCTTCCTCGTTGCTTATTTTGGCCTCTTTTGTTTTAGGGGGATTATGACTTACAATTTTTAATTTAGTCTTTTTGCGTTTTAAAAAGGCAAGATCAAACAGATCAACACCCTTTTTTAATTGATAGCCATACAACATACCAAACAAAGCACCACCAATGTGCGAGATCTTGCCGCCGGTATTGATAGAAAGATCAATGATAGTACTTAAAGCAAAAAATATAAGATAGATGTATTTAAAAGAAAGCTCTACCAATCCGAATAAAAACACCCTGTAATTGGGTGCATACATCAGCATCACACCACCCACGCCTAATACAGCCGCCGAAGCACCCAGTAAAATGCTATTGGCAAATGAAGCTGGAAACAAAATGCCTAACAATAAAACCAACGCCCCTCCACATATCCCGCTCATTACATAAACATAAAGCAATTTTTTTTCTCCCAGCAAAAGGTAAAATATTTGCGTATAAAAATAAAACGATACTAAGTTCCAAAAGATATGCGCTAAGCCTTCGTGAGTGAACATATAGGTGAACAGCGTCCAAAATTTATAAATAAATTCTTCGCCATTTAGCGGTAAGGCAACATAAGGTAATAAATTTAATTGCGAAAGATTTCCAACCACATTTATGGTTAAAAAAATAGCAATGTTTACAATGATGATCTGCATCATAGTGCCTTGCTGTTGGAAATTACTTTTTATGCGCGAAAAAAATGTATTCATCATCCATAAAATTGTGTGCGATCACGTCGCCAGATCAATACCATTATCAAGCCCACAAATAGACCGCCTAAATGTGCAAAGTGTGCTACGTTATCGCCGGCTCTATTGGTTATGCCCGAAAATAATTCGAGGGCGCCATAACCAATTACTAACCATTTTGCCTTTACGGGAATAAAAAAGTAGAGATATAGCAAACGATTTGGAAATAGCATTCCAAAAGCACCAAGCAATCCAAATAAAGAGCCGGAAGCGCCAATAATAACATTAGAGTTGAGGAATGAGTTTTTAAAGTCTATTAAATATTGTGATGCTAAACTTAAAGCCCTTGAAGGATTATCCTTCATGATCTCGTTAAAATTTTGCATGTAGCCAAAATCACCATCGGTATGATACAACTTTAGTTGAAACTCGTCTGAATTAACAAAAGCCGTGAATGATTCAAGAGATAAATTACCTTGCACTGTTTCAAGTTGATCAACAAATGACCCAATAGAAAAGTGAATGATTCCGTATTGTGCAAGCGCCGCACCTAAACCTGTAAGAATATAAAAAATCAGAAAACGTTTTGGCCCCCACATTTGTTCTAATACCTGGCCAAAAATATAAACGCCCAACATATTGAATAAAATATGCGATATACCACCATGCATGAACAAATACGTGATAAATTGATGTGGCCTAAAATCGGGTGCAAGAAAATAGTGTAAGCCAAGGTATTTAGAAAGATCAATATGCTGCGTTTGTTGCAACAGCATGGTTAATACAAACAAGATAACATTGATGATAAGTATGTTCTTCGTAACTACCGGTAAATTGCCAAATCCGCCGGGTCTGTATGGATCGTTATAGCTCATTTATTGCGAAAATGTTTGTCAATAGTATCTTTTTCAATATTCATAAAAATGGTTTTTCCATCTGCTGTATAATTTGGCCCTTCGCAATGCATCAAATGATGAATGATCAATTGCATTTCATTATCGTCTAATGTTTTCCCTTGTTTGATGGAGGTGTTTTTTGCCATGGCTCTGCAAATATTATCGTGCACATCAATTTTCGAATCGATGGTGTTTAATTTATACGATTCAATGATATTCTCAATGGTATGCGCCACATTCACATTCTCCAGATCGCTGGGCGCTCCGTTTACCACAATGCTGTTTTTACCAAAGATCTCAATATCAAAACCCAATAATTTAAATTCAGGTAAAAGTATTTCAACTAGAGAAAAATCTTTCGCAGTCAACTCCAACTGCTCCGGAAATAATATTTGTTGTGTTGGCAATGGTGCTTGGGCTTTTGTTTTAAAATAATGTTCGTACAAAATACGTTCATGCGCACGTTGCTGATCAATTACTAAGATCCCATCCGATACGTTGCAAACAATATATTTATTGAATAGTTGAAAGGTTTTGTAAGCAATGGCTTCCTTTTGCACACTTTCAATTACCTCTTGGCTCTTTTGATCTTCGGGCTCAACGCTAATATTATTGGTTTTAAATCCCTCAAACAAAGTTTCCCAGTGCTTTACATTATTTTCTTCTTTGTACGTAGAGCCACTGCCCGCATTGCTTTTAAACGGATCATAATTCTGATTATAACTTATTTTTGGCTGAACAGGAACTCTATCTTGAGAATAATGATTTTGTGTGATGGATTCGGTGTCAAAATCAATGGAAGGACCAAGATTTGCTTTTCCTAAAGCACGTTTTATCACACTCATCAAGGTAACAAACACGGTACGCTCGTCAATAAATTTTATTTCGGTTTTGGTTGGGTGAATATTCACATCTATTTGTTTTGGATCAATATCCAAAAATAAGAACCAAACAGGATGCGAATCCATAGAAATAAGATCTTTGTACGCTTGGTAAACTGCGGTACTTAAATATGGACTCCGTACAAAACGATTATTAATAAAAAAGTATTGATCTTTTTTTGATTTACGAGCAATATCAGGCTTGCCAACGTAACCGCTGATCTTTACATAGGCTGTTTGCTCATCAACCGTAACTAATTTTTGATTGAAATAATTACCAAACAAAGCCATAATGCGCTGCATTAATGGAGCAGGAGGAAGGTTATAAATTTCGTTGTTATTGCTATGTAATGTAAAATGGATAGAGTGATGCGGTAATGCAACGCGCTCAAATTCGGCAATGATATGTTTTAATTCGGTACTATCATCCTTTAAAAAATTGCGTCGCGCCGGAATATTGTAAAATAAATTTTTGATAGTAAAAGTTGCACCAGTGGCACACTGACAATTACTTTGATCAACAAAATTTCCGCCTTCGATAGTTATTTGCTGCCCAACTTCATCATCAGCTTGTTTTGTTTTTAATTCTACTTGCGCTACAGCGGCAATACTTGCTAATGCTTCGCCTCTAAAACCTTTGGTATGTAAATTAAAAAGATCGTCGGCACTTTTTATTTTGGAAGTGGCGTGCCGCTCAAATGCAAGTCGTGCGTCGAACGGACTCATACCATTTCCATTATCAATTACTTGTATAAATGATTTGCCTGCGTCTTTAATAATAAGTTTAATGTGAGATGCACCGGCGTCGATCGCATTTTCGAGTAATTCTTTTACCACACTGGCGGGCCTTTGTACAACTTCGCCTGCAGCAATTTGATTGGCTACATTTTCGGGTAAAAGTGAAATAACGTTACTCATAGGTCATACAAATTTAATTAATTAATGCTTGTCTCTCAAATAGTTTTTCTATTGAATTTTAGTATTATTTGGGCGCCTAGTCGCGCTTTCACTTCAAGCCGGCTTATATTTTGCAGTGTTTGTTGGGTTGCGGTGGCTTCCTGCGGTCGCCTCCTCGCTCCACAAACACTAAGCAAAATTTTGCGCCGGGCTTTTCGTTCAATCGCGGGCGCGGCAGCAAGATGTAATTTTAGGTAAAAATTTCAGAAGAATTAAGCAGGCAAATCTTCATTGCGTGTTTTCTCGGCATTTATTTTTTAACCACAAAGAACAAAAAATTCATATCCAACCTTCGTTTCTACTAGCGGTATAGGCAGCTAGCACTTTGCGTCAACCTTAAGGTTCTTCGTCTTCTTTTTAGCATAATGGATTTCATTCTTTGTGTGCTTTGCGCCTTCTTAGCGTAGCAGCGCAGGAGTCTTTTTGGTTAAAAAAACTCGAAAATTATTGAGCCTTGTAATTTACAGTGTATGTAGAATACACCGAGAACTCATGATTCTTGAAACACTTTTGTTTCTTAAAGAATTCAGTTATCTCTTTTTGTTCGGATTTATGAAATAGCTCAGGTTTCTGAAACACTATACTTTCCACTTTATCGTCGCTATTAATGGTTAACGTACACACAAACGATTTTTTGTAATCCTTATCGCTCATAAACTTATTGATCTTCTCGGTAAGTTCACTTTCTTTTATATTGATACTGGCGCCTTGAATAGTGCTTTTTTCAAATGTGCCTTCTATCTCACTATTGGTTTTGCTTTGGGCGGCAGGTTGATCGGCACTTTTTGCTTTTTTAATCTTACGCGAGGTAAAATAATTGGTAGCTTTATCCTCATCTTTATTATCCTCTTCTTTCTTCTTTAATTTATCAGTAGCGTCGGAGCCTGCGCCCGATGCACTTGCAGGAACTTGTTCATTATTTTGACCTTTATTTACGGCAAGATCATCGGCGGGTTTTTCATCACGTCTGCTATCTTTTTCACCTTCTTTTCCGGGTGCATTCTTTATATCATCTAAAGCAACTTCTGCCACTGCCGATTTGCTAGAAACTTCTTCATCGGCGGCGCTTCTTTGTACTGGAAGGTTTTTATAGTTCATGCTTTGGCCATTTGCACTTTGCATATCGCCTTTACCGCCCATGGTTTTAGTAGCTTCCTGTTTTAATTCTGCAGGAGGGGCAGGCGGATTGCTTTCGGTACTTTCTAAATGTTTCTCATTAGTAACAGAATTATCGGCTAAGCCTTCTTGTTTAAGAGCTTGATTGGTTTGTAATAAAAAAACAAGTCCTATTATAAGTGCTACACCCGCGGCGGCCGACCAATAAATAAATAATGGCCTTCTCTTTTCAGAAAGCTTTTCTTCCATGCGTTCATCTAAACGCTGTTTCATTTCAATGGCCTCTTGTTTGGTTTCAAGTGAGGCAAATCCTTCCAATGCCTCTTGTTCAAAGGCATCCAGGCCGTCTGATGGAGTATGTATATGCTCCAAGAGTTCGTCGAGGTTCTTAGTATGTTTATTATTTACCGGCTTGCCCATTTGATCTAGCTTCCATTTTTAATTTTAAATTCCGTTTGCCATTTTGAATATGGCTCTTTACTTCATTATTGTTATATCCGGTTATCGTCACTATCTCGGTGTACGATTTATTACTCAAATAAAACAATTCCAAACACACTTTTTGTTCCTTATTCAGGTCGCTCAAAGCACTTTGCATTAAGCTTATTTGTTGTTCCTTTTCATTTAGATGCTCAATGTTGTTATAATCCATAAGGAATATCTCATTTTCTTTTACATCGAGCTCTTTCTTAAGCTGATTCTGCTTTTTACGCAATTGCATCAAACAATAGTTCTTGCTATAAGTATATAACCAACTCTTAAAATATTCAACTTTATGCTTTTTTAGATCATTTAGTAATTGACCAAAAATGGTCATAACCGCGTCTTCGGCTTCATCTTTGTCTTTTAAATACTTAATACACAAACCTAAAACCAAATGCCCATACCGCTTATATAGCTCTCCCACGAAAACATTATCCCCACTCTCTAAAAAATTGTTAATGAGTTGGGAATCGGAATGATCTTTGTATTTAGTTAATTGCGCCAAAAATGCTAATTGTTACTCTTGTAAAAGTATAAAATTTATTCCTTGTATTTTAGGCTCAATAGTGTATATTTGTATGTTAATAACATTTTTTAGTACTGCTGTTTAAGGTCAAATATTTACTCGTTCTGGCTATAGCCTTAACCTTTGGTTTTCAGCAACCCAATCCCTCTAGTTACGATACTAATGCTAAGATCAAGGCTGTATTCATCTATAACTTCACCAAATACTTCGAGTGGCCTAATAACAAGAAAACGGGAAATTTCATTATTTATATAGTTGGCAAGAATGATAATCTTATCATTGAACTCAATCTTTTGGCCAAACGTAAAAAAGTAGGTAGTCAGGATATTGAGGTAAAAAATACTCCTGCATTTGACAAAAGCGTGAACGCGAACATGGTGTTTCTTTTGCCCGAATCATCTAAAGCAATTAACGACGTAAGCGGAAAATCAAAGAATAAAGGCGTTTTGCTCATTACCGAAAATAGCGGAGGCGCAAAAAGCGGCTCAAGTATCAATTTTATAATTATAGATAGCAAACAAAAATTCGAATATAGTAAGAACAATGCCATTAAGGCCGGATTAAAAACCAATGATGATTTTAAATCCTTAGCCATAAACGTTGATTAAAAAAATAAAAATGAAAGTGATGTGTAAATATTTAAAACCAATGCTGCTTGCAGGCTATATGCTTGGGGGTATGGTTTTAAATGCACAGGAAGTTAAACTGGTAAGAGCTCAAGCACTATACAATGAGAAAAAACCAGATATGGCTAAGGTGTGCATAGATAGCGTTGTTGCGCATCCCGAAACTATGAAGCGTTTTGAGGCTTGGACCATACGTGGTTTCATTTATTTTGAGATCTACAAACGCACCGATAAAACTAAATTCAATTCGAGTTTAAGAGATACACTTGTTGCTTCTATCAAACGTTCAAATTCATTAAACCCTGATGCCGATTATAAGTCTAATAATAATAAACTTATGTCAAACATCAGCTCAAATTATTATTTACTGGCCAAAAACTACTTGCAAGATTCTTCTAATTACGATAAGAGTTCTACGTCATTCAATAAGTATAAGGAATTGATAAAAATTGCAGATACCACTGTTGATTTAAGAGATAAGGATATCGAATACAATTTAGCAGTGGGCAGTCATTTTTCCGAAAAATTCAACAAGGATAAAAAGAACACTAAGGCGTTTGAAATTGCTAAGGTTACTTTATTGAAAGTGCTTGAGTTGAACCCTATCGATTCATCTGCTAATATGAATATGGGCGTAATGTATTTAAATCAAGCTACCAGTTTGATCGAAAAAATTGATGCCGGGGAAGCATCCATTCAAGACGTGGATATTATTCAGGAAGATGCTATAAAACTTGCCAAACAAGCCGAGCAATTTTTCTTAAAGGTGTATAATCAAAACAACAAGAACAGGAAAGCGGTTTTGGCCCTTTACTATGTTTACCGTGTATTATTGGATGAGGCTAAGATCTTAGCTTATGAGCAAAAATGTAAAGAGCTCAAAATAGAGGTAACAGAAGAATCTTCAAATCCGAAAAAATAATTAGCATGGCAATTAAATTCACCATTGGAAAAAAAATAGGTGCAGGTTTTGCGGTGTTAATTATACTCACTACCCTCGCATTTATATTAACCGTAGTAACTTTAAAAGACAGTAAAAGCAAAACCGATACTGTGGTTGGTCAATTAGCACCTAGCGTTGCTGAGTTAAAAGAGCTGAATTTATTGATAGAGCGTTCGGTTACTGATGTAACGCAATGGATGTTCAATAGCTCAAGTAGCGATATTGATTTTAGAGAAGACCTCGAAAATATTATTGCAACCGAATATCTTGATCAAAGAAAAGAACTCGACTCCTTGTCGCAAGATTGGAGCGTAGAAGAGAAAAAAAGTTTAAAAACAATTTTTTTACGTATTGAAAGTATTTTTCGTTTGTATAAATCTGATATCATGAGTCAATTGGCCAATTCGGAAGATTACCAAGATGCTCTAAAAACAAGTATTGCCAGAATATCTTATGAAGATTCTCAAACAGATCTTGAAAGACTTTACAAAGAATTAAATTCCTTGATCCAGATCAAACAAAATGCAGCCGAACAGGTAAAAGAAAAAATGTTCAGATCTTTCAATTTCCTTCAGCGTTTTGTTCAGCTATTGGGAATCACTTTGGTGGTTGGTGGAATTTTTATAGCATTGTTTACGGCTCGCTCTATTACCAAACCTGTTTCTAAACTTAGAAAAATGTTATTGTCTATGGGGCTAGGGATTTTACCAAAAGAACGTTTTAGGCCGCGTAACGATGAAATTGGCGATATGGGCAACGCCCTAAATGAACTCATTCAAAGTATGCACCAAACAACCAAGTTTGCCGAAGAAACCGGTGCCGGAAATTTTGAGGCTATTCACAAACCTTTAAGTAAAGATGATAATTTAGGCCACTCACTTATAAAGATGCGTGATAATTTGGCAGAGAACGAACGTGGTCTCGAACAAAAAGTTAAAGAACGTACCGAAGAAGTTGTCCGTCAAAAAGAGGAGATCGAAAACAAGAATGGACAGTTAGAGATCCTCTATAAACAAGTTACAGATAGTATTCTTTACGCAAAACGGATCCAAGAAGCCATCTTGCCCCCTGAGTCTATTATTAAAGAATTAGTTCCAAATTCGTTTGTATTATTTAAGCCAAAGGATATTGTTAGTGGTGATTTTTATTGGTTCGATAAAAAGGAAGAGCTGGTTTATTTTTCCACAGTAGATTGCACAGGGCATGGAGTTCCGGGGGCATTTATGAGTTTAGTAGGACATAATATTTTGAAAGATATTGTAAACAATACCAAGCTTAAAAAACCTGCCGACATGCTTAATAAAATGCGTGAGCTAGTGGTAAAAACATTGCATGCCGATTCTGATGGAACAAAGGCAAAAGACGGTATGGATATGACGCTTTGCGCTATAAATTATAAAACATTAGAGTTGCAATATGCTGCGGCGTATAATCCTTTATACATTGTAAGAAATGGAGAGTTGATGGAACATCCTGCAAATAAGTTTCCTATTGGTGCTTTTGTTGGTGAGTATAAAGATTTTGATAATAGAGTTATACAGTTAGAAAAAGGTGATACCATTTATTTATTTAGTGATGGATATGCCGATCAGTTTGGCGGACCAAAAGGAAAAAAATTCATGGTAGGTAATTTTAGAAAGTTATTATTGCAAGTAAGTAATTACGCTATCACCGATCAAAAACAAGTATTAAACAAAGCTCTTACCGATTGGCAAGGAACACATGAGCAAGTGGATGATGTGTTGTTAATAGGAGTAAAGATTTAATGGATGATTTAGCCGCCTAATGTTTTGCCTTGGTTCGACAAACTCACCATAAACTCCGGCGCCAATGCACGGAATTTATTAACCGCAAAGGGCGCAAAGTTTTTTTTGAACTGTGTGCCTAATTAAGAATGCAAAACGCCTGTGGCGTGCACAAAGAGCGGGGCTCCCTAAGCGATTCTATCAAACAATTATGTTTACACCGCTTGAGGATATCTCCCTCTTGAGGTAGTGCCCAAAAAAAAAGGGGCAGGACGTTCTTCAAGCAACTTATTTTTTGTTTTCGTTTGCGGTACAAAAGGTCCCGCCCAACCAAAAGATTCGTACGAACCTCCCGCTGACCGTAACACTTTGTGTCTGAAAATTCTCCTTTGAAGGAAGTGTTACGTCGTTACGGAGGAGAACAATTAGTTGTGATATTTTTTTGTCAAGAATGCCGAAACTAACGATTTACTTTGCGTACCTGTCTGTCTTATCGACTTAATGGCAAAAGCTCTATAATTAACACCTTATCCACACGAAATCAACATCTTATGAACATCTAATGAACCATTTATCACTACGTTTATTAAAAATATTGATAGTCAGTTAGTTACTAACCGCCTTAGTGTTAAAAGAATACTCCTCTTTTTTTGCCTGATCTCATTCTTTTTTGTATTATTGTAAGGCTCAGAAAATGTTACACTGAGCGAAGTCGAAGGACTACCTTATTTTGTTATTTAGTTTATGAAAAATATAAAATTACTTTTAGCATGTGTTCTGATGGTTGCTTTGTGCAATTCCTCAATGGCACAAATGAAACCAAAAACCAACAACAAAAGCACCGCTGGCGGTGGAGGCTTTAAACGTTTTATCACTAAAACCCCTTGGACATTTGGAATTAGCGGACACGTAGTTGACGATGATGGAAAACCATTTCAAGATGTGTTTAGTCCGGCTAAAGCATGGAACTCACTATATTACCCTTCGCGCTTAACGGTTGATGGATATTTTCAAGCGGGTTTCAGTTTTCAGGCTGAATTTGCTTACAATAAATACAAATCAGGAAGAAGCATCAATAGCGAAATAATTACAAGCGCATGGACATTCTTTTCGGCAGATGCTCATGTAAAATATGATCTTAACGAGTTGTTTGGCCCAACAAATTGGTTCGATCCTTACGTTACAGGTGGTTACGGATTTACATTACGCAGCGGTGCTAAAAAACCTTCAACAGTTACTTCAAACATTGGGTTTGGTGCTAATTTCTGGATCTTCGAAAACTTAGGATTCAACATTCAAACGATTGCAAAATTTGCAATGGTACAGCAAACATCAAACTATTTACATCACTCTGTTGGCGTTATTTATAAATTAGAAGGCGGACGTGGATCTCGTCCGGGTCGCTTAGGTAAACGTTATAAATTTGTTGGAAAAACTAGCAGACGATAATTAAAGTATTTTAGCATTATGAAAAATAGTATAAAAATAGTTGCAATACTTATGTTGGTGATTGCTTTCAACAAAGGTTACTCGCAAGGCTTGGCGCATAAATTAAAACAAACCAGTTGGACATTTGGTTTAAGCGATCATATTGTAGTTGACGGTGGAAAGGAAATGAGTTTTCCATTTGAAACTAAAGCTTGGAACTACCTACCATATCCTACACGATTAACCTGTGATGCTTATTTGATGAAAGGTTGGAGTTTTCAAGTTGAGCTTGCATACACTCAATACAAGTCTGGTAATATTATGGATAACGTTGTTATCAACAAAAAAGGAACTTATTTTGGGGCCGATTTTAATGGAAAATTTGCCATGAGTCACTGGACAAACAAACAAGGGTGGTTTGACCCATATTTAACTTTAGGTTACGGTTACACATTAAGAACATTAGCTACAAACAAAAGCACAGGAAACAATAACTTAGGTATAGGTTGTAATTTTTGGATCTATAAAGGTTTTGGTTTAAACTTACAAGGCTTGGGTAAATTTGCCATGAAGGGTGGAAGTAAATCAAACTATACACATTATTCAGTTGCCTTAGTTTACAAGTTGCGTTCTAAGAAAGACGTTTTAGGTACAGGTAAATAAAAGGAAAATATTTAAAGAAAGAAGCCTCGAGAAATACTCGGGGCTTTTTTTTGCGCAGTCGCATTTTCTTGCTTCTAAGGCGCGAAGTTTTTTTAAGCTACCGCATATTTTTGCGACAGATTTTTTTAACCGCAAAAGAACGTTGGTGCCTTGCGATTTGCATAGTGAGGATGTAGGATTGAAATTAGGCTTGCACAAGCCTCCTGCCATATAATTGTGCAATCACAGGTTAAATAATTAAATACTTATGTGATTTAATTCCTTCATTAAATATGAGGTCAAGTACTGATAAATTGGGAGCAAAACTCATTTTATCCGAAAAGGTTTGGTAATAAGACTTCTCTAATAACTCCTTTAATGGTTTATCATTTATTTCCTTTTTGGGATGTATTTCTTCTCGCAGATCCATAAGGGTTTCATCTTCTACATAAACATCAGAATGTTTTATGTCTTTCTTCAAACGAAATGCCTTTATGATCCATTTCAATTGCTCTGCATTATATTCGTGTAGAAATTTGTGTTCGCGGTCATAAAATGATCTTAATTCATCTTCTAAAAAATCAAAGTACGGCGAATTCTTATACGCACTTGTTATCGAACGCCAATGTTGTTTTTGCCAGTCTTCGGAATAAGATATTTCAATGTCTTTTACCGGCGCATGCTCAGCAAATTTTTTTACCGGAATACTTAAACTTAATTCGCCATTGGCGCTTAATATCTTTGTACGATTGCGGTAACTTTGCTTTTGGTAATGTTCGTGTAGGTCGATGTAAATTGAATCCGCATTCAATACATAATAGAGGTATTGAATATTGGGCCAATACGCACTGCCCAAAACTATTTTCATTGTTTATTCTTATGAACTAAAACTCCTAAAACCTTTCCTTTGATATAACTCTTTGGTAAAAACCCCCATTGTCGACTATCAATGGCATTATCGCGATTATCTCCCATCACAAAATAATAATCTTGCTTTACTTTATAATATTTTGTGTATTCATCATTAATAAAAATGGAATCGCTCTTTACCACTAATTTATTTTTTTCGTAAGAAGTAATTATTTTGCTGTATAGTTTTATGTTTAGTGTGTCTAATGTCAATGTGTCATTTTTTTTTGGCACATACAATTTTCCAAAATTATCTGCGTTCCACGAATACAAACGAGAGTAGGGGAAAGATCGTTCATCATACATGTTCTCTTTCTCTGTGCGCATTTCCATATTTTTTACAAAATAAAGTCGTTTAACACTATCGGCTTGTGAAGGCGTTAGTGAGTAAGCGTATTTTCCTTTCTTGGAAATAGAACCGCCTTCGTATAAATTATAACGCACTCGTGTAAGCGAATCAATTTTTGCAGTGTCTGTGTCTAAAATATAATTGAACTTTATACTTAAAGGATCATTAAAAATGCGATCATTGGTAAATATCGTTTTATTCATGATCATCACGGTGTCTCCGGGTTCTGCAATTAAACGCTGCATAAAAAATGCTTTTTTATCGCCACTGTCTTTTGCCGGAAATTCAAAGTACAACACATCTTCTTTCTCATAACCAAAAACTATCTTGTTCACAAAAACAATATCGCCCCTGTGCATAGTATTGGCCATATCGGCGCTATTTACCACGCAAAATTCAAATACAAATACTTTGATAATAAAAAAGGTTAACAAGGCAATTACCCCATTAACGAACCACGTGAATTGTTTTAAATATGTAAATAGGTTATTTAACACCTTTGGCTTTCGGTTTCATCTTTTCTTTACGTAAACGGTTCCATCTGGTTGCACCCCAAATGGCGAAAATTGTTACCAAAAATGGTATTTTAATTGAATGTAGTTTACCATCATCTACATAGCATAGGAAACGATCCCAGCGATATTTACCCTCTTTACTGTTTTTAAACAAACCTTTTACAAAGGAAGCCCCACTTACCTGATTCTTCTCAGAGTATTTAATGCTTAACCAAACAAAAAATGGAGATCCCACAATATGGTCAAAAGGCACCAAGCCCCAACTTCTACTATCTGCACTATTATGACGGTTATCTCCCATCATAAAATAATAATCTTGTTTAAAGGTGTAAGAAGTTATTGGTTTTCCATCGTACAATACATCTTTTCCTTTTACTTCTACCTGATGAATACCATCATCGTAGGTGTTCAGCACTTTTTCGTACAAGCAGACATTGTGTGTATCAATTGGAATAGTTAGTCCTGCTTTTGGCATTATAAGCGGACCAAAATTATCATTGTTCCAAGAATACGCTGATCTGTGTGGGAAAACACGGGCATCAAATTCTCCTTTTGATTCAACATATTTTTTTACAGATAAAACACCTTGCATTTTGCTTACTTTATCGGCAACATCAGAAGGCATATTCAAATAGTAAGTAGTTGTATCGCCATTTCGGATCAATTCTCTACGCACAGCTTCATCTGCGTAAATATCCAACTCATCAAGAAGAACTTGATTAGTTAAAGTTGGAAATCCACCTTCTTTACTTTGAGTGATCTCGCCAAACAAAGAATTTGTTGTTTGTACATAATAATAATGCTGTGCTTTTTCCGGCGTTGCTTGTTTTACATCGTTAATATGAACTTCTCCGTTTCTTACTTCAAATTTATCGCCTGCAATGGCCACACAACGCTTTACGTAGTGTTCGCGCTTATCAACTGGTCTAGCTACAATTTTTCCAACTTTTACATCTCCTAACGGATTACTTTCATCATTAAGATAATTGCGCGCCATCATCATGTAATAGCTATCTGCTTTACTCGAATCGTATTGCAGACCTTTCATTTTCATATCTTCTGCCAAATCTCGCACTACCTGGTAATAACTTCTATCCTGGAAATTCAATAATACTGTATCTCCATCAGGATAATTGAAAACAACAATATCATTGTTCTCTACATGCCCAAAGCCCGGTAAACGGAAATACGGAAGCTTTAACCACTCTAAATAGGATTTTGAATTTACTCCCGGAATTGTATGATGAGCAAAAGGGAATGATAAAGGTGTTTGTGGAAGTTTTGGTCCGTATGCAAATTTATTAACGAATAAAAAATCGCCTACCATTAATGATTTTTCCAAAGAAGAAGTTGGAATAGTAAATGCCTCAATAAAATAGCCACGAATGATAGAAGCAGCGATAATAGCAAAAACAATAGGGTCTATCCAGTTTTTAATTACTTTACTTGGTTCGTTCTTAAACTTCTCTAACCCAATAAACTTTGCCGTTGGATCCATTCCAATTTTTACAAAAAAGATATACGGAAGAAAAGAAGCAAACCAAAGATCGTTATTGCTTGGTTTATTAAATGCACGCGCAACATTAAATCCATATACACCATACATCATAATGTTCACGCCCGGAACTATCATGATCAAGCACCACCACCATGGTTTTTTTAGTGCTTTACTTAATTCATAAAAATTGTAGATAGGTACCCAGGCTTTCCAACTATCAATGCCGGCTTTTGCAAATAATTTGCTTAAACCAAAAAACGAAGCCAGTACAAGAACTAAAAATATATAATTACCCATAATTGTGCGAAATTGTAAAAATAAGATTATAAGTGAAACTAAAACAGGTTTATTCTATTGTGTTTTTAGCTTTTTTTACAATTTATCTGACCCTTTTTGCCACAGATTGGACAAATTCATACAGATTAGGGAACGCCGATTTATTTTTTAATAAGTGGCCCAATAATCTGTGAACGAAATCTGTGGAAATCCATGAAATCTGCGGCATAAAAAACACGTTTACACTCTACTTTTTGTGGTTAAATAACCGCGTGAGTTTTGAAATAATTCCAAATAGGATCATCTACAATTGGCCAGGCCGAAACCTGCAGCGGTATATTCTTTATAGGGTGTTCGAATATTAATTTACAGCTATGAAGGTGTATAAAGCCTGCTTTATTGCTTCTGTCGAAACCATATTTAAGATCGCCCTTAATTGGGCAACCAATAGCACTCAATTGAGCGCGAATTTGGTGATGGCGACCCGTATGAAGTTTTATTTTGAGTAGAGAATAATTATCAGAAGCGGCCAATATTTCATAATCCAGTTTTGCTTCTTGTCCATGCGCCACCGGTTTAATGTGCGCTTTTGACGTATTGTTCTTTTCGTTCTTTAAAATATGATGTACTAAAGTATCTTTTTCTTTAGGTGGACGATTTTTTACAACAGCTAAATAATATTTTTCAATTTTTCCTTCGCGAAAAACTTCATTTAATCGTGATAATCCTTTACTTGTTTTTGCGAGTATAACTAAACCGCTTACCGGTCTATCCAAACGGTGCACAAGTCCGCAAAAAACATTTCCAGGTTTTGAATCACGAACTTTGATGAAATTTTTTACTTTATCGGTTAAAGCGATATCGCCGGTTTTATCTCCTTGCACAATTTCAGAAGGAAGTTTATTGATGATCATGATGTGATTATCTTCATAAGCTACTTGCTCGGGCCAAATGCTGGTGGGGTGTACTTTGTAACTCATCGTATGCCCGTTTTAGTGGTTTTCTTTTTCACTTTAAAAATGGCGTTGAATTTATACTCAATGCCTTTTGATGGAGCGGTGGCAGGAGAAAGAGCCAATGTTCCGGAATTATTGATCAAAAAATAAGCTTCTGTTCCAATAACGTTGTATAATTCTTTAGCTGTTTGTGTTATGCCGCCAACTGTATTAAACCAAATTGGCCAATCGTATTTTGGATTTTGTTTAATGTATTCCATGAACGAGTTTAAGCTATCATCCAAACATACACTTACAAAATTTAGTTTGTCCTTATATTTTTTTCGCAGATCGGCTATCTTGGCCATTTCCTTTAGAGTTTCATTATTTTTTGTAGAGAAAAAATTGAGATACGTCCAGCGGCCTTTTGCTTTTTCAAACGACTCTAAACCTCCAAAACGCCCTCGGGCAAAAAACATGGGGGCAGGAAGACCGGGTTGCATTTTAAAAAAGTTTTTGAGCATATAATCGGTAAGCAATTTATGTTCTTCAATTTTTGTTGTGGTATTTATTTTAGAAGTAATTGCTTCTATCGCCTCCGTATTGAATTCCGGATTAAAATACATATCCCACAAATTTCTGATGATCACTAATTCGCGCAAGCTATCGTTTTTCAAAAATTGATCGCCTTTACAAAAATCATTTAGTGCTTGTAAGCTGGCATCTTGATTAATGATTTTGTATAAAGTTGTTCCTTTTTTTGAAGAAGCCATTGCATTGAGATAATTATTAAAGCACTGAGCAAAAAAACTCATGTACTCATAATTATGGTACTGGATCTTTTTATTCGCAATGAACGCATTGATCAAGGCTTTTTCTCCTCTTGATAAACTGGCATTGATGCCTGCAATTTGATAGGTGTAATAATTGATAAAATACGGATCTTTGATCTTGCTATAGCGTTCATCACAAAGAGTTTTTAGTGAATCGGCGCGTTTAAAAAGCATTCGGGGAGTTAAAAATTGATTGCCCTTTGGTGTAAAAACATCTGTATACAAAGCTTCGTAATCCAAAATAAGCATGTTTAATTCGGTAGTGTCGCCACCTATTAAACTTAAATTTACGGGCAATTCAGCATTTTCGTAATATTTAAATTGTTCATCTATTTCCGGAAACAAAATTCCATAAACGTAATCGGGCCTTACATATAATTTACCAATATAATTATCAATTTGAACAAATACGGGTTGAGTAATGCCGCTATGAAATTTTAATTCAAAATAACCATCTGCGCCAATAGTATCAGTTGCTTCTTTAAGTTTTAGTTTGGTAACAAGATCTTGATAGGTATAAACATCAATGCGTTTATTGATATGCGATGAATGCGCTTTGCCTTTAATAGTTACATTTTGCGCCAACAACGACCCAAAAACACCAATAAGAATTAACGTGTATGGAAGTAGCTTTTTGATGGTTTTAAAGATAACGGAAAAATGCCTAAAGGTTACCTTAAAAATACTTAATAGATTAAACACCCTTTTGTTCAAGATATTCCTTTTCAGTGATCGCAACCGAAAAATCACCGTAATTCTGAATTAGGTCGTTAATAAAAGTAAATTCGGGGAATTGAGTGGCTTTAATGTGATTTATTTGAGATTTTGAACCAATAAGCTGCAATTCCTCAAACTCCTTGCTATTGATAATTTTATAAAAACGTTTATTGTTCTTGTACTTACGGTAAATGGGAAAATGTATAACTTCAGGCTTTTGCATGCAAGCATTTTTAAATTTAATAGCGCATCATATTCATACGTACTACAAAGATAGTGTAGAAAACGTTTGCATTGTACTTCCAAGCAAAAGGGGCTCGGTTTTTTTAAAGGATCACTTTAAGCAAGTATTTACCAAAACCACTTGGCTTCCTGATATACAGAGTGCTGAGGAGTTTATTGCAGAGTTAAGTGGTTTAAAACAAGCCGATGAAATTGATCTCATTGCCTTTTTATACGAGAGTTACTTGGCGTGTTTAAAGGGTGAGCAAGAACCGTTTGATAAATTTAGTAAATGGGGTCATTTAATGATCCAAGATTTTAATGAGATCGATCGTTATTTGGTAGATAGCAGGCAGATCTATAATAATCTTACCGATATCAAAGAGATAGAAAATTGGAGTTTAGGGCAGGAAGAGCTTTCGATTGCCCAGGTAAATTATCTCAATTTTATGGGAAGCATTGGAGATATTTATGTGCATTTTTCACAAGAGCTTTTAAAAAGAGGTATTGGGTATCAAGGACTCATTTACAGAAAGGCATCAGAGAATTTTGTGACCCATCCTGCATTAAGTAAATATTCAAAGATCTTATTCTGCGGTTTTAATGCTTTGAATGCAGCGGAAACAAAAATTTACAAATGGTTGCAAAGTTCGGGCAAGGCCGAAATGCTTTGGGACATTGATAATTATTATTACAAGGATAAAGATCAAGAGGCCGGATTATTTTTACGTAGAAACTTGGAGATATTTGACGCGAAGCAGACTTTTTTTACCGCCGATCATTACAAAACGGCTAAAGAAATTCATATTACTGCTGTTGCCGGGCAAATGGGCCAAGCGCAATTGGTGCATGATGAATTACTCAAATTAGTAAACAGCGGTGTTTCTTTAACCAAAGTAGCGGTTGTATTAGCCAACGAACGATTGTTGTGGCCTGTTTTAAAACTATTGCCAAAAGAAGTAGAGCACGTGAATATTACCATGGAATACCCCATCAGATATACACAAGCCTATAGTTTTATAGAATTGTTATTCAATATTCAGATCAATTTTCAAAATAAGGGTAGGAGTTCGGGTTCAGTTTATTTCAAAGAGTTCATTGCGGTATTGCAACATCCTTTCTTTGGTGTTTTGCTAAAAAGTTTGGATCAAAAATTTAATGTCAGCTCCATTATTGATCAAATAAACAAGGATAATTTTGTTTTTATTGGTCAGAAATATATTCAAGAAAAATTTAGAGATCTGCCGCCAATAATTTCAGAGATATTTAAGCCTTGGCCATCTTCATTAGATGGAAATAAAATTTTAGTAAGCGTTATTGATCTTATTCGTAATTATTACATCAAATTGTTTGAAACCAATATCATTCATTTGGAATTGGAATACATGGAAGTTTTATTGCGTTCGTTCCATCGGATTAATGATGTTCTCAAAAAATACCCTATATATTATGCCGATGTTCGTTCGTACCGTCAGTTACACAGCCAAACAGTTGGTACGGCCACAGTTCCCTTTATTGGCGAGCCTTTAAAAGGTTTGCAAATAATGGGAGTTTTAGAAACGCGTACTTTGGATTTTGAATATTTAATAATGGTAGGCGTTAACGAAGGTGTTTTGCCATCAGGAAAAACGGTGAATTCGTTTTTACCGAACGATTTGAAACGTTTGTTTGGTTTACCCTTGTATTATGAAAAAGATGCTATTTATGCATACCACTTTTACAGATTATTGCAGCGAAGTAGTTTTGTAAATTTAATTTATGATAGTGAAACCGACGAATTTGGTAAAGGAGAAAAAAGCAGATTCATTTCGCAATTGCAATTTGAATTAAAGCATTACCATTCCGAGCATCAAATTACCGAGCATGTTGCTGTTTCATCTTCTCCGGTTTATGTAGATGATGCTATCTGTATTGAAAAAAACGATCAAACATTAGAAAAGATCCTTGAAAAAGCAAGAAGCAATGATGAGTTTGGTGGAATTTCTCCTTCGGCATTAAATACATTTAAAGAATGTTCTTTAAAGTTTTATTTTAGATATGGTGCCGGTTTAAAAGAAATAAAAGAAGTAGAGGAGAGCGCTGAGGCGAATACATTTGGTTCTATATTGCATTTGGCATTAGAAAATTTGTACAAACCGTATATAAATAAAAATTTAGTTGAGGAAGATCTTTTAAAGATGATCACTGAATCGGAAAAAGAAGTTGAAAAGGCATTCAAAGAATTTTTTAAAGATTCATCTCCGTTACAAGGGAAAAATTACTTGCAAATAGAAGTTTTAAAGGTTTATGTAAAGCGTTTGGTAGAACTAGATAAAGAAAATGTAAAAGCCTTAAAGAAACAAAATAAATTTTTGAAGATCTTGTTTTTAGAAAGTCCATGGAAAGCCCCTTTGCAAGTAAACATAAACAACAAACCGGAAACTTTTTTTGTTCAAGGAAAAATTGATCGCATGGATGATTTTGGCGGACAAATTCGCGTGATCGATTATAAAAATTCGATTAAAGATGTGGATAAATTTGCATTCACAAACTTTGAAAATTTGTTTGAAGACATTAACTACAATAAACAACTCCAATTATTTATTTACGTTTGGTTAGTGTATAAAAACAAGCCTCAATTCTTAAAACAACTTCAGCCGGGCATAATCCCCTTCAAAAAATTCTTAAAAAACCCAAAACAAATTGTGGTTGGGAAGGAGAAACAAGCTCTAGAATTTGATGTACAGCTGATGAATGATCTAGAGACCAATATAAGTTCCTTTGTAGGTCAAATACTTGACTTGTCAAGACCTTTCACGCAAACCGAAGATCTTAAAATTTGCGAATTTTGCGATTATAAAGCCTTATGTAATAGGTGATCCTGTTTTTTGCCACGCGAAGATAATTTCAGAACAAAATATTTCATAGCTCCGTAGGGGCGACATATTGGTAGCCCCAAAAGGGGGCGAAATAAACAGTGGTGAATATAACCCCAGAGGGGTTACATATTGGTTTTGATTTATTTTGAATGAAATTGCATTTCTATTATACAATATGTGCGGTAATGGTATCTGTATTCGTTTGCGGTTCAAAATGTCCCACCCAACCGTAATAGCCGAATTTTAAGTTGGACGGGTCTTTTTGTCCTGCCGAAAAAATGAGCGTACAGCAAAACTGTTGTCCTTACGTGACCGAATCGCGCTTTGGCAAGATAGTGCCTTCGTGTTAATTTAAATGATAATATTGGTTAAACAAACTTTGCGCCTTTGTAGCTATTTATTTTTTCATTAAATTTATGCTTCAAAATTTTAACCATGGGATTATTTGATAAATTAAAGAATGAATTCATCGACATCATTGAATGGGTTGATAGTTCTAACAACACGATCGTTTGGAAATTTCCACGCTATCAAAATGAAATAAAAATGGGCGCGAAGTTAACCGTGCGCGAAAGCCAGGTAGCCGTTTTTATGAACGAAGGAAAAATTGCCGATGTATTTCAGCCGGGTATGTATACGCTTGAAACGCAGAATATGCCAATTATGTCCACCTTAAGAGGATGGAAGTATGGTTTTAATAGTCCGTTTAAAGCAGATGTTTTTTTTATAAGTACAAAACAGTTCATTGATCAAAAGTGGGGAACAAAAAATCCTATCACATTAAGCGATCCGCGTTTTGGTTTTATTGAAGTTCGAGCTTTTGGAAATTTTGCTTTTCGCGTAAATGATGGAGCTAAATTCATTAAAGAAATTGCAGGAACAGATACTAATTTTTCTACAGAAGAAGTAACGGAGCAATTACGCAGTTTAATTGTAACCAAATTTACCGACGAAGTGGGGGAAGGAAATATTCCTATTGAAAAATTCGCCGCTAATATGGACGAACTTTCAAAATTAAGTCAAACCAGATTAAATGAGGATTTTTTAGAGTACGGATTAACCATTACAAAATTTTTGGTTGAGAACGTTTCGATGCCGGAAGAATTGAAGAAAGAAATTTTCAATTACTCAAGGTTAAATGCCATTGATATGCAAAAATTAGCGCAGTTCAATACTGCCAATGCCATTGGAGATGCTGCAAAAAATCAAGGAATAGGTGGAATGGGTGTTGGAATGGGAGTTGGTATGGGAATGGGTAACATGGTAACAAACATGATGAACGCTTCCATGAATCAAAATCAACAACAAAATAATACACCGCCACCATTAACTCAGTTTCATTTGGTAGTAAATGGCGCACAAGCCGGTCCTTTTGGAATTGATCAATTAAAAGCTATGGTTACTAACGGGCAATTAACACGCACAACTCAGGTATGGAAAGCCGGAATGGCTGCTTGGGGAGCCGCTGAAGGGCAGGCTGACCTTGAGGTTTTGTTTTCAGCAGTGCCTCCGCCAATAATTTAAAACGAATTAGATTTCAATTTAACGGAGACCCAAAGTGGTCTCCGTTTTGATTTTTAAATGGGAAGGACTATATTTATACCAGCACTTAATATAAATGGTATTAATAATCTTAAAAAAATAATAATGAAAAAAATCTACATTTTACTTTTATTTGTTTGTATGAGCATTGCGAATTTATCAGCGCAATTTGCTGCATCAAATTTCTCTTTATTAAGTAATATCAGTCCTGAAGTAGGCGCTGGCATAAAATATTCCGGATGTTGGGGATGGACAGACACTTTAAATGACAAGGAATATGCAATAGCTGGGTCGATTACCGGAACTTATTTTATTGATGTTACTAATCCATATACTCCTACTGTTTCTGCCTTCTATCCTGCAACGGCCAGTAATGGTAACTGGCGCGAAATGAAAAGCTATAAGAATTATCTTTATGTTGTAAATGATAACGGCGCAGGAACAACGGGCTTACAGATCTTTGATATGAGTACCTTACCAGCTACGGTTACATTGGTAAGTCAGAATATGAATTTATTCAGACGAGGCCATGCTGCTTGGATCGATGGAAATAAATTATATGTGTCGGGTATTACATACAGCAATAATACTACCAGTAGTTTGGATGTTTACAGTTTAGCAACTCCTACAGCACCCGTTCTTTTACGCCAGTTAAAACAGGATTATCCAAGTATTACCTATATTCATGATTCGTTTGTTCGCAACGACACGGTGTATGCTTCCTGTGCATATCAGGGACTTTACGTTTATAGGCTAACCGCAGCAAATACTTTCACCCAATTGGGGTCTTTGGTTACTTATCCTGGATCTGGATACAATCACGCAACCGCATTAACTCCTAATGGTCAGCATTTGGTAATGCTTGATGAAGTTCCGGTGAGTTTACCTATTAAAGTTCTTGATGTTACCAATTTAGCCAATATTGTAGTAACCGCCACAGCAAACCAATTTCCTCAGTCAACACCGCATAACCCATGGATGGTTAGCGATCAGTACTGTTTTGTAAGTGCATATCAAGACGGAACTCAATTATGGGATATTTCTAATCCAAACGCGCCTGTATTAGCAGCGTATTTTGATACATACCCAGTTAGTGGTGGCAATAATAATACTTGGCCAGGAGGCGCGGCTTACAACGGCCAATGGGGTTTGTATCCATATTTTCCGAGCAAAAATATTTTTGCTTTAGATAGAAACAATGGTGTATTCATGATCAATACACATTTGTTCGCTAATCCTGAGATAAATATTATAGGTAACGCAATTAATATTCCCGACGGATCAGTTGCAACAGGCACTAACAATAATACTGATTTCGGTTCGGTGATCATTCCGGGCAACGCAATAAATAATTTTGTGATCCAAAATACAGGTTTGGCAAGTTTGAACATTTCTTCTATTACTATCACCGGCGCCAATGCTTCTCAATTTTCTATTGTTGGCCCTGCAGCACCGTTCACTGTTTCATCTAATGGTGCTCAGGTTCTTGGTGTGAAATTTATGCCGTTATCCGCAGGAACTAAAACGGCCATGATCAATTTAAGTAGTAACGATATCAATGAAGGTAGTTACGATTTTGTTGTTACCGGTTTTGCTATCTCAACAGTTGATCTAAAAAAACAGACCAGCGAGAATTTTGATTTGATGATTTATCCTAATCCTGCTTCTGATCATTTAACTATAAAGTACAACGACATGAAAGCTGAAGATGCAACATTGAAGTTGATAAACAGTTTAGGTCAGGTTGTAATGGAAGAAAGGTTAAGCACGGATTGCTGCAGTAAGGATTTAAATATTGCAGGATTTCCTAAAGGAATTTATTTGATCCAAGTAAAAGGTAAAACAGTGAGTGAAGTAAAGAAAGTAATGATCTACTAAAATAGATCTCCCACATATTCCGCTGATAAGAAACAAAACAAAAAAGTCGTCGCACTAAATGCGACGGCTTTTATATTTTTACACCAATCACAAGAATATCATCCACTTGTTCCAATTCACCGCGCCATTCTTCAATAGCTTGGTTTAGAAGATCTTTTTGTTGAGAATAAGGCAAATCACAGTTTTGTATAAGTAGCATTTCTAATGCTTTGTAACGGAATTTCTTTCCACCCGCCTTACGGATCTCTTTTGTTTTTCCGCCAAACTGGTCAGGATAACCATCCGTTAAAGTATAAATGATATCATCTTTTTTTAGATCAACCTCATGCAAAGTAAAGGGCCGTGGATCCGGAAAAAATCCACAAGGTTGTTTATCACCTTTTTTTTCTAATAAAACTATTTCTGTTTTTTCATCCTTTCTAAGAATATAAAACGAATTGTTGGCCGCAGCGTAAGTAAGTTTCATTTTTTCTTTATCAATACAACATAAAACCACATCCATTCCGTCTTTATTTTCTTCGGCGCTTCCGGTTTGTTTTAGGGTACTTACTATTTTATCTCTAATAATATTTAAAATATCAGCCGGGTTTTGTGCAACATTTAGCGAAACTATCTCTTCTAAAAAAGAAAGCCCTAACATGGTCATAAAACCACCCGGAACTCCATGGCCGGTGCAATCTGCCGTAGCGTAATAAATTTTATTGTCTTTTTGATAGATCCAGTAAAAATCACCACTTACAATATCTTTTGGTTTGAACAGAACAAAACTTTCTTTGAATGCCTTTGTAAATTCATCCTCTTTAGGAATCAAAGCGCTTTGAATGCGTTTAGCGTAATTGATACTATCAGTGATCTCTTTATTCTTCTCGAACAGAGCATCCTTTTGCTCCTCGATCTCATGTTTTTGTTTCGAGATCACCACATTCTCCATTTCAATGATCTCTTTTGATTTTGCTAATTCTAAACGACTCTTGATCTCGTTCATAGTTAAGCGATAGCGTGTACGAATGAGAAACACACAAAAAATGGCCACAGTAAGTACTAATAAACCGCCGCTGATAGTAAATTCCTCAACGGATAGCTCACTATTGATTTTATAAAAAATGATATTGCTGATAATGGTCGCAACTAAAATAATAACTGAGTAATAATATTCCCATAAAACAAGCATTCCCACACCTATAAACAATACCATATAGGCAAAGGCGTGTTTTTGTAAATGCGCAAGATCCATAACACTCCACATATAAGAGTTTTGAATTGAGATGCCCAAAACCAAAACGAACATACAAGCATAAATATCTAATTTGGTCCATTTTTTAGTTAATAATAAAACAACAGTAACGGCTGAAACGGCGATCCTAAATTCAAAAAATGGTTTCCAGTGATCGGGTAAAACAAAAATATCGCTAATGAACCAAACAAGATTCAAAATCAACCCAACCCAGCAGGTAATTACGTGAAAACGCTCGGTAGATCTGGTGAACTCCTTTTTAACTACCTCGGGCGATATACTTATGTCTTCCATTAGTTGCTTAAATATAGCAATAAATCCTATTTATGGTATGTCGTACGTACGTAATCCTTTGTAATATGGATTAAATTTATACCCTTTTAATGTTAAACTAAACTTTTAGGCTAAAATAACCTCTTGTTTTACCAACTTCGCCTTGGTTTGTCCGTTGTATTGAATGATTAGATTTTGAGGCGTGCGATCGATAATGTTTTTATGAACGACCTTATCAAAATTAAAATCTAATGGTAAAACAACAAAACGGTATTTGTGATGATCTAATTTTAAACGGTCTATCAACTCAAACTTTGTTGTTTTTGGCAAATCGCTCATGAACAACTCCTTTGGCTTTACTTTAAAATGCAAATAGTAATCTACCGCAATGAGTTGTTTTAAAATTGGATCATTTGGATATTCTTGTTCAGAATATTGAGTTATAATATCAAATACATCCGGAAGGGTATACTTGTGAAAATCCTTTTTCTGACCAAAAAATTCGCCAAGTCCTAAAAGGAAATCAAACACACTGTAAGTATTGCAAATATATCTGAGTGTGTTTTGTGCGCGTTTATTGTTCCAGTATATTTCGAGCATATGCTCTAATTTTTCGACCGAACGCAACTGAGAGTTTGATAAATAATTGCTTTCAATGATCTGATAGGGCGGAAGCGGATCGTATTTAAAGCCATGTTGTTCGGCTTTATGGCGCACCGGAGTTCCTTTAAGGAATTTTAAAAATCCTAATTGCAATTCAGGCGGAAATAATTTAAATGTTTCTTCAAAGCTGTATTTAATATCCTCGTAATAGTCGAGCGCCATTCCTACAATAAGATCTAAATGTAATTCAACTTTGTCTTCTACTTGTTTAATGATGCTTTTTGTTTTTTCGAAGTTTTGCTTGCGACTAACTTCCAAATTTGCTTTTTGATTCACCGTTTGAATACCGATCTCAAATCGAAAAAGATCTTTGGGCACCTTTTCGTTAATGAATTGGATGATATCGGGATGCAAAATATCAGCGGTTATCTCAAATTGAAATACATTACGAGGCTTATGATGATCTAATATGAATTGAAAAATATCCAATGTAAAATCCCTTTTCATATTAAATGTTCTATCAAGGAATTTTATGGTCTTACCATTTTCTATTAAATAAAGCAATGTGTTTTTGATATGCGTATCAGGTAAGTATCTTACTTTATTATCTAAACTTGCTAAGCAAAACTCGCATTTGTAAGGGCATCCGCGTGAGGTTTCAATATAAAGCACTTTATCTTTTAAGCTTTCTGCATTATCGGTTTCATAAGGCATAATGTGTTTATACCTTGCAATATCAAACGTTGGAGCTTTTACGTTTTGTTTAACTTGAGTTCCGCTTTTCCATATCAATCCCGGAATTGGTTCTAAATTGGGATATGAGGCAAGCAAGGTTTCGAAAGGAGTTTCTCCTTCGCCTGCAATGATCATATCTACTTCATCTTTGCAAATAACATCTTCCCAATCATAACTTACTTCGGGGCCACCTAAAAGAACTTTAACGTTGGGGTTTATAGATTTAATTATTCGTGCAACCTCTAATGTTTGAGTTATATTCCAGATATAGCAACTGAACGCAACAATCTCAAAATCCTTACAAAAACCTGCAATTCCGTTCCTATCTTCCTTAATGGTAAACTCCTTCCAACATAAGCCATCGTTTTGCTTATTAAGTTCATACAATAGGCGAATAGCCAAATTTGTGTGAATGTATTTTGCGTTTAACGTTGTTAAAAGGACTTTCATTGATATGAACAAAGATAAACTTTTAATGGTTAATATATAGCTATGAATGGTTATGATATTTCCTTTTAAGAGGTTAATTTTGATATACACTAAAACTAAAAAATATGCATATAAACTTTGTAGCTGTTCTTGTTGCAGCATTAGTCCCAATGATCATGGGTTTTATTTGGTATAACCCAAAAGTATTTGGAAAAGCTTGGCAAGCCGCTGCCGGCGTTACCAACGAAAAAATGAAAAGCGCCAATATGGCCGTTGTTTTTGGCATATCGCTTGTTTTAAGTTTCCTTTTGGCATCTTCTATGTTAAATATGACCATTCACCAATTGGGCGTGTTTTCTACACTAGCAGGAGATCCAACTTTACAAGATCCGAATTCCGAATTAGGAAAATGGTTTGCAGAATTTATGGTTAAAAACGCACTTAATTTCAGAACCTTCAAGCACGGTATGCTTCATGGTGCTCTTGGAGGTATTATGATCGCTTTACCAATTCTTGGAACAAATGCTATGTTTGAAAGAAAAGGGTTTAAATATGTTGCAATCAATTGCGGTTACTGGATCATTACAATGATGATTATGGGTGGTATTGTTTGCGGTTGGAGCAACTGATAGAGCCTCAAAAGTGTTTTTCTAAAGTTTGGGCGCCCGGGCGCGCCTGCCTGCCCGTAGGCAGGCTTTACGCTTCAAGCCCCTCGGTATTTTGTTGTGGTGCTAAAGCTGCGATGGCTTTCTGCTTTCACACAAGCCGGCGCAAAGGCTCACTGGGCTTTTGCCCCCTCCTTGCTTAAGCGCCACAGCGTCTGCCTACCGCACAGGCAGGCAAAATCCTCACTGGGCTTTCCGCTTCTCCCGACAGCTATTGTGACGCTGGCGCGGCATTACTGTTGAGCTTATGGTAAAAAAAACATCAGTGTTACAGTGCAAATGAAAAATTTATGGCGGAATAGCCGCGTGATTTTTTATTAAATCTTCTTTAAAATATTGTTACAGGTATTTTTTAAGTGGGAAGCTAACTAACTCACGCTTGATTCATTTAAACTAATTGTTCCTTTATCGGCATCAATGCTTGCATTAATTCCAAGAGGAACAGTTAGTTTATTTTCTATATGTCCTATCATGGCACCAAAAAATGTCGGAACACCTAAGGGTTTGAGGTGTTGAAGAATGACCTCATTTAGTGTGAATGATTTTTGTGGCTCTTCTGCCAAGCATTTAGTGCATTTTCCAAACACAATACCACTAACTGAATCTAAAACACCGCTCAATTTTAATTGGGTCAACATTCTGTCAATACTGTAAGGCTCTTCTTTTGCCTCTTCCAAAAATAAGATCTTTCCTTTCCAATCGGGTAAATAACCGCTGCCTATAATAGAACTTAATACGGTTAAATTACCCCCAAACAATTCGCCACTTGCTTTTCCTGAATTAATAGTGATGATAGCGTCTTCACTTGCAGGATTTGCCTCAAATGTGTATGGTTTTGAATTTTGCACCACATTAATGAATGAATTTTTTGTAAACTCATTCCAGCCCGAGTTGCCCACCGGACCGTGATACGTGATCAATCCTGTTTTTGTTGTAATAGCAATTAAAAGAGTGGTAATATCGCTAAAACCTATAAGCACTTTTGGGTTTTCTTTTATGATCTTGTAATCTAATTTATCCAACAAACGTGCGCAACCCCAACCACCTTTCATGCAAAAAATGCCTTTTACTTTTTTATCAGCAAATAATTCATTCAATTCTTTTGCTCTTAATTCATCGTTACCTGCAAAATAACCATGTTTTTCTTTTAATGTTTTTCCTAATACGATGTTGAATCCAAAACTTTTTAAAATGTTAGAAAAAATTTCGATCTGAGCTTCATCCCAAACTGCACCGGCAGGAGAGGTAATCGCAATTGTATCTCCTGCTTTAAGTGCTTTTGGTTTTATGCGTTTAATATCTGATAAACGAAGTTTTGTAAGAGAGTTTCCTCCTAACATAAGCCCCGAGCAAGCTAACACTCCCGCTTTTAGTATAAAGTTTCTGCGATCGTTCATTTAAATGATTACCAATGTAAGAAAAATTATCATTATGTTTTTCGAATCCTTTTTTTCGAAGAAAATTTGTTTAATTTTAGTACCAATAATGCGAATTGAAATGTCTCATAGCCAAATTTTTTTAAGAGATGACGGCGTTGTTCAGGTTAACACAACGGACCATAATTATACTGTAAAGGATCTTAAAGAACTAAATTCGGCTCAAGGAAAGATCTCTAATGGCAAGAAACTTCCCTTGCTCGTTATTACTACGCATTATGCAAATATTGAAAGTGATGCACGCGAATTTATGGCAAGTGCTGAAAGTACCCAATATTCAACGGCCGAAGCCTATGTTATTATTGGTTTAGGCCAAAAGATCCTTGCAAATTTTTACATGAAAGTAAACAAGCCGGGCGTGTCTACGCGATTTTTTACGGATCTAAAATTGGCCGAAGAATGGCTCCTTTCTTATCTTCCCTCAGATTTGTAACGTTTGTAGCAATCCATTACTTTGTTGTAAAGATCATATCCGTCGTGGGTTAAAATGTATTGGTTGCTCAATTCTAGGCAAAACTTTCTGAACGCTTCTACATCTAATTTATCATCGCCGGTTACACTGCGAATGATCTCGGGATTTATTTTTTTAGCAACTTCTTCCTCAATTAAAAGGTCATCAAATATCTTGGCCAGTTTTCGTATCTCTCGTCCACGCCTGCTAAATTGCATATATGCGGCAGTAAACGGACTTTGAAATGCATCGATAGTTCTTATATGACTCATGTCGATGATCTTATTCATGTATTCGCGTTCGTATGTTTTGTATTTAAACGAAGTAACAGTTACCGTGTTTAGATTAATATATTGTGTTCTCATAACAATAGCATATTCACCCTTCGAATTCTTCTTTAAGTTCTTTACAGGAATATATTCTTTTGCAAAACCTACATAAGAACAAATTATCGTGTCCTGCATTTTCGCTGTAATATAGAATTTGCCTTCTAAATTACTCATAGCCCCACTTCCTGTTGTTTTATTGATCACATAAACATAAGGCATCACATTACTGCTATCTTTTTCATAGATAATTCCTCTAATTGCTTCTTGGGCCCCAGCAAGGGTGGGAAGCGCTACGAATACCATTATTTTAAGCCATACGTTCAATCCTGTTAAATTAAACTTTTTTTGAGGAAAATTATTCACAAATGGTTGATAATTTAACCTTTTTTAGGTGACAAACGGTTAATGTTGCAATGCTTATTTCTGTTATATTTAAACCTAGATTTATGGAGAATTTTATTGTATCGGCCAGGAAGTATCGTCCCCAATTATTCAATACGGTTGTTGGTCAAAGTCATATCACTAATACCTTAAAAAATGCCATTATTCAAAAACAACTTGCTCAGGCTTATTTGTTTTGTGGGCCACGTGGTGTAGGTAAAACAACTTGTGCACGAATATTCGCTAAAACAATTAATTGTTTCAATGTTTCATCAAGCGGAGAGGCTTGCGATACCTGCGATTCTTGTTTGTCTTTCAATTCAGGTGCTTCGTTAAATGTGTACGAATTAGATGCTGCAAGTAATAACTCTGTTGAGGATATCCGTAATTTAGTTGATCAAGTTCGCTTTGCTCCGCAATTAGGAGAGTACAAAGTGTATATCATCGACGAGGTTCATATGTTGAGTACGGCGGCTTTTAATGCGTTCTTAAAAACCTTGGAAGAACCACCCAAACATGCCAAATTTATTTTAGCAACTACCGAAAAACATAAGATCATTCCAACCATTCTGTCGCGTTGTCAGGTTTTTAATTTTAATAGAATTAAAGTTGAGGACATTAGCAATCACCTTGCTTTTATGGCCGAAAAGGAACATGTAAAGTATGAGCAAGAAGCCCTGCACATTATTGCACAAAAAGCGGATGGCGGTTTGCGCGATGCTTGCTCGATGTTCGATCAAATGGTTGCTTTTACAGGAAATAATTTAACCTATAAGCAAGTTGTAGAGAATTTACATGTGCTTGATTATGATTACTATTTTAAATTGACGGATGCTTTTCTTGGATCGCGCTTACCTGAGATTATGGTAGTGTTTGATGATATTTTAAAGAAAGGTTTCGACGGCCATAATTTCATCAATGGATTAGGAGAGCATTTACGTAATATTTTAGTTAGTAAAGATCCTCAAACTTTAGTTTTATTGGAAGTAAGCGATGCGCTTAAACAAAAATACGCTCAGCAGTCGGCAAATTGCACGGTGCAATTTTTATTAAAATCGTTATCGATCATTAGTAAAGCCGATGTGAATTATAAAAGTGCCAAAAACCAGCGATTGTTGGTGGAAATGGCATTAATGCAGTTGTGTTTTTTGAACTCGCCTCTAGAGCCTGAAAAAAAAAACGATGAATCCGTTGTAGTTAAAAGCGAAACACCTGTTGTAAAGCAAAACAACCCTGTTATTACAAGCTTTAACAATGATGCACCGGTGATAAAAACCGCGAGCAAGCCGGTTATTCCTTTCAATCAATTAAAAAACACGGCAAGCTTCTCTTTAAAGGATGCTTTAACCGATAAAACACTACCAAACGAATCGTCGGCTCCGGATAGGTCAAATGAAGTAGCTTATATAAATGAGGTGCTTACCTTGGACATGATCAAAGAGTCTGTTTTGAAGTATGCAAAAACTAAACAACAAAACAAGAGTATTTATGTTTCGCTTACCGAGGCTCCTGTTGTTTTAACTCCTACAAACGAGATACTCATCACGCTTTTAAATCACTCGCAGCTTGAAAAGTTTCAAGAATTGAAGCAGGATATGCTTGAAGTTTTAAGAAAGGATCTGAAGAATAATATTATCGTGCTAAAATTTTCAATTAAGGAAGATGATGTGAGTGCAAGCGTAAAAGCTTTTACACCAAAAGAAAAATTTAAAGTGATGAGCGAGAAAAATTTAGCTTTATTAGAATTAAAAAAACGTTTTGATCTAGATATAGAATACTAAAAAGTAAATGAAAGAATATATGAATAAACTGACCCTTATTACCTTATCAACTTGCCTTGCACTTGTAACTTCGGCACAAAATAAACCGGCCGACGGGCCTAAAAAAACAGCTCTAAATTATGAGTATGCTTTAAACGATCCTTATAATGCACGTATCTATACGCTTAAAAACGGATTAAAAGTTTATCTCTCGGTTTATAAAAATGCACCACGTATTCAAACCTATATTGCTGTAAAAGCGGGTAGCAAAAATGATCCGTCAAACGCAACGGGCTTAGCGCATTACTTAGAGCATTTGTTGTTTAAGGGAACTGATAAATTTGGGACAAAAGACGCGGTTAAGGAAACTGCAGAAATTAAGAAGATAGAAAATCTATACGAAACCTATAGAAAAACAACCGATGAAGCGGGCCGTAAAAAGATCTATCATCAAATTGACAGTATAAGCGGAGTTGCTGCAAAATTAGCCATTGCCAACGAATACGATAAAATGTTAGCTGCTATTGGTGCGCAAGGAACAAATGCGTTCACTTCGTTTGATCAAACAGTTTATGTGAATGATATTCCAAGTAACCAGATCGATAATTGGTTAAAAATTGAAGCAGAGCGTTTTCGTAAACCGGTATTGCGTTTGTTTCATACAGAATTGGAAGCGGTGTATGAAGAAAAAAATCGCGGATTGGACAATGACAATATAAAATCATACGAAGCTGCTTTTTCAGCAATATTTCCAAAGAACAAATACGGAACTCAAACAACCATTGGAACCATAGATCATTTAAAAAATCCTTCTATGACCGAGATCAATAATTATTATCAAAAATGGTATGCACCAAACAATATGGCAATAGTTATGAGTGGTGATTTTGATCCGGATAAAGTGATAACGCAAATTGAAAAGCATTTTAATTCGGCGTCATCTAAACCGATGGAGGCATATACTCCGGAAAAGGAAGAGCCTATTACTTCAAGGATAGTTCGTGATGTTTACGGACCAGATCCTGAAAGCATGAGTATGATATGGAGAACTGAAGGAGAAGGTACAAAGGAAGTAGATATGCTCGATTTAATTGTTGGGATATTATTTAATGGAAAAGCCGGTTTAATGGATATTAATCTTAATCAGGCCCAAAAAGTGCTTGGAGCTAATTGCTACGTTTATCCATTAAAAGATATGGGTGTTTTTGCTTTAGGCGCTTCTCCAAAACAGAATCAAAAATTAGAGGAACTAGAAGGAATTTTGTATTCGCAACTTGAACTGATAAAGAAAGGCGACTTCCCTGATTGGTTGATCCAAGCTGTGATAACAGACATGAAATTATCTAAAACAAAGGAGTTGGAAAATAATGGCTCGCGTGCCGGAGAAATGTTAGATGCTTTTGTGAATGATATTAAATGGCAAAAGCAAGTTGATAAAATGGAACGTATATCAAAGATCACAAAGCAAGAGATCATTGATTTTGCTAAAAAAACCTTCAATAACAATAATTACGTTGTTGTTTTCAAACGTATTGGAGAAGACAAGAATGTGCAAAAAGTGGAAAAACCCCAGATTACTCCTGTGGATGTTGATCGTGATAATATGTCGCCATTTGTAAAAGGTATTTACGAAGCAAAAACCGCTGATATACAACCAAAGTTTGTTGATTATGCAACTGACATTAAAAAGGGCACACTAGCTTCAAATATTCCGGTGATCTATAATAAGAATACAGAGAACAAAGTGTTTGAATTGTATTATAAATTCGACATGGGAAATAATAACGATAAGCTATCCAATATTGCCGTAAAATATATTGATTACGTGGGAACAGCAGATATGACGCCTGCGAAGATCAAACAGGAATTATATAAATTGGGCTGTTCATTTAATGTTTTTAGTGATAATGAAGATACTTGGATAAGCTTAAATGGTTTGAGTGATAATTTTGAAGCTTCGCTTAAATTATTCGAAAAAGTATTAGCAAATCCTGCTGTTGAAACCGAGACATTAAAAAACATGATCGAGGATGTCAAGAAGGAAAGAGAAGACGCGAAGCAACAAAAAGGAATGATCTTGAATCGTGGTTTAGTAAGTTTTGCTCGATATGGCGCTCTGAATCCTTTTACAAATCAATTGAGCAATGAGGACTTAGATAAGATAACCGCTGAAGATATTAAGAATAAAATAAAAGGTTTAAGCATGTTTGAACATAAAGTGTTGTATTATGGTCCTGCAGAATTAGCCGACGTAACAAAAAGCCTTAATGCGGTGCACGTTGCTCCGGCAGGTGGTTACAAACCAGTTGCTGCCTCGCAAAAATTTGAATTCAGAACTATTAACAATGAAGTTTTTGTTATTGATTATGATATGAAGCAAGCCGAAATCATTATGTTGAATCAAGGTGGAGTTTACAATAAGGGGATGATACCACTTTTACAATTGTACAATACATATTTTGGTGATGGTATGAGCGGCGTAGTATTTCAAGATCTTAGAGAATCAAAAGCTCTGGCATATTCTGTTTATTCCCGTTACGTTCAACCAAACAAACCTTCTAAACAGTTTTACAATGTTTCTTATATTGGATCTCAAGTAGATAAATTGCCTGAAGCAATGAAGGGTATGACCGATCTGTTAACTGAAATACCAAGATCTGAAGCTTCTTTTTCAGCGTCAAAAGAAAATTTATTGCAAGAGATCCGTTCTCAACGTATTAATAAGGCTGATATTTTATTTAATTATCTGGACGCTCAACAAATGGGCTTAATCACAGATATTCGCAAAGATGTTTATGAGAAGGTAAATTTATTTAAATACGAGGATGTAAAGAAATTCCATGCTGATAACATAAAGGGCAAGAATATTACGGTACTTGTAATTGGAAAAAAAGATAATCTCGATATGAAGGTACTTGAAAAATATGGTCCGGTAAAAGTACTTACACTTAAAGAGATTTTCGGATATTAATATGATCAAGTATTTTTTATTAATTGCTTTGGTTGTGTCTTTTAGTTCTTGCAGTAAGCGTAAGGCCAAAAAGCAAGCTAAAGAAGACGAGGAAATTATTCAAAAATATATTAGTGATAATAAACTAAGCGCAACAGCAACCGGTTCCGGATTATATTATGTAATGAGTACTCCGGGAACAGGGGTTAATCCTTCTATAAGTTCTAATGTTACCGTTGTTTACTCAGGTTATTTTACCGACGGAAGTACATTTGATCAAAGTACATCTGCAGGAATTTCGTTCGACCTTAGTTCGGTAATTAAGGGTTGGCAAGAAGGAATCCCATATTTTAAAAAGGGAGGAAAGGGAATTTTAATTATCCCATCTGTCTTAGGTTACGGCACATCAGGAACATCAGGTATTCCGCCCAATTCAGTTTTGATCTTTAATATTCAGTTATTGGATGTGAAGTAGGGGGAGGGGGCTAATTTACAATTCTTTTACCATCAAATAATGTTGCACCACGTCAAACAGCAAATGTGTTTTTTCTTTTAAGATGTAAGTATTGGCCTTGTAAAACTCCAATGCGTTTTCGCGAGCTTGTAATTCTATTTTTTTGAGCTTAAGTTCCTTTGCTTTTCCTTCAAGAGCTTTTAAAATTAGTTTCCCTAATCCTTTTCCTTGCATTCCGTTTGCCACAGCCATGTACCGAATTTGTCCTGTAGTTGCATCGTTTGCTTGTAATCGTCCGCATGCAATTGCATTTCCTTTATCATCTTGCACAAAAGCGTTGTGAGCCGCATCTTCATGTCCATCACTTGCCGATTCTTTTGATTGTTGCCATGGCTTACGTAAGATATCATAACGTAAGTCAATGATTTTATTGATCTCTTCAGTTGTGTTTGCAAAAGTTACGTTCATTTGTGCTTATCTGAGGCCTATTTAGTCGAACCTCAAAAAGTATTTTTTATTATTTGGGCGCCTTATCGGGCTATCACTTCAAGCTTGTTTGTCCTTTGCTATGTTTGTCGCACTGCGGGGTCTCCGCAGAAAAAGCGAAGCCTACTCGT
>Ga0163149_10000259_pt1 | contig 70006 bp, 50 predicted proteins | sample OliLakLV19MP5G1_FD_148604 | JGI IMG/M metagenome (GOLD analysis project Ga0163149, IMG submission 148604) | Freshwater microbial mat bacterial communities from Lake Vanda, McMurdo Dry Valleys, Antarctica - Oligotrophic Lake LV.19.MP5.G1 | ecosystem: Environmental > Aquatic > Freshwater > Lake >...
CTTTAATTCAAAATCATTATTCAAATCGTAAACTTTCAATTGGATCTAATTGAGAAGCGCGTTTGGCTGGGATATAACCACTTACTAAACCAACGATAACACAAATAACATATCCCGACATCATCCAAAACCAAGGAACAAAAAATCCGGTATCAAGCGCCATACTTATAAGATTGCCAATAATGATCCCTAATAAAATTCCAATACTTCCACCAAACACACAGATCACAATACTCTCAATTAAAAATTGATTTTTAATAGTTTGTTGCGTGGCACCAAGAGCTTTTCGGATGCCAATTTCACGTGTGCGTTCGGTAACTGTTACTAATAAAATATTCATTAAACCAATAGCTGCTCCCAATAAGGTGATTATACCAATGATAGTGGCGCCCATAGTTACTTTATTTAGATCATCAATAAGCATTGTTGCTAAACTATCTGATTTTGTGATCGCAAAATCATCATCCTCAGTTGCCGAAACATGCCTTATCTTTCTAAATAATCCCCTTCCCTCTTCTAAAACGATCTCCAATTTACTGATATGTGTTACCATCACGTTGATCGTAAAATCCATTTTCTCTCCACCAAAATACTGGCGTGCATTTGTAAGCGGAATAATACATACTTTATCTCCGCCAAAAGCAGCACTGCTACCTTTTGGTTTTAAAACACCAACTACTTTGTATTTTAATGCGCCAATAGAAATTACTTTATCATACCCGCTTGTTCTTGGAAATAATAATGCATCAATATCTTTTCCAATGATCACAATATTTTTTCCACTGTTTGCTTCAGCTGCTGTAAAATTTCTTCCTTGCGCCAGTTCGTAACCCGAGGTTTGTAAATAATTCTCATCGGTACCAAACACCTGAATGTTTGGATTCGTTTTTTCACCTTCCGATTTTAATCGGGCGGTTTGGCTTGCCAAAGTTGATACAGATGTTAAGCAAGGCATATCAAACTGCGTTTTAAAACGCATGGCGTCTTTGTAGGTAATGCCTTCATGATGTTTGGCTTTTTTACCTTTTCGGCCAACTCTAACACCAAACTCACCATTTCTTATGGTAAACGTGTTAGCTCCCATGTCTGTAAAGTTACTGTTGATGCCATTTTTAATTGCGTCGATGGCTGTAAAAATCCCTACAAGCGCCATAATACCAATGGCAATAATCAACATGGTAATAATGGCGCGCAATTTGTTTGATTTGATAGAATCAACAGCAACTTTAATATTATCACGCAAGTTTAAACTCATAACAACATTCCCGCAATAGTTGCCGATAAATAAGACGCAAGTGTTCCGCTTATCAACGCTCTAATTCCTAATTTGGCAAGATCTGCTCTTCGCTCAGGCGCCAAAGCGCCAATACCTCCAATTTGCATTCCTACACTACTAAAATTGGCAAAGCCACAAATAGCGAAACTTGCAATGAGCAATCCTTTTTCACTTAATGGTTTGGCAAGGTGATGCGTTAATGTGTCGAATGCAACAAACTCATTGATGGTTAATTTTTGCCCCATTAAAGATGCGACCTGACCAATATCTTCCATTGGAACGCCCATAGCCCAAGCAAAAGGATAAAATATTTTTGAAAAAATAACATCCAAAGTAAATTGCGGAGAGATTAATCCCAATAAATAATTCACTAAAGCTATCAAGGCAATAAAACCAATCAACATAGCAATTACATTTATGGCGATCTTCATTCCATCTGCAGCCCCATGAGAAATGGCGTCGATCAAATTTGTGTGTTCGCGTTTTACTTCTAAAGTTACCTTGCCTTGCGTTTTTGGAATTTCGGTTTCGGGATAAATTATTTTTGAGATCACAATGGCCGCCGGTGCCGCCATTAAACTTGCTGCTAACAAATACTCAACCTTTGCTCCCATGTTCACATACACAATTAAAATTCCCCCTGCAATGCACGCCATACTTCCTGCCATAGACGAAAGCAATTCGCTTTTGGTCATGGTGCTTAAATACGGACGGATCATAACTTGAGCTTCTACTTGCCCAACAAAAGCGCTAGCTACATTACTTAGCGCTTCGGCACCACTGGCACGCATTACAAAATTCATAACTCTTGCTATAATAGCCACCAAACGTTGCATGATTCCAAAATGATAAAAGATGGCCACCAATACACAAACAAAAATAATAGTGGCGGTAACCGTAAATGCAAAAACGAATGTATGTGGAGTTCCGTAAGGCTTAGAAAGTCCGTCGTGTGTATCTATCATTACACCCCCATACACAAATGATGCGCCTTGTGTTGCGAACTGTTCTATTTTGCCCATTCCTCTTCCAAGGAATTCAAAAAAGCGAGTTACAAGAGGTACTTTTAAAACAAGTACTGCTATAAATAATTGCAAACCTAAACCGCTTATCACTAAACGGTAATTGATGCGTTTTTTATTATTCGATAACAGGAATGCAATTCCTAAGATCAAAATGATGCCTATTATACCGGTAAATCTTTCCATGTCTTAAAAAAGATACAGCCAAATTAGTACTTTTTATCACAACCATCCTTACCCTTTATGGAAAAAATTTCGTTCACTTCTGTATCTAAAATGAGTACTTATAACTTATAGTTAAAAAAGGAGGAATTATGAGGATCATAGCCATTTTAAGTATAGTAATAGTGTTGTTTGCTTTTTCAAAGATAAACACCAGGATAAGCTTGCAACAAGCAATAAACAATGGCCTTGTAAAGGTTAAGATCAAAAGTTTGGGAAATTACCAAGGGGAATCAACGGCAATGGAGATCCAGAACTTAACAAAGAATGATCTTCTTATTATGGTTGAACCCGGAAGAAAATTAATTGCCGATAAAGAGGAATTTCAAAATCTATTGGTAGTAAGAGAACAAGAAATTTTGGTTAAGGCTAACTCAAAAACGTGCAAGAATATTATTGGATATTGTTGCGAAAGTAGTGATGCCGGTCCTAAAAAAGACCTGGGGTACAAAGTAAATAGCATGGCCGATAGCAATATGGTAAAACTTGCAAAGTATATAAACACCAATTACTCACAGTTAAGCAGCACAAGTGTGCAACAAGCAATTTGGGCCATAAGTAATAACCATGGAAGTGCCGCCATTTCAACATTAAGTGAAAAAGAAATGAGCTTAAAGAATTTAGTATGCAATATCAAAGGCGAACCAATTCCTTGGTATGTTATAAAACAACGCATTCATCAAACACCTAATGGAATGATACATTTAACGAATGATAGCTTGTACGGAAAAATGGCTTATACAAATGGCGAATGGTGTTACTCAAAATTAAATATTTACGACACAAAAGACAATGCTGTTTTAATTAGCATAGGAAATTGGTTGCAACCGGGTTCAAACACAACTTACAATGTGGCCATACCTATCAAAAATTTAGGCAAGGGTAAGTACAAATTGACCCTCGAAAACGACAAACAAGTTTTCACTCAAAAGGAAATTCTGATATAAGTTTTGCTTGTAAAGAATTAACCAATTGATTTTCAAATACATAAGACTTTAAAGTCATGTATATTTATTAATCAACATTTCTTTCGTAATCCAAAAAAAATTTTTTCTTTTGCAAGATTAATAAACTACTATGTATTGGACTTTAGAATTGGCAAGTTGGTTAGAGGATGCTCCTTGGCCTGCAACAAAAGATGAGCTTATAGATTTTGCAATGAGAACCGGCGCGCCTATGGAAGTAATAGAAAATTTACAAGAAGTGGAAGACGAAGGCGATAGTTACGAAACCATTGAAGACATTTGGCCTGACTACCCAACAAAAGATGATTTCTTTTTTAACGAAGATGAATTTTAAACTAACCCCGCCTAAAAGCGGGGTTTTTTATTTAGTCGAGCCTCAAAAAGTATTTTTTGAGGCTTGCCTGCGGCCCGGGCTGCTACAGGCTTTGCTTCGGCTTTTTTTTCCGCCGAAAAGGCGAAACAAAAGAGATACCTGCCTTGCCGCCAGGCAGGAACCTTTCGCATCCCTAAGCCACATTACGGTTAACACCATTGGTTTTAAGGATTCATATAAACTTCATTATATATTTTGAAACAGTGTACAGAAAAAAATCTTCCGCTTTTCTAAATCAATTCCTATTTTTTCGGAAGATTAAAACACGATGATTATCGATAAAATGCTGGTTGTACATTTACTATTTGAGGCTCGACTATTTAGATACAGGAACCACAGAGACCTTCCGTCGCACAGAGTTTTTCAAAGAGGACGTAAGAATAATTATGCGTTTAGTTCAACTCTGTGTTTTCTGTAAAAACCTTTGTGTAGCGCTTTAGCGCGCCCTGTGGTTTCTGCCTCTTAATCGATCGATTTTTTATTAAAAATGATATACCCAAAATGCAAGAACAACGAAACTGGATTTTGGTTTTTATCATAATAGTTCACCCCAAAAGCAAAAGGCCCCAATGGCGTATTGTAAACTGCTGTAGCCGTGCCAATAAAATGATTGTATAAGAACGGCGTGCTGTAACCTGCGTTTCCACTTGCGTCTTTAATGATCGAATTGAACGGCTGCATAAAATATCCTTCCACACGAATGTCGAAATTTTTTAAAGGTGTAGTGATCAATTTTATTCCGCCCGCAATATAATTGTGTGCTCGGTACTCATCTATAAAAAAAGTTTGACTCTCGGGCGTTGGATTAAATGCAGGCGCCGACAGAATAGAACTTTGATAATTACTAAAGAACGTTTGATTTGAACTCACAAATTCTCCAAACAATCCAACCCTAAATCGTTTGAATGTTTTTACATATCCATCAAATGTTACTTTAAATTGTAGCCAAGGCAACGCGTATTGATTTTTAAAAGGTAATGTATCCGAACCAACACTTGTGTTGCCAGGGTAGTAACTTTCATTTCCTTCCAAATATCTTGCTCGTGCATTGAACATTACACCTTCAGTGGCGTACATTTTTCTATTCAAGGTATTTAATCCATAATTAATTTGTGTGTACCAAAAGTCAAAAAATGTTTTATCTGTTGTATCCAATTTTGTAAAGTCATCACGTTGATAATAAAAATTTCCCCATTCTGCTGCTCCTCCCGAAATATCTACCACCGATAAATTTCCCACGGGTAAACCTATTTTTATTTCAGTGTATTTATCCTCTTGGATCAAATACGCCGGCTTTAAAAGATCGTAAAACAAAACACTGCTATTAAAATAATCCCAACGCGAGTAAGTTGAATTTGATTCTAAAAAAAACGGTATTTTACCCGGAAAGTCGAGTCGCAGTTTTGCGTGACCTCCCGAATTTAATTTTCCTATATACCCGTTGGCATACGCTAAAAACCCAATCCTTCCAATATGATTGTATTGCAATCCCAAAAATGCTTCACTAATTGGTCGGTTAGAAATTACAGCACCCGCGTCTATATAAAACGGCTTTTCCATTCGGGCATTAATGTTCAACTCATATTTTCCTGTTAAACTATCTTGCGTAACGGTAGGATAAATACTTTTGAACCGCTCGTCGGCTGCCAATCTAAAATAGCGACGTTTTAGTTGAGCAAGCGTAAATTCCTTTTCTTTGTAAAATAAATTTTTGATAACGTATCTTTTTTGTTTCTCATTTAATCCCTCCACATTCACTTTATCAAAAACAAATTTCTTCTCTTTATAATGTGACATCAGTTCACGGCGTTTTTTTTCAAGCTCGATGGTATCTGCCTTACGTTTTATTTGCTCTAGTATCGCAGGTATGTTTCTTACAGTTGCCGCGTAACCGCTATCAATAAGCTTGTTCACTTTTTCAAAATTAAACATCCCTACGTCACTCCAAGGCTCAATTAAAATCCCATTTTCGCAAACCGGTTTAAAATTGGTTTCGCTCATCATAATATTTCGCAACTGCAAATACAGATCATCATCTTCGGGCGCAGCGGTTTTATCGGCAACATTTGAACCAATAATGAAATCAGGATTGAATTCTTTGTACATTACATCCGTTGGAAAATTATTATACAATCCCCCATCAAATAATAATTTATCATTCACTTTTATTGGGCGCAAATAAAACGGGTAGCTCATACTTGCCCGAACTGCCGTAGCAAGATCTCCATTCCTAAAAATAACACTTTGCTTTACTTTTATATCAGAAGCCAAACAGCGAAATGGGATCAGCAAACTATCAAAATTGTTTTTAACCTTAGCCGAACTTGCCGAAAATGTTTCCATCAAATAATAATCAATAGGAATAGAATTGATGACATTAGTTGGAAGGTTTTTTAATACGCCTTTTTTTGGATCAACAGGTAAGGTTAACCAAGAGCCATACGTGTTTCTCTTTTTAAAATAATAACCATATTGAAAGTTAAGATCGCCATGCGCTGCGTTTTGAAAAAAAGATGACTTTACTTTTTCTTCGATCTCTTTTGGTGAATAGCCAATAACGTAATAAGCCCCAATTAAACTCCCAATAGAAGTGCCCGAAATATAATCAATGGGAATATGGTATTCTTCCAAGGCTTTTAAAACGCCAATATGGGCCAAGCCACTAGATCCGCCTCCGCTCAAAACAAGACCGATCTTTTGCGAAAAACCTAAATTAAGGCTTAAAAAAAGGGCAAAAATGCAATATTTTATAGCTGAATACTTCAAAAGGCTAATCCGTATGTACAAAAGTAAACTTTATCTAAAAACTCCTATGCAAGATTGATATATTTATTTATATTCGCTTGCTAAAATGTTAGCCAAGTGTTAAAATTCATTTTTCAGAAAATATTCTACGGAATTGTCGTTTTGCTTGGCGTAGTTACTGCTATTTTCTTTTTATTTAATGTGCTTCCCGGTGATCCAGCCACTATCATGCTTGGCCAAAGGGCCAATAAGGACGCGGTAGAGGCCATCCATCGCGATCTAGGAACTGATAAACCTCTTTTTACACAATACATCCATTACCTTAACGATCTTTCTCCGGTTTCGGTGCACAATCATGCAGATAACATGAATTTATGGTACCTAAATCCTGATAAATACGATTGGACCCCTTTGTTCACGGTTGGGAAAAAGAAGGTTTGTGTACTCAAACTTCCCTATTTGCGCCGCAGTTATATCACAAAACGAAATGTTTCTGAAATTATTTTGGATACACTTCCCGAAACAGCAGTTTTGGCCTTTAGTGCTATCATCATTGCTTCCTGTATTGGAATTTTTCTCGGAATTATTGCGGCCATCAAAAAAAATAGCGCATTCGACAGGATCACTTTTGTTTTGGCAACCGTTTTTGGAATGAGTGCTCCATCTTACTTGGTAGGTTTGATCATGGCCTGGTTGTTTGGATATGTTTTAGCTGAGTATACAGGCCTCTCCGCCGTTGGAAGTTTGTACGATTACGATGAGTGGGAAGGACAGAAATTAAATTTAAAGAATTTGATCTTACCTGCCATTACACTTGGAGTAAGACCTTTGAGTATTGTAATTCAGTTAACGCGCAGTTCATTGTTAGATGTATTATCGCAAGATTATATTCGCACAGCAAAAGCAAAAGGTTTAACACTTTATAAGGTCATTACAAAGCATGCACTTAAAAACGCCCTCAATCCCGTTGTAACTGCTATTTCAGGTTGGTTTGCAGGCTTAATGGCCGGAGCAGTGTTTGTTGAGAAAGTGTTTAACTGGAAAGGCATTGGTTACGAAGTAGTAGAAGCATTAAGCAAGAACGACCTTCCTGTTGTAATGGGCGCAACTTTAATTTTTGCCACCATATTTGTTTTCATAAATATTTTGGTTGACATCGCGTACGGAATTCTTGATCCTCGCGTTAGAAAAAAATAAGCATGAGTTTTAGAAGAAAAATTGTTGCGGGTAATTGGAAAATGAACAATTCATTAACCGAAGCATTAACACTTTTAGATGGTATTGTTGCGCACTTAGATAGAAATACCATTACTGAAGTTATTATTTGTCCTTCTTTTGCTGTGCTAGCTCCTATTCATGCGCATTTAAAAGGCATGCCGAAAATTAGATTAGGTGCGCAAAATTGCAGCGAGTTTAATTCAGGCGCCTATACCGGAGAGGTTTCTGCACAAATGATAAGCTCAGTTGGTTGCCATTACGTTATTGTAGGGCATAGCGAACGAAGAACCTATTGCAATGAGAGCAGCGAGCAATTGACGCAAAAAATGAAACGCTCACTCGAAAATAAATTACATCCTATTTTTTGCATAGGCGAAAATTTAGAAGAAAGAAATAGCGGCAAACACTTTGAAATTGTAAAAGCACAATTAAAAAACGTGCTTTGCGGCTTTTCTGTTCATGATCTAAAAGATCTTGTGATAGCTTACGAGCCTGTGTGGGCCATTGGAACAGGAGTTACAGCCACTTCAGCACAAGCGCAAGAAATGCATGCCTTCATACGTAAAACCTTTTCAGAATTATTTGATGCTGATCTTGCCAATACATTACCAATTTTATATGGCGGGAGTTGTAACGCTCAAAACTCTAAAGAACTATTTGCCTGCAAAGATGTTGATGGCGGCCTTATTGGTGGCGCTAGTTTAAAGGCTGCAGATTTCTGTTCGATTGTTTCTTCATTTTAATTTAACAAAACAATAATTTATTTCATTTCTATTTGGGCGTGCCCCCGCCACGGAATTTCAGGAGGCGGGGTCGGGCTTTCGCCACTCGCTCTTTTTTATTCTTGCGCCGGAAACAATCTGGAAGCGCAAGAAATAAAAAAGGAGCTCAAACACTGGCTCAATCCCTCACGCGGCAGTAAGCCAAACATTATGAAACACTATCCTTGCCTTCTCACACTCCAGCTTTCCAAACTCTTTTCGAAGCACCATCTTATTATTAGCACCAATCTTCCTACGAAGACGCGTGCGGTGGCCTGGCCTTGCGTGCTAGGCGCGGAGCCTGTGCGGGGAATCGCATGGCCTTGATTTCTTTTGTTACTTTTCTTCATCAAGGAAGAAAAGTAAGTTCTTAAAGTTTTGATTCTTTTTTAAAAGAACAATATAGAAAATGCGGTATCTTTGAAAAAGAAATGTCAAATTACATCGCTTACTATTTTACAGTTGTACCGACGCAACCCGGCACCGATATTTTAATTGCAAGTTTAGGCGATGCAGGCTTTGAATCGTTTGTAGAAAATGAAGAAGGTTTTGAAGCTTATATTACAGAAGAATTAGAAAAGAACATCAACCTAAATAAATTTATTTTCGAAGATTTTAAATTCACTTTTGAAAAAGATAAAATTGAACAAAGCAATTGGAATTCAGAATGGGAAAAGAATTTTGAACCCGTATTGGTAGAAGACCTCTTATTGATCCGAGCGCCATTTCATGCCGAAGTAAAAAGTATAAAGCACGAAATTGTGATCATGCCCAAAATGAGTTTTGGTACAGGGCATCACGATACAACCTGGTTAATGTGCAAACAATTATTTGATCTTGAATTACAAGGCAAAAGTGTTTTAGACATGGGCACAGGGACAGGAATACTTGCTATTGTTGCCAAAAAACTTGGTGCTACAACAATTGTAGGTATTGACATTGATGAGTGGAGCGCCGAAAACGCTAAAGAAAATTGTATTGCCAATGATGGAGCCGAAATTGAAATTAGATTAGGGGATAAAGAATTGTTGGACAATTATAAAAGTTTTGATGTGATATTGGCCAACATCAATAAAAATGTTTTAAAAATTCAAATTCCTTTATACTCAAAGCTTTTAAAAGAGAATGGTATTTTATTAATGAGTGGATTTTTTACTACCGATGTAGAAGAACTTGAAAAATTCGTGAACGAAAACAAATTGAATCTTATTGACCGTTACGCTAAAAATAATTGGGCGGTGATGAAGTTGAAGAAAGCCTAATTTCGCATTAAATATTAAACTTTCTGTCAATTTTTTAAACCACAAAGACACTAAGGTTCCAAGAGAAATCAGATCAAAAAAACATGGCCTTTAACAAACCGCAGCATACGCTACTAATAGTCGCAAAGGAAACAAAGTACACACAGGCGAACCGAAGGTTCATAAACTTGGCGAACTTTAATTAGGCGTTAATATATACACAGTATTATAACTTAGAGGCTTTGTGTCTTAGTGGTTAAAACTAAACCGAATGTTGCGATCAATAATAACTGAGAAAATTCTTTTACAGAGGCAGAAACCACAGAGGGCTTTAAGCGCTCACACAGAGGTCGCAGAGAAAAACCGTGTTCATCATTAGGCGTTTAGAAGGGCTATGTGTTCTCTACGTGAACTCTGTGAGACTCGAAGACTCTCTGTGGTTTCTGCCTCTAAAACAGCGAAAGTCTAATTCCGGATCATCTTCAAATAATTCACCAACCCATGTAAATATTTTATTAGATCTTGGCCCTCTTTACAATTTACAACCATATCTAATTCGTCGGCCCTGCTTTGGTAGCCACATTTACAAGTTGCTTTTATGGAATTACTTAAAACGCTTGAGAAATCTAATTCAGAAAAGGATGCATTTATAAGTACATCGTATTTCTTTTTTATAATTTTTTCAGAGGCCTTGCCGTTTGGCAAACCAAAAAAACTTTTTTCTTGTTTTGTAAAGGTGATGAAGTTCTTGATCGCTGATTCCTTTACATGAATGTCTATATAATAAACATCCACTACTTTATCGGCCTCGTAAATAAATTTATCGATTGCATTTTTACTTGAGGCTGTTTTTGAATCAATCACCAAAGCCATGGTTTTGGTTTTATCCCAAGGTAAAAAGTTCCTCACGGCGGCTTCGCTATTCCTTAATCTTGCTGTGAGTATTAGTTCTTTTATAAAACCCATTAGTTATGATGCAGGACAGCATGACTGCCCACTGCTACTGTTTACTGTTTACTTACTTCATTAACAAATCTCTCTACTGTTTCTGCTAAACTAATATTGCTTCTTCCTCCTGCTGCGTTTATATGTCCGCCTCCATTGTAATGCGCTCTTGCAATTTTGTTCACGTCAATTTTTCCTTTGCTTCGTAATGAGATCTTCACCAATCCCTCCCACTCCACAAATAAAGCACAAAAATTAATTCCATTTATACCGAATGGATAATTTACCATTCCTTCTGTATCTCCTCGTTGATAATTGAATTCTTTAAGTTCGGCTTCGCTTAAAGCAATGTATGCTGTTTTATTATCGGGCAATACTTGAATTTTATTTAAAGCGTATCCTAATAAACGCATTCTATCTCTGCTATAGGTGTCGTAAACCGCTCCATGAACTTCTTCATGTTTCATTCCTGTTTTTAAAAGGTCAGATATGATCAAGTGTGTTTTATCATTTACACTCGGAAAACGGAACGAACCCGTATCTGTCATTAAGCCCGTATACAAACAGGCCGCTATTTTTTTATCCAACATTCGCACATGCCCCATTCCCTTCATCAGATCATAAACTAATTCGCAAGTGCTACACGCTTTTACATCCCATAAATAATATTTTGCTAATGCTTCTGGTTGCTGATGATGGTCAATGGTGATCTTGATGATATCCTTTTCGCGTAAATAATCGCCCAACCGTTCTACTCTTTTAAAACTATTAAAATCCAACACAAATAAAAGATCACTTTTATCTACATAAGCTCTCACCTTTTTTTCGTCGGTTTGAAAATTGAGAACTTTTTTAGTATCGGGCATCCAAGCCAAAAATTGAGGAGTTGCATTAGGCACTATCACCTTTACTTCCTTTTTAAGCTTTTGTAAATAAAGGCTTAGGCCTAAACTGCTTCCCATGGCATCTCCATCGGGATTCAAATGGGTAACGATGGCAATACGTTTTGCTTTTTTAATGGCGTCGCCTAACTTTTTGTAACTATCTCTCCTCATAATGTATAGCAAAAGTACCAATTTTTTGAGGGTTTGAAACACGAGTTATTGAAACTTATTTATTTGCGTGAGTATGTAAGAATACACTCACATCCAAACACTCAAATGAGGTAAAACTTAGAAGAGAAATATCGCTTTACAATGAAGCAAGGCCGTACAGCCCGCGTGAGCGATTGAAGCGAAAAGCCTTGCACGGGACTTTGCATTATGTTTGTTGGGCAAGGAGGCAACCGCAGGAAGCCACCGCAACCCTACAAACATTGCAAATTACAAGCAAGCTTGGAGTGAAAATCGCGACGGCAAGCAAACTTCCGTTGTGTTTAAGGTGAGCGAGCCGGCACGCACGCAAAACAAATTCCTTTATTTGCTAAAACACATCAAATGCACTATCTTTGCGCCCTATTAAAACAAAAAAATGGCAGGAAACATCACTTTTACAATGATCAAGCCCGATGCGGTTGAAGCTAACAATATCGGCGCAATTTTAGCAATGATCAATAAAGCCGGATTTAGAATACTGGCAATGAAATATATGCGTTTAACTAAGGCTCAGGCCGGTTTGTTCTACGACGTTCACAAAGAGCGTCCGTTTTACGGAGAACTTACCGAATACATGAGCTCAGGACCAATTGTAGCTGCTGTATTGGTTAAGGATAACGCGGTAGTTGATTACCGCAAGCTTATTGGGGCAACCGACCCATCTAAAGCTGATGAAGGTACAATTCGCAAGTTATTTGCCAAATCCATTGCCGCAAATGCCGTACACGGTAGCGACAGCGATGAAAATGCAAATATTGAGGCAGATTTTTTCTTCTCAAAACTAGAAAGATTCTAAAATTTAAACCCTGGCAATTGTCAGGGTTTTTTGTTAGCCGCGCTGAATGGATTTATCCACAAAAAGGCTTAGTTTATCAAGAAGAGTAACGAACTATAAACTGATTTTTTAATTTTGTAATTCAAATTTTAATCCACCTATGGAATCTCTCGAAAAAGTGAACACCGATTATCAAAACCAGTTGAACGACTGGATCAAACACGAAAAAGCGGCATTAGACCTTATAAGTTTTGTTGGCAAATTATGGTTCGAACGTTCAATTGAATTGATCCTCTTCCGTAATCAATTGCATGATAGAAGCGCAAGTGAGATCATGAGTTTACACTTATACGCAAAGAATATTGTAAAAAAACCTATTACTGTTACCGATACGGTTGCTTTAGCCAACGAAATTTATAAAAGTAATGTGGGGCCCGGACGAATTGACATTGGTAAATTAGCGTTTGAATGGCATAACGAAAAAGCAAATTATAAATCGCCAACCGATTTTATAAACGATAAACTAAAAGATCTTATTGGTCAAAAATCAAGTGTAACTCCTAAAGACGTTGTGCTATTTGGTTTCGGACGAATTGGACGTTTAGCTGCTCGCGAATTGATATCGCAAGCCGGTAAAGGCGAGCAATTACGTTTACGCGCTATTGTTACACGCGGCGGTAGTGATGAAGAAATTGTAAAACGCGCAGATCTTTTGCGTACCGATTCGGTTCATGGTCCTTTTCCGGGAACCGTAATTGAAGATCTTGCGAATAAGGCTTTGATCATTAACGGACACACCGTTCATATGATCGATGCAAAAAATCCGGAAGATGTAGATTATACAGCATACGGCATCAACAATGCTTTGTTGATCGATAATACCGGTGTTTTTCGTGATGATAAAGAATTGGGGCGCCATTTGCAGGCAAAAGGAATTGATAAAGTTTTATTAACTGCGCCAGCAAAAGGGAATGTTCCTAATGTAGTTCATGGTGTAAATCATGAAACAGTTGATCTTAAAACACAAAAAATATTTTCGGCGGCGAGTTGCACAACTAATGCTATCATGCCTATTTTACAAATCATTGATAAAGAATTAGGAATTCAAAAAGGGCATATTGAAACTGTGCATTCATATACCAACGATCAAAACTTATTAGACAACTACCATAAAAAATACCGTAGAGGACGTTCTGCTGCATTAAACATGGTAATTACTGAAACAGGTGCCGAAAGCGCTTTGAAAAAAGTATTACCTCATTTAGCAGGTAAATTCACGGCAAACTCTGTGCGTGTGCCAACACCAAACGTATCGTTGGCAATTTTGAATTTGAGCATCAATAAAGAAGTTACTAAAGAACAAGTAAATGATATTGTAAAAAAATACGCCTTAGAAGGAAAGTTGGTAGAGCAAATTCAATACTCTTTCAGTAACGAACTAGTAAGTACCGATATCATTGGAAATCCTTGCGCGAGTGTATTTGATAGCCAAGCCACAATTATTTCACCTGATAAAAAAACTATTATACTTTATGTATGGTACGATAACGAATATGGTTATACCCGCCAGGTGATACGCTTTAGCAAGCATATTAGCGAGGTGAGGAGAGCGGTTTATTACTAGATATATAAGCCACGAAATACACTAATTTGTGAAGGTATAATTCACTAGATATTGAAAATTCGTGTATTTCGTGGCTAAAAAAATTTGAAGCAATGCCACAATTCCCCGAAACCGAATTAATATTAACGCCCGAAGGACGTGTATATCATATTAATTTATTGGCAGAAGATATTGCGGATGATGTTATTGTTGTTGGAGATCAAGGACGCGTTGCACAAATTTCATCGTACTTTTCGAAGATTGATTTTAAAACCGAGCACCGAGAATTTATTACGCATACCGGTTGGTATAACGGAAAACGCATTACTGTTTTAAGTACAGGCATTGGAACCGATAATATTGATATTATTTTAAATGAATTGGATGCAGCTGTAAACATCGATCCAAAAACGCGTACATTAAATTCAAAACTACGTTCGTTGAACATCATTCGCTTAGGAACCAGCGGAGCCTTACAAAAAGAAATTCCTGTAAATGGATTAGTAGTTAGCACGCATGGTTTAGGTTTTGACGGCTTGTTGAATTATTATGCCAATTTTAAAAGCATAAACGAGGATGCCATAAGCGAAGCTTTTATTAAACACTCGAACTGGGATCTAAACCTACCCTACCCTTATTGTGTAAAGGCTTCCGATAAACTGCTTTCTAAATTTACAGAAGGGTTTCATCGCGGAATTACGGCTACCGCACCGGGTTTTTACGGTCCACAAGGCCGCCAAATACGTTTAAAGGCAGCAAAACCCAACCTCAACGAAATATTAACGGATTTTAATTTTGATAACAAAAAGATCAGTAATTTCGAGATGGAAACATCGGCATTGTATGGTTTAGGGAAATTATTAGAACATGAATGTTTAACAGTATGTGTTATCATTGCTAATCGCGTGCGAAAAGAATTCACCAGCGATTACAAAAAGAGTGTTGAAGTATTAATTGAGAATTGTTTAAATAGAATATAAAATAAACTTTGTGTTTGGTGCCTTACTGGCAAAACAGTATGACAAAAAAAGAATTAATAGAACAGATAAGAACTAAAAAAAGTTTTTTGTGCGTTGGTTTAGATCCCGACACCGATAAAATGCCTTTTCATTTAAAAAATTCCGACGATCTTATATTTGAATTCAACAGAGCAATTATTGATGCTACTGCGCCTTATTGTGTTTCGTTTAAACCCAATTCGGCATTTTACGAAGCTTATGGCTTAAAAGGAGTGGCGGCACTTGAAAAAACAATTCTTTACATTAAAACAAAATACCCAAAACATTTTGTAATTGCAGATGCAAAACGTGGCGATATTGGAAATACCAGCGCCATGTATGCCAAAGCATTTTTACAAACCATGAATGCAGATGCAATTACAGTTGCACCTTATATGGGAAAAGATTCTATAGAACCATTTTTACAATATCCAGGCAAATGGGCTATTGTTTTAGCGTTAACTTCAAACCCGGGCTCAGCAGATTTTCAAATGCTCGACCCAGGGTTTAAGGAACTCTACAAACACGTGATCACAAGTTGTCGCTCTTGGGGAAGTAGCGAAAATATGATGTTTGTAGTTGGTGCCACACGTTCAGAATGGTTAAAAGATATTAGAGCGATAGTGCCTGATTATTTTTTACTGGTGCCGGGCATTGGCGCACAAGGCGGATCGTTGGAAGAAGTTTGTAAATACGGGCTTACAAAAGATATTGGTCTTTTGGTAAATAATAGTCGCGGTATAATTTATGCAAGCGCAGGAACCGATTTTACAGATATGGCGGCGAAAGAAGCAAAGAGAATACAACAAGAAATGAGTAATTACATAAAATAAAAGATATAATGGAAAATAAACCAAATCATCAGATAGATATTGAATTAAGCGAAGAAATTGCTGAAGGAATTTATTCGAACCTTGCCATCATCACACATTCTCAATCGGAATTTGTGATCGATTTTGTAAAAATGATGCCGGGTATTCCAAAAGCAAAAGTAAAATCACGTATTGTACTTACACCTCAACATGCAAAACGTTTGGTAAAAGCGTTAGCAGATAATATTGCAACCTTCGAACAAATGAATGGGAAAATTAAAGATATTGAAAGCCCCTTTCCTATTGTGTTTGGCGGACCAACTGCCCAGGCATAGAAGGCTTTTAATTCACATCATATCGCCCTTTATAACTGCGCGTAATAACACGATAAAGAACTTTAGGCGTGAATGCTTTAATATCGTAACGCAACCCAAGGGAGTAGCATACATCCATGATGTTGATCTTTCCAACTACATCTTGCACGCCTACTCTCATTTTATATTGCAAAACAGCTTTTAGTGGTCCTATTTGGCGCTCGTACCCTAAACCAAAATTAGCGCCTATCCAAACTGAATTAACTTCCGAATTAATTGGGTATTTATCTGCAAGATTTTGAAAATCCTCTTTTCCTGTAAAATAACCCTTGAATTGATTTATACTTATTCCTGTAATTGGATAAATAACCGCATTACTTCTTTTAAAGCGTGCTAATAGTTGAATATTTGCCTCGTATGTTTTTGCATTGATATTATACCAGGTTGGTTCAATATTTATGGGAGCGTACTGATGAAACTCTAAGGCTAAACGAGCTAATTTATTTCCTCCGTAAACCATTCCTATGTTAAAGCCTGTAGCGTCGTTGAACTCTCTAACATTACGACTTAAAAATATAACGCTTCTGGTTATTCCAATTCCAAAGCCAAGGGTAGTTTTTTTTAATTCGATCTTCTTTTTATCGAGGGTTCGCTTTTTGCTAATAGATGTTTTTTGCCCTAAAGCTACCATACATAAGCACATTGCTATTATAAATGAAAACGTCCTCATTTATACAAATTTACCTAAAAAAAGTATAAAGATCTTACCGTCAGTCCAAAATTTAATAAATGTTAAGCGCCACTTCACAAGTGGTTGTTTTCCCAAATGTTTTGGTACCTTTATTGGCATCAACAACACAATAATGAGTTATTTATTTCATAAAAGAACTGTTTTAAGCCTATTTATATTTGTTTTAAGTCTTTCATGGGCTTTTGGGCAAGTTACTTCTCAGCCTAAAAAAAAGAACTATTTACAGTTATCCGGTGTTATTCTTGACCAAGATAGTTTAACTCCAATTCCGTTTGTATCTATTATGGTAAATGATAAAGGAAGAGCCGTGAGTGATTATTATGGTTTTTTTACGGTTGTAGTTTCTGCAGGTGATATGGTGCAATTTCTTTCCGCATCACACAAAACTCGTTTTTATAAAGTAGATGATACCTGTTCGTTAAAACATTACTATGCTATTCAAGTTCTAACAAAAGATACAATTCAATTACCTGTTGTGGATGTTTACCCATGGCCAAGTAAGGATGAATTTAAACGTGCTTTTCTTTCGCTTGACCTTGCTTCAACCGATTACGACCGAGCCGATAAGAATTTAAATCAACAAGCCCTTACATATATTGAGCGCACCATGACCGTTAGCGGTTCGGAAGCATACAAAAACACGATGCAGAATTACTATACTAAAGTTTATACAGCCGGTCAGCAACCACAAATTCAATTAATGAACCCAATTGCTTGGGCTCAATTTATTGATAGCTGGCGTAAGAAGAATAAAAAAGAGAAGCCGAAAACAAAAGTGGTGAATAAGTTGAATGAAGATTAATCTTTCAACAAAGTAATACTACCGGCTTTGTAGATCTTTTGTCCTGAAATAGCTCTGTATAAGAATCTGTAAATGTAAACACCTTCTTCGCACATTTCACCTTTGTATGTTCCATTCCACATAGCATCATCACCTTCTTTAAAATATAATTCTTTTCCCCAGCGATCGTAAATGGTCATTTTAATTATTGAGAGTCCATCTCCATAAACTTTAAACTCATCGTTTAATCCATCACTATTCGGTGTGAACGAATTTGGAACATAAATCAAATGGTCTTGAGTGATCTCGATACAAATTTGATCGTTAACTGTGCAACCAAATTCATTTGTTGCTTTTACAGTATAGCATGTGCTCTTTGTTGGAAATACTTGTGTCATTGGACAATTCTTACAATAAATACTTGGCCCATCTATCCACGATAAAGTTCCACTTCCAACAGCGGCAATATACATAGGTTCATTGATGTTAAAGGTTGTGTCTCTTCCTGCATCAACAATTGGTAAAGGGTTTACTTGAACCAAAACAGTACGCGTAACAGGGCATAATCCATTGTTAGAAATATTTACCGAATACACAGTAGATACAGGCGACGAAACGTGCACTTCTGCTGCGTTAGGATCATCCATATTGTCAATTGGCCACCAAGTATGAATACTACCACCTGAAGCAATAAGTGTGGCAAGTTGCCCCAAACACACTGCTACACTTTCTGATACCGTTGCATTTGTAAGATACGGAACAACATAAATGGTTAAATTCTTTTGATCACTGCAAGTAACATTGCTATAGGTATTGCTTCCAATAACTGTATACGTTGTATTGCTATTTGGACTTGCAATTACTACGGCACCGTTTGGTGTATTTAAACTACCTGCAGGCGACCAAGTATAATTTACAGCACCCAATGCGGTAAGTGTTGCGCTTTTGCCTGCACATACATACAATAGTTGATTTCCAAGGTCAACAGTTGGTGTTGGAATAACATTAATTACAACCGAACCAGAACCAATACAAACACCGTTATCGCCAATCAAATAATATGTTTGTGTATTGATAGGCGTTGCAATAGCTGATGATGGAATGCTTGCATTTAAACTACTGTTGGCTGTCCACGTAAAACCATTTGTGGCACCGAGAGGAATTAGCGTTGCTGAACTTGCAACACACATCACGGTTGGATTTGCCGCAATTGAAAAAGTTGGTGCAGGTGCAACAGTTATTGTAACTGCAGTGCGAACTGAATTAGTACCGCAACTTAACTCCTCAATATAATACGTTGTGTTTATTGCTAATAAAGGAGTAATAAATATATTGGCTCCAGCAAGAGGTGTACCACCTATTGCAACGTTGTACCAATTAACTCCACAGCTTATTGATGTTGTTAGTACGGTAGATTTACCTGAACAAATAGTTAAACTCGAAGGGTTAGTTGTATTTGGTGGAGCAAGAGGAATGCATCCATCAAACTTAACAAGAAAACCATCAAATGAACCACCACCGTAAATTGTTTGATGAGAGCCTGAGCTTGTAATTATTCCAGCGGCGCTATTTGACTGTCCGGTTATATAAACATTTCCTAATTGATCGGTACTACATATACACCATTTTTCAGTTCCAGCACCGCCATAATATGTTCCCCATAATCTTAAACCTGTGGGATCAAATTTCACTAAATAGGCATCGCCAACACCACCACTATAATTTGGTTGGTATGCACATGGTGTTGAAATAGAATTAGTAGATGTAGATATTCCGGCTACATAAATATTACCAGATGGATCAATTGAACAATAACTATAATCCTCGGTAGAACTACCTCCATAAAATGTACACCATTGTCTTGCGCCTGCTGCATTAAGTTTAAGTAAAAATGCATCAGAAACTCCTCCTCCAAATGCAGGTTGATGTGAACTTGAAGTACTAATTACTGTTTGAGAAGCGGCTGAAGTTGTTCCTGCAATATAAATATTCGCCGATGCGTCCAAAACACAATTATATGCCCAATCATCTCCTGTACCTCCGTAATATGTGCTCCATTGCCTTAAACCATTTCCGTCAAATTTTGCAATAAATGCATCTCCCCACCATGAAGAACCACCTCCATAAACTGGTTGGTAAGCACCTAGTGAGGAAATTCCGGAGGGAGAAGTACTTGATCCTACTAAATAGCTATTACCTACTGCGTCTACTGTACACGTATACGCACAATCGTAAACAGCTCCGCCATAATAAGTGCCCCATATGCGAGTTCCTGAATTATTAAATTTGGCAAGAAAACCATCAGCAAAACCACCGCCAAATGTTGGTTGATGACTACCAGGAGTTGAAATAATATTTGGATTTGAAGAATCTGTTTGTCCACTAAGATAAATGTTTCCTGCCCCATCAAACGTACATCCGCCTCCCCAATCATCGCCTGATCCACCATAATACGTTCCCCATTGGCGAACGCCTGCATTATCGAACAATACTAAAAACGCATCGCCCATGTTGCTACTTGTAGAGCCTGCATAATTTGACTGGTGACTGCCCGGTGTTGAAATTACTCCAGTTAAAGTTGAAGTTGTTCCACCAACCATAGCCACGTAATTTCCGGAGTTGTCTCCTGCGCATAAATTTGCAAAATCACCACCGGAGCCTCCATAATATGTTGCCCATAATCTTACGCCAGCTGAATTAAATTTCACCAACACTGCATCACCCCACCAAGCAGAACTATTTCCACCATAAGCCGTTTGGTGAGCTCCCGAGGTTGCAATATTGTTTGTTGATTCTGAAGCTCCGGAAGAATACGTATTACCAATTGCATCAGCAAATGTATACCAAAGTGCATCTTCCAAATTTCCTCCGTAAAATGTGCCCCACAAACGAACGAGTGGATCAATGATCAATTCTTGAGAGGGATCTACATTTACAATATCAAAGGAAACCATTGAATTTTGTATCAGCCATTTTGCTTTTAGTTTTCTTCCACCTTGTAAAACTAGTGGCGCTTGTTCTGTTAATGTTCCTAAAGGCGTTTCAATAATAAGTTCACCATTTTTGTTGATGCTTAATTTTTTTGCGCCTTTAATGTTTAATTTAATTTTACTATGATCAGCGCCAGGTGCAACAATATAATCGTATTTTAAACTTCCATTCTTTTCGTACCATTTAAGATTTATGCCCTCGTACAAATTTTGATACACCACGCTTTTGTAGCTTTGCACACCTAGTACACCATTTGGACAAACTTCTGTATAGTAATTTTCGTAACCGGGTAGTTGATCTTGTTTTTTTACTGTTGCGCTTTCATTCGCTCCTACCCAATCAATATCCAAACGGTAAACCGTGGTCTGCTCCGGTATTTTATCATTTATACTGCGATGAATTGCTGAGTGGGCATCTTCTTTAGTTATTTTTTTCCATTTATCTACACGATACGTTTGGTATGATACGCCGTTGTTGCGTAAATGGAAAACCAAATTGCCACTATTACCAGTAAATAAAATATCAGTGCGAGATTTGGAAAATTGATCGCCAACTTGCCCTTTGTTCTCTTTAAAAGAAATAACTTGAGTTTTGCTCAAAGGAGTTTCTTTCGCACCAATAATGAATGAATGCAATAGAAAAATGAATAAGAATATGTTCAATTTTACAATGTTTGACATATTTCAAAAAAGGCGACCTGTTTGCATAAATTTAATGAATAATTACTTAAAAAAAAAGAAATCCAAATAAGTGCAACAAAACACCTTTTAAATGGTTTAATTTATTTTAGATGTTCGTTAATTTATAGTTTAAATATACTAAAATCTAAATATTTTAGAAAGTCAGGTAATTATGATTTTTTTCATTCCCTCAGCCTAAATTGATTTAATTATCCTGCTCCCCAAGGCACATTTATCCTTTACTCATTTGCTAATAATTTACCCTACCAATTGTTGTACTTTTTGCGTAAATTAACTTAATTCGTAATAATAAAAAGTAAAACCAATGGTTAATCGTTCCAAAAACCTAATTAGTCGACTCATTCCTTTGTTGATCTTACTTCCGCTTCTTTTTACTTATTGTAAGAAAAAAGATCCAAAGATCGAAGATCGTTTAGATAACAGCGCGCCTTATTATGATAAGATCCCGAGAGTGAAAATTGAGAATTACGTGAACCGTTTATTTATTGATATTATTGGTCGTGAGCCTTTTGATTCGGAGATGCTGATCGAAACAGATAATTTGATCGCTAGCAACTTATCAATTAGCACTCGCGAAGCACTTATTTTAAAATTACAAACAGATCAAACTTACAGGGCAGGCGATTCTTCATACGCTATTGCTGCAAGTAATCGTATTTATGATCTTATGACAACCCGCTTATGTGAAGGCTTTACCACTAATGATTTCATGGGAGAATATGGCATCTCACAATTTGCCAGATTAAGTGATTCTTTACTTGGAAATTGGGCTGGTTTTTACGCTAATAAAGCAAACTCTGAGGCAATTCTTGCGGCGGCAACAGCCAAGTGGAAATGGTATCATAAAGAAATTACAATTGAGGTTTATTGCACGATTTTGATCAATAACTCCGTTACGTTCACAAAAACGGACTCATACATGGGCAACGAAGATAACACCATCAAATACACATTTAATGATCTTTTATTCAGACAATACACTTTAAACGAGTTCGAAGTTTCTCGAGACATGATTCTTATGAGTAAATCTGGTATCTTATTTGGAAAAACCGGACACAGCAAAGGCGACTACATGTATATTTTAACTCATAGCAATGAATTTTATGAAGGAACCGTTAAATGGTTATATAAAACTTTCTTAGTTCGACTCCCAACCACTGAAGAGTTGGTGCCACTTATGGCAACATTACCGGTGGATAAAGACATCATTAAAATTCAACGTAATATTTTAAAAACAGATGAATATGCAAATTTCTAATACAGGCATAAAAAAACTTGCGCTTATCGCACTATTCTGCGTTGGCGGTGTATTTAGCTCTTGTAAAAAGCAAGAAACAAAATACGAGTACGAAGTAAATAACGAAAACATACTACCTGCCAACGTTAATAAAACACGTTTAAAGACCACCGATCAATACGTGGCCATTTTATACGCTAACTTATTTCAAAAGGCATTATCTTCAAATAATTTATTTACGATTTCACAATGTTTTGATTCGGTTGGAGATCAAATTTTGGCACGTCAGATATTAATTGCAAACCTGATGAAAAAACCTGGGGTAATTTTACCAACGGTAGCAAGCATGAACGCAAATATTGAAGCTTTCATTAACGAAACTTATGTTCGCTTTTATGTTCGTAATCCCACAGAGTCAGAAAAAGCATACCTGAAAAAAATGATACAGGCCGATCCAAATTACACGCCTGAGATCATTTATATTTCTTTTGCGCTATCTGACGAATACATGTACTACTAATCTAACCTTCAACACAAACAATAAATGAAAAGAAGAGACTTTTTAAAGAAAGCATCATTAGCAGCCGCAGGCTCTATTGTTGCTCCTTACATTTTACCTTCGGGTAGATTGTTTGCCGGAAATAATGTTCAGTCGGCGCAACACGTGGTGTTAGTAATGTTTGCCGGTGGAGTTCGTCACCAAGAAGCTGCATTGCAAGGTTATTTACAATTAGGTCAAGGTGGGAAAATAACATCGCTAAATACCGCGGCCAACGCAGGTAATATTATGCCAAGCTTATTTAACGGCTTAGCACCTAACGGAAGTTTAACCCCAATTGTATATGGTACCGGAACCACAGGAGCAACTCCGATTTCACCAGTTATTTCGGGAGCAACATCTATTCAATCATTGGGAACTACTTTTAAAGAGGTACGTTGCATTACAGCGGGGCATTATGATGGCTGGACAGCCTTATTACAAGGTAATCGTGTTGCATCACAAGGCTTAAAGCAAAAACCGGTTTACCCAACAATTTTTGAGTATGTTAGAAGAGAGATGGGCTTACCCGCCACCAAAGTGTGGTTTGTTGGAAATGGTATTGGAGCATCGCTTCCTTTATTGAATTACAGCGAGCATCCAAATTATGGCGCTAAGTATGGCGCTAACTTCTTTGCTCCATTGGTAACTTTTGGTGCACAGGGGCAAGCATGGTATGAAGATGCAAAAGCTTACGATCCAACAACCGAATTAGCCCCAATGTATGCCATGAAATCTTTTCTAGATAAGAATTTCTCGAATATTGGTAAACCACTACCTGACCTTAAGAACACTGAAGCTGAAAAGTATGATATACACAACTTCATGAAACAAATGTTCACTAAAACGCATAATAATTCCGTTGCAGCTCCTCCGGGTGCAAACAATGGTGATGCGCGTAACATTGGATACTGTGCGGAACTAATGAAATACTTCAAGCCTACTTTAACTGTTGTTAATTTAAGCGCAGTAGATGCTTGTCACCAAAACTATACCGGATATTTACAAGCTTTACATCAAGCCGATCACTCGGTTGGATGGTTGTGGAATTATATTCAAACACAAATTCCTGAAATGTCAAACAATACAGTAATGTTAGTTGCTCCTGAGTGCGGAAGGGATTTAAATCCAAATCCAATAAAAGATAATAATAATTATTTCGCTTACGATCACTCAGATGCTAATTCATTACGAACTTTTACGTCTATCATAGGCGGTACCACGCCTGCAGGTTTAGTAAAAGGAGATGCAACCACTCCAATTGGCTTAAACACAAACGTGGTTCCTACAATTGCTGAAGTTCTTGGGATAAAGAATCAAGTAACAAGCGCTGGATTCTTGGCTCCTGGAACCCAATCATTCTATGATCTAATGTCATAATAAAAAAAATGAAAAAGTATTATCTCAATAGTTTCTTGTTTGCATCGCTTTTTGTTGTGATGCTAATTTCGTGTAAAAAAGACGAACCTGTGCCGCCTAACCCTTTTGATGATCCGTCTTTGGATCCTCCTCCAGCAACACCGTCCGGATACAATCCTTCTCCAACATCGTTTGAATATATCTATGATAAAATATTCAATAAAACGTGTAATAACTCCGGCTGTCATGATGGAACTTTTGAGCCAGATTTTAGGAATATAAGTAGCTCTTATAACTCTTTGGTGTATGCGCCAATAACAAACAATCCTAATACAAGCAATTATAATTTCCGTGTACAACCAGGAGATGCTTCCAAATCTGTACTTATTTCTAGACTTGTGCAAATCCCAGGAAAAACAGTTGGATCCACCTTAACCTTTGGACAAGGTAGAATGCCTTGGAATGACACAACATGGAAATTCTCGGCACAAAACTCAACTTACATTCAAAATATAACAGACTGGATCAATGCAGGTGCTAAGGACGTGTTCGGAAATCCTGCTATACAAGGGAATAAAAATCCAAACACCATGGGATTACAGATCACTAATACCGGTAATTCTACTGCCTTTCAACGACCAAAATTTATCAGTATATCAAAGAGCAATGGTCCTATTGATGTTTGGTGCTATGTTGTTGATGACAATACATTGCCACAAAACATGGTAAGCGCGGAAATAAAATTCTCATTAAACCGTTTTGATTTTTCAAGCGCCGTTACGCAAACATTAAGTTATACAAGTAGCGGCAATAGCTATCTCGATATGCCTTTAGATAATACAGTACAGTATAATTATAAGCTAACTAGTTTTAATTTAAATACAGTATTGAATGATACAGGTTACATTTTCATTCGCACCTACATTCGCGATACTGATCATGCAACACCTTCTGAAACTCCAAATAATGGATCGTTGTACTATACAGATTACTTCATTCTTAAAATCACCCCGTAATATGAAAGCACTAATTTCAACTTTAGCTATTGCGGCCCTACTTATATCTTGCAAAAAAAAGGAAGAGCCAGCTCCTGACCCTATTCCAACGCTGGAGATTGTGAGTATATCACCGTCAACCGTAAAGGAATTTCAGGATTCGGTAATTATCAAATTGAAATACAAAGATGCTAATGGAGATCTTGGTGACCAATCACCGGATTTACATTCGCTTTATGTAAAAGACAGTCGTTTACCAAATCCGGATACATATCATGTAAAACCATTGGCACCTATTTCGAGTGATAATATTCCAATTGAAGGCGAATTAACCATTAAGTTAAATGCTTTGTTCTTATTAGGAACAGGTACATCTGAGGCAACCACACTTAATATTAAAATTAAAGATCGAGCGGGTAACTGGAGTAAAGAAGTTACGTCTGCACAACTAACCATCACTAAGTAATTTGAAAAAAGTAACCTTTATAAGAATATTTCTTTTATTGTTGTTTGTTTGTAATGGATTAGAAGACCTAAGATCTCAAGTTCTTCAAAATACAAATATGCAAACAAATACCATCACGCTTTGTCGCTCAAAGTTCTATGATGATGGTGGTCCATCTGCCCCATATCTTTCTGTATTAAACACGGTGGTTGTTCAAACACTAACAATTATTGGAGGTGGTCCAATTACAATGACATTCAATCCAGGGTTAACTCAAACACAAATTCAAGCTGGAGATTTTATTGCTTTTTACGATGGTATGAATACCCTTGCGTCGCCGGTTGGTGGTCCGTTTACAGCAATTAATCCTGGAAATCCTTTACCACCTATTATTGCACCTTCCGGAACACTTACTGTGGTTTGGTCAGAGAATGGAAATACAGTGGGACATGGCTGGAACGGCGGATGGTTCTCTCTGGCTCCACCTCCAATTGCTCCAACAACAAGTATTAGCTCAGTTCCTTCGTGTAGTTCCACTATTATTACCATGACAACTACTGAAGGCGTACTGTGTGATTCGTTAAAGGCAAATTATTTTAATATTACTGGGCCCGTTTTTCCTGTTATAAGCACTATTATTCCTACACCATGTAATAATGGAACTTGTAATGTATTTCAAATTCAACTAAACACTCCGGGCTTAAGTCAAAATTGTAACTATTCCATTAATTCAACTTTATTTAGGAAAGATAAATGTGATAGCATTTATAAGTATCAAAATCTTATTACAACGTTCTCAATTGTTACGTGTCCAATAACAGGAAGCATCAATGTAGCTTCTTCTAATACGGTTTGTGCTTATAGTTGTACCGCCAATGTTAGAGCGGTAGTTCCTGCATCTGTATGTCTCACTTTAAATTATACATGGGATAATAGTTTACCTCCAACACCCGGGCCTCATGCCATCTGCCCAACTGTTACTACCGTATATAATTGCACAGTTCAAGTTGCTTCTACCTCAAATTCAGTTGTAATAACGCGAACAGTTTTTGTGATCGATCCGCAAATAAATGCTTTGGCATCCAATTCAATTTGTCAGGGTACTAATTTTAATTTTTCCGGGACGCCAAGTCCCGGCGCATGGTTTGGGCCAGGAATTACAAATACGTTAACAGGATTTTTCTGTTCGGGGTGCACCTCTGCCGGAGTTAAAACAATTACCTACCAGGTTCAAAACTGTTTTGCAACAACTACCGTAAATGTTATTGCCATCAATGTAGGAAGTGCAGATGCAGCTTGTTTGAATGGCCCTAGTTTTACCGTTACAGGAGGAACTCCCGGAGGCGGAGTTTGGTCTGGCCCACATATCTCAACAACCGGTGTTTTTACACCAACGCAAGTTGGATCGTTTTTAATTACGTATAGTGTTGGCCCATGTGCATTAAGTAAATCTGTTCATGTTACCAATGCATTAACTGTTCCTTCGGGAACAACTAATATTTGTAGATCCAACTGGTACACATACCTCGTTAATTTACCTGGAATTTCACCTGCAGGTGGAAGGTTTTATAAAGTTGGGCCTGGAATTTTAAATACTGTTATAGGAACATTTAGCCCTAATCTTGCAGGAGTTGGAATGCATGTAATAACCTACTCTTTACTTAGTGGATGTTCAGAAACATTTGCTGTGAACGTATTGGATATAGATGTTACTCCAAGTACCGCTACAACTTGTCCATCGCATATTCCCTTTTTATTATCAAGCTTTCCTTCTACCGCTACTCCAGCCGGTGGCAGTTGGAGCTGTTCTGTTGGAGGGGCAATACAAAACCCCGGAACAGGAATGTATAATCCTTCGGCCGGTGGTGTAAACAACCACAATGATTTTTTAGTTTACAAAGCATTAAATGGTTGTCCTGATACAATTTTAATGCGGTGTATACGAACTAATATTACAATTGACAGCTTGTTCTTTTGTACCACCAGCAATACACTTCAACTCACTAATAGTTTTGCAACATTTAGTTATGCACCGTCGGGAGGTATTTATAGCGGACTAGGTGTAAGTTTTGCAGCAGGGAATTATATTTTTAATCCTAGTACAGCAGGACCCGGTGTTCATACCTTAAAGTATGATATCAATACCTGTACCGACTCTATAAAAATGATTGTTTATCCAGCGGTGGTAACTGTTCCGGATTTAACAGTGTGCTCAACACATCCAACACTATCTCTTGTAACACCACCTTTACCATTTGGAACTAATTGGACCGGCGGACCAGGCTTAATAACTCCTTCGCTGGGAATTATGAATCCGGGCGCTGTGATAGCAGGAAATCAATACACTTATACATTTGTAAACAGAGCCGGTTGCGGCACAGGTAGTGCAAAAGTTTACGTGTACCAATTTGTGCCTGCAAATATTTCAAATCTTGCGCCTGTACATTGTTATAAGAATACAACGTATACATTCAATACAATTCCACCAAACGGAACCCTCATTGCAGTAAGTACAATTACACCCAATACGTTCAATCCATCGGTAGTTGGAGCCGGCCAATATACGATAACCTATGAGTTTGGTATTGGAGCTTGTTTTACCAGCACTAGTGTTGTTGTTAAAGTTTATCCACAGCTAACTACTAGTGCTAGTATTTCCTCACCAACTATTTGTTTAGGACAATCTTCCATACTCAACATAAAAGGAACCGGCGGTTTACCAACAGTTACGCAATACACTTATAATTGGACAAATAATTTAACTCAACAAAACACACACAATGTAGTTCCAAATGCAACAACCGTATATACATGCGTAACTATTGATGGCTGTTCTGATCCAGTTATCGACACGTTTAGAGTTTTTGTTTATCCGTCTTATTACCCTGCATTTGTTACACCAATAAAACAATGTTATGGTGTGGCTGCGCAAGTAACTACCAATATCACACCTTCAACAGGGCCTTACACATATACATGGAATACTACCCCTGCTCAAAATGGAAGTGTATTAAATGGTTTAGCAGGGAAGAATTACATTTTAAAAATAAAGAACACAGCTACGGGTTGCACAAAAGATACATCTATTGTTATTCCGGGGTATAATGCAATTAAAGCACTCTTCTCGCCTAACCCGAATTTAAGTTGCGTTCCATTTGAGGAAAGCAATATTTCATTCCTCGACCTCAGTAATGGAACTACCGGCGGTTCTTGGAGTTTTAATGGGCAAGCGCAGTCTTATACACCTGGTCAAACTGTATCGCACGATTTTGTTAATGCAGGGAATTATAACGTAACATTAAATGTGGTGAACGAAGGTAATTGTCCGAGTTCATATGCCTTATCAGTTTGTGTGCTTGAATCAACCGATATCTTTTTACCCGATATTTTCTCGCCAAATAACGATGGTGCCAATGATGTATTGTATTTACGTGGTAATGGTGTAAAAGAAATGCTATTCCAAATTTACGACCGTTGGGGCAACAAAGTATTTGAATCTACAAACGTAAAAGATGGTTGGGATGGAACGTATAAAGGAAAAGATGCTGAACCTGGTGTTTATGCTTATTATTTAAACGTTACCATGTTCACTGATAAAAAATTAGTTCAAAAAGGTGATATTACCCTTGTAAGATAATAATGAAAGGAGTTTACATAGCATTGTTTTTAAGTATTGGCATCGCTAATGCTCAAGACATTCACTTCTCTCAATTTTACGAATCTCCATTACTACTAAATCCTGCCGCAGCCGGCGCAAGCAATAGCGATTTTAGGTTTGTGATAAATTATAAGAACCAATGGAAAAGTGTTATCAATCCATTTAAAACAATAGCTCTTGCCTTTGATTCACGAGCTTACTTGAACAAAAAGAAAAAAGGAAATCACATTGGTTATGGTTTTAGTATGTATAATGACAAAGCCGGAATGAGCAAGGTTACTACCAATCAAGTTAACCTCGATCTGTCTTATCATGTATATTTTAGCCGAAGTAGTAGTTTGAGCGCTGGAGTAAAAGCAGGTTTCTTTCAACGCAGTATCAATACCACCGACCTTAAATGGGATACTCAGTATGATGGTAAAACCTACGACCCTTCGCGACCAACTAGGGAGAGCGCCATTTTTCAAAGCTTCTTAAAGTTTGACCTTGCCGCGGGTATATTGTATAAATATTATAGTAGAGCCAATGGATCCCGTTTTGAATTAGGTGGGTCAATGGCGCATATTACAAAACCAAAGATCTCGTTTTATTCATCCGACCCTTCGCTGAACTTTAAATACATTGGGCATATGCATGCACAATTAAAAATGGGTGAGAATACTTTATTTTTACCTTCTGCTATGTACGCGTTACAAGGTAAGCACCAAGAGATCATATTCGGTGGAAGTATTAAATTTTTAATTGGTCAGTCGACTCGGGAAAAAGTTATACTAAATACATTCACTCTTATTTCATCTGCCATACAATTTGGCGCTTATTTACGCGCAAAAGATGCATTGATATTTACGGCAGCAATGGATTACAAACGTAACATGACCTTTGGTGTAAGTTATGATGTGAATACATCAAAACTTAGTCAGGCTAGTAAACGCCGTGGTGGTTTGGAGTTATCATTCATCTTAAAAGGTCTAAACAATTCTAAGGCCAAAGGAAATAAGAATGATAGGTAATGATCTAAACTCTTCTTGCTATTATCTCGCCTGTTAACACATTAGACTCGATCAGTTCTCTTAATCTATCTTTAAACTCCTTTATTCCCATCCATTCATCAAGCATGAGATCCATTCGCTCATACGCAATAAAATTACATTTGTAAGTTCCAAGCAGCGCTATAGTTTCAAGGCACTTAATGGTATCTGCAATAATCGGGTAATTAAATTCGAAGCAAATAATTTCAATATCAGTTCTCATTCCCCTAAAAACTTCCGATTCATAACCTTCCACATCAATTTTGCAAAGTTTAGGTACACCATATAGTGCACATAAACTCTCAAGGGTAAGTACGCTTACTTTTTCTTTCTTGTTCCAATGAAAGTTCGAAACATGCGTGTATGTTTTTACAAAATCAATCGACAGAGTTGAGCATTCATCTGTTTCGTCGCATAACAATAACTCTCCTTCGCTTTCATTACTTCCTAATGCCGCACGAACTAAAGTAACGTTCTTGTTATTCTGATACTTTTTTTGGAGAGTACTCATGCATTTGCTTTGAGGCTCAACGCAAATAACTTTTGTGTTAAGCTTTAAAAACACGTCTGTTCTTTCGCCTATGTTAGCTCCAATATCAAAACATAAATCTCCGGCCTTGATAAATTGCCGATAAAAGCGCATCATTTCACTTTGCTTAAAATATTTTTTTATGAATTGAGGGATGTACATTATAAAAAGGCCTTGTGTTTATAAAGCTCAGGTTTCGGCTACTCTACAATGATCTTCTCGCTGTAAATCTTTTCATTTTCTGAAGTGATTACAGTATAATAATATCCAGCAGCACATTTACTAATATCAATAGTATTATCTCCTGCTTTTAATTTTTGTTTATACACCATTTGCCCAATGGAATTATAAATTACGATCTCAGGCTGCTCAAGCTTTTCATTTAACTCCACTTTAAAATTCCCCTTACTTGGGTTTGGATAAATTTTGATTGGATAACCCATCAAGATTTTCTTTAATCCAGTGCATGAAGTAACAGATTGAGTGATCACAGCATTAGAACAACCATTGCCATTATTACTATATACATAATACTGAGTGGTTGCGGTTGGTGTAACTACAGTAGAAGAAGTATTAGCGCCATTACTCCAACTATAAGTGCTGGCGCCCGACGCTGTTAGAGTTACAGAATTCCCAACACATATAATGCTGCTTGAAGTCACTATTGATAATGTTGGAGTATTAGGAGGAGTGCTTTGAGCCACGGTACATGTTAAACAAGATGTTTTGAAATATACCCCTGCTAAAACAATATTAAAACAGTCAACTCCTGCAAGCACTCCGTAATGCGCCGTAGTTTGCCCAACAGATACAGGAGTACCTGGATCAGAAATAAAATTGTTGGCGTTTTGATTCGGTTTTGTTAATGTATAATTAAAAGATGTATTATTCAGTTTTATTTGTGCGTCTTGTTGCCTTTGCAAATCGCTTACCAACATAAAATTCGATGCTACATTCGGCATTCCGCAAACATCAAAACCATTAATAGTTACAGTGCTGGTACCAAATCCAGGAGGTCCCAATAAAGCGCCATCTGCAATGACGATGCTTCCTGAATAATTTTGAGTTACATCCTTATAAATAATAAAAAGTGTTGCTCCCTGAGCATCACTACCTGGAGAAGCATTTACTGGAATACCCGATATGAAATATGTTCCTCCTCCCGTAATTGCAGAAGTTACATCAGCTCTATATGAATACGATGCAGGATAACCCCAACAAACATCATAATTTTGACCGATAACTGCCATAGAAAATGATGTTGTTACGCTTTGCGGATTAGTTAAGGAGGCAGTTATTGGCGCACCATTACCTGAAGTACTAACATATAAAAATGCTTTTAATACCGAATGACAAAAAGGTAAGCCGGTAACTACCATTGAAGCAGGCTGTACAACACCCGGACCAAACGTAAAAGCTTTCGCGCTTAAAAACACACTTGCCTGAGTATAGCTCAAACCGCAAGCTGTATTTGTATAGCTTGTGGCAATGGTCGAATTTCCATCCACAACTTTTAGTTGTGCTTTGCTCTTATTATAATCAACCGTACCGGGTTCTGCATTATAATACAATGTGTTTTGTGATAAAGATACACTACTAAATAGTGCGACAAAAATTATAATGAGTAGATCTCTTTTCATAGGATAAGTTTTGTTTCAATTAAGGTACAACAAAAAAAGTTAATTCACAAATTGAAACAAAAAAAGCCCCAACATTTCTGTTGAAGCTTCTAAAAAATTAATTTATTAAAAATTACATCATGCCGCCCATGCCGCCGCCACCACCGTGTGCGTGACCATGATCGTTAGCTCCTTTTTCTTCTATTTTCTCTGCTAAAACACAATCAGTAGTTAATAACATACCAGCTACTGAAGCTGCATTTTCTAATGCTACACGACTTACTTTAGTTGGATCGATAACACCTGCTTTTAAAAGATTTTCAAAAACTTCGGTACGAGCATTGAAACCAAAATCATCTTTTCCTTCTTTCACTCTTTGTACAACAATTGATCCTTCGATACCGCTATTAGCACAAATTTGACGAAGTGGCTCTTCTAAAGCGCGTTTTACAATTTGAATTCCTGTTGTTTCATCTTCGTTAGCGCCTTTTACTTTCTCTAATGAGCTTACTGCACGAATATAGGCTACTCCTCCACCCGGTACAATTCCTTCTTCAACAGCAGCACGTGTTGCAGCTAAAGCATCATCAACACGATCTTTTTTCTCTTTCATCTCAACTTCAGATGCAGCACCAATATATAATACGGCAACTCCACCTGCTAGTTTTGCTAAACGCTCTTGTAATTTTTCACGATCGTAATCAGAAGTTGTAGCTTCAATTTGCGATTTAATTGCATTAACTCTTGCAGTGATGTCGGCTTTTTTACCTGCACCATTTACAATTGTTGTATTATCTTTGTCAATAGTAATTTTTTCTGCTCTACCTAGCATGTTCAATTCAGTATTCTCCAATTTGAATCCACGATCCTCGCTTATAAATGTTCCACCGGTTAAAATAGCAATATCTTCTAACATTGCTTTTCTACGATCACCAAAACCAGGAGCTTTTACCGCTGCTATTTTCAAGTTGGCGCGCAAACGATTTACTACTAGTGTTTGTAATGCTTCTCCATCAAGATCTTCAGCAATAATTAATAATGGTTTTCCTGTTTGAACTGCTTTTTCTAAAATAGGAAGCAATTCTTTCATGGCACTGATTTTTTTCTCGTAAATTAAAATGTAAGGGCTTTCTAAAACCGTTTCCATTTTTTCTACATCGGTAATAAAGTATGGAGAAATAAATCCTCTATCAAACTCCATTCCCTCCACAACATCAACAGTTGTTTCTGTCCCTTTTGCTTCTTCAACAGTAATAACACCTTCTTTTTTTACCTTCCCCATTGCTTCAGCAATAAGTTTTCCAATTGTGTTATCATTGTTTGCAGAGATCGTTGCTACTTGCTCGATCTTTTTAATATCGTTTCCAATTGAAGTCGATTGCTTTGCTAAATTTTCTACAACAAGCTTTACCGCTTTATCAATTCCACGTTTCAAGTCCATTGGATTTGCACCTGCCGCAACGTTCTTTAAACCTCCTGTTACAATCGCTTGCGCTAATACAGTTGCGGTGGTTGTTCCATCACCGGCAATGTCGGCCGTTTTAGAAGCAACTTCTTTTAATAATTGTGCGCCCATATTTTCTACAGGATCACTCAATTCAATTTCTTTCGCAACCGTTACACCGTCTTTTGTAATTGCTGGTGAACCGAATTTTTTATCGATAATAACGTTGCGTCCTTTAGGGCCTAATGTTACTTTAACTGCGTTTGCTAACTTATCAACGCCGCGCTTTAGTGCATCGCGAGCTTCTATATTAAATGTGATTTCTTTTGCCATTTTTTCTTAATTAGTTTATTAGATAATGAGATGATTTGATGATGTGCGACGAAGTCATTAGCTAATTAGCCAATCCCCTCATCAGCTAATTATATTATTGCAAATATGTCGCTTTCACGCATAATTAAAAGGTCTTTACCGTCCACTTGTATTTCAGTACCTGCGTATTTTCCGTACAATACGGTATCGCCTACTTTTACAGTCATTGGTTCGTCGGGCTTTCCATTTCCTACTGCTACTACCTTACCACGCTGTGGTTTTTCTTTTGCAGTATCAGGAATAATGATACCACCAGCTGTTTTTGTTTCTGCCTCAGCTGGTTCAACCAGAACTCTATCTGCTAAAGGTTTTACGCTAATTTTTGCCATATTTATTCGAATTTTAGATTAGTTTTTTTTAATTCGCATACGAAGGTAGCAGAATTTATGCCAAATGATAACTATTAAGGTTTTTCGGCCAAATTTACCCGGTTTGACAGACTCAAAACGCCAATCTGACACTTGGAAATACTGCATTTATTTTCACTATATTTACATATGGGACTTTTTAGAAAAATAAGCCTTATTGCCCTATGCTTTCCCCTATTAACTAGCTGCTATTCGCAAGGATCGGGTGGCAATTCAATAGAAGCGAATATTCCAGATAAGATGGCCGCTTACAGTTCGCATACTATTGAGATTACCATAAAAAAAGGCTCAAATTCAAGCTTTTCAAAGTATCAATTAGATGTACCCGCAAATGTTACCTTAAAGGAAGGTATTAGCAAGGATGGAAATTTTTCGTTCGAAAAACAACAAGCTAAATTAGTTTGGGTGGAGAGTCCAAAAACTGATGAATTTACGGTTACCATGATCATGGAAGTTGGAAATGCAAGCGGTCAAGTAATGTTTGAACATCGTTACTTCTACATTGATGGTGAATTGCGCAAAGAAATAAGTGATGGCCCCATGCATGTTGAATTTACACCCGGAACTCCACGTGATAAAACTATTGCCGAAACAAAAAATACTGAACCAGTAAAAACAATTACACCCGCAACAACACCAACTACTGCCGTTACAAAAACAGAAGACCCTAAAAAAGTAAACATCACCATTCCTGTTTCACAAACAATTACACCAACAAGCACAGTAGTTCCGGTGGCTGCAACAACTCCAACCAACAGTAGTAATACTACACCTCAATCCATAGAAGTAAAAGAATACAAAGTTCAAATTGGTTCGTTCGGAGCAAAACCAAGTATGGCTAAATACTCAAATATTGGTAAGGTAACTGTTGTAGAAGAGGCAGGAAGTTTTAAGATCCTGGCAGGAAGTTTCCCAACAAAAGAAGAAGCCGTTAAAAAAATGGAAGAACTTAAAACCCAAGGCCACCAAGGCTTTGTGGTGCTTTACATTAATGGGGTAAAAGCCAAGTAAGGTAAATTCTCCTTTTTATTTTTTCAATTACTATTTGGGCGTGCCTCCTACAAAGTAAAATGCTATTGCAATCAAACGTTAAGCACTTTACTTTGTAGGGGTCGGGCTTTCCGTTCGCCGCGGGGAACAATCTTTTTTGCCGAAAAAGCCGAGCGAAGAGCGAGCCCTCTTCAACAAGTTCAGGATAAACTCCGCAGCCCGGCCGCGAGCTTCCAAAGTTGTATCCGGCGAGCGGTGCGCCAAATAAAACAAAATGTAGCCCTTCATTCTGTTCATACCTTTTCTTGCCTTCTTGTTATTTTTTTGGTTTATTTACAAGGATGAAGAAGATCCTATTTCTTTTTTTACTTTTTGGTGGCACTCAATTTGTTGCGCAAAACGAATTTGACAAATATGGCCCTATGGGTTGTGAGGTTTATACCGACCTTGATGAAGCTTTAAAGTCGAAAGGAAAAGTGTATAAAATAGATCTTAACTTAAAACCGATCACAAAAAAACAATATCCAAAACTAAGTACGCTTAAAGATCTGTTAGCCTTGCGTATGCGCGGAAATGGTATTACAAGTTATCCCGAAAATTTTAATCAACTCACCTACCTCGCGTATTTTGCTTCTTACAACAATAGTTTAACTGCTTTTCCTACAAAACTTAAAACATTTTTTAACCTCGAGTATCTCGAATTACAAAACACTACTATCGATAGCATTCCTGCCGAAATTGTTTACTTGCAAAAATTACGTTCATTTAAATTTGGGAATACAGATGATACTTTAAGATTACCAACCACCCTTAAGTATATTAAAAATTTAAAAGACATTAGTATCGAGAATGTGATCATGGACAGTTTACCAAAAGAACTTTTTAAAGTGCAGTCGCTTAATTTTCTTTACCTTTCAAATACCAATACGCATTATCTTACCAAGCATTTTGAGCGTTTACAAAATTTAGAGGTGTTTATCCTTGAGAACAATCCTATTACCAAGATCCCGAACGAAATTTACATGGCAAAAAAATTACGAATGATCTCTTTTAGAAATAATAAGATCACAACTATTCCCGAAACTATTACCGAATTAAAAGAATTAGCATTGCTCGATCTGAGAGGAAATCCAATTGAACAAGAAGAAATAGATAAATTAAAGGCTTTGTTACCCGACTGCCAGATTAAATTTTGATCAATTGCCCTAAACGAAGGGTTGATGTTGGCTTGATCTTATTCTTTTTACACAAAGCACCTACTGTTGTATGATAACGCTTAGCAAGATATCCAAGTGTATCGCCATTTTTGATCTTGTGTAACTTACTACCGGTTTTTTTTGCGTAAGCCAATTCTGATTTAGATAAACCTACATCATGACGATGACGGCCTTTTAAAGCTCTCAAATCATATTTCGCAACAACATCAGCTTTTCTTAAAACAAAACAATTGTCTTTTAAGTTTCCACTTTTAAAATCTACCACATCCTGCGCATCGATAGCTTGACCCAAATAACGTAATTCCCAATGTAAATGATCGCCGGTAGAACGACCTGTGTTTCCACCTAAACCAATGATCTCGCCGGCTTTTACCATTTGACCAACTTCTACATTCATTTGCGAAAGGTGACCATAAACTGTTTCTAAACCATTTTTGTGACGAACTATAATGCAATTACCGTAACCATAACACACTTTTGCAATACGAACCATTCCGTCGAATGCCGAAACAACTGTATCTCCAGTTACTAGGTCAATGTCTGTTCCGTAATGCGGACGGCGACGTCTCCAGCCGTATTCACTTGTAACATTTCCTTTAAAAGGCATTGAAAAGCCGTTGTCTTCCGGGCTAATAAGATCAATTTCAACGCTATCTACTTTAAATGCTTCATTAAAATTATAAGGATGTGCCATGGTGGTATCCCAACTGGCGTATAAGTCGTTACTCGGAAAAAGGATCAAACTTGTATCAACTGCTTCTTCGTCGTTACAGTCTTCGTTGATCTTGCTAATGTTTGTGTTTACAGTAGAGGTATCGTCTTTCGATTTGGTCTTAGCTTTCTTATCATCTCCGGGCTTTTTTTCATCATAAACTGACGCACTTATCGTGTTTGATGTAACCACGAGTAATGAAATGATTATGAATATTTTATGAATTACTTTCACCCTGTTTTAGTTGGAGTTTTGCAAAGATTGAATTTATTATGAAAAAGCCAAAGTTAATTAACGTTTAAGGCCCGCTACTTATTAACAAGTATACTCAATAAACTGAAAATTAGTTACATACAGATATGTTAAATTCCTTTATTTTTAACAAAATTGTCCCATTTTTCGAGGATTTGCTGCATATCAAGGGGCAATTCGCTGTCGAAGAACATCTTCTCTCCGGTAATGGGATGCTCAAAGCCAAGTGTTTTAGCATGAAGCGCTTGGCGGGGTATGATCTCAAAACAATTTTGAATGAACTGTTTGTACTTAGCTGTATTTAATCCTTTTAAAACTTTATCTCCGCCGTATTCGTTATCGTTGAATAAATGATGACCAATACTTTTAAAGTGAACTCTGATTTGGTGGGTTCGTCCGGTTTCAAGTTTGCATTCAATTAAAGTAATGTAACCATAACGTTTAATTACCTTCCAGTGCGTTACGGCGTGCTTACCATATTCACTTCCTTCGGGAAAAACGGCCATCACTTTTCGGTTTTTAAGATCGCGTCCTACATTTCCAACAATGGTTCCACTATCTTCTTTCATATCTCCCCAAACAATCGCTACGTATTTACGATCTATATCTCTATCATAAAATAATTTTGAAAGCAGCGTCATTGCCCTTTCGGTTTTAGCGATCATAATTGTACCGCTTGTATTTTTATCAATGCGATGTACTAGCCCTACTCTATCTAAAACAACATCGTTGTCTAATTTTTGCGGTTTGGATGGAAGGTTTTTAAAATGATACAACATCGCATTCACCAATGTTCCGGTATAATTTCCGTAAGCGGGATGAACAACCATGCCTGGTTTTTTATTGATGATGGCTAAATAATCATCTTCAAAAGTTATTTCAAGTGGAATGTTTTCAGGAAGAACTTCTAACGTACGAGGAGGAACACTAAATTGTACCGAGATCTCATCAAAGGGTTTTATTTTGTAATTAGATTTTGTTGGTTTTCCATTCACCAAAACATTTCCTGCATCGCAAGCATATTGAATTCTGGTTCGTGTGGTGTGAGCAATTCGCGTTAATAGATATTTATCAATGCGCAACATCATCTGGCCTTTTTCAACCTTTATATTATGATGTTCGTAAAGTTGGGGAATATCTTCGCCGTTAAATGCGTCTTCCTGTTCTTCGTTATCCAGCATAATATTCAATGTAAATATTAATGTTGGATGATGAGTTTTTGATGGTATTGAACTTTGCTTGCCTGTCCGGTAGGCTGGCCTTGAGAAGAAATTACAAGAAGATAAATTCCGTTGTTCAAGCTTTGAGTATTGATCTGTGAGCCTGTTCCACTCATTACTAATTTTCCATCAATACTTAAAACCGAATAAGAAATTTCAAGATCGTTATCACTTCTAATGCTTACAACATCATTTGCAGGATTTGGATACACTTTAAACGACGATGTTTCAATATCATTTTCTTTTACACCAACCGGCGGAATTATTTTTGGGCCAAAAACCGGACGCATCATTAAGGCGCCGTAATAAGATGATTGTGTCCAACCACTTCCCGAATCGTAAAATAATTTTTGAGAGTAGTCGTAATTCCTATCGAAGCCAATAGTAATGCCGCTGGCAACAAATTGTTGTATGCCTATAAAATAAACACCGGCGTTTAAAACTTGAGGTGTATTGAATTTATATTCGTAAAATCTATTATGTCCGTTCTGCGAATATTTTGGATAGATGGAATCGGATGTAAATATTTTTGCTCCAGGCCCAAAACCTCCATCATTATAAATATTTACTTTAAATTTATACGAACTCTCGGTTAAACTTATTGAACCAATTGGGTCAAAATAAATTCTTATCCCTCGTAATGTATCTGCAATATTTAAATCGTACTTATACGCCATTCTTCCTCCTGTACCCAGTACATAATATCCTGTTTCGCAATTTCCATCGTCGTAAGCAAAGTAATTCCTAAAGCGTTGCTTTTGATAAACCGTATCATTTCCAATGCTAATATCACCGCTTAAATTTTGCATATAATGTTTAATGGTAAAGTCACTGCTATCGGTCATTGGTGTAAACGTATAACCAATACTTGGAACTCTATGCGCGTTGGTATGTTGCCATCCGCCCGGTTTAAAAGGAGGAAGGTTAGCGGCACCATAAGAAACAAAATTTACCTGAGTATTGTTTTTATCAAAAGCGCGATACTCATACGTTGTATTTACGGTTGAAGTTCCGTTATAACGTATATAGTTAGAATAATACGTTGCCATTTCCTTTGGAGGATTTGCATTGAACTGATACCAAGGCATAGCGCTATAATTTTTTGTAAAAGGAGCCGGAACAAAACCAATCGTAAGATCATTCCAAGCTGTATCGCCAATAATACTTCTCCCTTTATCTAAAAACACTTGATCAATATGCCAATTATCAAAGTTACCGTTAGTTTGTGCTTTGTTACGAAAACGGAACTTAAATCCATCTTTAAAATAATATGCCGAATCAACTCGAACAAAAACACGTTTAAAAACAGTGTCAAATCCATTTGTATTCAGGTTTCCTTTTAACGACCAAACTTTATTTATCCATTTGCTTGCTGTAGGATCATAAAAATCGAGCATCAGAGAATCTTGTAGTTCAGGCGAATCGCCATTACCTGTTTGCTGGTAATAAAATATTAAGGCAACGCTGTCTGAAGGTTGTAATGTTTGAGAACCTGATGTCAATAAATTTATTGGCTGCGATGTTAATGTATCGGCGTTATTAGCTTGAGTAGCTGTAAAATTTTGATTAGGCGTATACGGATAACCCATTTTATTCAATCCGTCAAATGTGGCAACACCAATACTCATTGGCGCATTTGCCATACCAGTGTTTATGTAAACCGACGAATCGGCCCATAATTGTTGCGAGGCATATGCGGAATTACAAGCATAATAAAAATCATCAAAAAAAGGAATATTTAAACTTGTAACTGTTGTTTTAGACACAGAATGGCTTTGCCTGGTGACCTCAGAAGGCTTAAGATCAGAATAAATTAAATTAGGATTACCATGCATAGGTCGCAAACCCTCTTGCGCAGGCAAAAGCAAAACTCCTAAAAGCATTGATCCTATAAAAACTATTTTATTTATCCCTTTATTCATTTAATCTCCTCCGTTAAACGTATTCGGATCCGCCGTTTGACCCGTTAAGCTATCAGGACTGTATCCATAAGAATCTCTTACCCCAACAACCAAATTTATTTTACTTCCCTTTTTTATCAATTGCCCCGCTTCAATAGCCTTTCCTTCAAATAGCTGTTCAATCACACAGCCATTACAATCGGCATTTTTGGTTGTAACCGATCCAGTTTTTAGCCCGTAACTTGTTACTATAAGTTTTGCCTGGCGCTCGCTCAATTCCGTTAACTTAGGCATTTCTATTTCAGGGGCAACCATACTTGTAACGTACAGGTATATGTTTCTATTGTGTTTTACTTTGCTTTTTGGGCTTGGATCCTGCTTTATAACAATACCAGGGGTTTCGCCTGGGGCATAAATGCTGTCAATTATAAGGTAATTTATCCCTTTATCCTTAACAAAACTGCCCAATTCGGTAATGCGTTTCTCAGTAAAATCGGGCACTTCAACAAATTCACCATGATCGGTATAGGAAGAGAGGTATTTTAGGAGCGAAAACAGAACAATTCCTAGCAACAACAGCGCAATACCGAAGTGCAAAAAGAATTGTTTAGTCTTTATAAAAGCAAAAAGGTCTTTCATTTACAATTGGGCTAAATTAATGAAATTTTTACAACCCCCACAACGTAAAAACGCTTATTTTAATGGGTAAGCTTAGTTTAAAAACAGTTAACAAAATGTAACAAATACTAAATACAGCAATCCTTACTACCTAAATAAAAACCAATATCTTTAATCTAAATTCCAACCTATTATGTTGCTAACAAAAATCAAATGGATGGCCATCGGTGTGGCTGTAATGGCCTCTACTGTGTTTATTTATAACCATAGAGACGCTTTCAAAAGCAGTACGTCGGCCAACGGCGTTTACAAAAAAATTAATCCTGAATTCGCCAGCTACATCAGCGCATTTACCACGGGTTATGTTTCTACGGGAACAAGCATTAAAGTAAAACTCAGTAATGAGTTTGGCGCAACGATGCAGTTAAACACGCCTGTAAAAGAAAAATATTTTTCGTTTGAACCAACCATTGAAGGCGAAACTATTTGGAAAGACGGACAAACCATTGAATTTAAACCTAAAGAGCGCCTTAAGCCGGGCCAAGTGTATAAAGCAATATTTCACTTAAGCGCTTTAATGGAAGTAAAAAAAGAATTGCAGAATTTTGAATTTCAATTTGAAACTATAAAGCAATCGATGCAATTACAGGTAAATGATTTGAAATGTTATAATTCTAACGATTTTAATTATTATAGCGCAACCGGAAATGTAACAACCGCCGATTTTGCCGATGCAGAAACAATTGAAAAATTATTAGTAACCAAACTAGGCAATACTGTTTTAAAAGCTAAATGGCAACATAATGAAAAAGGAACCGATCATAAATTTTTATTAGACAGTATTGAAAGACCAAGCACAGGACATACAGATCTTACATTTAATTGCGACGGCAAAGCTTTAGGGCTGGAAGTGAAATTGGATAGGAGTTTTGAAGTTCCTAAAAAAGGAGAATTTAAACTATTAGATACGCGCTTAATTAATGATAACGAACAATACGTATTATTGAATTATTCAAACCCAGTAGATGCAAATCAGTCATTAGAGGGATTGATTGATCTTGGAGGATTTAAAGACTTGAAATTTATTGTAACCAATAATCAGGTTTTAATTTATCCTAACGAATTTAAAACAGGCTCATACGCTTTAAAAATTCAAGGCGGCATTAGAGATACAAAAGGCGCCCGTATTGAGAGTTCAAGTGAACACAATATTGTATTTACCGAAGTAAAACCGGCCGTTAAGTTTTTGGGTGAAGGAAATATCCTTCCATCATCCAATAATTTAAGCATTCCGTTCGAGTGCGTAAATTTAAGAGCTGTTGATGTAAAAATTGTAAAGATCTATGAGAATAACGTTCTACAATTTTTACAAGGCAATTCGTTAGACGGTGGAAATAATTTAGCACAGGTAGGAAAAAAAATAGTGGAGAAACGCATTAATTTAGGCATCACTAACCCTGCCGATTTTAGTGTTTGGAAAAAATTCTCTTTAGACATATCTACCCTGATAAAATCTGAACCGGGTGCTATTTACCGAGTGTTCTTGAGTTTTAAAAAATCGTATTCAACATATCCTTGCTTAGGAAATGCCGATGATGATAAATTTCAAATGGAAGAGATAAAAGCACCAACCGATGAAGAAGAAGTTGCGTTCTATGGTTACTATTACGAAGATTACTATTACTCGGGCTACGAATACGAAGAAGGCGAAGATTATAACTGGAGCGATAGAGATAACCCATGTAAAGGCGCTTATTACCGCCAGTATGAAAGAACAGTTGCTCGAAATATATTAGCATCAGATCTTGGCATCACCCTTAAAAAAGGAAATGACGGAAGTTTATTTGTTGTAGCCAACGATCTACTTACCACAAATCCACTTGGAGATGTAACCATAGAAGTTTACGATTACCAAAAACAATTGATCCAAAGCGACAAGACCAATGGCGACGGACAATTATTTATGAACTTAAAAACAAAAGCGTATTTTTTAGTTGCAAAAAAAGATAACCAACGTGCGTATTTACGTTTGGATGATGGCGCAACCCTTCCTTTAAGTTTATATGATGTTTCGGGTGAAGCCATTAAAAAAGGCATCAAAGGATTTATTTTTGGAGAACGTGGCGTTTGGCGTCCGGGCGATTCATTATTCCTCAACTTTATTTTAGAAGATAAATTTGGGAATATCCCTGTAAACCATCCTGTAGTATTTGAATTAACTAATCCGCAAGGGCAAACCACCAAACGTTTATTCAGTAATAAAAGCGTTGATGGTTTTTATAATTTTTCTACGGTAACTGATAAAAACGCACCAACAGGTTTATGGAATGCCGAAGTAAAAATTGGAAGCATTAAATTCAATAAAAGCATTCGTATTGAAACCATAATGCCAAATCGCTTAAAATTACAAGTAGATGCAGGCGATAATAAACTATTGTGTGCTTCAGATAAAAACATATTGAGCATACATGCCAATTGGTTAACCGGCGCTGTAGTTCATAATTTACCTGTAAATGTGCAAGTATCTTTAAGTTCAGATAATACTTCATTCCCAAAATTCAAAGATTATATTTTTGACGATGCCACCCTGCGTTACGAAGCGCAAAACATTACGGTGCTAGATGATAAGTTAGACGACAAAGGTGATATTAGCTCACCGCTCAAGATTGATGTGCAAAGCAATGCTCCGGGCTTTTTAAAGGCAAACTTTACAACGCGCGTTTACGAACAAGGCGGTGCATTTAGCGTTGATCGTTTTTCAATCCCATATTCTCCTTACACCTATTACACCGGGTTAAAATTACCGGAAGGCGAAAAGAACACGGGTATTTTATACACCGGCAAAGATCATTATATACAAATTGCTACTTGCGATTTTAAAGGCATCGCTACTTCGCGTAGTAATTTAAAATTTGAGATGTATAAATTAAGCTGGCGCTGGTGGTGGGATCAGTACAGTGATGATGTTGCCAATTATGCAAGTGATGAATATCACGAATCTGTTCAAAGCGAAGTGGTATCAAGCACCAACGGAAAATCTAAAGTACGTGTGAATGTAAAAGAAAATCAGTGGGGACGTTATTTAATTAAAGTAACCGATGCCGATGGACACTCTGCAAGTATGGTAACGTATTTTGATTGGCCAAACTGGATGGATCGCGATGGCGGTAGCGACAATAAAATTGTTTCTAATATGTTGAATTTTACAACCGATAAAACATCTTACAAAACAAAAGATGAAGTTACGGTTACAATTCCTACACCCGAAAAATGCCGCGCCTTAGTTACCATTGAAAATGGCAGTCGTGTTCTTAAGGCCGATTGGATTGAAACAGAAAAAGGAACTACCAAATATAAATTTAAGGTAAAACCCGAAATGGCACCAAATGTATATGTGCATGTTTCATTATTGCAACCACATTCGCGCGCTAACGATCTTCCAATTCGTTTATACGGCGTTGTTCCAATTACCATTGATGATCCGGAAACACATTTAAAACCGATAATAGAAATGCCGAGCGAATTAGTACCCGAGCAAGATGTTACAATTAAAGTAAGCGAAGCCAATGGTAAAGAAATGGCATTTACATTAGCTGTTGTTGATGAAGGGCTATTAGACATTACGCGCTTTAAAACACCAAATCCTTGGAATACATTTTACTCGAAAGAAGCATTAGGTGTAAAAACATGGGACGTTTATGATAATGTAATAGGCGCATTTGGTGCCGAACTAGAACGCATTTTAAGCATTGGTGGTGATGGTAGCGAAGTTGGAGATGATGGTGCCAAAGCAAATCGCTTTAAACCAATGGTTAGGTTCTTTGGTCCGTTTCATGTAGATAAAGGAGATAAGCAAACCATTAAATTTAAAATGCCAATGTATGTTGGCTCTGTTCGTACTATGGTTATTGCCGGAGAAAAAGGCGCCTATGGTTCGGCCGAAAAAACTACACCTGTAAAAGCACCGTTAATGGTGCTTGGAACTTTACCGCGCGTATTAAGTGTAACGGAAGAAGTAAAATTGCCAATTTCTATATTTGGTGGAAGCAAAGCCGTTGGAAGTACACAAATAAAAGTAGAAGTAAATGAATTTTTACAAACCGTTGGCGGAAGTGTAAAAACAGTTACTATTGGTAAAGACGATGAGCAATTAGTATCGTTTGACCTGAAGGTGAAAAACAAAACCGGAATTGCCAAAGTAAAAATTACAGCAACAGGCGGCGGGCACACAGCCAAATACGAAATAGAATTAGATGTGCGCAATCCAAATCCATATCAAACAACTATAAAAGATTTTTGGGTGGATGCTGGAAAAACCGTTGGCGAAAATATTAATGCCGTTGGTTTAGCAGGCACAAATAGTGGTGTTTTAGAATTATCAACCATTCCTCCAATTAATTTGGAAGAGCGTTTGCAATACTTGATCGCCTACCCTCATGGTTGTATTGAGCAAACTACATCGCAAACATTTGCGCAATTGTATTTAAGCGATATTATGGATCTATCTCCTGACCGTAAAACTGCCGTTGAGAATAATATTAAAGGCGGTATTAACGAGATCCGTAAATTCCAACTGCAAAATGGCGCCATGGCTTATTGGCAAGGTTTAACCGAACCAAACGATTGGGGTACAACTTATGCGGGTCATTTTTTAATACTTGCCGAGAAAAAAGGATTTACACTACCTGTAGGGATGAAAAAAGATTGGGTAAGTTACCAGCAAAGCATTGCGCAAAATTTTGAACTCAGTAAAAATAAATATTATACCAATGATATGTCGCAAGCCTACCGCTTGTATGTTTTAGCATTAGCAAATCAACCTGCCACAAGTGCGATGAATCGTTTGCGCGAATACGGAGGATTAACTAACGAAGCGCGTTGGCTATTAGCAAGCGCTTATGCACATGTTGGGCAAATTGATGAAGCCGAAAAATTAATTGCCAAAGCAAGTACCGATGTGGCAAGCTACCGTGTAAATTATTATACATACGGTTCTTCTGATCGCGATATGGCAATTATTTTAGATGCTTTGTGTAACATGAACAAAAAACAACAGGCGTTTACACAATTGAAAAAAGTATCTAGCATACTTTCATCAAAAAGTTGGTTGAGTACACAAACCACCGCTTTTGGATTAGTATCAGTAGCCAACTTCATTAAAAAGTTTGGTGGCGCATCGGCTATGCAAGCAGATGTAACATTAAACGGAAATCCGGTGAGCTTAAAAGGCAATAGTGCCATTGTACAAGTGCCAATTGATTTTAAAGGTGGTAAAGGTGGTAATTTTAAAATTGTAAATAAAGGCAAGGGCATGTTGTACGCTCGCTTGATAAATAGAGGTAAACCGCCAATTGGTGATGAAGTAGAAGCCAATGAGAACATTAGTGTAAGCGCAGTTTATAAAGATCTAAACGGAACTGTAATAAGCGTAGATGAATTAGGCCAGAGCAGCAACTTTATGCTTTCGGTAACCATAACCAATTTAGGTTTGGTGGGAGAGGCAAAAAATTTAGCATTGATGAATTATATACCTAGTGGTTGGGAAATTCATAATGCGCGCATGGATGAAAATGAAGCTGCTTTAAAAAACAGCGACTATACCTATCAGGATATTAAAGACGATAGAGTAATGACCTATTTTGACTTGAACCAAAACCAAAGCAAAACGTTTAATATACTACTTAACGCCAGCTACGAAGGTAAATTTTATTTACCTTCGGTTAATATAGAGGCCATGTATGATAACAGTATTTTTGCAAGAACAAAAGGGCAATGGATAAAAGTGGTAAAGCAGTTGGATGAGAAGGTTGCAGGGAAATAAATTTTATAAAAAACAGAGACATAGAATCACTCCAAGCAAATTAAATTTGAATATTGGAGTGATTTTATGGCTTATATGAGGGAGTTAGTAGTAATTGTAGGACGACGTAAAGCCATACTAGAAGATGAACAAATTTTCGATAGAACATCCAGAATACCAAATTGCTGGACAACTACAAGACGACTCTCCTAAAACCAATAATTTTTCAGTAAGTATTCCATTAAGCCGACAACAAAAATATTATGACCTATTCCTGCATAATACTAACAATAAAAAATGCTTAGCTATACAAGTGAAATCTTCTAGGACATATGTAAATACAGACACAACAGACGATCTTAACGATTATAATTATTATGCGTGGCTTAACAACAACTAATATTTATCCACTGGCGCGGATTTTTTATCCGTGCAAAGAAGCAGCCTTTACCCAAACAATGTTAAGACATTTTGAATCTTCTTTCAAAAAGTATAATTTAGATAAAGAGAAAAACATCACATGATAAAAAATAACTTAATAAGATCAGTAACACTTTTAAGCTTTATTGTTTTGCTTTCGGGCTTTGTGGCATTTAAGGGCGGGGCCTTTGATAATTATTTAAGCGCAAACAATAGCGTTTATCCAGATCATCAAACAACTGATATGCCTATTGATTCTCCTACTCCCAAAAAAAATGTACAAAAGAAAAAGAAGAATCCTGACATGATGTATTCATCCAAATCGATGGTATTAACCGATCAGGAATTTTTTATAGGTGATCCTAAAGACAGCGTTCAAAAAAAGGAAGTAAAACAAACTTCTTCAAAAGACTCTTTAAAAAGATCACCTAAATAATTCTTATTGAATTTTTACAAACTCATAGAAGGCGCGGCAATTAGTCTTGTTTTTTTGGCGGCAGTATTTATTCCTATGGAAAAAGTATTTCCTGCAAAAGCCGGGCAAAAGATCTTTCGTGCGCAATGGTTAACCGACCTACTCTATTTTGCCGGCCAATATTTTATTTGGGGATATTTTGTTATTTGGGTATTAAGCTATTTTAGTTTTTGGCTAGATGATATTGTTCCGCAAAGTTTTAGAACATCAATTTCTTCGCAAGCCATATGGTTGCAATCCATTGAAGTGATTTTGCTAAGCGATTTCATTATTTATTGGGGGCACCGTTTACAACACAAAGTTGATTTCCTCTGGCGTTTTCACAAAGTTCATCATAGCGCCGAACATTTAGATTGGCTGGCCGCACATCGCGAACATCCCTTAGATTCCATTTACACCGTTGGCTTAATTAATTTGCCCGCCTTCATTTTAGGGTTTCCTTTAGAAACCTTAGCAGCGCTTATTGCCTTTAGAGGTGTTTGGGCTATTTATATTCATTCAAATGTGCGTTTACCTCTTAAATTTTTACGAGGCATTATTGGCTCGCCCGAATTGCATCATTGGCATCACGATCTGGAAAGAAACGCAGGAAATTATGCGAACATCTCACCCATAATGGACATACTATTTGGCACTTATACATGTCCAGATCACGAACCCGAAAAATTTGGCATTAAAGAAGAGTTCCCTAAAAATTATGTAAAGCAAATGATATACCCTTTGCTTCCTAAAAAAATTGCCGTAAAATTGTTGAATAAACCTTTATGAACAAAACCGAAACTGCCGTAAACATTTTTAATCGCTTGGCTAATTTATATCAAGAGAAATACATGAACGTGGATCTATACGGAGAATCACTGGATCTATTTTGCGAACATGTAAAAAAACAAGGAGATGTATTAGAGTTAGCCTGCGGCCCAGGAAATGTTACCAAATATATTTTAAATAAACGCCCAGATCTTAAGATCTTGGGGACAGATCTTTCGGAAAATATGTTGGGCTTAGCAAGAGAAAATAATCCAACAGCTGTTTTTACAAAAATGGATTGCCGAGATGTTTCTAAACTCACTAAAACTTACGATGCAATTGTGGGTGCATTTGCTCTACCGTATCTTTCAAAAGAGGAATCCTTTGACTTAATTAAAGATGCTTCAACGCGATTGAATACAAATGGTTTGCTATACTTAAGCACAATGGAAGATGATTATTCCAAATCGGAGCTAGTATCTTCAAGCCAGGGCGATCAAATGTTTATCCATTACCATGAGACCGATTATCTTAAAAAAGCCTTAGAAAACAATGGGTTTGAGATTATCCATTTAAGCCGAAAACAGTATCCGGGGCCTGATGGCAAGCCAGTTACCGACCTTTTGATATTGACAAAACATAGTGGAAAACCCTTTTAGTTGGATTTTTAGCTTATGAAATAAATTTTTAACTTAGAGCTATAGAAATAAAGCATTATGAAAAAATCAGTGTTGTTCCTTTTCGCCATTTGTATAAGCTCAACTTCGTGCCTTAAAACAAGAAGCTGCACCTGCAAAGATCCAAGCGGTAAAATAGTTTATAATGAAGTAAACAAAACCAGGAGCAAACAAGAGGGAGTTCATTTTGAAGATAAATGCCTTACAAGGGAATCAACCTATTATACTATAGGAAGCGGTTCGGTAGCAACAACTCAAACTACTATTCCTTGCGAAATAAGCTAGTTATTTAAACTATAGAATTAAAAAAGCCGTTGTAAATACTACAACGGCTTTTTTGTTAATTCCAATAGCGAACACTAGCTTTCATATCTACTCAACAACAAGTTTCACATTTTGCTTTAAGCCATTTTGCTCAATGGTAAATACATATATTCCTGCAGATAAATCTTTAAGGTCAATAACCTTGTTTGTATCTTCGGTTACTTCAATATGTACAAGTTTACCTGTTATATCTGTAATCTCAATTTTCTTTTTGCCCACGCTTGAAGTAAGATTCAAGCTAATTTTTGCAGGGTTAGGAAAAATTTTGAATTCGAGTGTTGACCCGCTTAATTGTGATAAAGCAGTACATGTAAATACGTTTACACTAACAGTTGCTGTGTTTTTACAATTGCTTACCGACGTTCCGGTAACAGTATACACGGTTGTAACACTGGGAGAAATAGAAATAACAGATGTTGTTTGACTAGTACTCCAGCTATAGGTATTAGCACCACTTACGCTAATAGTAGTAACTTGTCCTGCACAAACACTTGATGTTGCTGAAATTGTTAAATTTGGTAAAAGATTTACGGTTACACTTATTGGAACTTTTACACTAATGCTGCAACTATTTACTGCCGCTGCGTAATACGTATAATTACCCGCACTTAAAGTTGGCGAAATAAACGATGTGCCAATACCAATTACCGAAGTAGACGTGCTTGTAGCAAACCAATTTACTGTTGTGCTCGAATTAACCGCTAACGTGGCAGCAACTCCTGCGCAAACATTTTGATTGGCAGCTATGGTTACGTTAGTTGGAGTAGTTGGTGGCACGCAAGGTGAGAAACTCGCTGGCATGATACAACAATTTCCTCCCGCTGAAAGATTGAATGTGGTTGGGGTCCAACAATTATATTGTGTATGATGAGAGCGAAGAGTTGATGCAGGAAATGCATTTAAAAAATAAAACACCACTTCATCGGGGGTATTTGCTCCGCCTGCATTAACTGTTGTATCACAATTATAGCACCCCACCGTATTTGGATTACCATTACCATGCACAGGAGTATAAGGGCCAACCGAAGGGTAAACATTTATAGTGGCTACGCTTGCAGAAACATTAAGAATAGTTGTTGTTATAACTCCAAGATTACAATTATCGTTACTTCCATCATATCCTGCGTAAATAACACCTGTTACATTATTTGAAAATGTTCCAATGATATGGATCTCGGCAGCTTCGTAAGTACAAATACCAATTTTTAAATTAGGAATATTCACGTCGCAATTTACAGTAATGATCCCACCGTCGTAATTAGAATAGATCACTAGATTTCCGGATGCATTACATATTTGCGAAAACGACTTGCCTGTAAAAACAAAGGCACACAGTATAATTAATTTGTAGAGTTTAGTCATGAGTTTTACATTAGAGTATCTAAACTACAAAATATACAAATGAATAACAAAAAAACATTGCTTTTAACATCTGAAAAAATCGAGAAATTCATACTTTGCATTAAATTAGCTCATCTAAATCCATAAATTTCAGCGTCAACAATAATTCTTATCACCATTGGCCAATTATAGTTTTAGGCTTTATAGGTAGAAAACAGCAATAACTGGATAAATAAGCCTTTTATGGCGTTTGTTTAGTTCATAAAATGTTCTACATTTAGGTAAACCTAAACCCATAAACATGAAAAGATTTCTCATCATTCTCATGGTAACTATTGCAAGCTTTGGCAAATTAAGCGCGCAAGCAAACATTATTTCAACCAACACCGTTGCCGAACAGGTAATGCTTGGAGCATACAATCCAACGCTTTTTTTAGCAAGTAATATAATTAATCATCCCGATAGCATTAGTAAAGGGATCAATGCGCGTGTAAATCCCGATTCACTTCATGCTTATTTAGTAGCATTAAAAAATTTTAAAAATAGAAATACAGGCTCAGACACCATTTCTTTAGTGCGTGGAATTGGCGCAGCGCGCAAATGGGTTTATAAAAAGTTTCAACAGTTTAGCTTGGTAAATGAAAACAGACTACTTCCCTCCTATTTAAAATTTAATCTTACGCTTTGCGGAATTACAAGCCACAAAAATGTGTTTGCCGTATTACCCGGAACAGATACAAGTGACAAATCAATTATTCTTATTGAAGGGCATATGGACAGCCGCTGTGCCGGACTGTGTGATACTGCGTGCATTGCCGAAGGCATGGAAGATAATGGAAGCGGAACAGCTCTTGTGATAGAATTAGCGCGTGTAATGAGTAAATACAGTTATAAACGCACCATTGTATTTATGACCACCATTTCGGAAGAACAAGGATTGAATGGTGCAGAAGCATTTGCGGATTACGTGCAGTCTAAAGGCATCAAAATGCATGGTGTACTAAATAATGATGTTATTGGCGGAGTTATTTGTGGTGTTACTTCTTCTCCTCCAAGTTGCTCGGGCGTTGGGAGTATTGATAGTACGCATGTGCGGCTGTTTTCATTCGGAACATTTAATTCGTTTCATAAACAATTGGCGCGCTTTGTAAAACTGGAATACAAAGAACTCATAAAACCAATTGCGCTTGTAACAACCACCATTCATATTATGACGCCCGAAGATCGCACTGGTCGCGGTGGAGATCATATTCCATTTAGACAGCATAATTATTCAGCAATTCGCTTTACATCGGCAAACGAACACGGTGATGCAAGTTTGGGTACCGGTTATACCGATAGACAACACACCTCGAGCGATATTTTAGGAGTTGACACAGACGCCGACCTGATCATTGACAGTTTTTTTGTTGATTTTAATTACTTGGCTCGCAACGCCGTTATTAATGGTAATGCCGCAGGCATGATGGGTATTGGTCCTTTAACACCCGATTTTACCTTAACTTCTACCGGAAATAATTTGATCGTAAATATTCTTACGCAACAACAATATTTAAAATATAGAATTGGTGTACGCACATTAACCAACGATTGGGATTCGGTTTATACTTTCTCAGGAGCAACATCGCATACCATTAGCAATTTAAATCCCGCCAATTATATTGTTAGTGTGGCTTCGGTAGATGCTAAAAATGTAGAAAGTTTATTTTCTAAAGAATTACAGAACTCTATCATCTCGGGCTTAATGCACCCCGATGCAAATGGAAAAAGTGTTGAACTTTTACAAAACAAACCAAATCCTTCGGATGAAGCTACTACAATTTCTGTTTTGGTAAATAAAGATATGAGCCATAAAGAAGCTTACATTCTTATTAAGGATCTACAAGGCAAAGAAGTTTTAAAGACGAGGATCACTTTAGAAATGGGCATGAACGAGATCAATTACGATCATGGCTATCACAAAAGCGGAACATACATTTATAGTTTAATTATTGATGAAAAAATTGTGCAATCCAAACAAATGGTGTTTACGAATTAGAAATACTACACTATTAAACGCTTTATCTTAATACTTCTTTCGTTCCTCCTCCTTTCTTCATGTGCTATACACAAAAAATTTCCTTTTATATGTTTTAAAAGTGGTTGCGTAAAAGTTGCCTTTGGGGTTTATCAAATAAAAGCCTGGAAAAAAAACAGGCACGGAAAAGCAAATGTAAAAAGAAACAAAGCAAATGCCAAAGCAAGTTTAAAAAGTAAAAGCGATAAAACTGGAAGGTTCTCTGACCCCAATTACTCAGAAAGTGATACAACCAGTTATGGAAAAGGTAATGCGGGAAATTGCAGTGTAATTAAAATGGTGTTTTTTAAACCTGCCAAACGTAGAAAAGATCAAACGGATACTTTAACTGTAGGGTTTATACAACCTGGCGAGGAGCTTAAAGAGCTTGATAGAGTTCAAATTGATGGTTACTTTTATAAACATGATAAACACAATATCATTAAAGTGAAATTTTGTGATTGTGACAAGAGCGCTAAGAATAATGACGTTTTAAGATCAATTTATCTACAACGTTCCTCAAAACTTACTCAGTATTTAAAGAGTAAGAAATTTCCTAAGAAGAAGATCGAACTGGAATAAGTTTAAGATAATTTGACATAAGTAAAATGATAATTTTATCATAAGAACTCCATTATAATCCTTAATTTTATTTTTCTGAAAAGTATCCTACAAAAAATAAAAATGTTTTTTCTCCGCAACAAGGTCAAAACAGGTGTAACTCTTGTTCTGTTGATTCTTTATTGGCTTTGGCTTCCCTCTACTCTATTTAATAAACCTTGCAGTACTGTTTTGGTTGACGAAGATGGGCAGCTGCTTGCCGCACAAATTGCAAGTGATGGCCAATGGCGTTTTCCGCAAATGGAATCGGTGCCCGAGAAATTTGAAAAATGCATTACTCATTTTGAAGATGAATATTTTTATTATCACCCGGGCTTTAATCCCATTGCCATTTTTAAATCCTTAAAGCGAAATGTTGGTGCCGGAAAAGTAAAAAGTGGTGGAAGTACTATTACCATGCAAATTGCCCGCATGATGCGCGGCAATAAACACCGTACGTATTATCAAAAAATAGTAGAGATTCTCTTGGCAATTCGTATTGAATGCTCCTATAAAAAATCAAGCATACTTAAGGTCTATGCCAGCAATGCGCCATACGGAAGTAATGTTGTTGGTTTATCGGCTGCATCTTGGCGCTATTTTGCCAGAAGTCCCGAAAAATTAAGCTGGGCCGAAAGTGCTTTGTTGGCAGTGCTTCCCAATTCTCCTTCTTTAATTTATCCCGGAAAAAATCATAAAGCACTTATTAATAAACGCGATCGCTTATTGAAGAAGTTGTTTGATAAAAAAATAATTGATGAATCTACTTACAACCTATCATTAATCGAAGGCTTGCCCGAAAAACCATTTCCTCTTCCGCAATTGGCACCACATTTATTAAGCCGCTGTATTACAGAACATGGTCCTTCAAAAATTTATCACTCAAGCATTCGCAAAAGTTTACAAACACAGGTAAACACTATTATTAATAAACACATTCAAAGTTTAAGCGCAAATGATATTCATAATGCCTGTGCTTTAGTAGCAGAAACCGAAACCGGTCGAATAATTGCATACATTGGTAATAGTTCGAATCCAAAAAACGAATTTCAAAATTATGTAGATATCATTCATTCACCACGAAGCACAGGAAGTATTTTAAAACCATTTTTATATGCATTTCTGCTGAATGAAAATAAAATACTTCCAAAAAATTTAATTGAAGATATTCCAACACAAATTGGTTCGTACGGACCAAAGAATTTTAATTTAACTTACGATGGTCTTGTTCCCGCTAATGAAGCCCTAGCACGCTCATTGAATATCCCTGCCATAAAAATGTTGCAAGATTATGGTCCGGCTAAATTTCATTACCAATTAAAACAGTTAGGCTTTAAAACATTTACCAAACCAACCACGCACTATGGTTTATCCTTAATTTTAGGAGGTGGTGAAGCTAATTTACACGAGATCGCTTCGGCATATTCCTCTTTGGGAAGAGCATTGATGAATTATAATAATTCAAGCGGAAAATATGCCATGAATAGTTATTTCCCTTTAAGCTATTTAGAAACTGAGCCTGCCAAAGTAAAACAAACTTTAAAAAGTGATGTTTTAAAAGCATCCAGCATTTGGTTCACGTTTGATGCGATGACGGAGTTGATGCGTCCGCAAGATTATGTGGGCTGGATGCAATTCTTATCAAAAAATCGTATAGCCTGGAAAACCGGCACCAGTTTTGGTTTCAGAGATGCATGGGCTGTGGGTTTAGATTCAAAATACACGGTGGCTGTTTGGGTTGGAAACGCTGATGGCGAAGGAAGACCAAATTTAACCGGAACTTCGGCAGCTGCCCCCATCATGTTCAATATTTTCAATGTTCTATCGCAAAAAAAATTCTTCACAAAACCAACAACCGATATCATCAAACAAATTGTTTGTAAACAAAGTGGATTTAAGGCTTCAGAAATTTGCCCTGATAAAATTGAACAATATTGCCCAAGCGGATCAGAAAAAACAAAACAATGCCCTTTTCATAAACTTATTCATTTAGATGAAACAGGAGTTTACCGTGTAAATAGTAATTGTTATCCTGTAGATAAAATGAAACATGTTCCTTGGTTCATTGCATCGCCCGCACAGGAATATTTTTTTAAGCAACATAATTTATTTTACAAAAGCGTTCCTTCGTATTTGGAAGCTTGTCAAAATGAATTAAATTTTCGACAGCTTGATATTATTTATCCTCGCGAAGGTTTTAAAGTGTATATCCCGGTTGGTGAAAGCGGAAAACAAAAGACCTGCGTATTTAAAGCCACTCATAAAAACTCGAGTGCCACTCTGTTTTGGCATATGGACGGAAATTATATTGGGAGTACCGAAAAATTTCATCAACTCTCGCTTTTACCTCCAGTTGGAAAGCATGTTTTAGTTATTACCGATATGGAAGGCGAAACATCTATGGTTAAGTTTGAGGTTATTGGGAAGTAATTCTCATTTCTGCCACCAAGTCGCTAAGGCACAAAGCAACAATACTGGTAATCAACTTTGCGAAACTTATCACCTTTGCGTCTTAGTGGCCTTGCCAGTAATAGGCTCTCTAAAAAAAGTTAAATTAACTTCCTTTATAAGTCCCGTGGGGCTTTCAGAGCCTCAAATTTATTTACTTTATTAATGAACCTTGAACGCAGTTAGGGGTATTACCTTTTAGGCTGGAACCCTTTTATGCCAATTATTAATAATACATGCATGATCAGTTAAATAAATTCGCCATGTACACCGACGAAGAGCTTATGCATTTTATTATGAATGGCGAGGAGTTTGCCTTTAATGAATTGTATAAACGCTACGCCAAAAAACTATTGGGTTATTTTACCCGAATGTTGAATTATGATAAGACTATGGCCGAAGATGCTTTGCAGGATGTTTTTTTAAAAATAGCCGAAGCGCCAAACAAATTTGATAATTCGCGATCATTCAGAACATGGATATTTACAATTGCTTCAAATCAGTGCAAAAATTTTTACAGACATCAAACCGTAGTAAATGAAAAAAGAGAAGAGATCAAATATCTGAATGCAATTGTAAACGAAAATGCTCTTTCGAAAATAGTTTCAAAACTAGACGGGATGAATTTCAATACCATGCTTGAAACCATTTTAAATGAAATGCCCATAGAAAAAAAAGAAGTGTTCATTTTAAAATATCAGGAAGATAAAACACACGAAGAAATTGCGGAGATCCAAAGCTGTTCCGCTGGAACCGTAAAATCGAGATTACATTATACCTTAAAAATTTTAGAAGAAAAATTACACCAGTTCAATCCAAACAATTAAAGCCATGGAAAAAAGTTTAGATATAGCATTAAAACATCAGATGAATGTGGATGAGATGCCAAATTTGGGAGATATTCCTCTTTTGGGACAAAGAGCGAAGCAGTTGATTGCTGCGCGAAAAAAGGATGCAGTAGGCAGTGGGCAATCACAGTCAACAATGAATTTCCTCGACATACTCTTTAGCAAATACAAAATGGTAAGTTTATCGTTTTGCTTAATTGGAATTATTTCGGCTATTAATTTTTTAATGACTTTCGATATTGAAACCGGCGCAGGAAAAACATCCAATGTGCAAGCCGATACAAGCTTAACTGTTTCAAGTAATACATATTTGGCAACGTTAAATCAGCCAACTATTACGGAAGTGCCAGCCAAAACAAATACGGCGTTAACGAGTATAGCAACATTCAAAAATTAATCCAATACAACTATCTTGAACGATGAAGCCATGCTTCCTTTTACAAAGTAAATTCCTGTTTTTAAGCCTTCTATTTTATAAGTGAATAAATTGCTTTCGTCCAGACTCACTGTTTTTATCGTCCTTCCAAATTGATCAATAATTGTGTAATCTCCCTTCGTTGTTGATGCCAAAGTGAATTCGCCATTATTTGGATTTGGATAACATTTCAAAGCAATTGATCCATCTGTAAGTTCGTTCAAACTTGTACAAGGATTAACTGTGATCATAACACTGCTTGTACTCGAGCAAGAGAAAGAGTTAACTCCAGTAACAATATAAGAACCACTAACACTTGGCGTAAGAGCAATTGAAGCCGTGGAAGGTCCATTGATCCAAGAATACGTAATCGCACCGGAGGCAGTTAAAGTTGTAGATCCTCCAGCGCAGATTGTTTGAGTGCCAATTACATTTAATGTAGGAACCGGATTCGCTATTACCGCCATAGAAGCTGTTGAATTACATCCACTAAAAGGATTCGACATTACAACAGAGTAAATTCCTCCAGTTGTTACTGTAATGGAACTACTGGTGCTGGAACCTGGTGTCCACAAATAACTGAATGCGTTTTGATTTGCAAATAAAGTGATCGGAGAACCTGTGCAGATGGTGTTTGATGAAGAGCTGGTGATCCATGCATTATTATTGTAGGAAATAATCACATCAGGCCTTCCTAAGCTTAAATTAACACTGATATTACTACGAATCAAAATATCCTTTGTTCCATCATTGTTTACATCATCAATTTGAACCGCTCTGTTTAGATTAATCAAACGTCCAATCTGGAAATGAGAAGCTGTTGCAAAAGTTCCTGTGCCCGATCCAATTAATACAGAAAAATCATACGTATTATAATTACCTGTAATAACATCCCACTTTGAATCGTTATTCACATCAACAATATTTATCGTACGCGGACTTGAGCCGGTTGAAAAGGTAATAGCAGGTTGTAATGTGCCTGATGGAGTTCCTAAAAGAACACCAACATTGTTGGCAAATGAATTTACGACCATAACATCCTTATTTCCGTCATTGTTTACGTCTTTTACTTCCAAAGCCAAAGGTCCGCTACCTCCCGAAGGGTATGCCACAGGACCTGTAAAGCCCATTGATCCATTCCCTAACAGAACATAAACTGAATTTACATTAAGTACTGTATATACAATATCTAAATTTCCATCAGCGTTAAGATCGCCTACAGACAGATTAAAAGGATTAGGGGCCGTTGAAATAGTTGTTGTAGGAACGAGATTTCCAGTTCCATTTCCACTAAATACAATCACATTAGAACCGTTGGATAATAAAACAAGATCTTTATTACCGTCGTTATTAAAATCAGCTAACTGGCCATCTGCCGGGGTAGAAGTCATACTTAAGGAATTAGTTGTACTGAAAGCGCCTGTACCATTGCCCAAATAAACACCAATTTTTCCACTGGAATAACTTAATGTAACAATGTCTTGTTTTGCATCATTATTTATATCATCAGAAAGAACAGTACCAACCAAAGATGCTGAAGGAATAGCATAAGCATTTGGGGTAAGGTAAGCTCCTGAACCATTTGCTAACGAAACTTCGATACCTGTAATAGTACCTATCACCATATCTTTTCTTCCATCACCGTTTAAATCAGACATCACAAAACCACTAGACCCGCTTACTTCATTGAATTTTTGTACAGGAATCCCTTTAAAAACACCACCACCTTGATTCGGTAAAAAATAAATATGTTTATCGTTTGCAGAAGTTGTACAAATTATATCGAGCAAACCATCATTATTATAATCATTTATTTTGATAGTGCCGCCAGTCTGCGAACTATTAAGATCTAAACCTATAATTTTACCAACTGTAAATGAACCAAGGCCGTTGCCTATTAAAATGCGAAGACCACCTTCTGACATTACAACAAGATCCAATTTTGAATCTCCAGTTACATCACCACTGGAAACAGAGAACGGCGAATCTACCAGATTACTAATAACGCTTGTAGTAAACGTTCCTAAACTATTTCCAAAATATAAACACATGTTGTTGCTTTGTTGGTTCATAAAAGCAAAATCTTTATTACCGTCGCCATTGAAATCACCAAAAGCTATATCACTTCCAAACCCTGTTCCAACAATATTAGTATATGTAAGCAGTGCTCCTGTTCCTGTTCCATAATGAATTTTTGCGCCGGCCTGACCATTGGTACAAACAACATCCTTATTACCATCGTTGTTCAAATCATCTATTCCTATTCTTGCAGTGCCTGAACCATACGTAGTATAACTATTAACAGGGCCAAAAGTTCCGTTTCCGTTTCCTAATAAAATATTAATACTCCCAGGATTATAATTACTTATTGAAACAACAATATCATTTATGTTATCGTTATTCATATCAACCACTTTAAGGTCATATAGCTGTGCTGTGCCAGTAACTGTTCCACAAGAAAGGTTTCCTGAACTTACAAAGCTCCCGGTGCCATTACCTAAAAGAATTGTCAAATCTTTTGTACCGTAATTTGCAATAACCATATCGAGATTATTATCCCCATTTAAATCTTTTAATGCACTATAGGCTGGTCCTGTTCCAACAGATAACGTAACGCTTTGCGTAAACGTTCCATTATTACTACCAATTAGTGTAATTAATTTATTGCTAAACGTTGTAAATACAACATCTTTAATATTGTCGCCATTTATATCGCCAATATTTGTTGAGTAAGGGCCGTCGTTTGGAAAGTTATACGAATAATCTTTTAAAGATGTAAAACAGGTGCTTTGTGAAACAACACTGAGTATAGTAAATAAGGTAAAAGCAATAGCGATTGATATCTTTTTCATGTTGAGTTATTTTTAACTCTAAGTTAGATGGAATTAGATCTATTCACGAACTGTTCACTCATTTAAAACGTGGGTTCAATAATGGAGATGAACAAAACAAAAAACCCCAACATTTCTGTTGGGGTTTTTAATTTTATAGTTCCGTCAAACTGAGCGGAGTCGAAATTAAGCTTCTTGCTCTATCTCTTCTTTACTTGCCATTAATCGCTCGTATTCTTCTTTGCTTCCTACTACAAGTTTTTCGTAATGACGTAGACCTGTACCTGCAGGAATTAAGTGTCCTACAATTACGTTCTCTTTCAAGCCGTTTAATGTGTCTACTTTTCCGTTCACTGCTGCTTCATTCAATACTTTTGTAGTTTCTTGGAACGATGCTGCTGAGATCCAGCTGCTGGTTTGTAATGATGCACGTGTGATACCTTGTAAGATCGGATTTGCTGTTGCAGGAACCGCATCGCGGGCTTCAACAATTTTAAGATCTTTGCGTCTCAACACTGAGTTCTCATCACGTAATTTACGCGCAGTAATAATTTGTCCGCGTTTCAATTCAGTGCTATCACCCGGCTCTAACACAACTTTTTTACCAAACACGTTATCGTTCTCTGTCATGAAATCGATCTTGTTTGCTAATTGTTGTTCTAAGAACATTGTATCACCCGGATCAACGATCTCAACCTTACGCATCATTTGACGCACAATAGTTTCGAAGTGCTTGTCATTTAATTTCTGACCTTGTAAACGGTATACCTCTTGAATTTCATTCACTAAGTATTCCTGTACTGAAGTTGGCCCTTTGATAGATAAAATATCTCCAGGACTCACAGCACCGTCTGATAAAGAATCACCGGCACGAACGAAATCGTTCTCTTGTACTAAGATGTGTTTACTTAAGTTAACTAAATAACGGCGTTGCTCTCCGGTTTTTGCTTCAACGATCACCTCACGGTTACCACGTTTAATTTTACCGAATGAAACAATACCATCAATTTCAGAAACAACAGCAGGATTGCTTGGATTACGAGCCTCGAATAATTCAGTTACACGAGGTAAACCACCGGTGATATCACCAGTTTTACCCGTAACACGAGGGATCTTAACCAACGTAGTACCCGGCTCAATTTTTGCACCTTCAGCTACGATGATGTGTGCACCAACCGGAATGTTGTATGTTTTTAACGGCTCACCTTTTTTATCCACAACTCGGATCATAGGGCTCATCGTTTTATCTTTACTTTCAATGATCACTTTCTCTTTAAAGCCTGTTTGTTCGTCAGACTCTTCACGGAAAGTTACATTTTCTTTGATATGCTCAAACTCTGCAGTACCACCAAATTCAGAAACGATGATAGCATTGTATGGATCCCAATCACAAATAAGCTCACCTTTTTTCACTTTAGAACCTGGCTTAATGTATAAGTCAGAACCATAAGGAATATTTCCGGTAGTTAAAGTAATGCCTGTATTTGAATCAACGATACGAACCTCAGTTGAACGACCAATAACGATATTTACTTTTTTACCATCATTGTTTATTCTTTCTACTGTACGTAATTCGTCAATTTCAGCAATACCATCATACTTCGCTTCCAATTTAGAAGATGCAGCAACGTTACTTGCAGTACCACCCACGTGGAATGTACGAAGCGTTAACTGTGTACCCGGCTCACCAATTGATTGTGCAGCAATAACACCTACAGCCTCACCTAACTGAACTAATCGCCCGTTAGCTAAGTTACGACCGTAACATTTTGAACACACACCATGTTTTGATTCGCACGTTAATACCGAACGGATATCAATTGTTTCAATTGGAGATGCTTCAATTTTTGCACCAATATCTTCATTGATCAATTCACCTACAGAAACGATCAAATCACCTGTTGTTGGATGATAAACATCATTTACAGCAACGCGACCTAAAATACGATCGTACAATGATTCAACTACATCATCATTATTTTTTAAAGCTGTCATGCTTAAACCACGAAGTGTTCCGCAATCTGACTCATTAATAATAACGTCTTGTGCAACGTCAACTAAACGACGTGTTAAGTAACCCGCATCGGCAGTTTTAAGAGCCGTATCAGCCAAACCTTTACGCGCACCGTGAGTTGAAATAAAATATTCTAAGATAGAAAGTCCTTCACGGAAATTAGATAATACCGGATTCTCAATGATAGATGCAGTTGTATCACCCGCTTTTTGAGGCTTAGCCATCAAACCACGCATTCCACTTAACTGTTTAATTTGTTCTTTACTACCACGAGCACCAGAGTCAAGCATCATGTACACGGCGTTGAAACCTTGACGTTCTGTGCTTAATTTATCTAATACCTTTTTTGTAACTTTTGAGTTAGCATGAGTCCAGATGTCGATGATCTGATTGTAACGCTCGTTGTTGGTAATGAAACCTAAGTTATAGTTTCCAATTACTTCATCAACTTGCTCTTGTGCATCAGCAATGATCTTTGTTTTCTCAGGAGGAGTTTGGATATCTCCTAAGTTAAATGATAAACCACCTTTGAATGCAGTACGGAATCCAATTTCTTTGATATCATCCAAGAATTTAGCAGCAACTGCCATACCCGAACGTTTGATAACGTTACCGATTATATCACGAAGAGATTTCTTAGTTAGTAATTCATTGATGTAACCTACTTCATGAGGAACAACTGTGTTAAAGATCACACGACCAACAGTAGTATCAATTACTTTAGTTACTAATTTATCACCTTCCCAAGCATTTGTAACTCTTACTTTGATAGTAGCATGCATATCAACTTTCTTTTCATTCAAAGCAATATTTACTTCTTCAGCAGAATAAAATATTTTTCCTTCTCCACGTACACCATCATTTTCTAAGTTCATTTTACCTTTTGTAAGATAATATAAACCTAACACCATGTCTTGTGATGGCACCGCAACCGGTGCACCATTCGAAGGGTTTAAAATATTATGTGAAGCCAACATTAAAATTTGTGCTTCTAAAATTGCGGCATGTCCCAACGGAACGTGCACCGCCATTTGATCACCGTCGAAATCGGCGTTAAACGCAGTACACACTAGGGGATGTAACTGTATCGCTTTTCCTTCGATCAATTTTGGTTGGAATGCTTGAATACCTAATCTGTGGAGTGTTGGAGCACGATTCAAAAGAACTGGATGTCCCTTTAACGCGTTCTCTAAAATATCCCAAACAATTGGCTCTTTACGATCAACAATTTTCTTAGCTGATTTTACTGTTTTTACAATACCACGCTCTATCATTTTACGAATGATAAATGGCTTGAATAGTTCAGCAGCCATTTCTTTTGGCAATCCGCACTCGTGTAGTTTCAATTCAGGTCCTACAACAATTACCGAACGCGCTGAATAATCCACACGTTTACCTAATAAGTTTTGACGGAAACGGCCTTGCTTACCTTTTAATGAATCAGATAATGATTTTAAAGGGCGGTTACTTTCTGTTTTAACTGCATTTGATTTACGTGAGTTGTCAAATAATGAATCAACCGACTCTTGCAACATACGTTTTTCGTTACGTAAAATTACATCGGGTGCTTTAATTTCAATTAAACGCTTTAAACGGTTATTACGAATAATAACACGGCGGTATAAATCATTTAAATCAGAAGTAGCAAAACGACCTCCATCCAATGGAACGAGTGGACGTAATTCTGGTGGAATAACTGGCACAACTTTAATAATCATCCACTCTGGCTTGTTAACCACATTTTGGTTAGCTTGACGGAATGCTTCAATAACATTTAAACGTTTTAATGCTTCGTTTTTACGTTGTTGTGATGTTTCATTACTTGCTTTGTGACGTAATTCATATGATAACGAATCTAAATCTAACCGCGATAAAAGCTCTTGTAAAGCTTCTGCACCCATCTTAGCAATAAATTTATTTGGATCTGCATCATCTAACATTGCATTTTCTTTTGGCAATGCATCTAATGTATTCAAGTATTCTTCTTCAGTTAAAAAGTCTAAGTAGCTTACGCCTTTTTCGGCAGCAACACCTGCACTAATTACTACATAACGCTCGTAGTAAATGATCATGTCCAGTTTCTTAGTTGGTAATCCCAACAAGTAACCAATTTTATTAGGTAATGAACGGAAATACCAGATGTGCGCAACTGGAACCACTAAATTAATGTGTCCCATACGCTCACGACGTACTTTCTTTTCTGTAACCTCAACACCACAACGGTCACAAACAATTCCTTTGTAACGAATACGTTTGTATTTACCGCAGTGACACTCATAATCTTTTACAGGTCCAAAGATACGCTCGCAAAACAAACCGTCTCTTTCAGGTTTGTAGGTACGATAATTGATTGTTTCAGGTTTTAGAACCTCGCCACTTGAACGTTTCAAGATAGTTTCAGGCGAAGCTAAACTGATGGTTATTCTAGAGAAATTCGATTTTTGTTTGTTATCTCTTCTTAAAGCCATGTTATATTTACCGGTTTAATTTTTAATTTATTTGAGTACACAATGCCAGTTCGAGAGAGTTGGAATTGAATTCCAACTCTTCTCTACTCTGCATTTAATCCATTGTAATATCTAATGCCAAGCCTCTTAATTCGTGCAACAATACGTTGAACGACTCAGGAATACCCGGAGTTGGGATATTATCGCCTTTTACAATTGCTTCGTAAGCTTTTGCACGACCAATAACATCATCAGATTTTACAGTTAATAATTCTTGTAACACGTTGGCTGCACCGTATGCTTCTAGTGCCCAAACCTCCATCTCACCAAAACGCTGACCACCAAATTGTGCTTTACCACCAAGAGGTTGTTGCGTAATTAATGAATATGGTCCGATCGAACGCGCGTGCATCTTATCATCTACCATGTGACCTAATTTCAGCATGTAAATTATCCCTACAGTTGCTGGTTGATCAAAACGTTCTCCTGTTCCACCATCGTGCAAATAAGTACGTCCGTATTGCGGAACGCCTGCTTTAGCAGTGTACTCATCAATTTGCTCAATTGTAGCACCGTCGAAAATAGGTGTTGAGAATTTCAATCCTAATTTTTGTCCGGCCCAAGCAAGAACTGTTTCATAGATCTGACCTAAGTTCATACGAGAAGGTACACCAAGTGGATTCAATACGATATCTACCGGAGTTCCGTCTTCTAAGAATGGCATGTCTTCATCCTTTACGATACGAGCAACAATACCTTTGTTACCGTGACGACCCGCCATTTTATCACCCACTTTTAACTTACGTTTTTGAGCGATATAAACCTTAGCCAACTTCACAATTCCGTTTGGTAATTCATCACCAACTGAAATTTGGAATTTCTCACGTTTGTACTTTCCTAATAGATCGTTGTACTGGATCATGAAGTTGTGAAGCAAACGCTCTACAGATTCATTTTTATCTTTATCAGTTGTCCAGTTACTTGGATTTACTTCCGAATAATCAACACGCTCTAATAATTTTTGAGTGAATTTTGTTCCGCGAGGAATTACTTCTTCACCTAAGATATTGGTTACACCTTGAGATGTTCTTCCGTTCACAAGTACGAATAATTTGTCAACTAATTTTAATTTCAGGTTATAAACATTCTTCTCGTGTTCTGAATCCAATTTTTCGATCATTGGTTTCTCTTCGGCTTTTGTCTTTTTATCCTTAATAGCACGAGAGAATAATTTTTTATCTATAACAACACCTTTGATAGATGGAGATACTTTTAATGAAGCATCTTTTACATCACCCGCTTTATCACCAAAGATGGCACGTAACAATTTCTCTTCCGGGGAAGGATCTGTTTCACCTTTTGGAGTAATCTTACCGATAAGGATATCGCCTTCTTTTACGTCGGCACCAACTCTAACTATTCCGTTCTCATCTAAGTCTTTAGTTGCTTCTTCACTTACGTTAGGAATATCAGGAGTTAACTCTTCTAAACCACGTTTTGTGTCGCGCACTTCTAAAGTATACTCATCAATATGAATTGATGTGAAGATATCATCACGAACAATTTTTTCAGAGATAACAATTGCATCCTCAAAGTTGTAACCTTTCCAAGGCATGAACGCTACTTTTAAGTTACGACCTAATGCTAACTCACCATCTTGTGTTGCATAACCATCGCATAATACTTGTCCTTTAGTAACTTTATCACCTTTCTTAACGATAGGTTTTAAGTTCATACAAGTACTTTGATTTGTTTTTTGGAATTTAGTTAACTTGTATGTTTTCACATCACCTTCGAAGCTTACTAATTTTTCATCTTCAGAACGTGTGTAACGAATAACGATCTCACGAGCATCAACGTATTCAACAATTCCATTGTTCTCAGCATTTATCAATACACGGCTATCTTCAGCAACGCGTGCTTCGATACCTGTACCAACAATTGGTGCTTGAGGACGTAATAATGGAACTGCTTGACGTTGCATGTTCGACCCCATCAATGCACGGTTTGCGTCATCATGCTCCAAGAAAGGAATTAATGATGCAGCGATTGATGCAATTTGATTTGGCGCAACATCCATTAAATGAATTTGCGACGGTTCAAGAATAGGGAAATCACCTTCGCGACGGGATGTTACTTTTTGAGTTATAAAAACTCCTTTGTCATCCAAGTCAACATTTGCTTGCGCGATATTTTTTTGATCTTCTTCTTCCGCCGTTAAATAAATAACAGGTTTATTAACCTCAACCTTGCTATTTGCAACGTTACGGAATGGAGTTTCAATAAAGCCTAATTTATTAACCTTAGCGAATACACATAGTGAAGAAATCAAACCAATGTTTGGTCCTTCTGGTGTTTCAATGGTGCATAAACGGCCGTAGTGTGTGTAGTGAACGTCACGAACCTCGAAACCTGCACGCTCACGACTTAAACCTCCTGGCCCTAGTGCCGATAGACGACGCTTATGCGTAATCTCGGATAGAGGGTTGGTTTGATCCATGAACTGAGATAACTGATTTGTTCCGAAGAACGAGTTAATTACAGACGATAATGTTTTTGCGTTGATCAAATCGGTTGGCGAGAACACCTCATTATCACGAACGTTCATACGCTCACGAATAGTACGAGCAATACGCGCTAAACCAACGCCGAACTGAGCGTATAATTGCTCACCTACAGTACGAACACGACGGTTTGACAAGTGATCGATATCATCCACATTTGTTTTTGAGTTAATTAACTCGATCAAATATTTAATGATGAGGATCATGTCCTCTTTAGTTAATACACGGATCTCCGTTGGAATATCGATACCGAATTTTTTATTGATACGGTAACGTCCAACTTCTCCTAGATCATAACGTTTATCAGAGAAAAATAATTTATCAATTACACCACGTGCAGTTTCTTCATCAGGTGGCTCAGCATTACGAAGTAAACGGTAGATGAACTCTATCGCTTCTTTTTCTGAGTTAGTTGAATCTTTTTGTAAAGTGTTATAAATAATAGTGTAATCTGCACTGTTCACGTCTTCTTTGTGAAGAATGATAGATTTTACACCTGAATCACATATCAAATCGATGTGATCATCTTCTAATAAAGTTTCGCGATCAATAATAACTTCGTTACGTTCGATAGAAACTACCTCTCCGGTATCCTCGTCTACGAAATCTTCGATCCAGGTTTTAAGAACACGAGCAGCTAATCTGCGGCCAACTTCGCGTTTTAAACCTGCTTTACTAACTTTAACCTCATCAGCAAGACCAAAGATCTCGAGAATTTGTTTATCGCTTTCGAAACCGATAGCGCGTAATAAAGTAGTAACAGGTAATTTTTTCTTACGATCAATATAAGCATACATCACGTTATTGATATCGGTTGCGAATTCTATCCACGAACCTTTAAACGGAATAACGCGAGCGCTGTATAATTTGGTTCCGTTAGCATGACGGCTTTGGCCGAAGAACACACCCGGAGAACGGTGTAATTGTGAAACAATAACACGTTCAGCACCATTTATGATAAAAGATCCTTTTGGGGTCATGTAAGGGATAGTTCCCAAATACACGTCCTGCATGATAGGCTCGAAATCCTCATGCTCAGGATCTGTACAATACAAATATAATTTTGCTTTTAAAGGCACACTGTATGTCAAACCACGTTCGATACATTCATCAAGAGAATAGCGAGGTGGATCGATGTAGTAGTCCTTGAACTCTAACACGAAATTGTTACGTGCATCAGAGATAGGGAAGTTCTCAGCGAACACTTTGAATAACCCTTCTTTTTTACGGTTATCAGGTGTAGTTTCCAGCTGGAAAAAATCCTGGAAAGATTTGATCTGTATATCCAAAAAATCTGGATACTCGATCGGGAATTTGTTTGACGAGAAGTTAACTCGTTTCTGATTTTTAATTGCTGCCAAGGTAATTTTTGGTTAAGTAAAACAATAAAGAGAGGTACCCGTGTTTTTGTTGTTCTCAACAAAAGGAAAATGGCGGGCGCTTAGCGCCCAGCCTTTTCCAAATTCCAATAGAAATTACTTAACTTCTACTTTAGCACCAGCTTCTTCTAAAGCTTTTTTAATAGCTTCAGCTTCTTCTTTTCCAATGCCCTCTTTTACTGGCTTCGGAGCTCCATCCACTAAGTCTTTAGCTTCTTTCAATCCTAAACCTGTAAGGTCTTTTACAACTTTTACAACACCTAATTTAGCAGCACCTGCTTCTTTTAGGATAACATCAAAAGTTGTTTTTACAGCAGCAGCTTCTCCGCCACCGCCACCTGATACTACAACCGCAGCTGCAGCAGGTTCTATGCCGTACTCGTCTTTTAATATTTTAGCTAAGTCTTGTACTTCTTTTACTGTTAAGCTTACTAATGTTTCAGCTACTGATTTTACGTCTGCCATTTTATTATGGTTTTTAAATTTATTAATAATTAATTTTTATTCTTTTTGATCACTCTTCTAGTGTT
>Ga0163149_10000261_pt1 | contig 69855 bp, 78 predicted proteins | sample OliLakLV19MP5G1_FD_148604 | JGI IMG/M metagenome (GOLD analysis project Ga0163149, IMG submission 148604) | Freshwater microbial mat bacterial communities from Lake Vanda, McMurdo Dry Valleys, Antarctica - Oligotrophic Lake LV.19.MP5.G1 | ecosystem: Environmental > Aquatic > Freshwater > Lake >...
GTTTAAGCTAGTTTAAAGGTAGGGAAATTTATTTTTATTTAAGTGCCACTAAGCCAAAATATGGTACCGCTTGTAAAAGCAAAACCCCGCATAAGCGGGGTTATTAGCAATTTTCAGCGGGCTCAAAGTTACCCTGTTCGAACCAAATTTGTAAAGAAAACCCTGAAGACGTTAAGGAAGCCCAAATTCAGCTATTTTTAGCCGATTTAAGGGCTATTAGTCAATTTTGCAGGGCGTTTAAGGTTGACCGGAAATGAAGACAGTTATCGTATTTTACGGTAAAATTACATTAATTGGTAATGACTTTGGGGCTCAATTCTATTCGGCTTCTTTTTACTTGCCTTTGCCTGTAATCAAACTTAGCAATTTTTATTGACGTTTATTCAAATGTCCCACAGCTCAATTAGTCAGTTTATCTATTTTTTTCCAATAACTTCTGCCAATTATCAAGTAACTCCTCTGCAACTTTTTTAAACTTACCTCTTAATATAGGATGAACTAATACATTTTGAAATTTCTTTTTATATTCGAATTCAAAATTCATTTTTATTGTTGTGTGAGTAGAATCTACTTCTTCAATTTCCCATGTGCCTTTTAAATATTTGAATGGGTAAGGATAGTCAGGAGCGGACGTATTTACAATGAACGAATAGGTTTTCTCTTCTTGCCAAGATGAGCAAGTTTCAGTCCAGTTATCTTTCCCATGTGAACAGCTTCTAACCATTCCTTGCCCTTCTCCTGAGATAATTTTAACATCGTCAATGTTTGGTGCTACTTTGTGATAATTAGCAACATCAGAAATGACCTTCCAAGTATCAGCTCTTGAAGCTACAACTGTTCGAATAAAATTAAATTGTTTTACTTTTTTGCCTTGTACAGAATCAACTTGCGCTAATGCAGAAGATTGATTTACTGCCATTAATAAAACTACGAACGCAACAACTCCAATTGTATAATTGCCACCTTTTGAAAAGTCAAAAGGATGGAAAATTAGCAACCAAAAGCTACCAACCACCCAAAGTATGTCCTGCGTTATGATCCAAAGTATGGCAAGGGCATTTAGCCGCTTTGTTTCATAAATTATTGTTAGTGAAAAGAAAATCAGAAGTATGCCAACCACTAAAAAGTGCGTTGTAGATAATGCCTCAAATAGATTCATTAGTTGTTGACGAAAGATTATCATTAATAATCCCGATAAACCTGAAAAGGCTGCATTTATGGTTAAAGCTCGTTTCATAAGAGTAAATTAAGTGTGTAACAAAATTAAGCATAGTAAACCTTGTTATATTGATATTTTACGCCAATATTTGCAGCCATAAATGACACTTTCAGCTCCACATATTGGCAACCTCTTTAATTACGCATCTTTTAAAGGAATAAAAGAATCTGAATTAAGGAAATATCTTACCCAACCTTCATTAGATGTTTGTAATGTTGGAAATACTGTTAATGACATCGAGTTTTTGAAGGTGTTTGAGCATATCATTAAAGTAGAAGACTCTGATTATGTCGGATTAAATTACGGTTGTTACCTAAACATAAAGGCATTGGGGTTTATTTCGCAGATTACCCTGAACGCTTCAAGTATGGTGCAAGCAGTTTTTATATTACAACAATATTTTGATAATGCGTTTCCTTTAATTTCTCTGAAAGCTATTGAAAGTAAAAAACAATATATTTTGCAACTAGAGTGTGATGTAAAGGATAAAATTATTAAACAACATTTATTGGATGCTGTATATTGTTTTGTATACAGAGAATTAAGGCTAATGGTAGCGGATGAATTAATCCCCGAACTATTAATTCCAACAAAAGATACAAACGTTTGTTCTCTGCTTTTAAATTCAGATGTGAAAAGAGGGACTACTCATTCAATAGTATTTGATAGAGGTGTACTTGATGCTGAAATCAATACTAAACGTGCAAAACAAATTGAACTTTTGCTTCCTCAGTTTCTTAAAATGTTAGAGAAAGGAAAAACAGGGTATAAATCATTTTCAATTCAAGTGCGGAATATGGTTTTAAATATGTGTTGTCCTGAACTACCTTCATTTGAGCAATTGTTGGCGCAATTTCCTCTAAGCAGTCGAACGTTTCAACGCAAGCTAAACGTTGAGGATATTTCATTCAGAAAAATAACAGATGATATCAAAAAAGAACTTTCTACTTATTTAGCAAAAGGAAACAAAATGAAAACTCAAGATATTGCTTATGTTTTGGGATATTCAGAAGCTAGCGCTTATTTGCACGCCGCCAAGAAATGGCAGTTATAATAAGCTGGTATCAAATTCTTTTAAAACCTCCTATGCCCCTTATTTTTAGTATGTTCCTAACTTATATATCGCCTCTTTCACTTGCAATAAATATAATTTTCATGCGTTATTCCGCAATATAATAATCTGATTTTCATATATTTGTTACATGGGACAAGAAAAGACTAAACTGTGGTATTTTGAGAATTTTAACCTTATGAAAACGCTTCCTATTAAGGAGCTTATGAAGTTGAATTCATCCTCAAAAATGACAACTGCCCCTAAAAAACAAATCATTTATTTTCCAGAAGAAAATTCAAATTCTGTTTATCTCATAAAAAAAGGGAAAGTGAAAATTTCTCGCCTATCTGAGGATGGTAGAGAAATAATAATTGCGATTTTAGGACAAGGCGAAATATTTGGTGAGTCTGCAATAACTGATACTGGATCTAAAAGAGAAGAATTTGCTGAGGCTACTGAGGATACAATTTTGTGCAATATGTTTTCGGAAATTATTCATGATTTAATGGAAAAAGATCCAAGCTTCGGATTTAAAATAACTAAAATTATTGGGTTTAGATTTAAAAGAATTCAAGCTAGATTTGAGTCACTAATATTTAAACCTTCTGATGAAAGAGTGAGATGTTTTATTAAAGATTTAGCAAAAGACGAGGGGATAAAAATCGATAGTGGCGAAATTGAATTAAAACTTAACCTAACCCACGAAGATATTGGGAAACTAACTGCAACAAGCAGACAAACTGTAACTACTGTTTTGAATGATCTTGAGAAAAGGAATGTAATTTCTTACGATAGGTCAAAAATACTAGTGAAAGATTTGAGTAAATTTTAATCCTTTCTTTTCGCAATAAAACCAAGCTAATACCGTAGAATATTCTAACCCAACTACTATAATATTTTCATTATATGGTAGAGTTGAATAGGTAAGGTAACTTCCGAAAATTAGTAGCGACCAAATAATTGCGAAGCGAGATCTGGTAAACACACTAATCAATACTAAAAATGAAACGTACCAAGGATGTATGATCATTGAGCATAGGTAATAAACAAAAAATATTTGTATTATTTTATTAAAGAAAACATAATTAATGTCTTTAATAGAATCTTTTAACGAGATTATTAGAATAAAAATTAAAGAAATGATTGGGAGTACCTTGCTTATAATTCCAATTTCATTGTACCCCGAAAGTTGATATCCTATCCAGCGAAACAAATAATAGAAACTAGCATTAAATTCAAATTTCTGAAAATAGAGCCCCACACTACTTCCTATGTTTGAAATAAGCTGACGATCAATAAACGGTAAAAATATAAGTGCTGAACTAAACGTAACTATGAGAGCGTAAATACCCCCTTTTTTTAGCCCTACTGATTTAACAATGATCGGTAATAAAATTAAAGGAATCATTTTAGTAGAAACAGCAAGGGCAAAAAAGATTGATGAATAAAGTAAATTATTTATAAGTAAGTAATAAAATGATGCTGTAATGAAGAAAAGCATTACGCCTTCAAAATGAAGATTGCCGGAAAGCTCTATAATTACAAGTGGATTTAAAAGATATACCAGCGCTTTGGACTTTGATAATTCTAAATGTTCCAAAATTTTCTTTAAAAAATAAAAAGTTCCAAACTCGGCACATAAAATAAATACTCTCAAAATTAAAACAGCTACAAAATTACTTCCAAAAGAAAGTTTACCAGAAATAAAAAACAATAACTGAAGCACTGGAGGATATACTGAATAATAATGTTGCGAGTTCATTTTAGCATAGAGTTCAAGATTCTCTGAACCACTCAGCAAACTCTGATTAGCAACATCGTCAGGTAAATACGAGAAGGGATTCAATCCACTAGCCGCCAAGCGCCCATCCCAAATAAAACGGTAAAAATCATCGGAAAGGGCTGGCGTTGCTAAACTAAAAATGAATCTAAAAAAAAACGCTGATGCTATCAATATTAAAAAACTCCGCTCCGATATGTCTGATCTACTTATAATGCAAAAGTAGGCGGCAAAAAGCATAGCAATTGAAGAAAACAGCAAAATTGAATCTTCTCGTTTAATAAAATAAGATAAAACAAAATACAATATAGAAGAAATAAGTAGTGCTAATTTCAAAATCATATTTTCTTTGCTACTTGATTTCATTAAAACGCTTCGGTTACTGTGAGATAAAAATTAGGTTTAGGATCAGCCCAGCCAATATCCAAACGAACATTTATTTTTTGTTTTTTATCAATCATTACCCTTAGCCCACCGCCATATGCTAATTTGAATTCACTTACGTTAAAATCTGATAATTTATTGGCTACATCACCTGCACTAATAAACGCTACAGCTCCCAATCTCCAAAATAAAGGTGCACGATATTCGGTTTGAATCATCATTAAGCTTCTATCGCGGTAGCGCCCCTCGTAAAAGCCTCGCATTTTTCTTGTCCCACCTAACAAAGCCATTTGGTTGAATGGTACATCTCCATTACCAATTACTGAAAATAAATTTAGAGCTAAAGTGTGTTTAAATTTTGTAGTAAAATAAGTTGACCCATCAAAAATCAATCTGCTATTGTTAAAACTACTTCCAATTTTTTTATCATCTATTTGATACGATAACTCAGCAAAATGGCCTTTTGATGCATTAAACAAATTATCACGACTATCATACTTTATTACTAAGCCAAGGGAAGATACTTTTCCGCCTTTACTGCCAATTACATCTCCTTTATCTAAAATACCACCCGAGTCAACTCTTGTTACTCTAAAATCATCAAAATTATATTTAATACCTGCATACGTATTTGGCGCCAATCTTTTTAACGCATTTAGTTTTAATCGCGGAAAAGTAACATCGTATAACTCTTGAGCATTGAAAGCTTGTTTATTTCCTACACCCCAAAAAAAGAAATTATATTTATAGTAACCTATTTCTCCAAACACATTATAGGCTTCGTTTTTTAACCATAAATTGAAAGGAAGGTAAACAAGTGTTTGTTTGAGTTGAGTAAATGCTAAGCCAAATTGAACACTTGAGGGTCTAACATTTATACTATCTTTTTTAAAACGCCAAGTTATAATACCAGCGCCTCCACCACCGAATTTTGTTTCGGGCACATAAAAAAATAAGGGCAAACCAAGTATTTTATACCTTTTAGTTTTAGTTGAGTCTTTTTTTATAATAGAATCAGATGCATCAAAAGTTTTGCTTATGCCTTCTGAAGCAAGTACTAGTAAAAAACAAAGCGACAAAAAAAGTTGTGTTAATTTTGGCATAATTTAATTTATAGATATTTAAAAATTGTAGTTATTATTTTATAGCCAGCACCAATCGTACCTTTTACGGTGCCGCTTACTTTTGAGTGACCAATTCGCACTCTATATTTTACCGGAATTTCGGTTGTTTTAAACTTATGTTTGGCTGCTTTTAATTGCATTTCCACTGTCCAGCCATACGTTTTATCTTTCATGTCAATTTCAATCAGTTTGCCATACTTTATAGCTCTAAACGGCCCTAAATCGGTATAAGTAACTCTGTAAAACAGTTTAATTAATGTTGTTGCTAACCAATTGCCAAAAATTTGCTGAGGCGTCATTGAGCCTTTTTCTCTATTACCCATAGCCCTTGATCCAATTACCATATCAACATCATCATTAATTATTGGAGAAATAAGTTGCTCAATCTCCTCAGGGTAATCAGAGTAATCGGCATCAATAAAAACAATAATATCTGGTTTATACACCAACTCTTTTACATACGCAATCCCTTTTAGACAGGCATTACCATATCCTTGTGTAGGCTCATCTAAAACAATTGCACCTGCTTTTTTTGCGTTTACGCTGGTTAAATCATTTGAGTTATTATTTACCACAATAATTTCATCAACTATATTCTTTGGAATATCATGAATGACTTTTGCTACAGAATTTTCTTCGTTAAAAGCTGGTATAATAACAACTACATGTGGCTTATTCTTCATATTCATGAATTTTGTTTTGCTTTCCCCCTAAATCATAAAACTTCCAAACACCTCTATTTCTCCCGTTAAACTGCTTTCCTTCTTCAGAAATAATTCCGTTAATGTATCGTTTTACGTAACCTGAAATTTCATCTTGTGAGTAACTAGCTTCTTCAATCAATTTCCCATTCTTATCATAACTTTGCCACCACCCGCTTTTTAAATTATCATGAAAATAGCCCTGCTCCTTTAATGTACCATTTGTATAATAAAATTTCCAATAATCATCCTTCAACCCTTTAGCGAAAGATCCAACGGATATTAAAATACTATCGGTAGTGAACTCTTGTGCCAAGCCCATTAAAGTATCGTTTTGATAATTTATAAACTTCATAGTTTCTTTACCAACTCTTAAATACCTCCAAAAACCTTGTTTTTTATTTAGTTCATATTTTCCACAGCAAATTAATTTATTGTCAAGAAAAATATCCCACCATTCACTCTTTTTGTTGTTAACGAAGTGTCCCTGATACAATATATTAGTCTTTATATTTAAAATCTTCCAATATCCTTGTTTTAAATTAGCAGAATCTACAGAACCATTTATAGTATATTCGCCGAACTCGTAATTCGCATAGTTTTTAAATGTTAAATCAAGTCTAGGTATTTCAAAAAAATATTCTGAAACAAAACTATTGATTCTATTTTTTTCTTTTAAAGTAAAAGATGGCTCCTCACTCTCTTGAGGGTGTGAACAAGAGAACATAAGCCCTACTAAACAGGAAACAAACAAAAAAAAGATATATTTCACATTACAAGTATATAGAATACAGGGAATTACTTATGTCTTGATGCCGACAATTTAGGTTGTTAAGCTCCCTTATTTTTGATTAAATAAATACCAATTTCTTATGCGTTTTAAACGAGCAGTTCTATTTTTTCTATTTCTAGTATTCTCACTTATTTCTTTCGGACAAACATTCGATAATTTTACCACAAAGGTTGATAATTACTTGAAAAGTTATGTGAGTTCCGGACTAGTTGATTATACGCTAGTAAAAGAAAACAAGAAGGAGTTAATTGATCTTATTGCATTGTTTGATAGTGTAAAGCCGTTGAGTATAAATGAAAAAAATGCGTACCTAGTTAATTTGTACAATCTTTCTGCAATTAAATTGTTAGCAGATAATTACCCGGTATCTTCCCCCCAAGAAATAGCCTCCTTTTACGATAAAAAATTCATAAAACACGATGGTTCAATTTTTAGTTTGAATGACATTGAAAACAATAGTATTAGAAAAGAGTTTAAAGATCCAAGAGTGCATTTTGTGCTTGTTTGCGGGGCATTAGGTTGCCCTCCTATAACTAATTTGGCGTATTCGGCTACCAACATAGATGAGCAATTAAATCAACAAACAAAATTAGCTTTAGATAACATGGAATTTATTAGAGTTGATTCACTAAACAAAACAGTTTTAGTTTCTGAAATATTTAAGTGGTATGAGGAAGACTTTTTGAAGGAGAATAAAAGTGTTATCTCATTTATTAATAAGTATAGAACCATTGCTATTCATGAAAAATACAGCACAGATTATTATCCTTACAACTGGAAAATAAACGACATTAAATCAATGCTTACTGAAACAACTACAGCGCCATACGATCCTACAGAACCTAAACAGAAAGAAAAAAATAGTACGCAAGATTTTACACCATCAGTTTTATATACCAAAGGACAATGGGAATACAAATTTTTTAATAATTTATACAGCCAAACTAAAGGTTACGATGTAAATGGAAATAAAGTAAAATATAACAACCGAGGAAGTTATTTTTCATCCATTAATCAAGTTTTATTTGGTGTTAATTCGCGTTTAAATTTAGGTATTGATTTTTGGGTAAAGTCAGTTCGCATTGATGATACCACGAGCTCTCCATTTAATTTATTATCTTTTGAAAGTGGACCTAATTCACGAACGGCTTTAAGTAATATTGGCCCCAAACTAAAATTTCAACCGTTTAAAAAATTAATTCATTTATCGGTACAAACTACTTTTTTAATTCCTATTGCTAAAGACCAAGAAGGAAAAAATAATGGCAAACCCTATTTAAGTGATGATAGTTATATTTCCATTACCCAAATATTTTACGACCAAGCTATTGGTAAAAAATTTCAACTATTTTTTCAATTGGCGCCTTGGGTTTACATAAAAAAAGATGCCGTGCCTAACACAAATAGAGTAAGTGTAAGTTCGCCAGCTGATATTTTTTTAAGCTACTTTCCTACCAAACGATTAACACTTTACATACAACAAGAGTTTTGGCCAAACTTCGGAGCAAAAGGCATTGCATCGTGGTTTAGGCAAGAAGGTATTGGCGCTAAATACCAAATAATAAAAGGGAAACTAGAAACGGAAGCATCTTACACTCGTTTTTCGATGGGACAAAATGCGGGTGCAGGCGCTACATATAATTTTGGATTGCGATTTATTCACTTGTAATGAAACTTGCATTTTACATACTGCTATTTTTTTCTATTCACTGCTTCGCTCAAGTACAAATCATCACTAAAATAAATGGTGTTAATTTTGTATCGCCCAAAACAATAACCAAGCTAAGTGGTATAGATTCCTTAAAAAGCATTAAAGCGAATTGGATTGCCATTTGCCCCTTTGCATTTTTAAATGAAAATAGTAGTAAGATAGAATACAACACACCAAAAAATTGGTGGGGCGATACCAGAGTTGGATTAATTGAGCAGATCATAAAATCCAAAACCAATAAGTTGAAAGTATTTGTTAAACCGCATTTTTGGGTAATGAATAAAGGTTGGGCAGGCGACTTTGATTTATCGGGGAAGGCCAAAACCGAATGGGAAAACAATTACAAAACCTATTTGATTTATTTAGCCACTCTAAGTGATTCTCTTGGAGTTGAGATGTTATCCATAGGAACAGAATTAAAAACATACACATCACATCACCCTGAATTTTTTATCGGTTTAATTACAGAGATTAGGAAAGTGTTTAAAGGTAAACTAACTTATGCTGCCAATTGGGATGAGTATGAAAATATTACATTTTGGAATAAACTTGATTTTATAGGGGTAGATGCGTATTTTCCATTATCGGATAAAAAAACACCCAGTGTAAAGGAACTTGAAAAATTATGGGATCCAATAACTTTAAAGCTGAAAAGTATATCGCTAAAGCATGAGAAAAAAATAATTTTCACAGAGTATGGTTACAAGAGTATTGACTTTGCTGCATACAAGCAATGGGAGTTTGAAAATACGCCAAAGACAGAAAAAATAAATTTTAACGCACAGATTAATGCTTATACTGCATTGTATAATTCAATTTGGAAGGAAGATTTTATTGCTGGGGGATTTGTATGGAAATGGTACAACGATTATGAAATGAATAAAAACAATTCTGATTATACACCTCAAAAAAAACCGACATTAACTTTAATTAAAAAAGAATATGAGAACCAATAGTTTTGTAAAATACGGCTCAATAATTTTAGCTACGTTTCTATCTTTTTGTGCTTGCAAAAAGGATACGAAAGATGAAGTGAATTGCTTGCAAGAACCAATAAAAGATACAGTTGTTGCTAACTTTGAAATGAAAGGAATAAGTTATGTAGCTATGAATTATACAATTGATGTTACAAACATAAATCCGCTTACAAAAATAAATTGTAATTACATTGCTCAAATGCCCTTTGCGCATGGCTACACTAACTCGCCTAATTTAGATTTTGATCAAAGTAGCCTTTGGTGGGGCGAAACATTTGAAGGTGTAAAAGTTACAACAGCACTAGCAAAACAAAAAGGAATTAAAACCATGTTAAAGCCACAAGTGTGGATTTCTGGCTCATATACTGGAGCCTTTTCACTTGCCAACGAAACAGATTGGCAAACTTGGGAAAGTAATTATAGAAACTACATAATGGGTTATGCACACCTAGCAGATTCAATAGGAATAGAACTATTTTGTATTGGAACAGAATTAAAATTAGTAGTACAAAACCATCCGGCATTTTGGAATTCGCTAATTGATTCGATAAAAACATTTTACGATGGTAAACTAATTTATGCCGCCAATTGGGACGATTACAAATTAGTACCATTTTGGAATAAGCTTGATTATATTGGAATTGATGGTTATTTTCCATTATCAACAGCCACTGCGCCTGAAGTAAAAGACCTGATAAGCGGTTGGCAAAGTACTATTAATGATATTGACCAATATCGTTTAGCACAAAATAAGAATGTAATATTTACCGAAATTGGGTACAAAAGTGTTGATGCCTGCGCACATGAACCGTGGAATCCAACATCTACTAATTTAAATTTACAGGCTCAAGCAAATGCCACACAAGCATTTTTTGAAGTGTTTGCAAATAAACCTTGGTTTAAAGGCGCATTTTTTTGGAAATGGTATCCGAAACATGAAACTTCGGGAGGTACAAATAACAAAGATTATACTCCACAGAATAAGCCTGCGGAAACACTTATTAAAAAGTGCTTTTAAAATAAAGACAGAGAGCGGCTTGTCAGTTTTTGGTTAATAAGATTAACTGATTTTTCATAGCAAGCCGTTTCTCTGTTTAATTAAAACTAATTTGTTTTGTCGGCATAAAGACATTTTTAAAAACTGGTAAACAGTATGTTTGTTTATTGAATGACATCGAACACTACAGCCATACTACTTTTTACTCATGATTCTTAAACAGAGAGTAGAAGAAAATATTTTTCTAATTCTAAAAATTCTAATCAAATAATTGCTAAAGAGTTTATTCAGTCTACTATAAATAAAATACAATCAACAAATCTACCATATTTTATTATCACAACTCAGCAACAGTTTGGGTCTACTTTTGGAGAAAGATTTTCTAATGCTATTGAACAGGTATTTAGTTGTGGATATAAGAACGTAATTGTTATAGGTAATGATTGCCCTAATTTAAGCTCTAAACTTATTTTGAAAGCAGAAGAGCTACTTCAAACAAATCAAATTGTAATTGGCCCTACAATCAAAGGTGGAAGTTATTTAATAGGTTTATCCGCCAAATCTTTTAATAAAACATTGTTCGAGAATTTAAAATGGGAAACAAAACATTTATTAAATGATTTAATTAGTTATTCCAAAAAAAACTCAACGCATTTCCACACAACTGAATATTTTAACGATATTAATAATCAATCTGATTTAAAAGATTTTGTTAATAATCTATCCTACAATAACACTTTAGCTAAATTGGTTTCTCGTTACATCTCTTCAGCTAAAACGAATAAAATTACTTATCATTTCCTTTATAACTTATCTTCCTTAAGATTTTCCTTTGGGCTTACTGCTCCTCCAAACATTTAGATTAATCCGGATTAGCCAATTCTTAGCAAGGTTTTATTTATTATTAATCTTAATTCTTATTTATGCTTCGCATTATTTTATTTTCTATTTTTTTATTTATCATTCTTGGAGTTCAAGCACAAATAACAACTTCCGAATTAAGAGGAATAATTAGCACAAAAAACGATGGTAATTTATCAGGAGTTATTGTTATGGCAACGCATCAACCTACTGGTACAAAATATTATTCCACAACATTTAATGATGGTTCGTTTGTATTACCAAATTTAAAAACAGGTGGCCCTTACGAAATAAACGTATCCTACATTGGTTACATACAGCAAACCAAAGGCAATTTATTTTTAGGATTAGGCGAAACAAAAACTATTTTATTTACCTTAGAAATAAACGATACCGAATTAACAGAAATAGAAGTTTCTGCTAAGCTAAACGACCCATTTGACTCTAAAAGGCGAGGCACTGGTAATAATGTAGATAAAGAAACGATTGATAAACTCCCATCGTTAAATAGAAGTATTTCGGATATTTCAAAACTAACACCACAAAGTAGTGGAAATTCTTTTGGTGGTAGTAACTACCGATTTAATAATTTGAATATTGATGGTACAGGGGCTAACGATGCCTTTGGTTTTCAAGAACCCTCAAGTGGTGCAGGTGGTTCTACTGCTTCTGGCACACCCGGTTCGTTGGCAAAAACACAACCTATTAGTTTAGATGCTTTAGAACAATTGCAAATAAATATTGCACCTTACGATGTAAAGGTTGGAAATTTTACTGGCGCATCAATTAATGCCGTTACTCGCAGTGGAACAAATAAACACGATGGAAGTTTGTATTTTTTTAATAGAAACCAATATACAACAGGCAGAAGTGTAGATGCCGCCAGAATAAGATTAACAGACTATAACGAATTACAAAGTGGGTTTCGGCTTGGTGGCGCTATAAAAAAAGATAAACTATTTTATTTTATTAATTACGAACACACCTCAAGGGTTGAGGCGGTTCAGTTTGCGCCAGGTTCCGCTGGTAGTTTGTTTTCTTATCAAGAAATGAAAAATTTAAAAGATACTTTATTAAAAAGATACAACTACGATGCTGGAACTATTGATAATATTGCTCTACGAACAAGCGATAATAAATTATTCACTCGCATTGATTGGAATATTAACGATAGAAATCAGTTTCTGATTAGATTAAATATTGTAGATGGTTCTACAAATAATTTAGAACGAGCGCCTACTATTTTGAATTTTGGTAGCCAAGGTTTTAAGCATACAAGCACCGCCATTAATATTGTTACTGAGCTTAAAACACGATTATCAAATAACGTTAGTAATAATTTAATTGTTGGTTTTGGTAATGTGTATGATAGAAGAGACCCCGTGGGCGATAAACTTTTTCCGCATATAGAAATTACAAACAATACCAGTAACGTTATTTTTTTAGGTACATACCGCGAAGCTGCATTATTTCAAATGGAACAACGAAACTATGAAATAACAGATAATTTAGTTTACTATAAAAACAAAAGTACTTTCACACTCGGCACACATACCGAAATATTTAATTTTAACTACCATTTTGTAACACCATTTACAGGCAGATGGGCTTACAGAAGCTTAGATGATTTTTATGCCAATAATCCATCTCGCATTAGAGGCACTTATAATTTAGTAGATGATTCTTATGAAACTAATTACAATAACCCTTCGGCAAGTTTTAAAGTAATTTTACCAAGCCTATATGCACAGCACGATTTAAAGTTACATTCAAAATTGCGTGTAACTTATGGTTTAAGATTAGAGGGAAATATTTTTCCTAACTCTCCAAATTTGGTTTCTGATTTTCAAAATACCACTCAATTTAAAGATGTGCAATCAGGTATAAAAAATCAACTAAACCTATCGCCACGTATTGGTTTTAATTATGATATTACAGGAAAAGAAAAATTAAAATTAAGAGGCGGCAGCGGTATTTTTGTTGGCAGAATGCCTTTTGCGTGGATGGCTTATGCGTATGTTTATAATGGGAATCAATTTGGCAACATTGATGTTAGACCAACAGGCATGGTAAATTTAATTACCAATAATTTTGAGCAAATGGCAGCCTTGCAACAAGGCCAAAAAGAAATTAATATTGTTGATCCCGATTTTAAATTACCAAAAGTGTGGCGAAGCAATTTAGCCATTGATATTAAATTACCTAAAGATGTTATTTTAACTATTGAAGGTTTATATAGCAAAACTATTTACGATGTGTTGTTTAAAACCATTAATTTAAAAGATACAACGGTTGGCCTTAAAGATGGCGACGGCAGAGAAATATATGCAGGAAATGGTGCAAACGCAAAATATAATGCTAATTATACAAATGTATTTATGCTAACGAATACTAAAAATGGGTATCGTTATAATGTATCGGCAAGTTTAAGTAAAGAATTTAAGTTTGGCTTATCTATTTTTACGGCTTATAATTATGGCATTTCAAGAGATGTAGTAAATGGTGTACGCGTATCGCCACAAGCTAATTGGGAATGGAATCAAACAATTAATCCAAACAATCCTGCTTTAAGTTTTTCTAATTTTGATATTAGGCACCGAAGTATTAGTAATATTTCTTATACTAAAAAATGGAAAAAAGTACTTGCAAAATCAATTATGAGTTTAGTGTTTAATGCACAAAGTGGGAGTCCGTTTTCATATATTTATAATGGCGATTTAAATAGAGATGGTTCCCCAAATAATGATTTACTGTATGTGCCAGCCAACCAAAGCGATATTAATTTAGTTGACATTAAAGATGCAAACGGTAATGTGCTTGTAAGTGCTAACACACAATGGAATCTGTTAGAAACTTATATTAATAATGATAGTTATTTAAGCGCCGTAAAAGGAAAAAACACAGAGCGTAACGGCGGCAGAACGCCTTGGAATAACCAGTTAGATTTAAGAATTAGTAATGAATTTAAACTTGGCAAAAAAAATAAAAATAGTTTGCAAGTAATTATTGATGTCATAAATTTCACGAATATGTTAAACAAAAATTGGGGGCATCAGTATTTTGTGCCAAATACTACAAATGCTGGTTACTCTTTAATTACTGTTAGGAGCATAAATACTGCTGGCGTGGCAACTTGCCAGTTTAATAACCCTTCTGCAAAACCTTGGCAAATAGATCCCATTGCATCAAGATGGCAAATGCAATTAGGGCTAAGATTAAATTTTTAGTACATTTAAATATGAATTTTTTTAATGTATGTATTTTCTTAGTTGGCTCGTTTTTATTCTTTTCCTGCCAAAATAATAGTTCGGAAAAAAACAAACCATTTATTGCAGATTTAATTGAACTAACGCCAGAGCAATATCCCGATAATCCTGATTCGGAAATTAAACACCCTAAGTATGAGGATATAAAATATGCTCACATTCAATTTTTGCCAAGTAACGATACAGTATTTGATATTACTTTAATCCCCGTAAACAGTAACGATACCATTATTTTAAAATCAGTTAATTTAATGGAATACCTACCTACGGTTAATTGTGCAATACAAAAAGATAAGTATGCAAGTTATATTGATATTATTAATCAGGAATGGAACAGAAACCAAGTTCAGTTTAATGAAGCCGAATTTGAAATTAAGGGTATAAATGCTGATAAGATTAAAAGAGTTGATATAGCTCGAAACTGCTTAAATGCGTATTTGTGGGAAGTTATTTTATTTGCTGAAATTAATGGCGAACAAAAACCATATTACCATGCTTGGTTTAATTTTCCTGATAAATTATATGCTTCACTATTTGAAAAAAGAAATAATTTAAAATGGGTAGATTACCAAAAACCCCTTGAGAATTGGGTTGACCCAGAGAGTAAAGTAATTGATTTAACGCTTTTACGACAGGTTGTAAATGAAAAAGAAGCCGCGTTTAAAAACTTAAACTATTTACCTTATGCTATAAAAGGAGAAAGAAAAAAGAAGTTTAAAAACATTATATATCCTAAAAACACAAGCGTCATTCAAAAATTTCTTTCCGATAGCACTTTATTTTCTACGTTTAGCCCACCGGGAATATACAACACAAAAGACCCTCGTAAAACAGAACTCAGTAAACTTGATAGTATAGATAAAATTATTTTTAGGAAAACAAGTGCATCTTATTATTCAAAAGATACACTAATTGAATTAGAATTTATTTTCAATGCTAATAATCCAAAAAAACACACTCGGTTTTATGTTTCAGGTATATTACCAAAAGAAATCCCCGTTTTAGACACAGCTGATGTAAATAAAGGTTGGCAAAATTCGATGGGAATTGGCAACCATACCTTTTATGAGAATTACGAAAACGCTAAAATACATTCATCACGAAACAGTCCGTATTTTTCTATGCTTACAGATAAAGATGGGAAATGGGTAGATAGTCATAAAATTGGAATTGATGGCCCACTTTTGCATTGGGATATAAAAGATAGAACAAAACTACATGTTTGGATTTTATCTTTTGAGAGGCATGCTTTTGTAGGGCATTATTTAGTTGATCTGTAACTGTTTTATAAAATACAAAAATTATTTTGCAGGTCTTAACTTCCTCACAACTCTCATTAAAATTAAAACTAATAATACTATCCATGGCGTTCCATGCATGATTGTATCCCACCAATCCATTAGTTGCATACCGGTAGCTCCACCAGCGATCCATTTTAACTTACCCCAAATGTGTGGTTCAGGAAAAAATGGCGCAAGCCCCAATGTAAAGCACAAAATTAAAACAGTAGTGAGAGAGAATATGCTTTTCATTTCCTAAACGGATAAACCTCTTGTTTTACAAAAGTATTAGGAAAATTTTCTACCCCATCAAAACCTAAAGGTTCATATTCATTTTCATTTGGAATATAAGCGGTTTTAAATAGATAATCCCATATACTTAAACTTAACCCGAAATTTACTCCATAACTATTTTTAGGCAAATGATGTGCGTGATGCCATAAATGCATGACAGGATTATTTAAAACGTATTTTAATGGCCCATAGGTGATTTTAATATTAGCATGATTTAAATGGCCAATAGCTACTGCAATTATGTGAATAATAAAAAAATCTTGAATACTGAAACCAAGCATGGCAAGCGGAATGTATTGAAGTGTTTTGTATAATACAGTTTCCATCCAGTGAAAACGTAAATGCGCAGCAAAGCCCATTTCGATAACCGAATGATGTACTTTATGAAACTCCCACAGATATTTATTTTTATGCAATAAACGATGAATATTCCATTGTATAAAATCAGCAACCACAAACATGATTAAAAGTTGAGTCCATTTTGGTAGTGCAGCAAGGTTTACGGCAACAAGATTGTTTATACCAAGAGAAGCCAAAAAACTATTAAACAAATCTACGCCAATAGTAGAAATAGCATTAAATCCTATTAGGGAAAACAAGAAAAAATTGAAGAACATATAAAACCCATCTAACCAAAAATCTTTTCTAAAAGCGGCTTGTTGCTTTCGCCAAGGAAAAATGACTTCAAGCAGCCATACAATTAACGAAAGAGCAATGAGCCAATAAAAATAATTGTTCCAAGTTGGATACAAAATTTCACTAATTAAATAATTATAGTAACCTGTGTAAGCGTTTGAAATACTATTTAAAAAATCTCCCATCGTTCAGTGATATACTTTTTCACCTTTATTTAACCAAATACCCCACGTTTTACTATACGCATGAACTTTTTCGGTTTCCTTACCGGTATTGTCAACAACCGGATAGTTTAAATTTTTCCATTCAAATATTCCACCTACTACATTTGTTACATTAATGAAACCTGCTTTCGTAAGTTTTTCAGTGATCTTCTCGCTTCTATAACCAACCGAGCAATAGACTATTATTTTTTTATCCTTTGAAATTCCTTTTATCCTATTCATATCAAAATCATCGTAACCTACCCAGGTTGCATTTATTAAATGACTTACCTCGTATTCTTTTTTTTCTCTAGCATCCAAAAAAACTGCTGTAGAATCATTTTTTGCTTCTTTTGCGCTCATTTCTTTAACATTATGAGAAAGCAATGCTTTAAGCATAGCGCTGTATGATTTGTTTTGTACAAATTGAGCCAAAACGCCATTTGTAATAAATAGAAAAGCAGAAAGAAAAATTTTCATGTTGTTTTCGATAATGATAAATTTAGTGCTTAAGGATCTATTTTTGTGTAACATTTGTTACTTATTTCCATTTAATTTTAGTTTTTTATTCAATAAATCAATTAGGTCATTCAGCTCCTTTTGATTGTTAATTTCAGGGGCCGTAATAATTTTGGTTAAACTGCTTCCTTCCTTTAAATACACCACAGGAAATACTGTTTGCTCATTAGGGAATAGTTTTTCAAAATCGTTTTTATATAGAAATTTAACATCTATATCTAATGAAGTTATAAACTTAGCCCAATTTTCATGTACAGTAAAATTTCCATAAGTGATAGAGCATAAACTGCAATTGTAAGTTTGCGGCGATACTATTTTATGTGCAAAATCAGTTGCTTTGTTAAACAATCCGCTTTTTGCGTTATAAACGAATATGAGTTGGGCACTTTTAATAATGAGTTTTTTATTTTGAGAGAATCTATTAGTTTTTCCGGGGTCTTGCTTTTGTAAATGCATTACTTTTTCAAAATCATTTAGGTTTATTTTTTTGTGCTACATCACAATTTCCCATAAGCAAACATTTATTAAGTATGCCAAAAATTAGAATAATTAAACCAACAATACCCATTCCTAATATTTGATTAATAATTGCAGAAACAATAATTACCAACCCTAAAGGTATTAAAGTCAATCTGAAGAATCCGTATTTTTCAATTAGTTTTATCATTTTCTATTTATTTTAAGTGACTTAGTATTACAGCTACAGTTGATCTGTTTTTGTAGTTTTCGTCGAAATGAATATATTCAATAGTTTTATCTTGATTAATTACAAATGTAGCAGGTACTGAAAGCATATGATCCGTATTACCGTTAGATTCTTCTACATCAATTCCTGCTAATTTATATCTTTTGTATGTAAAATCGTTTAGTTTAAATGCTGTGCCATACCTTTTCATAACAACGTATGCGCTATCAAATGCTACATTAAAAGATACTTTTGTTTTTGATATGGTTTTTTCTATTGAGCTATTTTGTTCAGGTGTTATGGCAATAAGTGAAGCTCCTTTGGCTAATATTAATTGTAAACTATCTTGAAGATGGCTCATGTGTTTATTACAGTATGGACACCAGGCGCCTCTATAAAAAACAATTACAACCTTACCGGCTTTTAATTTTTCATACAAACTAATTTTTACTCCATTATGATCAGTTATTTGAAAATCAGGAGCAATGTCTTTCACCTTTAAGGTGTTTAAATCCGTTTGAGCAAACGACAAATTCCAAAATACTGTTAAGAAAACAGATAGGAATAATTTCATTAATTTATTATACATCATATTTTTCAATTAAAATAAATTTATATTTTTTACCATTTTGAATAACATTTACTTCAGCACAGTGACTTAAATATGTCATTTCAAAATCTTTCTTCAGATCAAAATTAATTAAACTCTGAATGGAAAATGATCCAGCGCACTCTTTTTTACCTTGTGGGGAGTAACGAGCAATTATATAATCATTACCATCTTTTTCAATATGAAACCAAGATCCACAGCCCTCGCCACTTAACCATTTTATATCGACAGGTAAATTTGCCGGCTTGGATGGCATCGGTACTATTTTATGATATGTTACTTTCAATTTCAGTTGGCTTTGTTGCATGAATAGTTTATAAAAAAAAGATTTTCTCTTTATTTTTTATCGTTATTTAATTTTTACACTTTCCGGCATTCCACATTGTGTCATTTTATTAAGAATTTTGCATGATATCAATGCTTCTACGCATTGACGGTCATAAGTTCTTGATTGTAATTTATCCCCCAATATTGTTTTATATCGGAACATCGTTGTTTCAGCCAAGCTTCTTTTGTGATATTGATGCACTTTTTTCCATTTCTTTTTTCCATGCTTACGGATGTATCTTATAGCTCGGTCTCTTGGCTTTGCTCGCTTTGATGAATTTCCGTGTTGTTTTATTCTTGCGTTTTTTCTTGGAGGAATAATGGGTTTTATCTTTTCTTTCTCTAACGTATCGTAAACCTTTGTTTTATCATAGGCTCCATCACCTCCAAATTTTTTTACTTTCCCTTTTATTTTTCCTAGTACCGGCTTTACCATGGCTGCGTCATCAACTCCATTGGTGGTCATCTCTGCTGCATGTATTATTCCATCTTCGGGATTTAATGCTATGTGTATTTTCCGCCAAGTCCGGTGTTTGCTGTATCCGTGCTGACGAACCTTCCATTCCCCTTCACCATATACTTTTAAGCCTGTGCTATCCATAACTATATGCAAGTGCCCGCCTGTGTTGATGCGCTTTGTAAGTAAGGAACTTATTTTCAACTTACTACTACGTCTGCATATAACTGTATAATCAGGAACGGCCATTTCTAATTGCATTAACTCTATGATTGATTTCATAAATCCTTCTGTTTGACGTAAGGGTAGATGATACACCTTGCGTATTATACAACATGCCTCTATACATGTATTTGAATAAGTAAATTGTCCGCCTTTACCCTGCTTACTTGTATAGTACCACTGTTCTTGTACATCATCCGATAACCATAAAGTTATACTACCTCGTTTTTTCAATGAACGATTATATTCACTCCAATTGTTAACTTTGTAACGACTTCCTTGGGAGGTCTGTTTGCGGGGGATAGATATGTTTCTCATCAAAACAAAATTCCCCCGCTTTCTTTTTCATTTTACTACATTCACACTATCTTTACTCATAATCTATTGTTTATTCATGCAACAAAGCCATTTCAGTTGTTAAATATTTATTAAGTGAATTAGTGCGATTATAAGCTGAGATAAATGCATTTGTATCACTCAGTTTAAAATAATTTTGCAAGGCTTTAACATTACTTATTGGTGTTGGACTTAGTGTTTTAGGAGAAACTAAAAGCAACCTGTTAATAATATTGGGCTTGCCTGATAGAATTACAGTATTTACAAACCTTGAACAATTTGTTCCCATTGGCAAAAAAGGGCCATATCTAATTGGCGATTGTTTTTGCATTTCTATTGCCTTTATATACGCGGAGTTGAAATTTATAAAACAGTAGGATGCGTGTAGGTGACCGTTACCGTGGCAAGACTCGTTATTGGATACTTCAAGAAGAATTTCCTTAAAATTAGTAAGACAATTGTTCACAATTACTCCCTTTGATTTTATTTCCAAATCATGATCACTTGAAGAGCTTCTCACTCGTCCCTGTTGAAAGGGTGAATGATAACGGCCAAAATCAAAATAATGACAATCTCCGGTTTCAGATTCTATCAATACAACAGCTGCATGCCCCACTTTATAGTAATAATTTTTATTTATGCCAAGCCATTTTAATGGTGTATCATACCAAGAACCCGCTTGTTTACAAAGCGTTTCAGGCCATGCAAGTGCTATTGCTATACCATTATGCTTTTTCATTTTCAAGCGAATTTAGCTGTGTTATATATTCTTTATTCAGATCGACATCAAAGTACTTAAAATGGCAATCGCCTTTTTCCAAAGCAATTTGTGAAATACTTACTGTTTTTAATTCCTTTTCAGTGGTCATCAAAATATCCTCTGCGGGGTTTAAGCCGTGTTTTCTATTATGAAAATTCATCATTAATTTATCCTCTGTTAATTTGTTGCTCTCCAACCAATTCTCAAATAATTTATTTCGCATTTTCTGAACCTCCGGTGAATAAAGCGTGGCAGACGACCATATTTTTTCTTCGGAAATATTTAATTGTTTAATATGCTTTTGTTTTCCATCCCACCTAAACTCATAAAAAGCTGATAGTTTGCCTGACTCATAATCTAACGTGAGCAAAGTAAAAGGTTCAATATTATTAAAATCTGTTGAGACAATAAACTCCGGAGTGGATTTATACTTAAAACTTTCCAATAAAACCAGGCCTCTACTTTTAGTATAACCCTTCAACTTGTCGTGATTTATAAACGCACCATTTAGCAAACATGCAGCTCTACCCATAGGAGAAACTGCAATCCATGTTCCGCCAGATAATTCATCTTTTGGATAAATTAATTTTTCTCCATCGTGCATATACGACAACGGTGGCACTGTTCGTCTATCCATTCTTTCGTCTCTACTTGAAGTGAGAAAAAAGCCCTCCTTAGTTGGAATGAATGTTACTGTGCACATTGTTTTTTTCTTTATTAAATCGAAGCGTTGAAGGGGCATAACCAAAATTCTCTTTTATTGTTCCACATATTTGCATTTCAAATACTGCCACTTTAATTAGCGCTTGATGATGAATACTATGCTCTAAATTATAAGTCAATTCCCTAAATAAAGTTGTTTTTACTTTTTGCTTCGATTCTGAGTCAACTGAATAATTAGCAATAAGTAGTAAATCTTGATCACCCTTTATCTCGAGCAATTGCTTTGTTATTTCTTCAATAGTCTTTAAAGCAAAATCTTTATCTGTTTCAAGTTGTAAATTTCTTTTTCTAGAGTCATAGTCAACTTCACCGTTTTCTATTCCATGAAATAAGCATTGAAAAAACTCTAAGATGTGTCTTATATGCTGCCCAATACTTCCTTCAGAAAGTATCTCAATTTTTTTTGAGTATTGATCGGCAGTTAAACTTTCTAGTAGTTCTTTTGTATCTGCTAAGTTTTTTTTAATGTAATTTATCATATTTATGGCTTTATTTTTTCGATAATTAACTCTCCGGTTTCTATATTTTTCGATTTTACCAAAACATATTTAATATTTGGTAGCATAAATGTTCCGCCCTCAATCTGCACATGTATTTTCTCAAGCTCCGCAAGTTTATTATCCGTATAAGCATATACTTTAAACTTTTTTTGCTTTCCAGAGCGTAGAAGATAGAACTCTCTTTTTTTATAAGATACAAAATGAAAAGAAAACAATTGCTTTTCTTTATTTACAACTTTTGCTTCAATGCCGTAAGCATATTTTCTTTGAATGAGAGACAAGCCTTCCTTTTTATTCCCATCCTCGTATTTAATCCAATATGCTTTTATAGGTTGACTTTCTACAAGATTGCTATCTGAATCTAAATTTAACTCGTAAATAATTGTATTGGTATTCACAGTTCTTTGTACATAGAATAACATGTTCTCAATTCCTGATGGTTCAGGATAATCAACAACGGCAAATGAAAATTTGCTAAATGATGATAACAATGTAATGCTAATTATAAGTAAAGTTACTTTTACTATCAACGAGGGGTTTGCTATATTTGAACGTTGTTGCTTCATGTTTTATTTAATCCTTAACAACGTTAAAGTTTTTTATTGTATTAATCATTTCAACATCTCTTAATTTACCATCTTCGTTGTAATGATAAATTTGCTTACTCTTTGGTATTTCAAATCTTAGTTTATTCTTTTTTTCCATTTGTAGTTGTGATAGTCTTCCATAAGTCTCAGCATATACTTCTACACCTTCAGTTGGTTTCTCAAAGTATAACTTACTAACTGACCAGTAAATGGGTTCTTTTCTGGTTGAATCACTAAATGAATACTTATATGTACTACAATCCATTTTGTACTTTCTTCCATCCCATAGTGTTGATGAAATATATGACTTTCCATTAACAATACTATTTACCGTTGATTGAATGAGTAAACTATCTTTATAAATAGAAACGGTTTTATAAAAGACTTTTACATTAACAATTAAATTAAATGAAACATTACTTGTTATAGAATAATAATCAATATTTTTTACTTTAATATGAGTAGCGCTTAAACTACCTATATTAAACCCCGCTAATTTAATTTGAAAACTTTGTGTTTCAGAGTAAGCACAGAAATTAATCAGAAATAAAATCGCTACTATTTTAAGACTACTGATTTTCATATGTAGATATTTATTTTTTTTATGACTATTTCATATTAATATTTATGTTTACCCTCAGTCCAGCCTTTCTTAGCGAGCAAGTTGTTTCCCGATTCAACTGCACCTTTTTCTATTTCAGTTCCCATTGAATCGTTCCATCGGTTTAAATAACCAAATAAAGATATCACGCCCAACATTTCAACAATGTCAGATTCACTCCAATGTTTTCTGAGTTCATTTGCAACTTCATCGTTAACAGCATTTGGTATTACTGAAGCGGCTAAAGCAAAATCTAAAGCAGCAACTTCGGCTGGCGAAAAAGCAGAATGTGTTTTGTACTCCCAAATATTTTCTAATTGCTCCTCACTAGCTTTATAACGCTTTGCTGCCCTAATGGTATGCGCTTGGCAATATCTGCATCCAGCGGCATTACTGCTTATGTATCCAATTAATCTCTTAAGAGCGCTAGTTACTTTACCCTTGTTTTCCATTACTGCCATATTCATTTCTACAAATGCATATGCTATTCTTGGACGATGATACATTGTTAAAAAACTATTTGGACAAAAGCCCAGTGTTTCGTTAAAAAAGAGGATGAGCTTTTCTAATTCTGGATCATTGATGTTGTTAACTGGCTTTACTAATGGCGTTTTCATCTAGTTTTTTAATTAGGTTAATTATTTCATTCAAGGAAGTCTGTCCTTTGTCATTGGCGTACCACAGATGAAGTTTCTTTTCAAACTCATCATGGGTCATTACTTCTTTATTTTGTTTCCACTCAAAAAGTATTTCTTGGGCAGGAATTGGGCGTGGACCCCAAGTATTTAGGAGTTCGTAACTATCGTGATTAACTAGAATTAATTTGGGTGTTGAAACAGAGTTATGTATATTAGAAATCGTAAATAGTTCAGGAAAATCATCTCTTGATACAATCTTTAGTTCAAGTAAACTGTTACTCTTACTTGCTATAGTATTAATTAAAGGTGTAATTTGAGCACAATCTCCACACCAAGCATCAGAAACTAAAAGTAATTTAAATTTTGAAGTCAATGATGAAAGAGAAGTCGACTGGTTTTGATTTAAAGTAACTGTCTTGTCAATTCTATTCATTCGGCTAATATTTAGCTTTGTAAATTGAATTAAAGCGTCGGTTTGTTCTAAACCAGTAGTTTTACCAATAGCCAGCAGTTCATCTATTTTTTCTCTGTATTGAGAATAATTTAATGCTTGTTTATATATTTCTTTAAGATTCATGCGATCACCAAATGTTTTTTCTAAAAAATCTGCTAGCAGCAACCGCCACCATCATAAAAATAAGTTGATTCAGAAATGTAGATATCATCTTTATTAAGAGCTTTTAGTGCAGATGCAGTTTTATCACAAATTGCTAATGGTTGATTTTTAAGCAATGTGTGTCCCTTTTTATCATCAAAAAAATCATCATCACCATAATAAATTGAAGTTTTACCTGTAAAAACACATGGCCCATCTTCGGGCATTAGATCTTTTATGGCACAGACTTCAACACTTTCAATAAAAATTAATTCATTTGTATCGTAATGTTTTGGATCTAATATTCTATAAGGTCTTTTAGCTCTTATTTCAACGGTACCAAAACCAACGTCTGTTATCATTTTGATATAATCTTTAAGTGGTAACGAACCACTTAAACACAGGGCTCTTAAACGGTCGTCATTTTTTAAGTTCTCAGGCATTGCTGTTTCACAAGTAGGGTCTGATAAAACAAGGCGTCCGTTCGGCTTTAAAACACGGTACATTTCAGCTAGTGCCTTTTTCAAATCATCTACTTTAAAAATATTGAACAAACAATTTTGAGCTGCAACATCCACACTATTATCCTCAACGGGTAAATTTAATGCGTCTCCTTTTTTAAGAGTTATAAAGTCTGATTTAAACCAAGGGTTTTCTTTTTCGGCAACAACAAAATTATCTTTTGATGCTTGTAACATTTCATCTACAACATCAATACCAATTACACCACCCTTCTTTCTATTGAAGTATGAAAATTGCAGAAGCTCCATGCCTCCACCAACACCAACATATAAAATAGTAGGCTCTTTCACTAAATCACGTGGATTTACAGTGCTTCCGCAACCATAATTCATTTGTTGCATAATAACAGGGATGCTTAATCCTGGTAATTGCCAAATTGGTGTTGTTGTGCAACATAAACCCACATCGGGCGTTAAAGCTGCTTGTTTGTAAATGTCTTTTGTTGTTTGAAGATAAGATTCCATAGTTGATTATTTATATTTATTTTGAAAAACTTTGTTTAAATGAATAATAGAAAACGGTTAAAAAGCCAAGAGAAAGCATTAAATGGAAAGGGAGTAAGCCATAATCTTTTAACTGAAATGCTTTAAGAACTCCAAATGCAAAATAAAACGCAAGGGTTAACTCTAAGATATTTATCCAGTTCAATTTTGTTTTTAAATATTTGTTACCAATCCACTCACCTTCTTTTTTGTTTAAGTTAAATTTTGGTGTTCTAATAAAAGGTGTTTTTCTACCAAAATATCCTTCTAGAACGGCTATGCCATTATGTAATGATAGACCCATAGAAACAGATAGAAAAACAGGAAACGTAAAAATCACATTAAAAAACGCGGCTAACTTGTTGGTATAGCGTTTAGCCGATGAAACATAATACATAGTGCATAAAATCAAAAAACTAAGAACAAATAATGAAGCTATCATAAATAAGTTTTTAAACTCAGGAAAAGCCACCTTAATATATAAAAGTGGCACACTAAATATTGCGCATGTAAGAATGCTCAAAAATATAACACTATTTAAAAGGTGCATCATACCATGCCATTTTATGGATGTTGATTTTTTACTTTTAAGAACGCTGAGCAAATGTTTTTTTGCAGTTTCTGCTCCGCCTTTTGTCCACCGGTACTGCTGCGTTTTTAAAGCACTCATTACAGGAGGTAATTCTGCCGGAGATTCCATATCCTCTAGATACACAAATTTCCAATCTCTTAACTGCGCTCTATAACTTAAATCTAGATCTTCTGTTAAAGTGTCTGGTTGCCAATTTCCTGAATCAATAATGCAGCTTTTCCGCCATATTCCAGCTGTGCCATTAAAGTTGATAAAACCATCTTTATAGTTTCTTCCAACTTGCTCAATGGTAAAATGCGCATCTAAGCCGAATGCTTGCAATTTAGTTAGCAAAGAGTAATTTCTATTCAAGTGTTCCCACCTTGTTTGTACCATTCCAACATTCGCATCAATAAAGTAGGGAATGGTTTGAATTAGGAAGTCTAAACGTGGAAGAAAATCAGAATCAAATATGGCAATAAATTCTCCTTTTGCAGTTTCGAGGCCTGCTTCCAATGCTCCCGCCTTATAGCCTGTACGATCTGTTCTGCGTACATGTACAATATCTATTCCTTTATTTTTCCATTCAGATACTTTGGCTTTAATAATTTCCACGGTTTCATCTGTAGAATCATCTAACACTTGTATTTGAAGTTTATCGGAAGGGTATTGAAATTTACAAACATTATCAATTAATCGCTCTACAACGTACAACTCGTTATAAACTGGTAATTGTACCGTAACGATTGGAAAATAACTTGTGTCTTTTTGCAATTTCCTTTTTTGTTTTCTATTTTTAAAATAACGCCTAATTAAAGTTGCCTGTGTAAGGCTATAAGTAAATATAAATAGCAAAGCAATTGAATAAATTACAAGTACAAGTATCATTAATGCTTTCATCATCTTATATATTCAATTTTATACTGTTGTTACCAATTGAAATAGGATTACTGTTAATTCTATTTTCTTCTTCTCCATTTTCAAGTTTTAAAACGCCCCTTGGGCATACAGCAGAGCATATCCCACAACCAACACAACTTGCTCTTACTATGTTTTCTCCTTTTTGGGCATAAGCTCTTACATCAATTCCCATTTCGCATGAATTGGAACAGTTACCGCAAGAAATACATTGTCCGCCATTAGTTGTTATTCTGAATCGTGACTTAAAGCGTTGAAAAATACCCATATAAGCAGCCAATGGACAACCAAATCTGCACCATACTCTAGATCCTAACATGGGATAAAATCCAACACCAATTACTCCCGAAAAGGCTGCTCCAATTAAAAATCCATAAGGTTGTCGAATCCAAGTATAAGTATCTAAACCAAAAATAGTTGTTGTGTTTGTAAAGTAGTTATATAAAACTGCGGAGGTCATTAGTAACGCAAATACTAAAACGCCGTGTATGATGTATCTCTCAAATTTCCATGCTGAAACTTTTTTTGAAGATAAATGCCTAAATGAATCTCCGGCTGTTTCTGCCAAACCACCACAGCCGCAAACAAAAGAGCAATACCAGCGTTTCCCAACAAAATAAGTGATAATGGGTGTAACAATTAGAAATAGAGCGATCCCCCACACTAAATAAATCATTCCCATCGTTCCACCATTTTTCATATTATCTAAATGCCAACCATCGAAAAAATAATAATTGAGCGGCCACATATTTTTTATGTCTTTTGCAAAATAGGCTTTATCGCTATTTAAACCTTCGAGTATTTCAGGAATAAAATACGCTAAAAAAAACTGAGAAACCATAACTACTATTGTTCTAATAATTTGGTAACGGTTGTGACGGTACTTTAAAATGAACTTGTATCCTAAAGCAACAATGCATAGCGTATAAAGAGTGCCGTAAACAAACCACTGACTGGCCACTTTCCCATTTAACAACAAACTTAAAGGATCAAAGAGTGCTACTAAGCCTGAATTAGCATTTCCGTTTTCGCCTAATCCTAATACAGCAGGAAACCAATAAATCAACACATAAAAGCCTGTAAGAATAATACCTAAGGCCCAACCAATAATGCCTCTTGAGCTTAAAGAACGAAACCATACACCATCATTTTTAATGCCAGCTATTTTGTTTAAATACATTCTTCTAGAATAAATGATTGTGCCAACTAAAATGGAGCTTAATGAAATTGGTAAAAAAAATGTGCTGTTAATTTTTACATTTAAAAAAGCAAGCGCCAAAATAATTAAGCCAATCGTAATAAGTGAGACTGCCATTTTCTCAACTATATCTATTTTATTACTATCGGGATTTGATATTGAGATTGATTCGTTTTTCATTTTTATAAATTATATACTAAAGCCTATTATTGTTAAATCATCTGTTTGATTATTATCATTCATCCAATCACTAAGTTGTTGAGTTAACATGTTTAGTTGATTATCCATTTTTAAATTTTTGATATTGATTAAATAACTAATGAATGGTTTAGTTTTTAATTTTTGATTTTTGCCGTTTATCGTTACGTACTGATCTGTAATTCCATCTGAAAATAAATATATATTATCGCCCTCATTTACTATAGTAGTATGGTTAGTAAATTCAAATTTTTCTTTCGATGAGTTATCACCGATATTTACTCTATTTGCTTTTAAAATAGTTAGCTCATTAGTTTTTGAGTTGATTATATGTAAATTAGATTTAGCACCTGAAAAGCTTATTGTATTTATATTTTTGTCAACAACACACAGACAACCTTCCATTCCTGCATGTTTAGCCTCCGCTATGTTACCATTATTAAGTGTAGCCATAAATTGATTATTTATTAGACCTAATACAACGGCAGGCGTTTTAGTGCGCAAGAGTGGAGTCAGATTTTGCACTATGCTTAAACCAAGCATTGCTAATATGCCACCAGATACACCATGTCCTGTGCAGTCAAAAACGCCAATGGCATATTTAGTACAAACTCCATCTTGAACTTGTAATGGATAAAAAACATAAAAATCACCTCCAATGATATCTTTTGGTTTATAATATATAAATGAGTTTGAAACATGTTTAGATATCTCTTCGGGTTTGGTTATGACAGAATTAAAAAAGTATTTTGCGTAATTAATACTTTCGCTTATTTCATGATTTATTGCTTTTAAATCATCGTGCAATTTTGACTGCGTAATAAGAATTTTATTTAAAAAATTGTAGATGAAATACAACGAGATAAATAAAATAATAACTGAAATAAATATTTCCTTAAATAATTCTTTGCGTAATTCGTTTACATAATTAGTAAATTCAAAATCGGTTTGAACAACAGCTACCGTTTTATTAGCCTTATTTTTTATTGGCGCAAATGCCGATAGCCATTCACCATGCTCATCTTCGTAAGATTTAATTTTTGCCCCAATTGAGTAATTACTTATTAACTCTTTTGTAAACCCTTTGTAATTATGTTTGTAAAATGGTTTATCAGAAGAAGAAACAACAAAGTATGCCATATTATTTAAACTATCGTACACCATGGTGTAAATAGATGTATTTAAATTATTAATTTTATGTGTGTTTTTTAATAAAGAATGAATTTTTAAATAAATGGAATCTTGATTGTTTGTTGAGATGTCATCTTTATTTTTGTATTTTTTAGAAAGGTATGAACTTAATTGATTTAATGCGCTTTCCTCAGCTCGCCTATATCCGTTCTGATAATTAGTAAAATTTAAAAAAGCAAATAATACACCAATAGCGATAAAGGTTATTAAGAGTATTTTATTTCTTAAGTTTTTACTTAAATTCATGTTTATATATTAAAAAGCAATAGCATGTTTTATGAAAAATTCAGGATCAAAATTTGCTTCTTGTAAATTCTCAATGATGTAATTAACAGATCGCTTTTCATTTAGCCATTTATCAATTACTTGGTGTCGCACGCGAATTCCGAAAACGTTTAGACCTAAAAATACTTTTGTATCTTTATGATATACTAATCTCAAACAAATTCTCTTCGTATCATGTTCCCAATAAAACGAATCCATATCATTACTTAATTTAGCAGGAACATTGCCGTAGGTTTGATACTCTATATCAAAAAATTTAGCCGAATTAAACCAATGCCCCGGTATGTAAACAGTTTTTTCGCAAGTTGCAATAGAATGTGCTAATGTTTCGCCATGCATACGGCCTGTGTACCAAACTTGTTCTATTGGTCTGCGACCTGAAATTGAAACTTTAAACTGCGCACAATCGCCAATGGCATAAACATCTTTAATGTTCGTTTCAAAATACTCATCAATTAATATTCCTCTATCGGTTGCAATTTCTGTTCCTTTTACAAGCGAGATATTAGGACTAACGCCAACAGTTAATCCTACAAACTGACAATTAATTTTATCTCCATTAGATGTGATGACGCTTTCCACTCTACCTGATTTATCAGAAATAATTTCTTTTAGCTCGGTATTTAAACGCAAATCAACATGGTGTTCTAAAATGTGTTTTTCAATTAGTTTTGCCTCTTCTGTAGGTAGAACAATATCCCAAAAATTCTTTTCTCTCACTAAAAAGCTAACTGATATGTTTCGCGATTTCAACATTTCAACCATTTCCACACCAATTAGTCCACCACCAACAACTACAGCATGTTTGACATCTTTGGTGTTTTCTTCCATTAATTCCAAATCCTGATAGCTATACAAACTTTGCACACCCTTTAAATCTTGTCCGGGCCAACCAAATTTATTAGAAATTGATCCAAGAGCTAAAACCAATATGTCGTACTTTATAACTTCACCATTTAAGAAATGAAGAATTTTTTTATCTGACTCAACTCTGCTAACAAACCTATTTAATAACGAAATCCTATTTTTTTTCCAAAACAAATCTTCGTAAGGTTTTGTATCGTGGTAACGCATGTGTCCCATGTAAATATACATCAAGGCAGTTCTCGAAAAATGATGATCTGTTTCTGAAGAAATAACGGTTATTTTGGAATGGCTTTTTTTTCTAATATTTCGGGCGCAAGTAATACCAGCAACACCATTGCCAATTATTACAATATGTTTAGAATTACTACATTCCTTTAATAATCGCTCCATTAATATTTTATTAGGGATTTATAAATGTTGCTTATTTTTTGCGGATTTGTTTTTAATGAAAATAAAAAAATAGCTGCTAGGTTTGCTAAATTTACTCGGAGATAACTATTCTTTTCATATTTTCTGGCTGAAACTATTGCTTTACTATGAAGAATTTTAAATTTTGAAATGCGTTTTAATCTCTTATAAAATTCAAAATCTTCCATAATTACAAAGTCAGGGTTAAAACCCTTGATTTTATTAAAAATGGCTTTAGTTACAAACAAAGTTTGATCGCCTCCGCCTGTAAAAATGCCATTGAATTTTGTGAATTGCTCATTTATTTTAAGTAGAAATTTATCTGAATCAAATTTGTACGCACAGCAGCCTGATGTAAAACCGTTCAATATAGATTCCGTAATACAATTAGGATAAGATGAAGGTGGCAAAGTATCTGCATGAACAAAATAAAAAATATCGCCACTAGCAATAGCAGCTCCATGATTCATTTGATTTGCTCTACCTCTTAATTTTACCTTTTCCACGATTACATTTTTACTGTTTGCAGTTTCTATTGTATTATCACTACTTCCTCCATCAACAACAATAATCTCAATGTCCGCGTTACCTTTATTCTGAATGAGATAATCAATAAGATTTCCTATTTGCTCAGATTCATTAAAGGTTGGAATAATAACACTTATGCGCATAAATTTTACTCGTTTAAATCCCAACTATAATCCAAGTAAGACACATTTGCATTCACATTAATTTTTATTCGAGAATATTTATTTACAAAATCAATTACCGAAACACCTTTAGATTTAAAATCCATTCCGTACCAATCAAATATTTTAGAAAGTTTTGGTTTATCAGCAGAAATATCATTTCTTGTTTTATCACTTAAAAACACTTTAGCCTGAGCATCTAATTGAGCATCTAACTTCTCGGCTGTATATGCTTCATTTAAAAGAATAGGACAGGATTTTGAGGCGCAAACTAATGCAAAGTGTACACGGGCATCACCGTATTTTTTTCTCAGCATACCATGTTCAATATTATTCAAATCATAAGTATCTTTACCTATTTTAATAAATTTAATATCCCAAGGTGTGTTTACAAAAGGTATTTGCATTTTAGCGCCCACATCCTTAATGCTTTTTACAGGATAGTTTTTAATAATTAATTTCACAGTAAATGCATTGTAAGCATTTATCCAGTAAGCCTTTTGTTCGTTTGCCGACCAGACCTTTTCATCAGGCTTATTGTCAGAAAGAAGTTTAAGGTATTTACCAAGCTGAACTGAATCAGCGATAAAGTCTTTATAGTTTACCTTTCCGTTAGTTGAAACATTCTTTTTTAAAAGAGTATTCCATATCTCATGAGAAGGTGCTTTTGATTGTGCGTTTAAACATATATTACTTATTACAAGAATTAAGAAGATTAGCTTTTTCATTTTTTAAAATTTATATTTATAATAATATTACATTTTTTCACTATTCAAACTGTTTTACCTAAGACACATCCAGTTTTTCTATTACGCTAATAAATAACTTCGATAGAACCTTGTCAGATTTTCCTGCAACTTCAATTATTTCAGCTATGTTAACCGGCTTTAAATTATTTGGATCGCATTCATCTGTAACAACCGATACAGCAAAGCATGGCAGTTTCATGTGGTTGGCAACAATTACTTCAGGTACGGTTGACATACCAACCAAATCTGCACCTATTATTTTTAAAAACTTGTACTCAGCTTTCGTTTCTAAATTTGGCCCTGTTACTGCCGCATAAACACCTTCATTATAATTTACAGCGTGATTTTTACAAGCTTGTTTGTATAGCTTTGTTATGTTATTACAATATGGGTTGCTCATATCCGGAAACCGCTCACCTAGTTCATCTATATTTTTTCCGATGAGTGGGTTGCCCGGCAATAAATTAATGTGATCTTCGATAACCACTAAATCACCTTTCTTAAAATTAAGATTGATGCCACCAGCTGCATTAGATAACAAAAGATTTTTAATCCCTAGCATTTTCAATATTCTTATCGGAAAGGTAATTTCTTGAAAGGAATACCCTTCATAAAAATGAAATCGACCTTGCATCACAATCACTTTCTTACCTTTTAACCAACCCAATATTAATTTGCCTTTATGGAACTCGACTGTTGATGTAGGAAAATGAGGAATGGAGGAATAATCTATTGACTTAATAATTTCTATGTGATTTATTAAATCGCTTAATCCTGTACCTAAAACAATACCTATTTCAGGGTTCGAGAATTCTTCGGATTGAAGATACTTAATCGTTTCATTTAATTTTTGCAACATCATTGTAAATAGGTATTAAGTTCACTTGATAAAATTTGTTTTCTTAAATTCAGATAACTACCGTGTTTTTTTAGTCCACCTGAATGATAATATAGCTTGCTGATCACAAAGAAAGAATTAGACTTAAAAGAATCCTTAAAAAGTATCCCACAAAGTTTGTTATAAAATTTGAGGAATATATTATCTGAATCTAATGCGTCCAACTCAAAGCAACCCATTGCATATTTGTTTTGAATATAATTAATAATACGCTCATCGAAGCCTGAAGGTGGCGCACAGCCTGGTTTTATAAAATAAATAATTTCGCCTTTTGCTTCAAAGGCACCCATTTCCATTTGAGTGGAGCTATTTCCGGATAAGTTATAATAGAGTCTAGCGTGGCTCTTTTCGGCAACTTTAATAATTCTTTTTGTATTAAATGCTTCAACTATAATTATTTCTTCAATATTTTCAGCCTTTGAATTAGCTTTAATAAATTGAGTAAGTTTCTCAACATACATGGCTTCATTATTAGATGGTATAACGATGCTTATTTTCATTCTGAAAACATATTAGGATATTTTTCTAAGTCCTTTTCCTGATCAATATCGCTTAAGGTTGGAAGTAGTTTAAACGAGAGATTTAGATTAGAAAGATCTAACAACGTATCTAGCAAAACATTCTCAGTACTCCATGCTTTATTTTTAAATAATTGCTCGTGATGGCTTTTCATGCCTAATAAATAGTATCCGCCATCTTTAGCTGGACCAATAACAACTTCGTGTTCCTCCAAAATGCTAAAGGCTTCAGAAATTATATCTTCATTTAGGTCAAAACAATCGCTGCCAATGATGACAACTTTCTTATATCCCATATTAAATACCTTCAAGAAAGCATTTGACATTCGATCTCCTAAATCATTCCCGTTTTGTATGAATTGTTGGAACTTATCTTTTTTCCAAACATCATCACTGTTAATAAAATCGGAATAGAAAACAGCTTTATCTGTGTTTACTCTCTTCGCTACTTTATGCGTATGATCAAGTAGCATTTTATAAACATTCAATGCTTTTTCTTCGCCAATTGTTTTGGCAAGCCTTGTTTTAACCTTTCCAAGTACAGGGTTTTTTATAAATACCATTAATAGCTCTTCTGAAAACATATTATTCATTTTAAGCAACGTTACCCGAACAACTTGAACCAGCTCCAGCTGTACATCCGTAACAGTGTTGATTTACTATTATATTTCTTTTATTAATACGTTCAGCGTTAAAATCTGACAAATGCTGATTATTTGTTTCAACGCCTATTTTCATTTCTAACATTTGATTAAAATCACAATCATAAATAAATCCATCCCAACTTATAGAAAGCGTGTTTCGGCACATTACATTCTCTGCAGCTGTTGGATTATAAGCATTAACCAATTTCTCCATATAAGTTTCATAGTTTTCACTACGAACTAAATACTCTAAAAAACGACTTACGGGCAAATTTGTAATAGCAAACAGTGCATTAAATTTTATACTATAAAGCGTTTCAAGCTTGTCTTTAAACTCTTTTTGTAGTGCATTTTGATCGGGGGGTAAAAAAGCTCCTGATGGATTATAAACAAGATTTAAAATTAAGCCACTTCCTTCAATTCCATAACCAACCTCATTCAACATTTTTAAAGCCTTAATAGATTTTTCAAAAACGCCATCTCCTCTCTGAGAATCGGTTTTTGAAGCGGTAAAGTATGGTAAGGATGAGACAACTTCTACTTTGTGTTTCTTAAAAAATTCAGGTAAGTCATTATACTTTTTGTTTGCAACAATAATTGTTAAGTTGCATCTAACAATGATTTTCTTTCCTAGGGTTGATAATTCTTCAACAAACCATCTAAATTCAGGATTCATTTCGGGAGCACCTCCAGTTAAGTCAACCGTTGTAGCCCCTGATTTTTTTATCGCTTCCAAACACAACAACATTGTGTCCCTAGTCATAATTTCCTTTCTATCAGGTCCAGCATCTACATGGCAATGCTTACAAACTTGGTTGCACATTTTACCAACATTGATCTGAAATATTTCTAGCGCTTGTGGAGTTAAAGGGTATAAATTTTGATCACACAACTTGTCTGAGAATTTTGTGATATTGGAATCTTGCAAAAAATTTACTTGACTTTTTGCAGAAGATAATTTATGGTTTTGAGCTATCAGTGATTTTGTGGTCATTACATCGAAAGTTCTTTGTATTTATTCATCATTTGAACACCGTGTACTAAAACAGCACCGCCTTTAATTGCCGAAGCAACATGAACAGCTTCCATAATTTGTTTTTCATCACAACCTTTTTCCATGGTATCTTGTGTATAAGCATCAATGCAATAAGGGCATTGAACTGCATGAGCTACTGCTAAAGCAATAAGTGATTTTTCTCTAGCGGTTAATGCACCTTCTTTGAAAACATCTCCGTAATAATCGAAGAATTTTTTTGCAAGATTAGGCTCAAATTCGGAAATACTTCCAAATTTTTTAAGATCGTCGGGGTTGTAGTATGTTTTCATTATAGAATTTTAAGCTAATTTACTCTCCTTTAACAAAGTAAACTGTCTTAATCCCGACAGTTTGATTAATTCTTTAGTAATTGGTAGGAAGCACCGCCTAAACCTTTTCTAATATTGAGAAGCGTTGAATTGGCAAATTATACTTCATCTTATAGCTTTATATAGCATTTGAGTGCTCTTCTCGGCAGTTTCCGCCTAAAACGGTAAAGCGAGTAAAAACCCTGCCGTTACTTTACGGTAAAATCAGAAAACAGCACAAAAAATAGCAAAACAAATGAAAAGGATCGCAATCAAGGTCAAAAATCCGGCAAGCGTAAAATACAGTTGTTGCACCTTTGTTTTTGTAAACGATAAGTGTCAATACCGTTCAATAAGCACCAATAAGTGCCAATGCGTTCGGGAATCGGCAAACAGTAAAATACAGTAAACGACCTTTGAATTTTTAAACGTAAAATACAATAGCCATGAAAGAAACGAAAGAAGAAAAAACAGAACAAAAGCAAAACACAAACAAGACCGAAAAAACGTTGTTGGGTACAGATGCAGAAAAAGGTGTTTGGGAAAAAGCAGGGGAAACAATTGCAGGAGATAATAAACTAATGGGATCGGTTTTAAAACTTATACTAAGTCCAATTACATTATTGGTGGGTGTTGGTGCATTAATTTATGCCTTTGTAAAAATAAAAACACAAAAGGACGAGATAGAAAAATTGAAAACAGAAAACCTCAAGCTAAAAGATGACTATACGGAGCTTGAAGAGGATTTTGAAAAAGTAAAGAAAAAGTACAAGAAGATAAAAACGTTAACGGAAACAGAATCGGAAAGCTCACTCGTGGGAATAGGCATTACTAATCATAAATCTTTAATGCCAATAAATCAACCAGAGAAAAAGAAAACGTATGAAACCGCTTATTTATAAAACTAAAGAAATGGAAAATAAATTGATTGTAAAACGATATAAAATTCCGGAAGATCTGTTGATGGATATTTTACGCATCCTGTTCGGTAATAATATCAAGCATAAAATTATTGGCATTCAGCAACTACAAAATAGTGTATTGCTAAATGTAAGTTTTGATTTAAACTCTATTAAGAATAGAGAAGCAAAAGAAAATATGGAAGGTATTTTAGCTGATTACAGCGAATATATGAAAGGCTTACTTGGCGATACCGTTTTGATGTTGGATGAAGAAGATGAAGAAAACGAATATTAAACCTATTAGAATTTAAAAGAATGGAAAGTACCTGTTTATATTGTGAAGGACATTTTACGTCAATACGATCGAGCAAAAAATATTGCAGCGATAACTGTAAGCAAATGGCATATTTTAAAAGAAACGGCTTGGTGCTTTCGGGAACAACGGAAGCAGAGCCAAGTTTAGTTGTACAGGAGGTTAACGTAAAGCCGAGTAATACTAATGAAGTTATCGTAAAATACGATAAGGAAAAAGATACCGTAAAATACGGTAATGAGGAACTTAGTGTAAAATACGACAAGGATAAACTATGTGAATTTGAATTCGTTCCGCTTTCGAATGCAGCAGGAGAAAAAGAAGAAGAAACGGAATCGAATGAATTTAAAGAAGCAAAAAAAGATACCCGAAAAATAGAACCGATTAAAAGCCGAGTAAAAATTGAAGAGGAACAGAAAGAAGAAACAGAATCTTCTTTCAAATGGATCAATAGCAAACTCATTAGCTTAATTGAAAAGAAATATGCGCAGAATTTTGGAGGTATTAAAATAAAAGAGCCTTTTGATTATTGGGAATACGAAGAAGCAAAATGTATTGTCTGGGTAAACACTCGCTTTAGATGTTTAGCCGAGAGTTTAATTAAGCTCAGCAATTATAGCCGGATTGATTGCCATACCTTGCTTTGCATTACGGATGCGTTTAAACGATTGGTTACAAGCGCAACATTTAACAAGCTACCAAGTGATTATCCTTTTAAAGAATTCATAATCGAACTTTTTCACGGTTTAAATAAAATGCTTGCTGATAAAGGGCATTTGAATATGCTCGCTTTTAAATTAACTAAACAAAGAAAAACACAACTGATTTGTATTCGGCATCAATTAATGCTGCGCACACCTGAAATAAAATTTACGGAAATAGATTTTATTGAAGAGAAAGTACATGAAAATAAAGTACTGCAAATAACCTATGGTATAAACAAAACAGAAAAAAGGAATGACTGGAGACTTCGATACGAATCTTTAAAGCGACAGGGATTATTAAATAACCAACAACAAAATAAAGCAGCATAATATGAAACAGAAAATAAAAATTCGATCTCCTTGTTAATTATTACAGAATAAAACGTTGCGGAAAGTGATCATAAATCGATGCTAATATATAGGCGAATTTAGGGCGGATTAGGGCGATTTCTTTATTCGAAAAGATGTACGTAAATTAGCTATTATATTGATTATCAATATAATAATGGAGTAAAAAGAGGTTGAACGAAAGTGTAAAGAAAGCAAGAATAGAAATGAAAAGTGAGAGCGAAAACAGCAAAGGATTAACAGTTGAAAAACTAAAAATGATAAAAGGTTATGAAAGTGTAAGCGATGAACAAGCAAACAAGATTGTATTATCAATCAAAAAACTGGCTGTTCTTTTATGCGAACATCTTTTAAAACTAAAAAAGAAAAATGAGATTGATGAATTAAATGATTCAAGCGGTGCGAAAATAATTGCACTAAATCCTGAAAATAATAATTCTGAAATTGAATACAGAAAACAAGCATAAAAAAGAAATAATAAAAAAGAAGGAGGCAAAATGACAGAAGAACAAATAATAGATAATCGGTTTGGGCGGTTTGGAAAAAAGGAAGTAAAACAGTCCACATCTAATTTAGCGGTAATGTATACGAGGGTTTCCGGCAAAGGACAGTTTGATAAAAACGAGTCTTTGGAAACGCAGCGTAAATCAATTGAAGAATATGCAAAGCGAAACAATCTCACAATTGTTTCAGCGTTTGGTGATACTTATGAAAGTGCAAAAACCGATGCGAGAAAAGAATTTCAGCGAATGTTGAGTTTTGTAAATACAAGCAAAGGAAAAATAAGCACCATCTTGGTTTACAAAATGACTCGCTTTAGCAGGACTGGTGGCAAAGCAATTTCCATTGCTGATGAGTTAAGAGAAAAACATGGAGTGCATATTAAGGCAGTAACTGAACCGATAGATACCTCTAATGCAAGTGGGGTTTTATTTCATGACATGCAACTTTTGTTCGGACGTTGGGATAACGATCAACGCAAACAAGTTGCAATGGCAGGAATGAAAGCCAAGTTTGAAAAAGGAATTTGGGTTGTGAAACCACCACAGGGTTATGATATTGTGAGGACAAGTGGTGAACGCAAAATTGTTGTGAATGCTGATGGAAAGAAAATAAAAAAAGCTTGGGAATGGAAACTAATGGGCATGAAGAATGAAGAAATTGTTTTGAAACTTCAAACTATCGGTGTGAAAATGTACAAACAGCAATTACATAAAATTTTCATTAATCCTTTTTATTGCGGATTAGTATCGCACGGAATGCTGAATGGAAAAGTGGTTGAAGGAGTGCATGAAAAGATGATTACAAAAGAAACCTTTATGAAAGTGAATGAAGTGATTTCTTCTTCCCCTAAATTCGGAGTGCCTCATAAAGCAGAAGATGTAAATATTCCTCTTAAGGTTTTTATTAAATGCTCGGATTGTAATCAGCCCTTTACTGGCTACATTGTAAAGAAGAAGAACTTGTACTACTACAAATGCAGAACAAACGGCTGTAAGTGCAATAAAAGCGCAAAAGAAATGCATCGTTTGTTTGCAGAGGAACTTGAGAAATACGAAGTAAAGGAGGATTTAACCGAAGCGATAAAAATTGAATTAGAAAGCACCTACCATCAACTGAATAAGGATTCGGTTGAAAAGGAAGCGATCCTTAAGGCGAGAATTGTCGAACTATCCAAGGATATTGAAACGCTCGAAGAGAAACACTTCATAAAAGAGGAGATGCCCAAGGAAACCTACGAGAGATTTAGGGTAAAATACACTAAGGAATTTGATAAAATCCGAAAGGAAATGGCGACTTGTGGGATTTCCATTTCGAACTTAAAAGAAATGATAAATGAAGCAGTAATTCTTTGCCGAAACCTGCGCCAACTGTGGCAAGATGGCGGTATTACACTAAAAGAAGGATTGCAAAACTTACTCTTTCCTAACGGTTTGGTATATGACAAGAAAAATGGGGCATTTCGAACCTCTGAAATCAACTTTATAATTGCACAAATCGCCCGACACACGGGCGATTTTTCTATAATAAAAAAGGGACTTAGTTCTCTTTTTGAGTCTAAGTCCCTTTCAGCGGAGAAATAGGGATTATTCGTTTCACTCATGATCCCTTGAACTCCCGTAGTCACAATATAAAACGTCCGCTAACGCGTACGATTTTTAATTTTATAATTCGCTTATGAAAGCAAAGCTTTCAACGCTACTGATAAAATTAATAAAAGGCGCTAAAAAGCGCCTTTTATATTTATCCGCGGAGAAAGAGGGATTCGAACCCCCGGTACCTTACGATACAACAGTTTTCAAGACTGCCGCATTAGACCGCTCTGCCATTTCTCCGGGGCAAAGATAATAAAGAATTTTAATTCCAAATGATTTTATTTACTTGAAAGGAACGTTTCTTGGTTCAGTGATTTGAAACTATTTATGAAGCGGAGACTGAGGGATTCGAACCCTCGATACGCTTGCGCGTATACACGCTTTCCAAGCGGGCTCGTTCGACCACTCTGACAAGTCTCCTTTTTAATTTATTCCTAAGTTGTCAAAAATACTCTTTATTTTTCTTCTTCCTGCACCACTTTTATAATACAATTCTCTCTTTCTTGCTTCTTTGTATCCATCAATTTCTTCTTGAAAAACTATTCTCCAAGGTCTATATTTTTTTTGTGCTTGCCACCGCTCCGGAATTATGTGTCTCTAATCTTTCTAAAGGATTTTCAGAAAAACCAACATAAGTTTTTCTGAAGGCATCACTAAATAATATATAAATCTTGTATTTCATTTTAACTCACGCTTTCTCCGCCCGCCTTTGACGGGCGAGACCTCGCCCCAAAGGGGCGGGCAAGCGGGCTCGTTCGACCACTCTGACAAGTCTCCTTTTTTTTGGAGCGCAAATATAGGTAAAAGAAAATGTAATCACCCACCGCAATTGCATGGAGCACTGAAATAGATCTTTGTTTTTGGGATCTGATTTTGCAAAGCTTCTTGTTTTGTTTTAGAGATCATGATGTTTCGCAGATCCAACGACTTTAAGTTATTCAGTTGGTTCATACTGGCAGGAAAATCATCTAAGTTATTATCCCAAAAATCGGCGTGCTGTAAATTCGTTAATCTTCCAAAACTATAAGGTAAAGTGGCAATTTCGTTTTGATTAAAATTAACGTATTTCAAATTTTCCATGTCGCCAATATTTTTTGGCAATGTTTCCAAATCGGTTTTGCTACAAATAAGAAATTGCAATTTTCTAAGCGTTACAATACTGTCGGGCAAGTTTTTTATGGTGTTTTTGCTTATATCTAAATACTGCAAATTCTTAAATTGAAGAATTTCCATTGGAAATGTTTTGTACTTTTTTTTGCGCAGGCTCAATCTTACAACATTTTCTTTATTGGCAAGTGCAACCGTAAGGTCGGTGTACTCATCGGCTTGCATTACAGCAGCCGAATCTAAAAGTTCGGTTTGTGCAAACGAGCAACTTAGGCTTAAAATAAAAAGTATACAATGAATTTTAAGCATGTTGGCTAAGCTCATCAAGTAATTTTATACAATTTTCTTTATCGCGTTTCAATTGAGCTTTCAGTAGTTCAATGGTTTCAAACTTCACCTCATCTCGTAATCGTTTCATGAACGAAACACGGATATTGCTATGGTAAATGTCTTTCTCAAAGTTAAATATATTAACTTCAATTTTTACCAATTCATCGGTGTCGGTTGTTGGATTTTTACCAATACTTAACATTCCATAAAATTCTTCCTTGTTTAATTGAACTCTCACAAGGTAAACGCCAATAGCCGGGATCATTTTATCTGGGTCGTTCGTTTGTAAATTTGCAGTAGGATAACCCAAAGTTCTTCCCAATTGTTTTCCTTTTACAACCGATCCTGTGATAAAAAATTCGTGCCCAAGGTATTTATTGGCTAATTCAACATCTCCTTTTTCAAGCGCTTGGCGGATCTTGCTTGAGCTTACATTGATATGATCTATATCCTGAACACTTATTTCTTCAACCGCGTAATTGAATTCCTTCGAATAGTTTTGCAGTGTTTTTATATCACCATCTCGGTTCTTTCCAAATTTATGATCGTATCCAATGATCAGATATTTCACTTTCAAACTTTTCATTAAAATATCTCTTATATAAGCCTGTGCTTCCATTTGAGCAAACGCCTTGCTAAATGGATAAACTACAGTTATATCAATGCCATTTTGATCTAAAAGGGCTAATTTCTCATCGGTTGTGGTTATTAATTTGAGGTCTTTTTGTTCCGGAAAAAGTACTTTTCGCGGATGTGGATCAAATGTTAAAATAACCGAATTCAACCCTGTTCTTTGTTTTAATTCGTTTAGTTTTTTTAGAATTTTTTGATGCCCCAAATGAACGCCATCAAAGGTGCCAATGGTAAGGATGCAAGGCTTCTCTATCCTAAAGTTTTCGGTGTATCTAACGGCTAACATGGTGCAAAAATAAACTATTCATTTTTATTAACAAGATAGTGTTTTTATACGTAAAAATCTGTATTTTTGTGCCCAAATTTTAAAAGGAAAATTCCATGTCTAAACAAATTGGCAAAATATCTCAAGTTATTGGTCCGGTGATCGACGTTAGTTTTGATGTTGAAGTAGGAACATTACCAAATATCTTAGATGCTCTTGAAATTGTGCGTTCTAACGGGCAAAAATTAATTCTTGAAGTTCAACAACACATTGGCGAAAATTCGGTAAGAACGATCGCGATGGATAGTACCGATGGTTTATACCGCGGTATGGAAGTTAAAGGAACGGGAAACGGTATTCGTATGCCAATTGGCGATCAAGTTAAAGGTCGTTTATTTAACGTTGTGGGTGAGGCAATTGATGGTATCAATGTTGTGAAAAATGATGGTGGTCATTCGATTCACCGTCTTCCTCCAAAATTCGAAGATCTTTCCACATCATCAGAAGTTCTATTTACAGGTATCAAAGTAATTGACCTTATTGAGCCATATGCAAAAGGTGGTAAAATTGGTTTGTTTGGTGGTGCTGGTGTAGGTAAAACGGTATTGATCATGGAATTGGTAAATAACATTGCTAAAGCATATTCAGGTTTATCAGTATTTGCCGGAGTTGGTGAGCGTACACGTGAAGGAAATGACCTTCTTCGTGAGTTCATTGAGTCTGATGTAATTAAATATGGTGACGAATTCAAACACAGCATGGAAAAAGGAGGCTGGGATCTTTCTAAAGTAGATATAAAAGCTTTAGCAGAATCAAAAGCAACTTTAGTGTTCGGTCAAATGAATGAGCCTCCTGGGGCTCGTGCTCGTGTAGCTTTATCTGGATTAACATTGGCAGAATATTTCCGTGATGGAGATGGTTCTGGTCAAGGAAAAGATATTTTGTTTTTCGTAGATAACATTTTCCGTTTCACTCAAGCGGGTGCTGAGGTATCTGCCTTGTTAGGTCGTATGCCTTCGGCGGTAGGTTACCAACCAACACTTTCTACAGAAATGGGTGTGATGCAGGAACGTATTACCTCAACTAAAAGAGGGTCTATTACATCGGTACAAGCGGTTTACGTGCCTGCCGATGACTTAACCGATCCGGCTCCTGCAACAACATTTGCTCACTTAGATGCAACAACTGTATTAAGCCGTAAAATTGCTGAGTTAGGAATTTATCCTGCGGTGGATCCTTTGGATTCTACTTCACGTATCTTATCTCCAACAGTTATTGGCGAAGCGCATTATAATTGTGCTCAACGTGTAAAAAGCATATTACAACGTTACAAAGAATTACAAGATATCATTGCCATTCTTGGTATGGATGAATTAAGTGAAGATGATAAATTAGTTGTGTCTCGCGCTCGTCGTGTTCAACGTTTCTTATCTCAACCATTCCACGTTGCTGAGCAATTTACAGGATTAAAAGGTGTATTGGTTACAATTGAAGATACTATTAAAGGATTTAATATGATCCTTGATGGTAAAGTAGATCAGTATCCAGAAGCTGCATTTAACCTTGTAGGTAATATTGAAGAAGCAATTGAAAAGGGCAAGAAAATTTTAGAAGAAAGTAAGTAATGTGATGATGAGTTGATTAGAGAATTAGCTAATTATCTCATCAGAAAATCAGCTAATAAAAACAATGAAACTAGAAATACTAACACCAGATAAAAAATTATACGACGGAAATGTTAAGTCTGCTGTATTTCCGGGAACAGAAGGAAGCTTTGGTGTTTTGAATAATCACGCACCATTTGTTAGTACTTTAAAAGCCGGAACAATTAGCATTACCGAAGATAACAACGAGAAAAAAGAATTTGTTATCAAAGGCGGAGTGGCCGAGATCAAGCATAATGCGGTTATTGTTTTAGCCGACTAAATTTTATATGTAAACACGATAAAGGGTCCCGATCACTAAAATGGTCGGGATTTTTTGTTTATCAACGGATGATAATTTTCTGTGACCAGTTTTCTTTGGGGCTTGTTACCGTTACAAAATATACGCCTTCACTCAATGTGGATAGATCAATCGCTTGTACTTTTAAAGGATCAAAACCAAGGATCATTTTTCCATTAAGGTCGAATAATTGAACTTTGCAGTTTTCAAATTTTTCAAAATTACGGGATCTCAAATGACGATCACTAACAAAGATTGAACCAGTATGGCTTGAACGACTTTGGGATTCATAAATTCCGCTTGCAATAGTATAGTAAACTGTGATAATAAATCCTTGAGTGATATACATGTCTAAATTTCCAACTGATGTTGCATGCATTTTAAGATCGAAGCCAAAGCCAACCGCGTTAATGTCAACTGGGGTCCAAGTTGTGCTCCAAAGGTCACCTGTTCCTCCAAAATTCTCAACGGTTGAAACGGTTTGGTTGTAAGGCCCGGTTACTGCCATTTTATTTGCACCTGAAGGAACGCCTCCTTTTAATAAACTTACTAAAGTGTCGTTAAGTGCTGTGGGATGTGTAAATACATGATTGTGATTGAACGTTACATGAATTCCGGTTATGGTTGCGTTAGACGGGATACTGAATCCATAATTGCTAGATTTAAGGTCTTTTGTAAAGCCAGGGCCACTTATCATTATGGTTGGGTTAAATGCGGTTGTTGTATTCCAGCTGTAAGATCCTGAGCAAGTAATGCAGTTAGCGATCACCGACGAATTATTAATTGAATTTTGCGATTGTAAATGTGTGATCGTACAAAAGATAAATAAAGTAAATAGTTTTTTCATAATCAAATTGAGTTTAAATAATATACAATATTAACAGATTTATAGAAGAATAAATATGTTCAACTATTGAAATTGAGTAAGCTAATGCTATTAGTTAGGCAATAACAAATTTTGTGGAGAATTGAGCATTATCATTATCTTTATCACATGAGCAAGGAACGCAAATACCCCGAAGGATTATTTTTTTTGGTGTTCACCGAGTTTTGGGAACGTTTTGGTTATTATTTAATGATAGGCATTTTTATGCTGTACATGACCAAGCCCACCGACGAAGGCGGATGGGGTTGGGATAACGCTACAGGTGCCGATATATTTGGAACATTTATTGCGCTTGTTTACCTAACGCCTTTCATGGGAGGATTGTTGGCAGATCTTAAACTCGGTTATCGATTTTCCATCACTCTCGGCGGAATTTTAATGGGTATAGGATATATTTTACTTGGTGTTCACGAAAAATGGGCGTTTTATACAGCATTGGCTGTGATGATATTTGGGAATGGATTTTTTAAACCTAATATCTCTACGTTGCTCGGTAATTTGTACAACGATCCGCGTTTTAAAGCCAAAAAAGATCTTGGATATAATATTTTTTACATGGGCATAAATGCAGGTGCGCTTATTTGCAATTTTGTGGCGGCTTATATGCGAAACAAATATGGTTGGCAAGGTGCATTTACCGCAGCTGGTGTTGGAATGTTTGTTGGCGTGATTACTTTTTGGATGGGAAACAAATATTACAAGCACGTGGATGTACGAAAAGAACCTAGTCCCGAAGATAAACCCATGTTGATGCGATTTGTGAAAGTATTGGGTGTAGCAGTTACATTTGGAATTTTAGGATGGATAATCCCCGGAAGTATAATGGGTAGTGATAGCACCGATGCATTCTTTTTAGCGTGCGTACCTGTGATATATTTTTATTACACGGTTTATAAGAGCGTGAGCGAAGAGGAGAAACCAAATTTAAAGACCATGTTCACCATATTTTTTATTGTGATATTATTTTGGGCAGTATTAAACAAAACGGAACCGCGTTAACTACCTACGCAGAATATTATACCGATAGAGAAATGCCTAAGGAACTTTTATCGACAACAAAAACTTTGTATTTGAATGATTCGGTTGTTGCTAAAAGTAAAATGCGCGATCAATATGATGAGCAATTTAGAAGGATCAGAGATGAAAAAGGGGAGGTGATCAAATGTGATGATTATCCAGCATACTTTAAAAACTTGGATACAGAAAAATACCCACCTCCTGGCGGGAAACTTTTTTTAATAAATACAGAGTTGTTCCAGTCGATCAATCCATTTTTTGTGGTGGTGCTTACGCCAATACTTATTTTCTTCTTTTCAATACTTCGAAAGAGGGGTAAAGAACCAACTACAGCAACAAAAATCGCATATGGTTTGCTCATTAGTGCCTTATCGTGTTTAGTAATGGTTGTTGCAATTCCAATGACTGCTAATGGAATGGAAAAGGCCAGCGGCTGGTGGCTGGTGGCCTGCTACGGCGTGGTTACTATTGGAGAACTGCTTTTGAGTCCAATGGGATTATCGATGGTTTCAAAATTATCACCTGTGCGTTTAACTGCTCTAATGATGGGTGGTTGGAGTTTGGCAACTTCACTAGGAAATAAATTAAGTGGCGTATTGGCTAAGAACTGGGATAAGTTTGATGATAAGGCAAATTACTTTTGGTTGAATTTTGGGTTGTTGATGTTTGCTGCGATCATTTTATTTTTCCTTCTCAAGAATTTGAATAAGGTATTTAAACAAAGTTAGAATTATGATTGACGAAGTACGAGTTTTACAAACACAGATTCGTCATTCAAACCTCGTCGTTCGTAATTACTTGTAGATGTTCTGCAAATACACTGCATAATCGTAAAGATAGATCTTAATGGCATCGTAGTTCATTAATGCATTAACGTTTTTCTGATAATATTTTTTGTAAGCGTGTTTGTCGGTCCAATTATCTTCCAGTAATTTATCATATACTTCGTTAGTATAGGTCATCAATTGATAACCAAATCCGGCCTCAATCGAATATAAGTTAACATCCTTGTTCAATTCCTTTGATCGTTTGATCGAGTATTTTTTAAAGCGCATTCCAATCACTTCAAAAAAACCAAGGGTGCTATACTCTTGTATTAAACTTATTTGTTTGCTTATTAATGCAATTTTAGAATCAACACTTAGTTTTTCAAATGTTACAGTATCTATCAATGATCCTGCTTTGGAGCTAAAAATGATGGTATAAACTCTTTCTTCAGGCACAGCAATCACGTCAATTGGTTTCGGTTTTACGTCGGCTACACGATGTGTTTTTTCAGATTTGATCCTGATCTTTTTATATTCTAGATTTTTATAAAAGCAAAGCACATAATTAAAATAGTTTTTGTACTTGATCATAGGATCGGTACGCTTAATACTTAAATGATTGGTATCAACGCTAAATGTATTGATGATAGAATCGGTAAGGTTTTTGTAATACAGATTTTGCGTTTGCGCTTTAGTTAAGGCAGGCGTTGAAACAATAATAAAATATAAGATTATCTTTTTCAAAATAGGATTCAAAGATAACAAATTATTCTGTACCTATTTCGGCATCATTTCCTGGGCTTTTTTGGCGTAAAACCCCTTGTTATTGGCAACTTTGTTGAGTAAATTATTGGCTTCCTTGTCCCTGTTGGTCTTTAAAGCCGTAAGTGCAAGATAAAAGGCTGTTTCTTCTTCAAAAACATTTATTTTATGGGAGTAGCTCAACTTTAATTGCTTATAGGCATCTTCGTGATTTTTCAAATAGTAATAGCACATACCTCGGTAAAATTCGCAGTTAACGTCGTTTGCACTATACTCGCTAATAAGGTCAAGTAAAGTAATGCATTGCGAATAATCCTTTTCTTTAAATAAGCGCATTGCATCTTTAATAACATCGTGAAGATAATATGCGCGATACGGCATTTGAGAAGCAGGGTCTTGGTTGTCTCGTAAATTTTTATTGGCTTCTAAATTTCCGTGTACAACTAAACGCTGAGGTGTTTTAAAATAGTAGCCATTATAATTGGCAATTTTAAGATCGTACAAATAAATATAAGGAGCATTAGGGCTATATTTTATATCGAGGTTGTTGGCATCTGTTGAGTTATCTATAACAGCAATTTCATTAATGATAGCCAGATGTTCGGCTTTGCCAAAACTTAAGGAGCTATCGAGCTCAGTGGGTTCCACAAATTTTTCGGTAGGCCATGGTTTTGTTTTTTTTGCTTTGCCGGCAACATCAATAGTGTCGAGGTTAATTTGCTGTATGATGTTTTGTTTTGTTTTTTCTGCCAGCAATTCATAGCGCGAAGGGAAAAGGATAGGAGCGTTGTATATCATAAAGAAAAAAGTAATGCCAAGGAATAAACTAATAGCAACAACAAGGAAAGTATTTCCAGTTAAAGCGTGGGTTCCCGACCTTGCTTTTATTTTTTGCTTTAACTTCTCCACATCTTTTTCAGAATCGGGAAATCGATCGTATCCCAACTCGGCCAAATGTTCAAGGTCGTTGTTTATGTTCTTGTTATGCGGCATTTGTATCTTTATGATCTAATATGATCTGTTTTAAATTTCGTTTTCCGTTTTGTATATAACTCTTCACTTCATTCAAGCTGTATCCTGTTGATGCGGCAATTTCTTGATAGCTTTTATTCTTTAAAAAGAACAATTCAATACATTCTTTTTGTTTAGCGTTAAGTTTACTCAAGTACACCGGCAACTTCTCTATCAATTCCTCATTACTTAAACTTGCTAAGTAATTTTCTTCTTGTTCATCGGGGGCTTCTAGTTCAAATCCAAAATGTCCATCTCGGTAACTAAATCGAGTTTTGTTTTGTCTAATAATATTAATGCAATGATTTCTTACCACAAAACTCAGCCAACCCTTAAAGTTCTGTACATCCTTTTTCTTTAACTCCACTATCAATTTCTCAAAGATCTGCATTACTGCATCCTGTGCTTCGGCTTTATCTTTAAAAAAGAACAAGCAGGCCCCATAAACCGTTTTCACGTGCTTTTCGAAGAGTTCACCTATCAAGGCCGTATTACCGGTGTCTTTATAGGCTTTTATGATCTCTTCATCGCTTTGGTATGACTGCTTTTTAAAGAGCCACATAAGTGCTTTTAATAATAGACAAGATAAATTAAATATTCCATAAAAATAAATGAATAAATTTTTCTTATGGAAAAGGCCTTGCTTTCCGTCTTATTATCAAACAGAGCGCCCTAATTAATAACTAAAAATAAAACATAAAAATGAAAACAATTAAATTAATGGCCTTTTTAATACTTGTAAGTATTACGGCCGCAGCTCAGCAAACCTATGGTGAGATAAGAGGTGTGCTTAAAAATGAACTCAAAGAAAAGGTGTCTTTTGCAACAGTAAAGATCTTGCAAGATAATCAACTGATCGGTGGAACAGAAAGCGACGTTGAAGGAAATTACAAATATAAACCGCTTGAGCCGGGTTTGTATGATGTAATGGTTATTGAAGCGGGACACAAATCAAAAAGAATAAATGGTGTAAAGGTTGTGCCCGGCGAGGCTACGTATTTGAATATTAAAATGAGTTCAAATACATTTGGCGATGTGGTTGTGGAAGGAAAATTAATAATTGAGGATTATACCAAAACCGGTGCCGAGACCAATGTTTATAGCATGGCGAGTTTAGATGCTACGGAGTTAATGCAAAATTCGGCCTTTGAGCGTGGAGGTGATCTGATGTCAATTTTACCAACCTTAACTTCTGATGTACTAGAAGCTCCAGATGGAGGATTTCATTTTAGAGGCGGTAGAAGTGATGCGAATGCCATATTTATTGATGGTGTAAAAGCGCTCGACATGGGAACTATTCCTGCTTTATCTCTTGAAAATGTTACCGTTTTTACCGGAGGTGTTCCGGCAATGTACGGTGATGTAATGGGAGGTGTGATAATTGTAACTACAAAAAGTTATTTCAGCGGTATTAGAGAGAAGAATATGCGAAACCGTAAGATGGCTGAAAAGCGACAGGAGAAAAAAGAAAAAGAAGAAGAGGAAAAAGAAAAAGCGAGTGGGGTTATATTTCAATAAAAAAAGAGCCGCTAAATGCGGCCCTTTTTTATTTACCATTGTCAAAGATCCTTTGGTGACAAATCAAAAATCCTTTCAGATCTTTATTAAGGAGTAATTAAACCAAATAGTATCACGATGTAACCAATCGGTTAAGATCATATCAGTAGTTTCTGTTAGATTAAACGAGATTAAATGATGCTTTAAACCCTTATTCCGATGATACACACATCATCTACCTGCTGTAGATCGCCTTTCCATTCATGAAATTTACCAACGAGTACTTTTTCTACTTCTAGCATTGGTTTATCACTATGATTCTTTAAAAGTTCCTGAAGCGGTTTATAGTTGAATTTTTTCCCTTTCTCACCACCAAATTGATCAGGAAATCCATCCGTAAAAATATAAATGATATCATTTTTTTCAAGTTGTACTTTGTGGTTGGTGAAATCCTTCAATTCTTTTCCTGATGAACCAATAGGTTGTTTGTCGGCATTTATTTGTCGTAATTCTCTACCACGTATCAACCATAAAGGATTATTGGCTCCTGCAAACTCAAGGTTTGTAAGATCTTTATCAAAAACACAGATGGCTATATCCATCCTATCCTTGTTATCCAAGTAATTTCCTTCCTGTTTCAGTGAATGGATAACGCGCGTCCTCAATTCATATAGTATCAGGGCAGGGGTGGTGATCTCCTTTTCATGAACGATCTCATTTAAGAAGGCGTTCCCTACCATACTCATAAATGCACCTGGTACACCGTGTCCTGTACAATCGATGGCCGCAATTATGCGTTTATTATTTTCTTCACCAAACCAATAGAAGTCACCACTCACAATATCTTTTGGCATAAGTAATACAAAGGCATCAGGGAACAAACGGTACTTCAATTCTTTTGCGTGAAAAAATGGCTTGTTGGATCACCTTGGCATAATTGATGCTGTCAGTAATATCCTTGTTTTGTTCGGCAAGCCGGATATTAATGAGCTGTTTTTCCTTGTTGCTTTTGTAAATAAAGAAAGAGAAAATGAGTAGCGCTAGCAAAATGATCATCACCGAAAAAATCATAATGCGTTGGCGGTTAAGATCCGATTCTCTCTTGGATAATTCAAGGTCGTTAATGGTTTTGTTCTTGGTAAGAAGTTCTATTTCTTTATCTTTTTTAAAGCTTTCGTATTCCACCTGCATTTTATTGATGTTCTCTCCGTTCTCCAAGGCTTGAAGAGAATCTTTTATGATCTGCGAGCGACGAAATGTGGAGTATGCATTGAAAAAATCCTTTTTAACGGCGTAAAGTTCCGTTGAAATTTTTAAAATCGTGAGATGGAGATCCATTGTGAATTTCTTTGTATTCAGGTCCTCGGCTTTTTTTAGAAAATCACTCGCTTTATCAAGTTGGGGTATTTCCAAATAAGCCGAAGCTATATTGCAATATACAAGTATCAACTCTAGGGTATCGCTTCTTTCAAAACTGATTTGCCTACACTTGTCATAATTTTCCAGAGCTTGATTATATAAACTATTATCTTTCTTTTTTTTGGCGATCATGCAAAGAGAATTCCCTATGTTATTGTACGCTGAAGTAAGATCTTGACCGTTAATTTTTTTTTAATGACGATGCTTTTTTCAAAATATTCCAGAGCTTTATAGTAATCATTTAATATATGGAAACTAAGTGTGCCCATATTATTTAAAGCTCTTGCCGTTAATTCATCTGAGTTTATTTTTTGAGCCACTTCAAGATTGAGTATAAAATACTCGAGGCTTTTCTTTACGTATTCCTTGTTATTGCTTATATCAGCTATTGTGTAATATTCTATTCCAATGTATTGATAAGTGGCCGCTATTTCTGTGGAAGGTTTATTGAGATCAAAGAGTTTCAATGCAGAAAGATAGGCGGTAATAGCATTATCATGTTTTAAAGTGAAGATCCTTCCGTTTTCGCGAAAAGCCAAGGCCTGGTAGAATTTATTATTGCTTGCCTTGGCAAAGATATTCAGCGAGTCAATATAGCTCTGTGATGAATCCAGATTGCGCTTTGACGCATAGCTCATGGTTTTTCTGTGGTAATAAAAATATATTCCTTCAAGGTAATTTTGTTTGAACGAGGGTTGCCTGATGCTGTCAAATGTGGCTTTAGCCTCCGGTTTTTTATGGATGTATTTGTACCGCCTGATCAAAGTATTCACTAGGGCCGTATCTTTTGCAGCAGAGCCAAAGCAAGAACTACTTAAGCAGAATAAAAGTATTAGGGCGGTGATCGTTCGTATAAAGATGCTGTTTAGCATTTATCCTGGCTTAGAGTAAATATATACTTATTTTCTAAATAGGCTTAGTTATTTTTTTTAACATGAATTCATCTATGATATCTTTTATAAAAACATCAAAATTCTCTTGAAACGCTATTTCGTTCCTTTTAAAAAGCGGCACAGAGGCATTTAGCATTACCCCATGATTAATGCGATGTGATAAATGAAATAGTACTTTTTCAATACCTTCTATTTTTGAGTAAGCAAAGTAGATATTATTAGATAATACGTAGGATAAAAACCGTTCACTATTCTCGGGAAGTACTTGTTTGTTCTTTTCATAAATACCATAAACGTGAGAAGTAAATTCGGCAAGATTTTTTGACGAATAGCTTAAAAAATTCTTGGCTAATAAATGATCAAAATAAATATCGACTAATACACCGCTGTATTTTTCAAATCCATCATAGAACAAGCGTTTACTTTGTTTAAAGGAAGGGTGTTCGTCGGTAAATTGATCGATTTTTCTATGCAAGTAGATGCCTTTTTTTATCTCTTCGCTTAAATGATTGAAATTATTTCCACGTATATGATCGGCAATAAAATTACCAAGCAATAAACCTTCATCGTTATTTGATAAATATGCGTGGGCCAAGTAATTCAATTTAGAGCGAGTATAAAAAATAGTTATTCATGATTTTCTGCGTCTTTTACGTTCCTGCTTCGTTGCTTCCCTTACCAGGCCACCGCTTGGTATGCCCTGCGGGAAGCGTCTCGCATCAATGCAAAAATACTTGAAAATCAAAGAAAACCTATTTTTTATACACACTCTTACTAATTTACTTAAATTTATACGATGAATGTTTTTATAGCCAACATAAATGGCAATGCCGCAAATTTAACCCCAGAAGAGAGCTGGCATTGCTTTAAAGTGCTGCGTTGCAAAGTGGGCGACCAGATCCATATCATCGATGGCCTTGGCGCTGCTTATAAAGGAGTATTGATGTTAGCCACAGAAAAACAATGCGTGGCAAATATCACCGAGGGGCCTATTTATCAATCGAAGCGAAATTATTATTTGCATTTGGCAATAGCGCCAACCAAACAAATAGATAGAATAGAGTGGATGATAGAGAAAGCTGTAGAAATTGGTATTGATGAATTGTCATTTATAAAATGTAAGAATAGCGAGCGCATGAATATCAAGATCGATCGTATTCAAAAAATAGTAGAAAGCGCTGTAAAACAAAGTAAGCAGGCTTGTATTCCGAAAATTAATGATATAACCGACTTTAAAAATATGTTAGCATCCGAATCGCACATAAAACTCATAGCGCATTGCGAAGAAAGTGATAAGGGAAATTTAAAGGATCTTAACTTAGCTGGTAATTCTATTTGTGTGTTAATTGGTCCGGAAGGTGATTTTACAATCCAAGAAATTGAAGAGGCACAAAAGGCAGGTTTCAAGGCTGTGAGTCTTGGGAAAACCAGGCTGCGAACCGAAACTGCCGGTTTATACGTTGTACATGCTTTGGCAATTTTAACATAGCTTTGCATTCCAAAAACTTGAAGTTCTTTCAGTTTTTTCTTACTTTCGTCATGAAAAATGTTTAAAACAGCGGGCGCCATATTTTTTCTTGTTGGATTTTTGTTCTTCAGCTTTGCAAGTACTATTTGCTTAACAAGTAAAATGAAGGCTCAGGAAGTTGCTGCATTGATCGGCACTATTGCCGAAGAAGAAGATGAGACCGAAAAAGATTCAAAATCCGAATCGGATGACTTTATTGAGTTATTGGAGGCTATAGAATTTGATTACGTTATAGTTGCTAATCGTTGCATTTCGCACAGTGTTGATCTAATGCCGGTGTTTAACCCCAACATTCTGATCCAGCCTCCCGAAGCATTTACTGTATAATTTTCAGAACACAATTTCTATTATTAATGTCGCCTAACTCTACGAGGTGATCTGTGTCTGATTAATTAATTCTTTTTAATTATTAAAAGTTCAATCATCTTTTTTGGCGCTAAAAATTAATTGCAGTAAAATGTTTAAACCATCAACAATAAAATACGATCTAAAGGCGGGGCTGGTAGTTTTCCTTGTAGCACTGCCATTGTGTTTAGGTATTGCACTAGCGCAAGGCGCTCCATTGTTTTCAGGAGTTATTTCCGGAATAATTGGTGGTATTGTAGTAGCCGCTATCAGCGGTTCCAAATTATCGGTAAGTGGCCCTGCTGCTGGTTTAACAAGTATTGTACTGGCATCAGTTACTACGCTTGGTTCTTTTGAAGCATTTTTACTTTCGGTTAGTGTAGCCGGAATTATTCAAATTATTCTTGGTATATGTAAAGCAGGGATCATTGGTTATTATTTTCCAACTGCCGTGATCAAAGGAATGTTATCGGCTATTGGAATTATTTTAATAATGAAACAGATTCCTCATTTTCTTGGCGATGACAAAGATCCGGAGGGCGATGAGACATTTTTTCAGGTAGATAATGAAAATACATTCTCTGAAATTCTAAGAACCTTCGATTCACCAAACATAGGCTCTATGATAATTGCGAGTGTATCACTTTTTATTTTAATTGCGTGGCAGTGGAAAATAATTAGGAACAATAAACTACTAAGTCAAATACCTTCAGCGCTTTTAGTAGTAATAGTAGCCATAGTGATAGATGTTATTTTTAATAGATTCTTTCCTGATATTGAGGTAAAAGATGAACATCTTGTGAAACTCCCTGTGTTTACTGGTCCGGTAGATTTTTTCGGATCACTTTTGCATCCCGATTTTACGGCTTGGAGAAATCCAAAAGTGTATGAAATAGCTTTTATTATTGCTGCAGTAGCTAGTTTAGAAACCTTACTTTCATTAGAGGCTGTAGATAAATTGGATCCTAATAATCAGGTTTCACCAACTAATCGTGAACTTATTGCGCAAGGTATTGGTAATTTATTCAGTGGTTTGGTAGGCGGACTTCCCATCACTTCGGTGATAGTGCGGAGTTCGGCAAATGTAAATGCGGGTGGTAAAACTCAAATGTCGTCTATTTTTCATGGCGTATTGTTTTTAGTGGCTATTTTCGTTTTGCCCAATGTGCTACAGCTAATTCCTTTATCAGCGCTGGCTGCTGTATTAATTATTACAGGTTACAAATTAGCGCGACCCGGATTATTTAAAAGTATTTATCGTCAGGGTTTGGATCAGTTTTTACCCTTTGTTATAACCATTTTAGTTATGCTGTTCACCGATCTGCTGAAAGGTGTTACGGTTGGTATATTAATAGCCATCTTCTTTATTTTAAAGCAAAATTATAAACTGCCGTTTAAAATAATAAAGGAAAACATTGATGGAAGATGGAATTATTTTATTAAACTTTCGCAAAATGTAACGTTCATTAATAAGGGGAAGTTCATAGAGTTGTTTAAATCCATTCCTCCAAGGGCCATAGTTCATATCGATGGCGGTAGAGCTACATTTATTGATAAAGATGTTTTGGAAATAATAAGCATTTTTAAGCAATCTAGCCATATTCATAAAATTAATGTGATACTAGAAGAAGTAGAGGAAGTGGATGTATTAAGTAATCATTAACGCATAAAGATTTTTATGAATTATAAGATTGGCCAATAAACATTACAGAACAAAATATTATACAGAGAATAAGAAAACAATAAAGTAAACCTATGACAAAACAAATAATAAATTATGGAAAAGAGTTATAATAGATTAATAGAAGGTAACAAATCGTTCGCCGCAACAAAACGCATAAAGGACCCTGAGTATTTTAAAAAACTATCTGTTGGGCAAAAGCCCGAATATCTTTGGATAGGGTGTAGTGATAGTCGGGTGCCAGCTAATGAAATCACTGGCACTGAAAGTGGAGAGATATTTGTTCATCGCAACATTGCCAATTTGGTGATCCATACCGATGTGAACGCAATGAGCGTGATAGAATATGCTGTAAATGTTTTAGGTGTGAAACATATTATTGTTTGTGGACATTACGGTTGCGGAGGGGTAAGAGCTGCTGCTGGAAACGGTTCTTACGGTATTGTTGACTCATGGTTAAGGAATATCAAAGATGTTTATCATGAACATAAAAAGGAACTGGACGCAATAGATGACTTTGAAAAACGGATAGATAGGTTAACCGAATTGAATGTAGTGTATCAGGTAAAGAACCTTGCAAAAACTCGAATTGTACAACAAGCATGGCATTCGGGAAAAAAACTTGAGATCCATGGCTGGGTGTATGGCTTAAATAGTGGTTTGATAACCGAATTGAATACGCTTTGCGATGAAAAAGGAGATATAGACGATATTTACCATTATGATATTTAGGATATAGGTGTGGTTGTGTTATGTGTAAACAAAACAGCCTTTCCATTTCGGAAGGGCTGTTGTTTTTTTAACCATAACTAGATGCTTGAAAAATTCACTCATCCATTTCTTATAAACCATAAATCCCCATTTATGGCAAACTAAACTAAAAAGTTTTACTATTATTCAGTGCCGGCTGCAGCTTCTGCAATGGCAGCTTTTATTTTGTTCTCAATTTCCTCTGCGAGATCAGGATTTTCGGCGAACAATGATTTTACAGCATCGCGCCCTTGTCCCAATTTTGTATCATCGTAAGCAAACCAAGATCCACTCTTTTTAATGATGCCTTTTTCAACACCAATGTCAATGATCTCACCAACTTTACTGATGCCTTCACCAAATATGATATCGAATTCGGCCATACGGAACGGCGGAGCAACTTTATTTTTTACAACTTTTACTCTTACTCTATTTCCCGCTACCACATCGCCCTCTTTTAATTGACTTATCCTGCGGATATCCAAACGTACAGAGGCGTAGAATTTTAATGCATTACCACCGGTTGTTGTTTCGGGGTTACCAAACATGATGCCGATCTTTTCGCGCAATTGATTGATGAAAATACAGCAACAACCTGTTTTACTAATGGTGCCTGTAAGTTTACGAAGGGCCTGACTCATTAAACGTGCCTGTAAACCCATTCTGCTATCACCCATTTCGCCTTCAATTTCAGCTTTGGGAGTTAATGCAGCAACCGAGTCAATAACCACCAAGTCAACGGCACCACTGCGAATTAAATTATCTGCAATTTCTAAACCTTGCTCACCATTATCCGGCTGAGAGATCAATAAGCTTTGTGTATCTACTCCTAATTTTTCTGCATAGAAACGGTCAAAAGCATGCTCTGCATCTATAATAGCTGCAATGCCACCACTTCTTTGAACGCTGGCTATTGCGTGAATTGCCAGGGTTGTTTTACCGGATGATTCAGGGCCATAGATTTCAACCACGCGGCCTTTTGGTAATCCGCCAATTCCTAAAGCAAGGTCTAGCCCTAATGATCCTGTTGAAATAGCCTCAAGAGGTTCTATGTTGCTATCGCCCATTCTCATAATGGATCCTTTGCCATAGGTTTTTTCCAACTTATCTAATGTAAGTTGTAAAGCTTTTAGCTTTTCTGTGTTCACTGTTGTTTTTTTTGAATCTGTCATCTCCATAACATCTTCGTTGTTGTTTTTTCTTGCCATGATATATTTATTTTATTTTTTGCAACGAGACAGCCAAAGGTACCTTATCTCTTTCCCCTATCTTTTTCATTTTGTTAACCATTAGCTTCATACTTTTAAACATTAATTGCTTTTGTATAAAACAAAGGTATGCCCGTTTTATAGCAATTGCTTGCTACAAATTGTAGTAATTTTAAAAAAAGTCGATTTTACTGGGCTCCCAGGGTCATAATTTTCGACTTAGGGCTGTTTTTTTTCGCTATATTAGAGTTGCTATAGATCATTATGAACCGACTATTTAGCGTATTAGTTTGCTTGTTTCTAGCTTTAGAGGTTTCTTCTCAATCTACAGTTTGCAGCTACAAATACCTTAAACGGATAAGTTTTAATCCAGCACAAGTGGCTGGGCCTATCGATCTCACAAACCTTCCGGCTATGATAAAAATAACTGGCGACAACGATCTTCGAACTGTGGCTGACGGCGGCCATGTTGAAAGTACCAGTGGATTCGATGTAATATTTACGGCAGCAGATGGCGTTACTCTTCTGAATTTCCAAATGGAATACTATACTTCATCAGCTGCAACAGGTGGGTCGTACACTGCTTGGGTACAAATATCTGGCATTTCAACAACGTTTAGTACCGATATTTATATGTACTATGGCAATACATCAATTGTAGCCGATCAATCGAGCACAGCGGTATGGGCAAATTATTATGGAGTATGGCATTTGCAAAACAATTGCTTTAAAGATAACTCAGTAATGCTCAAATTATAACTAATAATGGAACTACCAATCAATCCCCTGCATACATAAAGGATGGAAGATCGGATAACGGAACGCAATGTTTGGAAGTAGCAAATACCTTTCCAAACATAACAACTAATTTCTCTTTCTCCGGTTGGGCTTACTCAACTAATGTTGGTACTGCAGGACAGCGTATGTTTTGTGACGACGTAAATAATACGGGAGGTTATGCTTTGAGTATTGGTGATCCGGGAAGTAGGAGAGTGCGTTTTTATTCACGTAGTTCAAATCCTGTGAGTTTAGATACACCTGTCGGTAACATAGTTAATAATTCTTGGCACTACTTTACGGCGATTGCAGATACTACAGGGTTAACAAAGAAAATATATGTGAATGGTGTTAAAGTGGCAATCGGCGCTTTTGTAAATGCATGGGGAACAGAGAATGGAAATTGTTCTATTGCAGGTGAAACCGCAGGAGGAGAAACAGGGAACAGACTGAACGGTAGAATTGATGAAGTACATGTTGCAAAAACCGCTTTATCTGCCGATTGGATCCTTACCGAATACAACCCGAATACAGCAATCAAAATTCACCTTCTACTTTTTATAGCATTACTGCAGAACCGTTTAGATGGACAGGAGCAACAGATAGAAGTTGGAATACTGCAGGAAATTGGTTTGGTGGAGTTGTTCCTCCTTCAGATGGGGATGTAATTTCTTCAGATTTGCAATTCATTATCTTCACTATTTCCAATGGTTCTGCCATAAAACAGGAAATCAAACATAAGTTCCGTTGTTAAGAATGAACCAAACGTAAGAGTAGTTTTTCCAAGCCTGACGACGTGGTGCAGTTGTGATCTGACACCTAAATATGTCGGCACGATTGAATTTTATCTCTTTTGCAACTTTTGTATAAGTGGCTTCATTATTTTCGGTATCAATTATAAATATTGCAGAATGATTTTTAAAATAATAAGTGATGTGGAGTACAAAAGTGGGTAACCAACTGAATAAAAGAATGACATGTGCAAAAATGTGTATTCTTTTAGAGTTTATCTGGTCAACTCTAAACACAAGTGCTGATATGTTCATGTAAACAAATACTAAATAGTCGAACCTCAAAAAGTATTTTTTATTATTTGGGCGCCTTATCGGGCTATCACTTCAAGCTTGTTTGTACTTTGCTATGTTTGTCGCACTGCGCGGGGTCTCCGCAGAAAAAGCGAAGCCTACTCGTTGCGCAAACATTAAGCAAAGCCCTAAACAAGGCTTTTCGCTCTATCCCGGGCGCAGCATTAGGGTTTAGTTTGCACTAAAAAATATCTGCCGCTTTTTTAATCTTTTTTTACTTTTTTCGGTAGATTTTTATCGCACTATTTTTAAACAAACTCAATAATAACAAGGCTTACAGAGTTTTTGAGGGACGACTAAATAGCCAAGTGTATCAAAAATGGCGAGATTTGAAAATAAATTCAACAAACTTAGATGGCTTTTTTTCTTCTTTAGGGCTTGCCGCTTCTTTAACAATCTGAAAAAGTTTTAAATGAGACTCAAGTGCGTTATCAAAAAAGAACTCAATGATCTATTCAGGAGCAAGATTCTTTTTTTCAAAATCATTTGAGATATAAAAATCTGAATATTTTTGCGAAGAAAAATTAGAGTATTCCATGCTGAAATCTTTATTATTAACAGCCTCTATGATCAATTGTATGTTATCATCAGAATTAAAAATGATCTTAGGAATTGTTGGATCATTTGAACTTCTTACATATTCGTCAATTTCTTTGCCCCATGGAAATAGTTGAAATTCTTCTAACCCCTTATCTTTATCTATAGTTCCTTTTTGAAAGAACTCATCAGAGAAATTTTCGGCGTATTGAATTTTGTATGTAAATGGAGGCATTTTGGCTCTCAGAATATGCTATTTACTATCCGGAAAATTCCTGTTAAAGATCATCACCTTCGCTCTTACATTCTGATAATTATAATCTTTATTTATGGCTTTAAATAGATCGTCGTATTCTGGGTTTGCTCTTTTGAATTTTTTAATTTGCTTATTGGCATCAGAAATAGGATACTCCGGGCTAGGGAAGGGCGCCAATCTTGAAGAAAGATCCTTGGAAACATAACAATAATAACCCAAACTAAAATTCTCGTGATTGGTTCCGTTACGGATCATTTCTAAATGGGCAATACCATTTTCGTAATAACAAATTTTTCCTTTTACAATCAATTCTCCAACTTGTCCGGTTCTTGCATCTGTTCTAAATAAGTGACCGTTATATAAAAAACCCCAAATCTCCTTACACTTTACTGTTGTTTCAGCTGCATTTTTTGAAACCGTTATCTTCATTTTAATGGTTCCGTAATAGTTCACCATTTTATCGTAGGTTTCTCCGATCTTATTTACATAATTTTCATACGTGGTATATATAATTACGGTGTCTTTTCCTGAATAAACTTTAAAGGAAAGTACCAAACTAATGATAAAAAGAAGATGTTTGAGTTTCATGAACTTATTTTTGTTTGATGAAGATACAAAAATTTTAGAAATTACTTAAACCGTGAATAGTCAGTGGATTTCGTAGTGAAAGGCAAAAGCTGCAAAGGGCTTGGAAAGCGCAGATGTGAGGACTGTAAGAATATCTTACGACCGCAACATTGAGAATTTTCAAGGACTGCTGCAGATTTTGACTTGTAATAGAAATTCTACTGTCTATTTGCGGCTAAAACCCTTAACCAAAGCAATTTTTCCATTACTTCCGGCCATCCATAAGGCTTTGGATGACGGCGAGAAGCGAAGCGTCATAAACTGTAGTGGTTCGCCGGCTGCATCTTTTATCTCTTCTATTATTTTGTTTTTAAGAGTATATCTAAAAGTTCCATCATGCCCTGTAATAAAAACATCACTCGCATTTCTAAATCGCACACAACTTCCAAAAAAAGGTTTTATAGATTTAATGACTTGCCAAGTTTTACCTCCATTTTTTGTTTGGGCCAAGCTTACGATTAGGGAATCTGTTTTATCATAATTTCCTCCTGTAATAATCCCGTTTTTTTCATTAAAAAAGTCAAATGAAAAAATGCCTGTCATGCTTTCGCCTTGCGTAATAGGTGTGGTGTAGGTAAGAAAGCTTGTTCCTAAATTAGAGGAGTAAAACAAACGCGAGCGCTTTCCGCCGGTAACAAACCACAGCATGTTTTTGTGAACATCCAAATTTGTATTGCTGGTGGCAAAGCAAGCCTCACCTTCATGTATGGAAGCGACCTTGTCGGTATCCATAAGAGTCCAACTCTCTCCGGCATCATTTGTTTTTAATAAAGTGATTTTTCCGTTAATAGGATCGCCAAGCGCAAAGCCATTTTTATTATCATAGAACAACATACTATCAAAAAACACTTTCGGGTGTGTGTTCTTGTAAACCAATTTCCATGTTTTTCCTTTATTGCTTGTTTTTAAAAGATATGCGGGCGATGAAATACCTAAAAGTAAAACAGTTGAATCATTTAATACAGCAATGGATCTAAATTGCGGATATACACTATCTACTTTTAGTGAATCAATATGCCATGTTTTACCGGCGTCTTCTGTATAACCCCAAACTCCGCGATTGGCAGCAAACCAAACTGTATGATCATTTAATACTTCCAGTGCGCGAATGGAAATTTTTGGAAGTGTAGTAAAATTGATGACGGATAGATGTTCTTGAGCAACATTGTTTTTGAAGAGAAGAACACTAATGATTATTACTAAAACTTTCTTTTTCATTGGTTCTTCTTTAATATTCCAAATTCTTTGGCTGTTTGATAGGTGGAGTGAAAACCTTTATCAACACCAAATATTCCTTTTTTACCGCCTTCATTTTCTTTGTCGCCCGGCTTTATTAATAATTTATGGCCCAATTTTTTTACTTCATATAAAATAACAGGTGTTCTTCCTAAAGTATCCCTGTATTCAGTTCGTGTAATATCGTCTATATGCATAAAGGCGGGTTCGACCACATCGGCAATTGTATTGGTGTTGTTTACACCCGTCCATTGATTCACTAAAAATAGTGCATTCTTTTTATTTACTACACCATCGTTTAAGCCTTGATAAATGATCATATTTGGATACTCGCCTTTATAATTTGGATTTTGATCTCCTACGTCTTTCACTAATTTTTTTTGCTGAAAATATTTGGTGCCACGCATTCCTTTTAAACCATTTACGGCATCGCTTGCAATTTTATAAGCACCACCCGCAAAAAATGCCCCGCATTTAAATAGTTCAGGATGTGTGGCCGCCATTACCACACTCATGGCTGCGCCGGCAGAAACACCGGTTATAAATATTCTGCTTGTGTCTATGGGATTATTCATTAGTTTTTGTTGAGGATAAATAACCAAAAACTCATGTATAGCAGCCAATTTATTCAATCCGGTTAATTCCGAAATTGCTTTGGCGTTTCCGCCGCAACCATGTAAAACAACAACTACGGGTATTTTGTTTGTAGAGTTTGGGATGTTACCATACACATACATTTTTAAATTCCCTGGGTTAACACCAAAACTATCTATTTCTGTAAGCACTTTTGTTTGCTTACCCGTTGCCTCATTCAAAGAAAGAATAAAAAAAAGTATAAGTAAAACGTGTTTCATTAAATAGGTACCTGGCGTTTTATAATTAGCTTGTATAAATAAAAACACTACGACTCTATTTGTCGCTCTATAAAGGTAATAAAGGAAGCTAAGCAAGCAAAACAATAGAGTGCTTATGAAACAGGATAAAAGGATGTGTTACTTCCTTTTATATGGGTATTATTTTAACGTACTAAGGTTTTCTTTCATACTTGCAACATTCATGCAAGTTGGCGTATGAACTGTCATTCCCTTTATAATTAGGTGTATCATACCCAACAGAGGCGATTTCTTTTTGTATGTCATCTAAACTTATTTTGGTGGCATCATAGCGAACCTCCATCATTTTTGTTTCACTATTCCAATTTACATCGCTAATTGCTTCATTATCTAAAGATCTCTCGATGGTTTTTTTGCACATCCCACAGTTTCCCCAAACTTTAAATATAGAAACAGCAACTCCATTTATTACCTCTGTTTTAGGCTCAATAAATGAAATAACTTCTTTTTTTCGATCGGAACAAGCGAGGAGAACGAATGCTAATAGAATAGAGAAGATTTTTGGGTTAAATACATTCATTTCTTATTTTTAATTTGGTGAAATAATAAGTTTTTTCGCAAAAACGGTATTCTTTTGACTTACCTTTACAGTGTAAATTCCTGCAACAAGATTTTTTAGATCTATTTCCTTTTTGTTCGTTTCCACTATTTCTTCATATACTTTTTGCCCTAATTGATCAAAAATACTTAACGTGGCGTTGCCTTCTTTTTCAAGATCAGAAATGTCAATTTGAAACGAATTAAGCGCAGGATTTGGAAATACTTTAATTTCCAAACCTTTTTTAATATTTTCTTTTATTCCAATTGCATTTGGATCAAGCACTAAAAACGAATGCATCATTCCGTCATCCTCATGATGTAACAAATGGCAATGGTACATATATGGAACCATAGGGTCGGTGAATGTTGTAAATTTAGTAATGAAGCGAACCGTATCTTTTGGCTGTACTAAAATAACATCTTTTAATCCTTGGTATTGTGGCGGAGGTGGAAGTCCGTTAATATCTAAAACAAAGAATTCTATATCGTGTATATGAAAGGGATGGGCAACCATAGTGCTATTACTAAGTTTCCAGATCTCAACATTATTTAAGTAAGTAATAATGTTTACTGAATCCATGTTAAATGGTTTGTTATTCATTAAAAACGGACCGTCAACTTTCCCTTGCGGGCCACTAAAAACTGTATCGGGTGAAAAATGAATATGCCTTGTGGCATGAATGGTTGCTTGTGAGATAGCTGTTTTAGGAGCAAACGTAGAGGGAATAGTAATAATTGGATTACTTGTTGGAGAAACCACATCAAAACGAAGCACATTAAAATCGGCACCATTGAGCCAATTAGAATAATAACCCTCACTTATTATTATAGAAGCTGTTCCAACTGAATCGGCACCGATAATTCCCTTGGGTAATTCAGAAGAATAACTTTTAAGGTAAAATTGAGTGCCAACTGAATACGTGGAAAAATTAACTAATATTTCAGATCTTTCTCCACTGGATAATCGTACTCGATTAGTTGTATGTGGCTGAGCCAATAAGCCTCCGTCGCTTCCTATCAAATAAAAGTTAGAGTTATCTGATAAACCAAAATTGTATGTTCTGTCGGAAGCACCATTCAGTAGTCGTAAGCGTACAACTTGTTGAGGTACTTGTAAAAAAGGTTTTATAGTTCCATTAACCATGTTAATACTGTCTTCGTGCGTAGCCGTCGCAAATTGATACAATACGTCGAATGCTTTGGATTGCACAATGAGAGGAAAATCATCAACTTTATATCTGCGTGGTAAAACATATGATGCTTCAACATTATCGCGCACAATGATCATGCCTGCTAAACCTTTTGAAACCTGAATCTCTGTTTTTCCTTCGCCATGAGGATGGTACCAAAATGTAGCCGCTTCATTTCTCATTTTAAATGAAGGACTCCAAGTTGTATTAGGCGGAATCATTTGATGTGGTCCGCCGTCATTTTGCGGAGATACATGAAGGCCGTGCCAGTGAACTGTTGTAGTTTGCGTAAGGTTGTTCTTTACATTCAGTGTAATACTGTCTCCTGATTTAATAATTAAGGTTGGACCTAAAAAATTGCCATTGTAACCATAAGTTGGTGTGTTATTAGTTCCAATAAATTGTTTTGTGCCCGTTTCAACAGTTAATGTAAAGCTAGTACCGCTGAGGGTGTCGGGGATGAATAGTGCATTTTGAGCAACTAAATTAACTATCGAAGTTAAAAAAAAAAGTAAGGCTGTACTTATTTTTACAAATGAGTGATTTTTCATTAATGTACGATGCTTAATTTTTGGTGAGTAATTACTCCATTAGCATTAATGCGCATAAAGTAGTTTCCATTTGGTAATGTCGAGGCATTAAATGTTTTAGAAACAGTACCGGTTTGTAATTTTTCTGAAAGCAGTGTTGAAATTTTTCTGCCCATTACATCTATCACATCAATTACAACATCGGAATTCTCTTTCAAATTAAAGTTTAAATGCACTTCGTAATTAGAGGGGTTTGGGAACATTTCTAATGATAAATTTGAATTGCTGTTCTCTTTAATACCAACTTGCGAGTTTAAAAAAGCACGAATGTTACTTGCCATCTGTGTTGTATCGCTGTTATTGAATCCAATGTAGGGGGCGCCTAATAATTGATGATTCGATCCTGCCGCAATTATAATTGTTGGCATTCCCATACCGCCATAATATGCTACTTGCGTTGCTCCCGAATCCATTGGCACAGACGTAAAACTATAGGTGTTTACCCAGTTAATAACAGTTGAACATGAATAGGTATTATTAAAAGCAATAGCGTATGATTTGATTTTACCAGGGTATTGCGCAAGCAAATTAGCTTTCATTACTTCTAGCACTTGTCCGGCAGCAGGACAGGGCGCGCAGCTGGTCATAAAGTATTCAATGATCACTGCTTTTCCGGCGTTAAGGTCTGCAAAAAGATGCTGAGGATTACCATTACAGTCATTCCTATTAAAGTTCATTGCTGTTGTTTGTGCTGTTGTTTGTATCGTAAACAAAGTTGCTAAAATCAGGGTGAGTGTATAATATTTAATTTTCATGATGATTTTTAATTAATGATTAATTTTTTAATTACTTTTTGATCGTTGATTTGTAATTGTACCAAATAGGTTCCTTTAGAATAATTGGAACCTAAATTAATTTTTTGTTTTTGAACACCACTTTGTTTTGTTTGTGTTCCATTATGAATAGTTTTACCAGTAATATCAAACACGGATAACTGCACATTTCTTAGCCCTTTTAAATCGTAATTAATTGCTATGTTATTGGATTCACCATCAAAAAATACTTTTAACTCATAATCGTCGGCAATTTCTTTTACTGAAGATGCCGGATCGGGATGAATTTGAAAAGAATGTAAGTAAATTCTGTCGCCGGTTTCTTGACCATTATTATTAGTACAATTTGTAGCATACCAAAATGTAATGTCCCCTTCATTAACAGAAGGAGCTGTCCAATTAAAGGTCCATTGATTGAAGTTAGCAGATAGCGCAGGTGTGCCGGCTGTTTTATGGGTAACTGAGTAGCGAAGATCTGTTGCAATAGGGTGCGTTATGATTTGGGTTCTGGTGTTGTCGGTAATATTAAATGTTCCAATATTCAAACTATCACTGTCTTTTAAAACACCAATTTCAAATCCGAATTTAGCGGTAGGTGATGCAGCCGAACCTGAAACCTGAACGGTAATGTTATAGGTTGCTCCAGGAATATATGAGGAATCTATACTCGAAAAGATCAGGGTGTTATTATTTACGGCATTTAAAATTATCTGGGCGTCGGTATGGCAACCTGCCTGTGCGCAAGTAAGATCTAAAGGAGCGCCTGTACTACCCGGATGAGCGCCAGATGTTTTTTTATATTTGTTTGTATAGCTTGCACAAACAATTACACACGCCACAAAACTTGTTATAACTATAAAATTTTTCATGATTACTTATTTAGGGTTAATGAGCTTGTATATACTTTATCTCCTTTATCAGTCATATCATCATTTGCAGAAACAGCACCAACATAAAAGGTAACAGGTTCTGATGAATTTTTTGGAGCAGTCCAATTAACTATCCATTCTCCAACTCCATTAGAAACTGCATCGGTTCCATTGAATGTATAGGTTACATAGTCTCTTTCTTTTAAGGTGTAGGCATTTTTGACTGTTTGAGTTCTTTTGGTATCGGTAATAACAAAACTGCCTAAATTAGTTTGTGTTTCGGCATTCACGGCGGTAATCTGAAAACCAAAACGGTGTTTATTGGCATCTGATATCCTGATCTTAATGGGGTATGTTTGACCGGCAATATATTTTTTTATCCCGTCTCCAACTTCAATAGATAAAGAAGCTGTGCCTTCATTTATGGCATTATCATCATGACAGCCAACAGTGGCGCACGTTTTTTCGCCCGGAGCTCCGGTATGCGAAGCAGGGGCTCCTGAACTTGATGGCCCCGGCATGGCGGCATAAGCAATCAATACTGTAATTGCGAACGAAAGGATTGTAATGGTTTTTTTCATGATCCGTTTATTTAATTTGAACTAAAAAAATTATTCAATAATTATCTTTTTTGTTTCGGTCGCTTTCTCACCAACCACTTTTAATAAATACGTTCCTTGTGCTATACCTGAAACGTCAAATGATTGAAATGTTTCTCCACTTAATATACCTGCGTTTTTTGAGCGCATCAGTTTACCGCTAATGTCGGTTAACTCGATTATGATGTTTTGAGGCGATTTAAGGTTCAGATTAATATTTAGAAACTCTGCCGATGGATTAGGGTAAACAATAAGGGAATAAATAATAGCAGGCCTTTTTTCTACGCCAGTTACTGATCCCGCAAAGGCAAGATTATCAACCCATAAATAATCATTATTTGTTGGATTACTTCCGCTTGATCTAAGTTCAATTATACATGAATCGGGAACGTTGCTGCTGAAATAACTAAAGTTTAATGAGAAATTTGCCCACGACATTGCCATACCTGAAAGAGTTTGTGCAGCAGTTGCTATGGTGTCTCTTTTGTTCAAGGAGGTATTCCATTTCGTAAGGGTGGCTTTTACTGAACCCTGACTTGATCCGTAGATCATATGTTGCCATTTTCCTGTAAAACTAACAGGTTGTAATGTGCACGGGAAGCCTGATTTCGGTTTCATAGTTATTGAGTCTAATACTCCACTAACAGCAATGCCGTTTACAATACTGGTGCTAAGCGTTTTTGAGGTAAGTTTTAAATAGGAGTTGCCTGGGCTTCCCGGTGTTCCCGGTGTTGCAGAATAAACACTGAATGTAGATGTGGTGTTATTCATCGTTCCCCAGCTTGTAGGGTTAGTATAGGAACCAACCGTTGTCCACGTTTCAAAACCAGAATTAGGAATTTGAGCAAAAGTAAATAAACAAATCGTTGTACCGAAAATTGATAAAGTTGTTTTCATTTTAAAATTTTAAATTATTAATAAGTATTGCAATAGAAAAAAGTTCTGATATCAATATAATATCAAACAATTTAATTGCTTTGCATCAAATGGTCAAAACCCTATTTCTAAGGTAAATTGGATTGCCGTAAAAGACGGGGGGAGAATGATAGTTTTGAAGAATGTGTATAATACCACCACTTAATATATATGCTGTGAATTCAGTATTTATAGTATTTGTGAGAAAGCTTTGAGGAGTAATGGTGAAAAATGATGAAG